>Ga0310344_10002882_pt1 | contig 12908 bp, 9 predicted proteins | sample HC15DNA20200_MG_FD_203801 | JGI IMG/M metagenome (GOLD analysis project Ga0310344, IMG submission 203801) | Marine microbial communities from station ALOHA, North Pacific Subtropical Gyre - HC15-DNA-20-200_MG | ecosystem: Environmental > Aquatic > Marine > Oceanic | place: Pacific Ocean: North... | reverse complement strand
CCAACCCGACCAAACTGTTGCTGCTGGCCGGGAATTACTCGAAGCACATCGAGGAAGGGGGCGGGCAAGCGGCCGAGCGACAGTCGACGTTCCCCTATGTCTTCATGAAGCCGCCGTTGACCACGCTCAATGATCCGGGCAACCCGATTCGGATTCCCAGCGTGTCTCCCGATCATATCGACTGGGAACTCGAACTGGGCGTGATCATCGGTAAGGAGTGTCACGCGGTGACCGAGGCCGATGCGCTGGATTACGTGGCGGGATACACGGTCGTCAACGACGTCTCCGATCGGAAATTCCAGCCGAATCCGGGTCGCACCGAGCGGCCCAAGGATGGCTTCTTTGATTGGATGCACGGCAAGTGGCACGACTCGTTCTGCCCGATGGGGCCGTGCGTGTTGCCGGCCGACGAATGCGATGATCCCCAGGCGCTGGAACTGAAACTGACTGTCAACGGCGAGGTGGAACAGGACGGGTCAACCTCCGAGATGGTCTTCCCCGTTACGGCGATCATCGAATTCGTATCGAGCTTCGTGACGCTTGTCCCCGGCGACATCATCTCCACCGGAACCACTTCCGGGGTGGGGTCGGCCAAGAACAAGTTCCTTCACTCCGGTGACACCGTCGTGGCATCGATCGGCAACATCGGGTCGCTGGTCAATCCCGTGGTCTAGAGGACCTGTCGTCAGTCTGACCACGTTCTGACTCGTGTTTGCGACACGTCAATCGACTCACCTCGGGCCGAAATTTCTCTTCGGCCCGGGGTTTTTCTTTGCGCCAGGAACGGCAAGTCGTTGTTTTGGCTGGGATTATCGGAACTGAAGAATCCGAAGTGTTGAGGAACCCCGTTTTGGCACACGGTATGCAACTCGACACTGTTCAACGGCAGGCCTTGCACCGGGACTTTCACCTTGTGGGTTGTCGGTTGTCGAATGCTCGATCCAGGAGACAGGGAGTAGACACATGAGACTTCGAATGATGGCTGTTGGAGTGACGGTGATCATGTTGCAGGTTTCCGTTGCTTTGCGCGACTCCGAGGCTGGACACCGCTACGTACGTCGGCATGTGAATACCACGCCAGGAATTCCCTCCGTTTTCGTCAATGCGAACAACGGTTCCGTTCGGGCTCGGAAACTCAACAGTCTCAGTGGCTACCGGTTCTCGAGGGTCCGTCGGGTTCCGGTTCCGGTGCAGCGATGGCATCGCCACGTGCCGGTGAACAGTTTCTCCTACGTTTCCGTGCCGTACCGGCATTCCCGTTACCGCCACATTCCGTCTGGCTTCAGTTCCTACGGCTATTCGACCGGCTACTACCGACGTCCCTCGGTTGGAATTTCGGTCCATCGGCCGGGGTTCAGTTTCGGTATTAGTCGCGGCGGCTACGGCACGGGGATCTCGCTGGGAATCTTCGGCCGCTAGGTGTTGTTGGCCGAGGAGCGGAATCGAAGCACGGTCGTCGGGAGAGGTGCGTGAGCAAGCGGACGAGCCCAGTTGTTGCGGGTGTACGCGACGAACTGGCCGCACCGCACCTCCTTCCCGGCGGCCACGGCTACTCGCCGTTGTCGTCCTCGGACTCCTTCATCTCCAACTGCCCCATCTTGCGATAGAGATTCGAGCGGTGGAGACCCAGCAATCGGGCGGCTTCGGTCATGTTTCCCGCGGCCAGCCGGATCGAGCGGCGAATGTAGTCGACCTGGAAACGCCTGGTTGCCTCGGACAACCCCGCGTCCTCGGGCATCTCGACATCCGGCTCGCGGCCAGGGGCCAGGATGAACGCCAGGTCGTCGATTTCGATCTGGTCTCCCGGGCACAGGAACGCCACCCGCTCCATCAGATTCCTCAACTCACGGACGTTTCCCGGCCAGGTGTGTCCGACCAACCGCTGCTGGGCCTCGGGGGCCAGTGTCAGTGCGACTCGCCCCGCCTCAACACAGAATTCGTCCAGGAAGTGTTCTGCCAACGGCAGGATGTCCTCGGGGCGTTCGGCCAGGGCGGGGAGTTCGAGCGTGACGACAGAGAGCCGGTAGAACAGGTCCTCGCGGAACCGTTTCTCGCTGACTGCCTCGGCCAGGTTCTGGTTGGTGGCGGCGATGACACGGACGTTGATCGGGATCGTCTGGGATCCACCGACGCGGGTGATCACCTTCTGTTCGAGCACTCGCAGAAGTTTCGCCTGCCCACCAGGGCTCATGTCTCCGATCTCGTCCAGGAACAGCGTGCCGTCATCGGCGAGTTCGAACTTTCCCTTGCGGGTGTCCACCGCGTCGGTGAAGGCACCTTTCTCGTGTCCGAACAACTCGCTCTCGAGCAACGTTTCGCTGATCGCCGCGCAGTTGACCGCGACAAACGGCTGGTCGGCCCGCGAGCCTCCGAAGTGCAGGGCCCGGCTGACAACTTCCTTTCCGGTGCCGCTGGGGCCCAGGACCAGTACTGGGAGGTCCGTACCGGCCAGTCGATCGACCGTGTCACGTAGTGCGATGATCGATGGGCTGGTCCCCACCAGCCTGGCGCCACGGCCCACCTGTTCGGCCAGTTGCTCGCGGCTCCGCAGCAGCCGCTGGTGTTCCTGGGTGTTGGCCAGGGCGACGGCGGCCTGGCCGGCGAGATGTTCGAGTCCCTCGAGATCGTCTTCGTTGAACGACCCCTCGAGCCGGTTGATCAACTCGAAGGCCCCCATCACTTCCCCACCCCCGTCTCGCAACGGCACACACAGCAGGTTGCGGGTGGTGTAGCCGGTTTCCTTGTCGACGTCGGAGTTGAAGCGGTCGTCGGTGGTCACGTCGTCGACCTGCACGGGATGCCCATTGTGGATCACGTCACCGACGATTCCGGCGTTGTCGGGAATTCTCAACGTGCCGCCTTCCACACCCAGCGCCGGGCAGGCGACCAGTTCGCTTCGCTCGCGGTCGTGGACAAAGATGCTCGCGCGGTCACAATCCAGCAGGCGAGTGGCCTCCGAGGCGATCAACTCGAGCAACGGTACCACCTCGTGCACACCCGCAAATCCCGCCGATGCGTTCAGTGTTGATGCCAGGCGCTCGGCCCGTTTCACGGCGTGTTCGGTTCGGCCCGCCACGGCGCGAGCAACTGACAGTCCGCGGCCGGCGACAGAGAGCAACGAGAGTTGGGCCAGGTCGAGATGTCCTCCGGCAATCAACAAGACCGACGCCGAAGGAGCGGAATCGTCCAGAGGAACGGCCGCTGCGGTCCAACCGGTCGGCTCGGCAATGGGGCCACCGCCGGCGGCACCCCTGTCCAGGGACTCCCCGAGCAATTCCGCCGGCCACGAGGCCGGTTGTTGGCGGCCGTACTCGGCTTGCAGTTGCCACCCGGGATTTCGGACCAGCACTCCGCACCACTGGGCCGAGAATTCGGTCACCAGTTCTGGCAACAGTTGGTCCAGCAGAGCTTGCTGATCAGTGGATTCACCGGCCGCCTGAAGGCAACGGTCCAACAATCCGATCGCTCGGATGGCTTCGTTCGTCTCCAACGACTGTAGACCGTCGTTGAATCTCACCCATTTGTCACTCAACTGTCGGCCCTTCGACAACAGGCTTACGGGGTTTCAGTAATCAGAGTGATCTCGGTCGGAACGATTCCGTCACGACACACTCACCGATTGATATCAATTTACTCTCTGGTGCGGTCAATACGATAGCACGGCAAGAGAGTCGAATCAGTCAACTGCGGATTTCTGCGACTTCAGGACGACTCGATCGGCTTTCTGGCCTCTGGGAAGTGCTGTATAAATGAGGGTTTGCGTCTTGATGCCAGTTGGAGGTCCGACAGATGAACCAACCCGTCGGTGACGGTCTGAATCGCTACAGTGCCAGGATCACCCAGCCTCGTTCCCAGGGGGCCTCGCAGGCGATGCTTTATGGCACGGGAATGACCGAGGCGGACATGAACAAGCCGCAGGTCGGAATTGCCAGCGTCTGGTACGAAGGCAACACGTGCAACATGCACTTGTTGGAGTTGGCCGAGGCGGTCAAGGCCGGTGTCAGCGAGTCGGACCTGGTGGGGATGCGATTCAATACCATCGGCGTCAGCGACGGGATCTCGATGGGCACCGAGGGCATGTCGTATTCACTGCAGTCTCGTGATCTGATCGCCGATTCGATCGAGACGGTCATGGGGGGACAGTGGTACGACGGGCTGGTGACCTTGCCCGGTTGCGACAAGAACATGCCGGGCTGCGTGATGGCGATGGCGCGGGTCAACCGTCCGGCGTTGATGGTCTATGGGGGGACGATCCAGCCCGGTTGCCTAGGAGACAGGAAGCTCGACATTGTCTCGGCGTTCCAGTCCTACGGGCAGTACCTGGCCGAGTCGATCAGTGACGAAGAGCGTCAGGAGATCGTCCAGAAGAGCTGTCCGGGCGCGGGGGCCTGCGGGGGAATGTACACGGCCAACACGATGGCTTCGGCGATCGAGGCCATGGGACTCTCGCTGCCCTACAGTGCCTCGATTCCTGCTACCGATCCGGACAAGCTGGACGAGTGCCATCGTGCGGGTGCGGCGATTCGTCACCTGCTGGAGCAGGACATCAAGCCCTGTGACATCATCACTCGTCAGTCGCTTGAAAACGCCATGGCCGTCGTGATGGCCCTGGGCGGATCGACCAACGCGGTGTTGCACCTGGTGGCGATCGCTCGCTCGGCGGGTGTCGACTTGACGATTGACGACTTCCAGGCCACCAGCGACCGGGTGCCGTTGCTGGCCGACCTGAAGCCCAGCGGCCGTTTCGTGATGGCGGACCTCCACGGGGTGGGAGGGACTCCAGCGGTGCTCAAGTTCCTGCTGGACGAGGGGTTGGTCGAGGGCGATTGCCTGACGGTGACCGGAAAGACGCTGGCGGAAAACGTGGCGGACTTGCCCGAATTGTCCGAGGGACAGGAGATCGTGCGATCGACCTCCGAACCGATCAAGTCGACCGGGCACCTGCAGATTCTGCGGGGCAACCTGGCACCCGAAGGGGCGGTGGCCAAGATCACCGGCAAGGAGGGCCTGGTGTTTTCGGGAACCGCACGGGTGTTCGACGCCGAAGAGGAGATGCTCGCAGCGCTCGAACAGAAGCAGATCGGCAAGGGTGATGTGGTGATCATTCGGTACGAAGGTCCCAAGGGGGGGCCCGGGATGCCGGAGATGCTCACTCCGACATCGGCGATCATGGGTGCCGGCCTGGGAGATGACGTGGCGTTGATGACCGACGGCCGCTTTTCGGGCGGATCGCATGGGTTCATCGTCGGACACATCACGCCCGAGGCCCAGGAAGGGGGGCCGGTCGCGCTGGTGGAAAACGGCGACCGGGTGACGATCGATGCTGAGTCGCGGCGGATCGACATGGAGGTCAGTGACGAAGAACTGGCTCGCCGCCGCGAGGCCTGGACTGCTCCCGCGTTGAAGAAGACTCGCGGGACACTGGGACGCTATATCCGCACCGTCAAGTCCGCATCGCTGGGTTGCGTCACTGACGAGTGAGCGGATTTGGCGGCAGATCCCGAGGCTGGTTGTGACGGTTAGGGGATTTTTGCGCCTCCCGGTCCGGTGGTTACAACCGCAGGTCGGATTGTGCCGATCCTGACCGTAAATGCGTTTCTAGCGAAGAAATGGCTTTGCGATGTCCGTCAGGTGATGGGATGAGGTTCCATTCGATGAATTTCGGCATGACGCGGTCGTGGGTTGTGACGTTGGTTGCTCTGGTGTCCTCATTGGCCCAGACGTCTGTTGCCGGGGAGTTGTTCGAGACCGAACTGGGACTGCTGAGCGGTGCGTTGGATCGCCTTGATGATGGCGATCATCACCACTCGGCCGCTCGTCCAGACACCCATGCCCCGGCGGGGTTGATGGGCGATCACGTTCACTCTGCCGGGGAGGTGATGGCCGAGTACAAGTTCATGACCATGTCGATGGACGACAATCGCGTGGGCAACGATGAGGTCAGTGACATTGCTGCGCTGACCGCCTCGGGTGTCTCCTTCATGGTGGCTCCCACGCGGATGTTCATGGACATGCACATGCTGCACGTGATGTATGCTCCCAGCGATCGTGTGACCTTGTACATGATGCCGATGTGGACCTCGGTCACGATGGACCATCGTCGGATGAACGGAACCACGTTCCGGACTCACAACGAGGGCTTTGATGACATGGCCGGTGGGGCGTTGTGGTTGCTCGACCAGGAAGAGGATTCCGAGTGGATCGCCAACCTGGGGTTCAGCGTGCCCACCGGTGACCTGAACAACACCACCAGCCGGTCGACCGGCTCACCGACCCTGTTGCCCTACCCGATGCGATTGGGCAGCGGCACTTTCGATGCCCGGCCGGGGCTGACCTGGAAGGGCTACCGCGACGGTGGCAGTCACGGGATCCAGTTCCAGGCCGATTTGCCGATCGGGACCAATTATCGTGGCTACTCTGTCGGCGACACTTACACCGTCAACGGGTGGTACTCGTGGCTGCTGACCGAACGGGTCAGCACCAGCGTGCGGTTCGAAGGTCTGTTTCGGAAGAACTTCGACGGTGCCGATTCGGAGTTGAACCCGATGATGGCTCCGATGGCGCGCACCGATATGCGAGGTGGCGATTCGGTCAACCTGGGGCTGGGAATGCTCTGGCTGCTTCAGGATGGCAGCCGGCTGAATTTCGAGTGGGTTCTGCCCATTCACCAGGACCTGGACGGTGTCCAGCTGGAAACCGACCACATGATGTTCGTCAGTTGGTCCAAGGCCTGGTAGGTAGGCAGATCGACGGCAGGCAATCGACGGGATCACATGGGCATGGCGACATTTGACCAACTGGTGGCGTCGCGACGTCGTTGGATCGACCAGGAACTGGCACCGTGGTGCCGTGCCGCTGCCCGGGCCGACCTGGTCAAAGCGGCCGATGAGTGGCTGGACATCGCCGGGAAGGTCGACGCCGAATCGACACTCTGGACGTGGGCCTGGAGCCGGTTTCCGGCTCTGGTCTGTGACGACATGCCTGGGGTCAACGAGACGAACCCGGTGCGGCTGGTCCTGACCGACGGCCGGCAGGCGAGTGGATATCCGGATGCGAGGGCGGCGGGACCGGGGCGGTTGGTCATCATTGATACCGACGATCCCCAGGTGACTCACGGGCCGATCTCGATCGACGAGATCCTCAGTGTTGAGGAGGCGTGAGAGAGACGGAGCCGGACCAGCCGTTCCCGTCTCCGGCGATTCGGCAGCTACTCGACCTCCACCTCGACCGACGATCCGATCGGCACGTCCGGCCACAGTCGTCCGATCGGCTCGATCGTGACGCGGACCAGCGGGTCATCTCCGGTCGGAGTCTCGACGTCCTGTTCGGTGTGCGGGGGTACGATCGAGACGCGGCCGCGGCAACGGATCGAGCCGCTGAATCTCAGTCGCACCAGCGTTCCGACCGGGTAACGGTCGATCACTCGGCTGGGGACCGGCAGGTCGATGTGCTGACGCTCGCGGTCGTAGAGTTCAACGATTTCTTCGCCGTTGACCACGCGGTCACCGGGTTGTTTGAGGTGCAGGCCAACCGTGCCGTGGGCACCGGCGGTCAGCGTCAGCCTCTTGCGGCGTTCCTCGAGTGCTTCGAGAGTGGCACGAGCGTGGGCCAACTGGTGAGTGGCGACATCGACACCGTTGGCCCGGCGAATTTTTTCTGGCAGGCTGCTCCGCAGGGCGACGATCTTGGCGGTCCGCTCGCGACACAGCTTGGCCTGGGCAGCGCTGACCGAGGCCGCATTGCGGGCCGCCTGCCGCCGCATCACGGTTTTCATTCTCACGTCGTCGCTGGTCATCAACCGGGGCAGGGCGCCCAGTCGGTAGATCAGGTCCTGGCCCCCGTTGCTGGCCAGGCCGTCACTCATCTCGAGCATCTCCTCCCACGCAGTCTGCAGAAACTCGTTGTAGTACTGTTTCTCGAGATGATTGGCCGCCAGCGTGCGAACTTCGAATTCCTCACGATCCAGGTCTCTCAGTTTCAGAGACAGCTCGACGTCGGCCTGGGCTTGTGACTGCGACAGGGAGGCTTCGAGCGTGGGCAGAACCGACCGGCGATCGGCGACCTGGCGTTCGAGTTCGTCGTTGAACAGCAGCACCATCACGGTTCCGGGGGTGACCACGGCACCGGGTTGTTCTCGCACCTCGCGGACAACCGCGTCGACCGGTGCGGTGATCACGTTCCGACTGGCCCGCAGGTAGCCGACCAGAGTCCGAGATGCCGAGCGGTGGTCAAGCCAGTTTGTCGCCGCCAGTCCTGCCATCAGCGTCAGCATCAGCAACAGCAGGGTGCGGTGTGGAGGCGCCGGCAGCGGCAGGCCGTCGATGGTGGTGGCCACGGGTGGATGATCGATTCGCGGAGCGACGGGGGTGGGGGCTGATGAGGTGGTCATGGCAGAAGGCTCGACAGATGTGAGATCGGACCAACGGGACCGTGAGTGGTCCCGCGGTGCGGGATGTGTTTCTTCGGGTTCTTCCGAGATCGGACACCTGCGGCTTGTCGGTCCACTGGAACGTGCCCCAAGCCGCAAGGCGGCGCGGAGCCGCGTGTTACATCCGGGGAAACCGCCACGGCCGGTTCGACGGGCAAAGGATGTCGAGCCTGTCGTGGGCCACAGAACCGGCATAATCGGACCGTTTCCGAGAGTGCAAACCATGACGATTCTCGGCTAACATGAGCCTCCCAAGGCTTCCGTCCACTCACCGCAGAGACACGACACCCATGACCGCCGCCACGCACCACCAGACCGACCGCCGGGATTTCCTGGCCAACAGTGCAGCCACCGCAGCCGCTGCGGCGACCTCGTTGGCCCTTCCGCAGTTCTTCACCCCCGGGTCGGCTGATGCCGCCGAGGATGCCAAGCCCGTGATTCCTATCGTTGACACACACCAGCATCTCTGGGACCTCAAGAAACTGACCCTGCCGTGGCTCAAGAACGAAGGCGTGCAGTCGATCAACCGTGACTTCCTGATGAAGCACTATCTTGAGTCGACCAAGGGGTTGGGGGTCAGCAAGACCGTCTACATGGAGGTCAACGTCCAGCATTCCCACCAGGAACGCGAAGCCGAGTGGGTGATCGGGATGTGCAAGGACAATTCGAACCCGATGAAGGCCGCCGTCATTGGCGGGTACCCCCACGACCGTGGCTTCAAGAAGTACATCAGGCAGTACGAGGACAGCGATTACGTGAAGGGGGTCAGGACCGTGCTGCACGATCCCGATCGCCCCACCGGACTCTGTCTCGAAAAGCGGTTTGTCAAGAACGTCAAGTTGCTGGGAAAGATGGGGATGAGTTTCGACCTGTGCATGCGGCCCGAAGAACTGGCCGACGGGGCGAAACTGGTCGAGAAGTGCCCCAAGACCCGGTTCGTGGTCGACCACTGCGGGAACATGCCGGTGGGATCCACCGACAAGGCGCTCAGGAAGAAGTGGATGGACGGGATGAAGGCCCTGGCGTCGCACGAAAATGTCGTCTGCAAGATTTCCGGAATTGTCGTCACGGCTCCGGAAGGGTGGAAGCCGGCCGACCTGGCTCCCAACATGCTCTTCTGCATCGACACGTTCGGTGAGGACCGTGCCTACTTTGCCGGTGATTGGCCCGTTTGTCGGCTCAGGGCCACGTTTGCCCAGTGGGTCGGGGCACTGAAGACGATCGTCAAGGATCGTCCGCTGGCTGCCCGGAAAAAACTGTTTGCCGGGAACGCCGAGAAGTTTTACGGCATCTAGGCGACGGCATTGGCACGCCATCTGCTCTATTGACCCTCCGTTGCGATCACCGCAATTTCTGGCGAAAGAGGTGCGGACCAAGGATGGTCCGCTTGTAAAGACGCCAATATCCGGCCGGTGAGCGTGGACAGCTTTACAATTCGCTCGCTGAAAACCAGGGATGGTGTGATGCGCGACGCGACGGTGCGAGTTCCTTTCTGTGGGTTTTTCGCTTCCTCTTCGGCGATGCTGCGACGCGTCGACCGGATGATCGGTTGGGCGATCCTGTTGTTGGTGTTTCTTTCGGGTGGTGGAACGGGGTTGGTGGCTCCCTCGATCGGTTACGCCGGCGAAGTGCTGGAGTTTTCGGGGCCGGGTTGCCTGGCCTGTCAGCGGATGAGCCCGATGGTCGAGAAACTCAAGCGACAGGGGTATCCGATCCGGGTTCTGGACATTCGTCGTACACCTCGATTGGCACGTCAACTGGGTGTGAATCTGTTGCCGACATTCGTGTTGATCGAGCAAGGGCGTGCGGTGAAGAAGATCGTCGGCGTGACGTCCGAACAGCGGTTGCGATCCTTGGCTGCAGCCGCACGGGCGAGCAGTCACAAGTCACCGTCGAAACGCGAATCGGGATCCGATCCGGGGCCATCCTCCTCGGCGCGCCTGACCGGCCCGGCCGGTTCGGGTGCTCCGGTGGTTCGCGCCAACAGCGAGTCGGCCGCCGATTCAAATGTGGGGAGCGGATTGCAGGCGAGTTGTGTTCGCTTGAGGCTTGAGCAGGCCGACGGTCACGAGTTTGCCTCGGGCACGATCATCGACAGTCAGCCCGGACGCAGCATTGTCCTGACTTGCGGTCACCTGTTCCGGAATTATCACCCGCGGGGGAAGGCGGGAAGTGCGGTTGGCACGACGGGGTCGGGCGGACGGTTGATTGTCGACGTGTTCGACGGCCGTCGCTCGACCTCGTATGCCGGTCGCCTGCTGGGGCACGACCTGGAATCCGACGTCGGGCTGGTCCAGATTGTTTCGCGGAAGCTGTTGCCGGTGGCACGAATTGCTGACCCGGTTTCCCGGCTCTCGACGGGGCAACGGCTGATCAGTTTCGGCTGCAACGGAGGCGATCGGCCAACACGAGAACTGGTCGCCGTCACCCGGCTGAACCGCTACCTGGGCCCCGACAACGTCGAGTGCACGGGTGTGCCACTTCAGGGCCGCAGTGGGGGCGGGCTGCTGGACGCTGCCGGCCGTGTGGTGGGAGTCTGCTTCGCCGCCGATCCGACTTACCAGCGAGGTCTCTATGCTGGGCTGCGGCCGATTCACGACCTGCTGGCCCGTTGCCAACTGACCTCGCTCGTCACCCACCGAGATCAGCCCAGCCCGCGCCGTGATGCCATTCCCACCGCAGCTCGGACACCGGTTTCCCCACCGGCCACCCGGCGTCGTTCGCTAGACGACTTCCCGCCACCAACGGTCAAGACGGCCTCCGGTCCGCCGGTGGCACAGGCAACACGTCCGACCACGCCCACAGTGCCTCCACGTTCGACGAGTGGACGGTCTCGGGATGTGTCGGAAGCCGCTGCGGTGCAGGCCGCCCTGGCTGGAGCATCCGGTGCGGAGGTGGTCTGCATCATCCGATCGGCAGACAATCCCCGAGCGGCCAGCCGGGTGGTGATCATCAACCGCGCCAGTCGGAAGTTCGTGGCGGATCTGTTGGGCGAGGTGGATGCCCAGGCCCGGCCCACATCCGGCTTCGAATCGCATCGGCGGCGCCCCGCAGCAGGACTCACGCACCGGCCGGCGACCGACACAACCGTTCGGATGTCGTTGCCGGTGATCCGTGGGGGCGGGTACTCGATTCGTCCCGGCCCGGTTCGCTGAATCTGTCCCGGGCCGCCGCCCAGCATGTCGCCCGTGGATGCGGTGTGACGATTGCCCGTTACCGGGGCTTGCCGCATAATGGCCAGCCATCAACGCGAACAACCCACCAGGAGTCACTGATGGCCATCTTCACCGACAACACCCAGTCGATCGGTCGCACCCCGTTGGTACAGATCAATCGCCTGACCGAGGGGCTTGAAGCTACCGTTCTCGCCAAGATCGAGGGACGCAATCCGGCTTACAGCGTCAAGTGTCGCATCGGAGCGGCGATGATCTGGGACGCCGAACAGTCGGGAACACTGCAGAGCGGGATGACAGTGGTGGAACCGACCAGCGGGAACACCGGCATCGCCCTGGCTTACGTCTGTGCCGCGCGAGGCTACAAGTGCACGCTGACGATGCCCGACACGATGTCGCTGGAACGCCGCATGATGTTGCGGGCCTTCGGTGCCGAACTGGTGCTGACGCCGGGATCGGAAGGCATGGGGGGAGCCATTCGCAAGGCCACCGAAATGGCCGAGCAGGATGATCACTTCATGCCCCAGCAGTTCAAGAACCCGGCCAACCCGCAGGTTCACTTCGATACAACCGGTCCGGAGATCTGGGATGACACCGGCGGAAACATCGACTACTTCGTCGCCGGTATCGGTACCGGTGGCACGATCACCGGTGTGTCACGGTACCTGAAGAATGAACGGGGGCACGCGGTGACGTCGGTTGCCGTCGAGCCGACCGAGAGTCCGGTGCTCTCCGGAGGTGACCCCGGACCGCACAAGATCCAGGGCATCGGTGCCGGATTCGTCCCCGATATTCTCGACATGGATCTGGTCGACGAGGTGGTGAAGGTCTCCAGCGAGGAGGCCTTTGCGATGTCGCCGCGGATCGTCAAGGAAGAGGGGATCATCTGCGGGATCAGTTGTGGAGCCGCGATGGTTGCCGCGCTGCAGGTGGCTGCCCGGCCGGAGGCTGCTGGCAAGACGATCGTTGTCATCCTGCCCGACTCGGGTGAACGTTATCTCTCGACGGCGTTGTTTGAATACGCCAAGCAGGAGGATTGATCCGGGGCGTGGTCGGGTTCAGCGGCCCAGTGCCCTGGCAAACGCCGCTTCGAGGTCGTCGTAGGCTTCCATGCCCGTCGAGACACGGACCAGGTGCCGGGAGACTCCACACGATTCGGCCCAGTCCAGTTCGTGGTAGTGGGCCAGGATCGTGAACGGGCAGGCCAGCGTGTAGTTGGTTCCCAGGTTGGGACCTTTGTCGACGGCCAGCGCGTCGTAGAATGCCGCGGCGGTCTGTTCGGCATCGGTCAGCAACACCGAGAACAG
>Ga0310344_10002881_pt1 | contig 12915 bp, 10 predicted proteins | sample HC15DNA20200_MG_FD_203801 | JGI IMG/M metagenome (GOLD analysis project Ga0310344, IMG submission 203801) | Marine microbial communities from station ALOHA, North Pacific Subtropical Gyre - HC15-DNA-20-200_MG | ecosystem: Environmental > Aquatic > Marine > Oceanic | place: Pacific Ocean: North... | reverse complement strand
ATTTAAGATATGATATGGAGGTTTCCTTAGAAGAAATTTTTTCAGGAAAAAAAATTGTTGTACATGTTCCAACAAAAATTAAATGTAAAACTTGTGATGGTAATGGCCACGAGGCAAACTCAAAACCAGAAACATGTTCAACTTGCGAAGGACATGGATCTGTTAGAGCCTCTCAAGGTTTTTTTACAATTCAACAAACCTGTCCAGAATGTAGAGGCACCGGTCAAGTTATAAAAAATCCTTGTAATCCATGCAAAGGAACAGGAAGAATTGACAAAAAGAAAAGTCTATCAGTTGATATACCCGCCGGTGTTGAAGATGGAACTAGAATAAGATTATCAGGTGAAGGAGAGGCAGGATACCAAGGTGGCCCATCTGGAGATTTATATATCTTTATCAAAGAAAAACCTCATACAATTTTTAAAAGGGATGCTGAGCATTTATATTGCAGAGCGCCAATTCCAATGACAACAGCAACTTTGGGAGGAAATATTGAAGTTCCAACACTAGATGGTTCAATAGTAAAAGTTAAAATTCCCCCAGGGACACAAACTGGAAGTAATTTTAGATTATCTAGTAAAGGAATGCCAATAGTAAGACAAAATGGAAAAGGAGATCTATATTTAGAAGCACTTGTGGAAACTCCTGTAAATTTATCTACCAATCAAAAAGATTTATTAAAACAATTTGATGGCGATAAGAATAAAAAAACAACTAGTCCTCAATCTGAAGGTTTTTTTGATAGATTAAAAGATCTTTGGAATAAAAAATAATATATAATTAAAATTATGGAAAAAATTAAACTAGTCGTAGTAGGTTGCGCTGGCAGAATGGGGCAACAAATTATTAAACAAATTTTGATTTTGGAAAAATGGACTAATGTAGAATTAGTTGCTGCGATAGAAAATAAAAATTCATCAAGTATAAATAAAAAAATTAAGAAAATAAAAATAACTAGTAATAAGGTAGAGGCATTTAAAAAAGGAGATGTAATAATAGATTTTTCTTTGCCAAAGAGCACTATTGAAACAATTAAATATGCAATAAAATTAAGAAAAAAATTGATAATTGGCACAACAGGTTTAAGCAAAGGTCAAATTTATAATTTACAATCTGCCTCAAAAAAGATTGCAATTGTATATGCACCAAATATGAGTATAGGTATAAATTTATTATCTAAACTTGCAGAAAAGGCATCAGAAATTTTATTTGATCAAGAAACATCAGTTGAAATTTTAGACATACATCATAAAAATAAAAAAGATGCTCCATCAGGAACAGCATTATTGCTTGGTAACTCTGTTGCTAAAGCAAAAAATTTTAATTTAAAAAATAAATCAACTACAAAGCCAAATAAAATAAGAAAAAAGCAAAAAGGCAGAATAAATTTTTTCTGTAAAAGACAGGGAAATATTGTTGGAGATCATTCAGTAATTTTTTCTAATGTAGATGAAGAAATTGAATTAAAACATAGAGGATTTGACCGCTCAATTTATGCAAGTGGAGCATTAAAAGCTGCAATTTGGGTATTAAAAAAGAAAAAAGGCCTTTTTAAAATGACCGATGTTTTAGGAATCAGTTGATTTTTTTACTAAATAAATTCCAAATAAAATAAAAAGAAATCCTAAAGTTTGATTTGAATTCAAAGACTCATTTAAAAAAACATAGCCCCAAATTACAGCAACAAAAGGAGTAATAAAATTAACTGTAGAAGTAAATGCGGCGCCGGTTAGTTTTATTAATTTAAAGAAAATTAAGCCTCCAATTGCAGTATTAAGTATTCCTAATACAACTCCAAAAATTATACTTTGGTTGGTTGGTGAAGCGTTCATTGGATCCTCAAAAATTAAAACAAGAGGTAATAGTATTATACAAGCAAAATATGTAGACCCAGTTAATATATATAAAGGATTAAAATTAGGAATCTTTCTTGCATAAATTGTTGCTACAGCAAAACTTATAGTTGCTAAAATTACTGCATAATGTGGAAATAAATTAATATTTTTGTTTGAAATAATATCTAAAAGAAAAAATAAACCAAGAAAACCTATTAAAATTCCTAGAAAGGTATAAAAATTTATTTTTTCTTCTTTAACAAAAAAATATGCTAAAAAAACGGTGGTTATTGGCATAAGCCCCATAATTATTCCTGTGACATTTGTATTAATAGATATTTCTGCCCAGCTTACTAAAAAAAAGGGAAAAGCATTTCCAAGAACAGCTATTATAAAATAATTAATAAAATCTTTTTTTTTAATAGGTAGAATTATTTTTTTTATTCTTAAATAAATAAATAAACATAAGGCAGCAACTAACATTCTTAAAAAAACGGCAGTTAAAGGTTCTAATGAGAGAACTGTAAATTTAATAAAAAGAAAAGAACTACCCCAAATTAACCCAAGTAAAAAAAGCAACCCAAAACTTAGGCGATTTTTATTAATTTGGGACATCTATTTTTGCATAGTTAAAATGATATTTTTCTAAGGCTTTTTTTAAAGATTTAACAACAGCTATTTTTTCTTGATGTCTTAAAAAAGAACCAATAATTACAGATTTGTTTTTTGATGATATTTTTAATTTGCTCATCTCGTTTTTTAATTTAATCAAATGTATCTGTAACCAGTTAGCATCTAGATAATATGTTTTTGAAATTTTTTTTGAATTATAAAATTCTACTATTAATTGATTTTTAGTTAAAATTAGAATTTCTTTTTTCTTTCCGCTTCTAAAGTTTATTTTAAAAAAAACATATACTAATAAAATATCAAGTCCAAAAAATCCAAAAACAGGCCAAGCACCTTTTATCATAAATATTATTCCAGCAACAAAGCTAATAAGTCCTAAACTAAACATTAGTATAAAAAAACCAGTTTTATTTAAACTTCTATATGGGTACAAGGAGATTTCGTATAATTTATTATTTTTATTAATCATTTTTATATAAATTTTTTTTAGCCTAATATACTCTAAGATTAAATAAATGCTAAAAAAAAATATTTATACTTTTTTTAAAAGACTATCAAAAGAAATACCAAATCCTGAAACTGAACTTAATTATACAAATAACTTTACATTGTTATTAGCAGTTGTTCTGTCAGCACAAATGACTGATACAGGAGTTAATAAAGCAACTAAGAAATTATTCAAGCTAGCTAATTCTCCTGAAAAAATTCTTAAATTAGGAGAGTCAAAAATAAGAAATTTAATAAAAAGTGTTAATTTTTTTAATACAAAAGCAAAAAATATTTTTAAGTTAAGTTCGATTTTGATAAAAAATTTTAATAGTTCAGTTCCGAAAACAAGAGAGGAACTCCAAACTCTTCCGGGTGTAGGTAGAAAAACAGCAAATGTTATATTAAGTGTAGCTTTTAAAAAACCAACTATTGCTGTAGATACTCATATATTTAGAGTTTCTAACAGAACTAAAATAGCAAATGGAAAAAAACCAATTGAGGTAGAATTGGAATTAGAAAAAAATGTTCCAAAAAAATATTTGAATAATGCCCATCATTTATTAATTTTACATGGAAGATATATTTGCAAAGCTCGAAATCCAGAATGTTATAGATGTGTAGTGAATGACTTATGTATGTTTAAAAATAAAAATTTTAATTTAAAAAAAAATGCAGCAATTTGATCTTTTAGGAATTGGAAATTCAGTAGTCGATGTTTTATATAAAGTCGACGAAGAATTTATAAAAATAAATAAATTAGAAAAAGGTATTATGACACTTATAGATGAAAACACAGCGGAGAAATTTTATTCTTCTCTTAAACAGGGATTGGAGGTTGCAGGCGGCTCTGTTGCAAATTCTACAGTTGGATTTGCACTTCTATCTGGCAAACCTGCTTTTATTGGAAAAATAAAAAATGATAATTTAGGAAAATCATTTTCTAAAAGCTTATCTGATAACAATGTATTTTATGATACCCAACCTATTTTAGAAGGCCCGGGAACTGCCAGATGTTTTATTTTTGTCACTCCTGATGCACAAAGAACTATGAATACTTATATTGGCGCTTGCTCACTTTTGAATCCTGAAGACATTGATGAAAAGTTAGTTCAAAATTCAAAAATTACTTATCTTGAGGGGTATTGTTGGGAAGAACAATTAGCAAAAGAAAGTTTGATTAAAGCTGCTGAAATTGCACACAAATTTGGTAATAAAGTTTCTTTAACATTGTCAGATCCTTTTTGTGTTGAAAGGCATAGAAGTGAATTTAAAGAATTAATAAAAAAACATATAGATATTTTATTTGCTAATGAAATGGAAATAAAAAAATTGTACGAAATAGATAATTTTGATGAAAGTGCTAAGGAAATATCAAGTATAACAGAAATTGCTGCGCTAACTAGAGGAGAAAATGGAGCAAAAATTTATAATGATAAAAAGGTTACTGATATAAAACCTAAAATTTTTAATAAAGTTGTAGACACAACGGGAGCTGGAGATTTATTTGCTGCAGGTTTTTTATATGGATTATCTAAAAAGTTTTCAATTTTAGAAAGTGGAAATATTGCATCTATTTCTGCTGGTGAAATAATTAGTCATTTTGGAGCAAAACCAGAAACAAATCTTAAAGATTTATTAAGTAAAGAATTAAAATGATTTTATCCAAACAATTAAAAAATTTTTCTATTTATACTAATAAAAAATTGTTGGTAATAATGCTTTTAGGATATGCTTCAGGACTTCCTCTTTTACTTACGTTATCAACACTTTCAGTTTGGTTATTTGAAGTTGGTGTAACCAAAACAACAATAGGTTTTTTTGCTCTTGTTGGGCTTCCATATAGCATTAAATTTTTATGGGCCCCTTTCATGGACAATTTAAAAATTCCTTTTTTTACAAATTATTTAGGCAGAAGAAGAAGTTGGATTTTATTAACACAAATTTTCTTAATTTCATCTCTAATTTTTCTTGGATATAGCAACCCATCAGTCGATCCGAAATTAACAGCATTAGCAGCACTTTTAGTTGCTTTTTTTTCAGCTAGTCAAGATATCGTAATTGACGCATTTAGAGTTGAAAGTTTAGAGAAAAAATTCTACGGCGCTGGCGCTGCAATGATTGTATTTGGTTATAGAATTGGAATGTTATCTGCCGGAGCCGGAGCTTTATACTTAGCTTCATTTTATGAATGGTCGATAGTTTATATTTTAATGTCCCTTCAAATTTTAATTGGGACATTTGCAATTTTAGTTTCTAAAGAACCAGAGCAAGGATCATTAATTGATATAGAAAAGAAAAAAGATATTTTGCAGTGGTTTAATAATTCTGTAATTAACCCATTTCGTGATTTTATGAAAAGAGGTAATTGGGTGATAATTTTATTGTTTGTTGTTTTGTATAAATTTGGAGATGCTCTTGTTAGTATTGTCGCCAACCCTTTTTATATTGAAATGGGATTCAGCAAAATTGAAATAGCAAACGTTAGTAAAATTTTTGGACTAGCAGCAACTCTTGCAGGGGCATTTATTGGGGGAATTATTGTTACTCAATCTGGAATTTTTAAAAGTTTGCTTTTATGCGGTATTTTACAAATGTTATCTAATTTATTTTATGCCATCCAAGCCTATATAGGATACAACATTGGTTTTTTAATTGTAACTATTGGTTTTATGGATCTTGCAAGTGGAATGGGAACAGCCGCTTTTATTGCTTATTTATCAAGTCTTTGTAATGTTCGTTATACAGCTACACAATATGCTCTTTTATCTGCTCTTGCTTCATTTGGCAGAACGTTCCTTTCTTCACCTGGTGGTTATTTGGTAGATACAATTAATTGGATTCCTTTTTTTATTTTTACTTCTATTGCCGCAATTCCTGGAATCTACCTTCTTATAATTCTAAAGAAGAAGAATAGCCCTTTCTAAATATTAATGTAAAAAAACAACATATTTCCAAAAAAAAACAAGTAATAAATTTGTAATATTTTTGACCATTTCTTGTAGTACAAATTTACTATGTTTAACTTTGAGTTTATTAATAACTTTGATAGGCAATAATTATGAAAAAAAAATTAATAATAGCCCCAGCATTAATTGCAATTAATTTAATATCAGTTGTTAGCGCAGATACAGGGCTCAAGTGGGAGTCTAAAAATAAAAATATTAAAGGCCAAATCTTTGGTCGAATTAACATTCAATCAGGGTTTACCGATACTGATGATAACGCAAATACAATAACCACTAATAGCGATTATTTATATTATAGAAGAATCAGGCTTGGCGCATTAGGCCAAATTGGTCCAGTTTCTTTTAAAATTGAACCTGATTTTGCACCATATATGGAGACTGTTTTAGATGGCAATATTGATTTTAAAGACGTTTGGATCGGATATCAATTTAAAATGAATGGTATTAAACATAAATTTATAGTTGGTAACGACCAAACACCTTGTGGTTTGGAAGTTCAAAACAGTAGTCGTTTTACGAATCATATTGAGCGTCATGGAACACTAAGTTCTTGGTGTCAAGGTGAGCGTAGCAAAGGATATAGATTGCTATCTAGTGGAAAAAATTGGACAACACATTTAAGTTATTCTGTTGGTGAAGGTCAAAATTCTGATACTGATTTAACACATGGGACTTATGGTACCCGTATTACTTATTCACCACTAGCATTTAATAAAAAAGAAAAACAATGGTTGCACACAGGTTTTATGTGGGGATACAATAAAGTCGACGGAGGTGATAATGATTGGGGTTCTAGTAGCACCGATGCATCTCGTTTTATAAGTTCTGGCCCAAGACTAAATATTTTGAAAACTGGCGAGCATAAAGATGCCACACGTTACGGTATTGAACTTGCTTTCGGGCAAGGACCATTAGATGTTCAATATGAAAGAATGTGGATGTCAGTTGATGGTTGTGGTGGAGATGCTTTAACAGGTGGATCTTGTACTTCTGTTGCTGCTGAATATGATTTTAGCGCATGGGCGCATTATGTTACTGCTTCTTATTTTTTACCTTTTGGACAAGGTAAAAGAATGAGAGCCTATAATTCTAACAAAGGTAGGTATGAAAGAATTAAAGCTAGTAATGCTGCAATGGTTGCGTATCGTTACGGATACCAGGATTATGCGGATGCTGCTAATAATAAAACTAGAGGCGACATAACAGATCATACATTTACTCTTAATTATTTTTTTAATTCACATCATAGCGTTCAAGTAGAATACTACACAGCTACGTTTGACTTCTCAAATACAACAAACACATCTGATGAAGCTGATGTATTCCAATTAAATTGGAGAATTGATTTTTAATTAAAATCAGCTAACCATGCTAGCGATAGGCTTAAAGAATTTGTTCTTATTTCAGCTCTTTCTGGATCAGGAGAAGGGATTAAACCTTTTTCTTGTAAATAACCACCAGTTCCAAATGATTTTTCACTAGTAAATTCGGCGATATATTCACTGATACCAGGAATGTTACCTACGTGCGCATTTTTAACATAAAAAAATAAAGAACGAGAAACCGGATACTTACCAGAAGAAATATTTTCAAAAGTTGGAGCATTATCTTCGACAATTGAGCCTTGAAGCTTATCTTTGTTTTGATCTAAAAAACTATAACCAAAAACTCCGAAAGCTTTAGGATTTTCTTCTAATTTTGAAATGATTAAGTTATCATTTTCTCCAGCTTCAATATAAACCCCATCTTCACGAACTGTGTGACAAAGTTTTTTAAAAGCTTTTTTATCAGTTTTTTTCATAGCTTTAATTTCCGGGAATTTTTTGCATCCGCCTTGCATAGCAAGTTCTACAAACGCATCACGAGTTCCAGATGTTGGAGGAGGTCCAAGTACTTCAATTTTTTGATCAGGAAGAGATGGATCTACATCTTTCCAAGTTTTGTGTGGATTTGGTACTATACTACCATTAACCATTACATTTTTACCAAGAGCCAACCAAATGTGTTTTCTATCTATTTCCATTTGAGGAGCACTTTTGGAGTTTGCTATAACAATACCGTCATAACCAACTTTAACTTCAGTAATTTCAGTTATGCCGTTATCAGCACATTTTTTTACTTCTTTAGCTTTAATACGTCTAGAAGCATTGGTGATATCAACATGAGAAGGACCAATTCCTTGACAAAATATTTTTAAACCACCACCTGATCCCGTACTTTCAACGACAGGAGTTTTAAATTTGGTTGAAATACCAAATTTTTCAGCAACAACTGTTGCAAAAGGATAAACTGTACTTGATCCTACAATTCTTATTTGATCACGGGCCTGCACCACGTTTGCTGTTAAAATTATTGTTGTTGCAGTTAATAAAGATTTAGTAAAATTTTTCATATAAGATTCCTATAAATTAGTTAATAAAACTAGTGTAAATTTGACCATTTATTCATTACAGTTTTATGACATAAATAAAATAAATTTATTACATAATTTTTTAGTGCTGAAAATTCAGTAAAAACAAGATATAAAGGGTTTAATGAAAGGTTTTAAAAATTTATGGTTTATTTGTTAAAAGATCTAAGACTTAATAAATATTTGTTTAAAATTAATAAAAAAAAATCAATTTTAAATCAAAATTTTTTTATTAAAGAATTAAAATATTTTTACAAAATAAAAAATAAAAAATTATTAGAAAATTTCAAAAAAAATAATAACGGTCTAGAATTTGCTAATAAACGGTCTTTTCTTTTAGATGAAGTTATTGACAAGTGTTATAAAGAATATGTAATTCATTTTGACAAAAATATTAAAAATTTTGAATTTTCTATAATTGCAACTGGCGGATTTGGTAGAAAAGAATTAGCTCCTCATTCTGATATTGACATTCTTTTCCTTCATTCTTTAAAAGATAAAAAAAATTTAAAAAGTTTGGTAAAACCCATACTACATACTCTTTGGAATTTAGGGTTAAGAGTGGGATATGCTACACGGACAATCCAAGAGTGCATAATTTATAGTAAAAAAGAGCTTGATGTTTGTACTTCTATTTTAGAAAGCAGATTTATTGTTGGTAATAAAAAGATTTACGAAAACTTAATGAAACAATATAAAAATAAAATCGTTGAAAGATACGGGAAAAAATTTATTGAAGCAATTTTTTTAGAAAGAGAAAAGCGGCTGAAGGAAATTGGAGACACTAGATATTTATTAGAACCAAATGTTAAAAATGGGAAAGGATCTATAAGAGATTTACAAACTCTTGATTGGATTGGTAAATTTTTTTACAAAATACAAAATTTGAATGATTTAATTAGTCATAAAATATTAGATAAAAATTCAGCTGAATCATTTATTAAAGCAAAAACTTTTTTTTGGTCAGTAAGATCTCATTTGCATATTTTATCTGACAGACCGAATGAACAGTTAAGTTTTGAATTTCAAAATTTAATAGCGAAAAAATTAGGATATAAAAAAAGCAGAGCGTTATCGCATGTAGAAAAATTTATGAAAGAATATTTTTATACTGCAAAAAAAGTAAGCGATTTAATTAGAATATATTGTAGTTTTATAGAAGATAAGGAAAAATTATATCCCAACTTAAAAATAAAAAAATCGAAAGAAATTGAATTCGAGAATTTTATTATAAAAGATAAAAGAATTGATTTTTCAAAAAATTTCAGATTTAAAAATTTTTTTTTAAATAATTGTACACTTTTTTTTAGAATTTTAGAGATAGCCCAAAAAAAAAATTTAGACATCCATCCAAAAGCTGCGAGTTTAATATTAGATAATATAAAAAGAATTGAAAAAAAAATTAAGAATAATAAAGAACTTTTATTTTCATTTATAAAAATTTTAACTTCTAAAAATAAAACAGAAAAATTTTTAAAATTAATGAGTGATTTAGGACTCTTAGGAATTTTAATTCCTGATTTCAAAAGAATATCAGGGCACATCCAATTTGGAGGTTTTCACACTTATACCGTTGATGAACATACTTTAAAAGCTATTGGATATATTAATGATATTGAAATGAAAAAGGATATTAAGGAAAATTTATTATACTCCAACATTTTTTCTGAAATTATTTCTAGAAAAATTCTTTATATTGCAATGTTTTTTCATGATTTGGGAAAAGGGACAGGTAGGGACCACTCGATCGTATCTAGTGAAATTGCAAAAGAATTTTGTTCTCACTTGGAAATGGACCAAACAGAAAAAAATACAATTATATGGTTGATTAGGAATCATTTATTGATGAATAAAATTTCTCAAAAAAGAGATATAGATGATACAAATACGATTTTTGAATTTGGAAAAAAGGTTCAATCGTTGGAACAACTGAAATTATTATTTATTTTTACAGTGGCTGACATGAAAGCAACAGGAAAATCAATTTGGAATAATTGGAATAAGTATCCTCTAGAAAAACTTTTTTTAAAAACAAGAAATTTATTTTTAGGCAGTTCTATAAATGTAAATAAAAATATAATTGAAAATTTAAAATCAAAATTAAAAAAAGATAAAAACTTACGTCCCAAAAAAAAAATAGAAAATTTTTTAAAAACACTTCCTAAAGAAATTTATTTAAATAATGACAAAAGTAAAATAGTTAAATTTCTACAAATAATTCAAAAGTCTAGAGAAAAAAATTGTATAAAAATTTTTCAAAATATAGAAAAATTAGCTACAGAAATAATAATTTATACTAAAGATAAGCCAGGATTATTGTATAAATTATCGGGAGCAGTAACTATTTCCGGTTTTAATGTAGTGGAAGCAAAAGTATCTACATTAAATAATGGTATGGCATTAGATATTTTGTGGGTAAGGGATTTAAATGGTTTAATGCTAGACAAATTATACCATTTTTCAAAATTACAAAAAAAAATGTTGGAAATTTTATCAAATGATAATTTGTTAGAAAAAGAAATGAAAAATGAAAGAGAAAAAAGTTTAAAAAAGAATCTATTTAATATAAATACTAAAATATTTATTGATAATAATTCTAGTAAAAAACACACAATTTTAGAAATTAATACTTTTGATAGAATAGGCTTAATTTATGATCTAACAAAAAAATTATATAAATTAGGATTAAAAATAAGTAGCGCTAAGATTTTAACAATGGGAAAAGGTGCAAACGAAATTTTTTATATTCAAGATTTTAGAGGAAATAAAATTTTATCTAATAAAAAAATTAATAAATTAAAAACGAGTATAACAACACTATTAAACAATTAAATTTTCTTAAATGAAATTAATAAAACCTTTTCTAACAATAAGTGGCTTAACATTTGTAAGTAAAATTTTAGGTTTTTTCAGAGATATTTTAATAGCTGCATTTGTAGGAGCTGGCTTTATAGCAGATGTTTTCTTTGTAGCCTTTAAACTTCCAAATTTTTTTAGACGTTTGTTTGCAGAAGGAGCATTTTCTGCAGCATTTATACCAATCTTTTCTTCAATATTAAAAAAAGATGGAAAAGCTAAAGCATTACGCTTTGGTTCGGAGGTTTTATCTTTACTTTTTTTTATTCTATTTTTAGTAATAATAATTTTCGAATTTTTAATGCCATTAGTTGTATACTTCCTTGCTCCTGGTTTTGCTCAAGATCCTTCTAAATTAAACTTATTAATTGAATTATCACGCATAACTTTTCCATATTTATTTTTTATTTCTTTGGTTTCTTTGTATACCGGCGTACTTAATTCTTTTAATAAATTTGCAATTGGAGCTGCGTCTCCAATACTTTTAAATCTAACTTTTATAATATTTATATTTTGTTTTAGAGAAATTTTCGAAACAAAAGGACATATGTTGTCTTGGGCAGTCTTTTTTGCAGGCCTTTTTCAATTAGTTTTTTTAATAATCGGAATATTTAGAAACAATCTAGAAATTTTTTTTGTTAAACCAAAATTTTCTAAATATATAAAGAAATTATTTAAATTAATTATACCCGGAGCAATTGGCGCTGGCGTCATTCAAATAAACTTGTTAGTAGATGTAATTCTAGCGTCATTTTTAAATACAGGTTCAATATCATATTTATATTATGCTGAACGAATAAACCAATTACCTATTGCTTTAATTGGAGTTGCACTAGGAACTGCTCTTTTACCAACATTGTCAAAGCAAATAAGTCAAAATGAAAAAGGCAAAGCTTTATACACACAAAATCGTGCCATTGAATTTTGTTTATTATTAGCAATTCCTGCTTCTGTAGCAATATTTATAATAGCAGAACCAATAATCGGTTCTTTTTTTGAAAGAGGAGAATTTTCTGCAACTGATAAACTGCTTTCTGCAAAAGCTCTACAAGCATTTGCTGTAGGAGTTCCTGCTTATGTTCTAGTTAAGATTTTAACACCAATTTTTTTTGCAAGACAAAATACTGTAACACCAGTAAAAATTGCAATTTTTTGTGTATTTATAAATTTTTTATTTAATATTATTTTGATGCAATTTTATCAACATGTTGGAATAGCAATTGCTACGGCTATATCTTCTTGGGTGAATTGTATATTGCTTTTTTATATTTTATTAGAATCTAATGAAATTGTTTTTGATAAAATGCTGAAACTAAATTTTAAGAAAATTCTTATAATAAATATAATTTTTGGAATTCTTGTTTTTTATTTTAAAGATTTTATAAATATATTTTCTAATTATAAATTTTTAAATTTGTCAATTTTTGTTTTAATAAGTATTAGCGTTTATTTTTTATTATTGAATTTTTTTAAAATTTTTATTTTTTCAAATTTTCAATTATTTAAGTTAAGATAAATATATGAATAGAATATTTTCAGGAGTTCAACCAACAGGAAATTTACATTTAGGAAATTATTTAGGAGCAATTAAGAATTGGGTTTCTCTACAAAAAGATTTTGAATGTATATTTTGTATTGTTGATTTACACGCCATTACTATTAAACAAGATCCAAAAGAATTAGAAAATAATACTCTGGAAGTAACAGCAGCGTATTTAGCTTCTGGAAT
>Ga0310344_10002880_pt1 | contig 12917 bp, 14 predicted proteins | sample HC15DNA20200_MG_FD_203801 | JGI IMG/M metagenome (GOLD analysis project Ga0310344, IMG submission 203801) | Marine microbial communities from station ALOHA, North Pacific Subtropical Gyre - HC15-DNA-20-200_MG | ecosystem: Environmental > Aquatic > Marine > Oceanic | place: Pacific Ocean: North... | reverse complement strand
TGGTGAAATAATTACTACTTCATCACCCGGGTCTAAAATAGATCTGAGTATTACATTAATAGCTCCTGCGGCACCTACAGTCATAATTATTTCATTTTCTGAGAACGTAAGATTTGTTTCATTAGATATATTTTTTGCAATTTTTTTTCTTACATCATTGAAACCGGCGTTTGGCATATACCTATGAGAACCTTCTTGTGAGTTTTTAATAATTTCTATGAGTTTATTTTTAAATTCTGAAGGTGGCTCAAGTAAAGGATTCCCAAGTGATAGATCAAAAACATTATCGTCTCCATGGATAGATTTTAATCTGTTACCTTCTTCAAACATTTTTCTGATCCAGGAACTGTTTTTCATTTGTTGATTTAGGATTTTTGAAATACTCATTTACATTTACCAACCATGATTATTTTTTCTTTGAGAAAAATTTGTTAAATAAAGAAAAATTTGTTTCTTGTATTACAATCGTACCTGCAATTTTATCGTGCCATGATTGGTTTTTTTTGTCAAATATTATCCATATTAATCCCAATGAGAGTGCAATGAATGAAACAAATTTTCCAGCTATTTCTCTTGGTATCGCTTTAGGACCCGGAATATTCCCTTCTAGATCAACAACTTTTATACCTGCAACCCATTTACCAATAGTTTTACCTTTTATCGAAGTTGGTATTAGAAAATATCCGAATAAAAAAAGTAATGTGGTCAGTGGTGCATCCTTATGAAAAATAAATCCATTAGATATAGGGGCAATAATCATTATTAGCAATATAATTAATGCAACATCTATAATGAATGCATATAATCTACGGATAGAGTTAGCAATTACTAATTTATTATTTTCTTTGTTTATAGTATTTTTCAAAAAAATCTTTATATTTAAAACTATTACGTGGAGATAAGATTGCGAACTACTAATTACTATAATTAAAATTATCAATTAGTCAAATATTATTTTTATTAGATAGGAGTAAAAATGTCGGGTCATCTTAATCTTAATGATAAAGTTTCATTAATTACTGGCGCTGGATCTGGAATAGGAAAATCTATATCTAAATTATTTTCTCAACGTGGATCAACAATAGCTTTGGTAGATGTTGACACATCATCTTGTGATCAGATTAAAGATGAAATTATAGAATTGGGAAATGATTGCGTAGTAATTAAAGGTGATGTTTCAACTTCTGGAGGCTGTAAAGAAATAGTTGATGAATGCGAAAAAAAATTTGGCAGAATAGATATTCTTGTTAATAGTGCTGGAGTTACACCACGTCATGCGCCACAGGATTGGAATTTTGAAAAGATGTGGGATTGGGTTATTGATGTCAATCTTAAAGGTACAGTAATGATGTCAAAACATGTTTCTGAAGTAATGCTTAAAAATGGATATGGAGTAATTTTAAATTTATCTTCAATTATTGGGTTAGTAGGTTATTCAGAGGGCCTTAGTAATGGATTTAATCCATATCCACATTCTAAAGGTGGGGTAGTTCAATTCACAAAAGATATGGCTGTAACATTTGCAAAATCCAATATAAGAGTCAATGCTTTATGTCCTGGGTTTACATATACGCAGTTGACTAAATCTTTAACAGACAATGAAAAAATGAAAAAGAAATTAGAATCACTACATCCAATGGGACGTTTGGCTATGCCTGATGAAATTGCTAATGCAGCACTTTTTTTTGTGTCAGATGATGCTTCATTTATCACAGGGGCTTGTATTCCTGTTGATGGAGGTTATACAGCTCAATAATTATTGTTCTAAAGGTAAATTGATAGTAAAGGTTGTTCCTTGATTTATTTTACTTTCTGCTGTAACCGTTCCTTTGTGTGCGATTACTAGTTTTTTCACGATTGCAAGTCCCAAGCCGGCTCCACCAGTTTGTCTTGACCTAGATTTATCAACTCTAAAGAATTCATCAAAAATTTTCCCCAAATCGTTTTCTGGGATTCCTAATCCTTCATCAATGATTTTTATTTCATATTGATCATCGACACCTTTTTTAGAAACAATTTTTATTTCATCGCCTTCTGAAGAGTAACTTAGGGCATTTTCCAATAAATTTCCTATAATTTGTTTCATCCTAGTACGATCAAAAAAGATTTTATTCATAGATTCTTCATTTTGAATATCCAATAATATTTTTACACCAGAAACTTTAGATCTTGGATAGAAATCTTGAACTGAAGATTCAATCAATTTTCCTAAATCTCCCTTCTCGAGTTTTAAACTAAGAGATTCTGTTTCTACCATAGATAGAATTCTCAAATCATCCACTAAATTTGTAAGATGTAATGTTTGATCATATAACATAGAAATATTTTTGTTGTCAGGAGGTAGAATTTTATCTTTAATTGCTTCTAAATATCCTCTGATATTTGTTAGAGGAGTTCTCAGTTCATGAGCAACGTTTGCAGTCATTTGTCTACGTTCTTTTTGTAAATTTTCTAATTCGTGTGCCATTGTATTAAAAGTTTTTGATAATTGTCCTATTTCATCATCACTTTGAACTTCAACTCTGTGACTAAAGTTTCCAGAACCTAATTTCTTTGCAATTTTGTTTAAGTCTTTAACTGGTAATAAAGATTGTCTAGTAAAAAGACTAACTAAAAAAATTCCTGCAATAATTGAAGTAGATCCTGCAATAATTAGAGCATTTTGAAATGTAGTCTGAAGATCAGTTAAAGGTGGTTCAACTACTTCCAGAACTTCAGAAATAATCCTTTCACTATCTTTGTTTAATTCCTCAAGATTAGAAGATTTATTGGTAGATTGAGTTGTTAATCTTTGACTAACAGGTTGAGGTATTATTGCATTATGACTTGGTTTACGATTTATAAGCATCCAACCTAAATTTTTATCATTCAAGATGATTGGTCTTTTTTGCATAGTTTTTAATGATCTAGGTTTAGATTTATTGTTTGATGGTAAATTGTGTGAATCTGCAACTATATTCCCATTAGAATTTTCAATAATCACATGCCAACCAAAAAGAGTTCCAACTTGTTGTACAGCATATTGAACGTCTTGCCAGTTATTTGTAGCTTCATAAGTCTTTTTTACTAATTCTTCGGCTCTAATATTTTTAACATCTTCTATTTCATTACGAAGATTAGTTATTTCATTTCTAGTAACGTATGCCGAATAGCCTGATACTACAGAAATTGCAATCAAGAGAATTGAAGCAAATCCTATCGTCAATCTTATTTGTAAACTATGAAATATCTCCATCAAACCTATATCCCATTCCATAAACAGTATTAAAAAGACCTTTTTCTAGGCCTGCATTTTCCAATTTTTTGCGTAGATTTGAAATATGAGTATCTACAGTTCTATCATAACCAGAAAAATCGTATCCGAATACATTTTCGATAATTTGTTCACGTGATATAACTCTGCCAGATGATTTTATGAAAAAAAAGATTATTCTATACTCAGTCGGAGTAACAGATACGTTTGAGTTATTTACTGTAACTTTTCGAGAAGCTGTGTTAATTGTTAAATTTCCAGATTTAATTATTTCAGAAATTTCGGTATTAGATTTTTCGTATGATTTCACTCTTCTCAATACAGCCTTCACTCTAGCAACTAATTCTCTTGGGCTAAAAGGTTTTGTTATATAATCATCTGCTCCTTTTTCAAGACCATCAAGTCTTTCTAGTTCGTCTATTCTAGCAGTGACCATAATAATGGGTATATCAGAGGATTCTCTAATTTTTTTACATACTTCTATTCCATCTATCTTTGGAAGATTTAGATCGAGTAAAATCAAATCAGGATTTTCTGTTAATGCTTTGTTTAATCCATCCTCTCCGTCAATAGAAAAAATTACTTCGAAACCATCATTAACTAGGTACATTCTAATTAATTGTTGTACTGATTTATCATCTTCAATTATGAGGATAGAGTTTTTCATAGGATTTATAATTTTTTATAATTATGGTTTTAGTATGTCAAGATATTATGAAGATTGCATCAGATTATATGATTCTAGTCCCTACGATAGGTATAACGATCTTAATATTTGCTTAACATTTTACATAAAAATTCTTAATAATTTTTTTATATTATTTATCATGGTTGAGCTGATCTTAAAACTATGCTCCTAGAACTTTCACTTTCATTTCTTCCTAGAATGAGAAAAATTGTGGTCAGCTCATCCGATGCTAAATAAATTGCATTCAACATCTCTAGTTGTTTATGTTGCAAAATTATTTAGAAGTGGCAATAGGGTGAAATATAAATCAATTAAGCTTCTTGATTTATCCTATTGCCGTTTATATTTTACCGAATAAGAAATACGAGGTTCAATATTTGGGGGGATAATAGTGTAAATTATCTTACGTAGTGAGGTTAAGGCATTTATGAGTTCAAAATTGTGACAGCCCTGATAGAACTATATCCTGTATCCTAAAGATTAAAAGAACTTTGGAATATCTACGTTTTTTAAGAAAATATTACAAAATCTAAAAACTACCTATACTTTAATCTTGTAGGTACATAATCAAATTTCCATTTTTCCCCTAACATACATACAATGGGGGGAGGATGAGCTACTTTTGCTTCTTTGAGACAGGTCGAATCTTTATACACATGAAAAAAGTATTTAGGATCTGCTATCCCAGAGTTGGGTATGACATTAACACTTTGGATACTGCATTTATACACACTATTAGAAGACACAGAACATATCCATCTCGCTTTTCCTAGGTTTTGTGGTTTAGGATCATTTAAATCTCTGTAATAAATTTTATACATTAAATGATCCCACCAATCTTGCTCAATTCTTACAATAGTCATTTTACTGTAATGTTGAATTATCACCTTTTGGTTACTTGTAAAAGTAGGTTCAATTAATACATTCGAATTATCTGAACAACTTAGTACAGAAAATGCAATTAAAAATAAAATAAAAAATCTCATAATTTACTCTACATACTACATTTATAACACTATTAATTTATAACACTATTAATATATATAGGAGGGATAGACACTGTAAGGAGATATAAGTACAATAATCCTTATTATGAAGCTTCTTATTTTATTTTTAATTGCATTTTCTGTACTTGGTTGTTTGAATAGTGAACCTCCTCCACCTCCTGGACAACAAATAGATACATCTTCTGAAACCAAAGAAGAGATTAGCCAAGAGACTACAAATGAATTTGTGAACGACACAGGAATTGTTATAGATGATATAACTATTGCACCTAAAGGTACTCTTGGGGGTGATGTAATCATAAATGTTACAAATTCTGCATCAGAAGCCTGTGCAGGTCTTGCCATTAATGTTGACGTTCTTTCAGAATCGAAGAGTGTTGTAGCTAGTATGGGATTAAAATATAATTCTAGAGGAGGTATCCCCCCATCTGGAAAACAAACTTTAAAAGAAATGTTTATTGGTAAAGGTGCAAAGGAAGTGATTGTAACTGAAATTACATGTGATGCGGCATGTACCATGGCACAAGCCTATTGTCCATAATGAAATAGATTTAAAAATTTTTATATGAAGTTTACAGTTCTAGTCTTTACATTAATTTTTTTTGTTTCGGGTTGTTTGAATAGTGAACCTCCTCCACCTCCTGGACAACAAATAGATACATCTTCTGAAAAAAAAGAGGATATTTCGCAGGAAGCTAAAATTGAATTCGAAAACGATACTGGAATTGTCGTAAAAGATATAACAATTAAACCCAAAGGAACTTTAGGTGGTGATATTGTTTTCCTAGTCCAAAATGAATCTGACGAAGAATGTGGTTTAGTTATTCAAGTTGATATGTTATCCGATACAGATGAATTAATAGTCAGTGTGGGAGTTAATTCTCCAACATTAGTTGGGCCTGGAGAAGAAATGGAGATTAAAGGTTTATTTATAGGTAAAGGTGCTGTTAAAGCGGAAATCAAGAGTATTAATTGTGATAACATGTCATCGCTTTGGTCGTAAATTAAATTTCTAATTTTGAATCAATAGATGTTTTTGTTAAAATGATTTTTGATAGAAAAATATTATTTTTTTTGTTCGGTTTAGGTTTAGTTGCTTTGTCAGGATGTTTGAATAGTGAACCTCCTCCACCTCCTGGACAACAAATAGAAAATTCAACTGAAAAAAAAGAAGCGATATCTCAAGAAACTACAAATGAATTTGAAAATGACACTGGAGTTGAGGTAACAGAGATAATAATTAAACCCAAGGGTTCCCTAGGTGGTGAAGTAATCATTCATATTGAAAACACTTCTGATAAAGAATGCGGTGGTCTAATAATTAATGTTGACCTTCTTTCGGAAACAAAAAAAGTAATAGTTAGTCTGGGATTGAAAGCACCTAAATCAATCCCACCATCAGGAAAAGAAACTTTAAAAGAAGGATATATTGGTAAAGAAGCAAGTACAGCTGTTGTAACAGAACTTACATGTGATTATGACCCTTGGCAAAGTAGAGCCTGAAAAAAGTTCAATATATAAAACTTCTTGGAGCAATATACAATATTGCATATTATATATAAATTAATTCTATTACTATTATTCGGTTTATTTCTTTTTTCTTGTACAGACGAAAAAAATAAATATTCAGCTTATGCTGAGCATGAAACTGATATAACAATAAAAAGCTTAATTATTAACCAAAAATTTCCAGAAGGCGGAGAACTAATATACCAGGCAAAAAATAATTCTCAAAACACCTGCAACAGACTTACAATCAATGTAAATTTAGTTTCAAAAAACAAAAAAATAATAGGTGTTTTAGGAATATCAACTCCAAAAATAATGAATCCATTAGAAGAAATTAAGTTAAAAGAAAGATACATAGGTAGAGATTTGAACGAAGTACTTATTATTTCTATCATATGTAACAATGATTATATGAAACGTTGGACATTCTAATATCCGTGATAAAAACACCTCCAGGAAACTGAAATTTCAAATAATATTGATCTTCCTTAGTAAAACATATACCGATTTACGTATTCCGTGAAAAGTATATATTTTATACCGCTTTACGTAACCGGCAACTTATTTTAAAATGAAAAATTTATGAAAACTTTTTTAAAAGACCTTTTTTTGAAGTTTTAAAAGAAAATTGCTCTATAGTATAATTTCTGAAATAACCTTAACAACTTAGTTTGGGTTGAATAATTGAAAACCAGTGAATCTGGTTTAGGAAAAACGTATGAAACACTATATTAAACTTGGGTTGATAGCCTTTGGTTTGTTTGCAGTTTTTGCTCTTTCAGCTTGTAGTTCTGATGAGGAAACTACTACAACGACTGAAGCACCTGCTGCCAAGGAAGCTCCTGCTAAGGAAGCTCCAAAGCCAACTGCAACATCAGCTCCAAAAAAGGAGGCTCCCGCTAAAGAGGAAGCACCTGCAAAAACGGTTACTCAAGACGTAGTCATAGGTGTCCCAGCGATTTGTCCACCGATATTTAACAACAGATTCCTAACAGGTTCCTGTTTTGAACGTGTACAAATGTGGGGTTTCACCGAGGGATTAACTTGGATGAAACACGCACCTATACCTGTTCAGGTTGACGAAGATGTCCCAGAGAAAAGTATGGTAGAGTCATGGGAACATGATGATACTGCAAATACCCTAACTTGGACAATCAGGGAAGGTATTAAATTCCATAACCCTGACTTTGGCACAGTCGATGCTGAAGACGTTGCTTTCAGTTTTAATGAAGCAATGGCTGAAGGATCAACTTTCAACAGAGCAGGTCAACTTAGAGCTTGGATTGAAACAATTGAAGCAAAAGACGGTAAAGTCTTTATTCAATGTAAGGACACCGGTTGTCAGAACGACTGGATCAGACAGCAGTCAAACTATAATGGTCAAACTGCATCAATCACAAGTAAAGATGCTTTTGATTCTTTAGGAGAAGAGGCTTCTTTGGCTGATCTTGATAATATGACAGGTCCATTCCGTGCAACAAAATGGGTTGCAGGAAGCACTATTGAATCAGTTGGTGTAAAGGATCATTGGCGTCACGCTCCTCATCTTGACACTATGACTTTCGTTGAAATTCCAGAAACATCTGTAAGGACAGCGGCTCTAGTCAATGGTGAAATTCACTTGTCAGATCTTCCTCCAAAATTTGTTGCAGAAGCAGTAGAGAAATCTGGTGGTTCAGCTCAACAAATTGGTGGTGGTAAAGGTCAAGGTTGGTTTGCTTCCGGTCAATTCTGGGCACAAACTGACTATCTAGGTGCTGCTGGTGAAGGTAACGACCCAGCTGCTAGGCCAGGATATATGCATGACGATGATCACCCATGGATAGGTGAATGGGGAAATGATGAGTCTATGGAAAGAGCTCACAAAATTCGAAAAGCTATGGGACACATGGTTGATGGAGAAAAACTAAATGCGGCTATATTCGGTGGACTTGGTTCTGCCGCTCCTTTAGCTTATTTCGGATGGACTCCTGATATGCCTGAATGGAAAGACGAATGGCACGTAGAATACGATACTGATAAAGCGCAAGCTTTATTGGATGAAGCCGGATACTCTGACTGTTTCACAGTTCCATATTGGATACCACCTGACGTAACAGTTGTAATTGATCCTGAGTTTGCTGAAGCTGTAGCTCAGTTCTGGTCTGATGGCGGATGTAAGGTCGAAATTGAAAAGACCGCATATTCTGCTAGACGCCCAACTCTAGTATCAAGAGATCTTAACGTATTCTTCGCTTGGAACACTGCTGGAGCAGCTTCACCGAAAGATACAAACGGTGTTGGCCCTTGGGTTCCAAGAGCTGGAAGCTGGAATGGTGGATTCGAAATGCCAGATGAACTCGGAAAACTTCACCCTGTAATCGATGCTGAACCAGATTCAGATAAGAGACGTGCTTACAACGAAAAAGTAACAGGATTTGTTGCTGATTGGCATATCTTTATAAGCAAGGTAGAATCAACTCCGTACTGGGCTTTGCACCCAACCGTTGCAGAGTGGAATCCTTACCAAGGTAACATACCTTACTTCGGTAACCCACAAACTATTAAAATGAAGGAATGATATTCCTGCATTTATAAAATAGTGTAAAAATTAAAATATGAGAAAGGGACAGGAGATGCGCACTGCGGATCGGTCCCTTTTTCATATGTAAATATAGACATTGATTGAATAAAAGAAAGAAATAATAGTAGTAGTCTAAAAATATATGCGAACGTTTATTATTAGAAGAATTATTTACGGTCTAGCCGTAGTTTGGTTGGTAAGTTTCATCGTCTTTGGATTGTCCAGAGCTGCCGGAGATCCTAGGGATTTATACATAGATGAATATACAACAACAGAATCCTGGGAAGCTATGGGAAGAGAAATGGGACTGGATAAACCATTAATTGTCCAATATACGTTGTGGTTTGGAAATGCACTTACAGGAGATTTTGGAAGATCTATGTACCATAGGACATCTGCTAGAGCAGTTATTGGTGAAAGAATAAGACCTACATTGGAATTAACTTTAGGTGGTCTTTTTTTTGCTGTAATAACTGGATTCCCTCTAGGAGTCTTATCAGCTGTTAAGAGAGGTTCTACGTGGGATTATATAGGTAGAACGTTTGCCTTATATGGTCAAGCATTACCAGCATTTTGGTTAGGAGTAATGTTAATACTAATTTTCTCAGTACAACTGAAATGGCTTCCAACCTCACAAAGGGGAGATTGGACGCATTTTGTCTTACCCGGAATAACTCTAGGATGGGGAGCATCTGCTGCTTTCGTAAGATTAGTACGATCATCAATGTTAGAAGTTCTAGATTCTGAGTTTGTAGTACTTGCAAGGGCTAAAGGAGTTGCGACCCGATGGATTATTTGGAAACATGCATTTAGAAATGCTCTAATAGCTCCAATGACTTTTGCTGGTGTACTTTTAGCTGCATATCTTACCGGGACAGTAGTTACAGAAACTGTTTTTGCATGGCCAGGACTTGGACGTCTAGCGGTACAATCTGTATTTAATAATGACTTTCCTATTATGACAGGTGTAGTAATGATTTTCGCTGGTTTTTTTGTGGTAGCAAATTTCATAGTAGATCTTCTTTATTCATGGGCTGATCCGAGGATAAGATTAGAATGAAACAATTAAAATCCTCTTGGAGATTTTTAAGAGTATATCCTGTAATTCCTCTCATACTAATAGGTTTCTTGGTTTTTGCTGCTATGTTTGCAGAATTGATTACTACAAACAATGGTGAGGGTGGTGATCTTTTTTATAGAAATTTTCCACCTTCTTGGTATGAAAATGGATCCAGTTATTACATTCTGGGTGCTGATCCTTTAGGAAGAGACGTATTTGCTAGAGTAATATTTGGTGCAAGAATATCCTTAATGGTTGCAACGATAGTTCTTAGCTTGGGAGGATTAATAGGTACATTAATAGGGCTTATAGCTGGATATAAAGGCGGGCAAATCGACGAATTACTTATGAGATTTGTAGATTTGACCTTTGCAATTCCATTTATCCTTGTAGCACTTGTTACAGTAATTGTCCTCGGTCAAAGTATGTCAGTCATTGTTCTTTTACTGATAATTTTCAGTTGGGGTGCATTTGCACGACAAATCAGAGGTGAAGCTTTATCTTTAAAAGGAAGAGATTACGTTTCTATAGCCAGAATATCAGGCGCAACTACACCGTATATTCTTTGGAAACATATTTTCCCCGGTGTAGTCAACACTTTATTTGTGATCGGCAGTCTTAGAGTCGGATCACTAATTCTTACTGAATCTGTATTAAGTTACCTAGGTGTAGGTGTACCACCCCCTACCCCCGCATGGGGTGCTATGGTTTCAGATGGTAGAGATTATATAGCTACAGCATGGTGGGTTACATTTTTTCCTGGGCTAGCTATTTTCCTCACCGTTATGGCGTTTAATTTTCTTGGAGATTGGCTAAGAGATTATCTTGATCCTAGGTTAAGACAATTAAGAGAATAATCTTCTATAATATTTTTTTGAAACCCTACCTTCAGTGTTAGATTTCATTAATAAGTTTAAGCACACAAAAAGAATAGGATGGGCGATAGAAAATCCATTAATGGGATTAGGTGCAATTTTTTTTGTTGTTGCGTCAATATTGGTGGTTTGGGAATTTTCTACAAAATATACTTCTAATAAAAAATATGTAACTGTAGATACTTTTTCATTAGATGAATCTATTACTAAAAATAATGTGACCTTACACCTAAAGAGGATAACTTCCCAACCTAAATTCCATATACGATTAAGTGCTTACTCAGAAAAAAAATCAGAACCATACATTCTTATAGATGGTTATATTGAAAACAAAACCTCAAAAACGATAACTTATTTTTTTTATGATGATAATGGTATTGATGGAGTAAAGTTAGAAAATACTATCGGAGAATTTTTGAACACGCGAGCTAGATTTACAGGTAACAGATGTGAAGATAAAGGTATTCTAATAAAACCAAATAAGACTATCAAATTTAGCATTCCTATAAAAAATAACGATGATAATCAATGGGTAAAAAACAGCATCATGATGAATGAAATTTCATCCATTGATCTAAGTAATTTTTCTTTCTCTGAATGTGGTTTAAGTAAAACTAACGAAAATTGGAACTATAAATTCACTTCGATTCCTTTAATAAATTTAGAAAAAAGAGATTATTATCCATTCGGTACACCAACCTTTAACGAAATTGGATTAAATGGAAGAAAGTATTGGGCAGATTGGATTGCAAGAACATATTAAGTGTATAATGAATCCAACTCATCTTGAGATAAAAAATTTAAGGATAAAAATATGTTAACAGTTAAATTGGCTGGAGAAAAAGAAATACTATTTGAAGAAGAGAAAACCCCACAACCAACTGATGATCAAATTTTAATTGAAGTGAAATCTTCAGGGTTATGTGGAAGCGATTTAAAGCCATATGCAATGGACAAAAAAGAAAGAGGAGAATTTGCTGATAGTAAAGGCAGATTTAATATTAGTGGACATGAACCTTGCGGAATTGTCGCAGAAGTTGGTAAAAATATTGAAGGGATAAAAGTTGGAGAACGTATAATTGTTCACCACTATAGTGGATGTAGAAAATGTAAACATTGTGTCGCTGGGTGGCCTCAACTATGTTTAAACGGAGAGAATAAAACTTACGGATTCTCTACAGATGGAGGAAACTCTGATTATATGATTGTACTCCCTGAAATGTGCATACCTATGCCTGAAGAAATCACATTCGCTGAAGGTGCTGCGATTGCCTGTGGCACAGGAACAGCATTTCAAGCATTAAAAAGACTCAATGTAAATGGATTGGATGTTTTAGCTGTTTTTGGACAAGGTCCTGTTGGGTTATCAGCTACTTTACTTGGAGCAGAAATGGGCGCAACTGTGATTGGAATTGACGTAGATGAAAAGAGATTAGAACTTGCAAAAAAACATGGAGCTACACACACAATCAATCCAAATAAAGTTGATCCTGTTGAAGCTATAAAAGATCTAACTCATGGTGAAGGTGCTGATGCAGGATTTGAAGCCACCGCTATTGGACCTGTCAGAAGACAGATGGTTCAATCAACAAAAATTTGGGGAAGAGCATGTTTAGTTGGTGAAGGTGGAACAGTTACATTTGAACCAAGTCCGGATATAATTCACAGACATTTAAACCTTATGGGATCATGGACATTTAGTACTCATGTTTTAAGCGAATTATCTCAGTGGGTAGTTGATAGGAAAATTCCATTAAATAGTATTATCACCGATAAATATAAACTTTCTGAAGCAGAAGATGCATTCACAAAATTTGCTTCTGGAGGAACCGGTAAAGTTGTTTTTGAATGGTAATAGAAATTATTTGTAATTTGTAGATTATTAAGGAGTAATGATAAATTTTGAAAAATAATAGAGATAGAAGATTTGTTTTATGTAACGATGGAGAGTCATTGAGTGGA
>Ga0310344_10002879_pt1 | contig 12917 bp, 10 predicted proteins | sample HC15DNA20200_MG_FD_203801 | JGI IMG/M metagenome (GOLD analysis project Ga0310344, IMG submission 203801) | Marine microbial communities from station ALOHA, North Pacific Subtropical Gyre - HC15-DNA-20-200_MG | ecosystem: Environmental > Aquatic > Marine > Oceanic | place: Pacific Ocean: North... | reverse complement strand
AAGAAGTGAAGTTGTATTGCTTTTTTCGGCTCACAGCCTTCCAATGAGTATGGCTGAAACATGTCGATATGAAGCTGAAATAAATGAAGCTGCACTACTTGTAGCTAATAAAGTCGATCCGGATAAGCGTTTACGCAGAGAGATTGTTTGGCAATCGCGAAGCGGCCCTCCTTCTATTCCGTGGTTGGAACCTGACATAAATGACAAGTTGGAGCAACTTGCTTCTGAAGGCGTTAAGGCAGTTGCGATCTCACCTATTGGATTTCCAATAGAAAACTTTGAAATCCTTTGGGATCTTGATTTCGAGGCTTCAAGCAAGGCATCCTCACTAGGCATGTCCTTCAGTAGGGCTGACACTGTGAATAATGATTCAAGATTTATAAGTATGATCGCTGACCTTCTATGTGAAAGGATCAGCAAGCCCACGCTTGCTGCAGCCAACTTGGGTGCTTTAAGTATTTCTCCCGAAAAGTGTGAAAAAGACTGTTGCCCTAACCAATAAGTTGAAAATAGTACTTTGTTGATATAAAAACACTCAAAATATGCTTTTTCCCCTTGTAGGATCCACTGTCAGGTTGAGTTGACAAGGTAATTTTGAATTGCCGATGAATCACGCTCAAATTGCTAAAGAAGCTTTAAACATGCGCCTAGCAACCCTTTCCTCAAATGTTGCTAATGGGTTGCTTTTAGATACGAGAAAAGCAGGTGAACTTTTAGCCGCCTGTGGAGATCCCGGCGTTGATAAGGCAATCAGAAATCTTGGTGATGCCTGGCAAGAAGCTGGTCTTCCTCCTGAATCCATTGAAAAGCCTTGGACAGAAGAACAAATAAAAGATCTCAAATCGGTGGGTGGCAACGAACTCCTAGACATTTTGGATGAACTTGTAAACGGAATCACCCGCTGCAAGATTCATTAATTTTAAAACTTTGGAGCAGACATGAACAAACAACAGAAACTTTTACCCGATGAACTTGACTTTGCAAAAGAAGTAGTGAGCATACCTGTCGAAGAGGAGATGCAAGAATCCTTCCTCGCATATTCGCTTTCCGTTATTACATCTCGAGCTATACCTGATGTCAAAGATGGATTGAAGCCGGTTCAGCGAAGAATTCTCTACACGATGTTAAGAATGGGACTTAGACCAGAAAATCCTCACCGTAAAAGTGCGAGAGTCGTAGGCGACACCATGGGGCGTTATCACCCTCACGGAGATGCAGCAATTTACGACGCTCTCGTGAGGATGGGTCAGGATTTCTCTCGCGGGATGACTTTGGTTGACAAACAAGGCAATTTTGGCTCTCTTGATGACCCGCCTGCTGCACCTCGGTACACAGAATGCCGACTCGCAGAAACTGCAATGGAAATGCTCAGAGAGATTGATGAAGACACCGTCGATTTTCGACCTACTTACGATGGGGAAAGCGAGGAACCCACATGCCTGCCTGCTCTTTTACCAAATCTTCTAGTTAATGGCACTTCAGGCATTGCTGTCGGCATGGCTACAAATATGCCTACTCATAATCTGATAGAAGTTGGCGCCGCTATTTCTTTAATAATGAAAAAAAGGCGACCAAAACCAACAATAAGTGAAATTATGAGTGTCATACCTGGACCAGATTTTCCTAGTGGGGGAATAATAATCAATGACAATCTTGAAGAAACTTACAAAACCGGGAAAGGAACAATCAGAATTCGCGCCAAGGCGCACGTTGAACCTTCTGGAAAAAATCGTCAGGCGGTTGTAATAACAGAACTCCCCTACTTAGTAGGTCCGGAAAGAGTGATAAGCAAACTTAAGGAACTTAACGAAGCTAGCAAGCTGAATGGGGTAATGGATTTCAAGAATCTATCCGACCGCGAATCAGGTTTAAAAATACAAGTAACTATAAAGCCAGGCCACAACCCACAGGCTGTTCTTGCTGACCTCTATAAAATGACACCGCTTGAAGAAACTTTTAGCATTAATAACGTCGTTTTAGTAGATGGAGAACCCCGTACTTTAGGCATATACGACCTCTGCGATTACTACATAAAACACCGTCTACAAGTGGTAGTTCGAAGAACAAAATATCGACTCGCTCAAGCAAAAGCTCGACTAAACATTGTCAAAGGACTTCTAGTCGCACTTGACTCAATTGACGAAGTCGTCTCAATAATAAGAAAATCTGAAGACACCGCTGAAGCGCGAAGTGCTTTGATGAAAAAATTTAAATTAACTCAAGTGCAGACCGACCATATTCTTGACATGCCTTTGAAGCGTCTCACAGCATTAGAAAAAAGAAAACTGGAGGAAGAACAAGCCGAACTGAAAAAAGCTGTAACAGGTTTCAACACCCTACTTAAATCAGACACCCGTCAAAAAACACTGGTCATCAAAGAATTGGACGAACTCGTTCAACAATTTGGAAGAGAACGTCGTACCGAAATAATTAGTTCAGATGATCTACCAGTATTTGAAACGACCGAAGTAGCTGAAGACATAGAGGATGAACCTTGCGTGGTGACCCTCTCATCTTCTGGTCAGATAGGAAGGCTAGGTGTAGATGGCGCTAAAAAAGCTAACCCAGGAAGACACGACATGATTCTTGCTTCCCTCCTGACAAGCACCACTTCAACTATTACTGCTATCACTTCTGAAGGAAGGGCCCTTCACGTCCTTGCTGCCGAACTGGTAGATGCCTCTGGAAGAACGCGTGGTGGGAGCGCCACTCAGCTTTTTGGTACCAATAAGGGTGAAACAATTGAAACAATTTTGACCAATTCAAAAGAACACCTTGTATTAGTAACTGAAGCTGGGGTCATCAAACGTCTGAAGACTGAAGAAGTGCAAAAAACTCAAAACGCAAAACAAGTGATAAAACTTAAAGCAGGCGACCGTGTTGTGAGTGCATTTTGTTCACCTGACAAAATTGATATTGGAATAACCGCTTCTGATGGGCAATTCCTGAGAATGCCAATCTCTGCTGTGAGCATTCAGGGTAGAGGTGCTGGAGGTGTCGCAGGAATGAAATTAAAAGCTGGATCAGTCATAGTGGCTGCAGGGGCAATCCTTGGAGATGACTTCGTAACGACAGTATTTAGTAACCAAACCGCAAAAGTAACTCCAGTTGCAGAATTTGAATCAAGGGGACGAAATGGAGTGGGTGTACGGATAACAAAAGTCTCTGAAGACTCAAAGGTGACGATCGCTAAAATCGGATCCCTAACAAACCTTCTTGCCATAATGGCCACAGACGAAGATCCAAAAAAACCCGATCCAAACCCTGTCCAGCTTCTGATCGAATCAACTAAGAGAGACCTTGTCGGGACAACAACCGAGAGACAGATTCTTGCTCTTGGAATAAGCAGATGGTGAAAATTTTATGACTGCATCAAAGCCAAAAACAAAAGCTGCTGCACCGACAACGTCCTCAAAAAAATCAGCATCATCTAAAGCCAAAACTTCTAAAACTAAAAAAAATAACCTGAACGGTTACGACGCAGATGATATACAAACTTTAGAGGGTCTCGAAGCTGTCAGAAAAAGACCTGGCATGTACATAGGCGGAACGGGAAGCCAAGGACTCATGCATCTGGTATGGGAATTAGTGGATAATGCCGTTGACGAAGCTGCCGCCGGCTTTGCAACTCGTTTGGACGTCATTCTCAACCGCGATGGATCTGTTGAAATATCTGACAACGGTCGAGGAATACCTGTAGATATCCATTCAGGTAAAAAAGTTTCAGCTCTGGAAGTAGTTCTAACTGAACTGCATGCAGGTGGAAAATTTGGAGGAGGGGCATATGGGGCCTCCGGAGGATTGCATGGTGTGGGAGCTTCAGTAGTAAATGCTTTGTCCTCAAAACTCATTGCCCAAGTTGACCGAGAAGGCAATACTCACGAACTTGGTTTCAAAGCAAGGGTTCCAGGAACCTTCAGCGGCTCATCCTTCAAGCAAGGTCATCAGGTTCAGAAAATAAAAAAAATAGGGCCAACAAAATCCGGGACACGTATACGCTTTTGGCCGGATCAAGATATTTTCGACAAGGAAGCTCAAATAGACTTCGATGAAATATGCGACCGCTTAACTCGCTCCTGCTTTCTTGTACCAGGTCTAAAAGTCACTGCAACTGATAAAAGAAGCGGTAATAGCTCGAAACCTTTTGATTTCGTATCAAGGGGCGGGCTTGCGGATTTAGTTAATCATCTTTCGATGGGTGAAAATGTAACTGAAATAATAACACTTTCAGGGTTTGAATCTTTTTTGGAAAAAGTTCCAGTTGACGGGAAAATGCAAGAGGTTGATAGAGATTGCAAAGTGGAAATAGCAATCAGATGGACAAGTGGGTTCGACAACACAATCCAATCTTTCGTAAACACAATTCCTACCACTCAAGGAGGAACACATATAGCAGGCTTTGATAGAGCCCTGACACGAGCTGTAAACGACATTCTCCTAAAGGACACTCGCAAACTTGCAAAACTCGCAAAAGAAAATAAAAACCGCGCCACTAAGGAAGACGTTCAAGAAGGACTAACAGCGGCCATAAAAGTAATCTTTCCCGAACCTCAATTCCGGGGACAAACCAAACAAGAGCTCGGAACGCCAGCAATTGAAAAAATAGTCTATGACATTGTTAAACAAGGATTAACAGATTGGTTCAACGGCGCTGGCCCCAAACGCCACGTAAATCTACTCAGAGACAAAATGTCGAATGCAATAATAAATAGAGTCAGTTCTAAACAACTACTTGAAACGAAGCGTCGAGCTGCGAGTATGGGTTCAACTGGGATGCCAGAAAAATTAGCTGACTGCCGAGTTCATGGATCTGATTCTGAACTAATTATTGTCGAGGGGGATTCTGCCGCAGGCCCAGCGAAAGCTGGAAGAAACTCAGAGAACATGGCCATTTTACCGCTAAGAGGAAAAGTTGTTAATGCAGAAAAGTCGTCTCTGAAACAGGTTCTAGACAACACTGAAGCCCAGGCTCTCTTTACCGCAGTAGGCGCAGGATCTGGTGAAGAATTTGAAATAGAAGCTGCAAGATACGGGCGGATAATCATTCTTTGTGACGCTGATGTCGATGGAAGTCACATACGCTGCCTGCTATTAACACTCATGCATAAATACATGCGGCCAATGCTCGAAGAAGGACGTGTCTTCGCTGCTCAACCCCCACTCTTTTCAACAAGAATCGGGGATACGATCCACAGAGCTTTCTCAGAAAGTGAACGCGATGCCATCACAGCTAAATTAACAAAAGGTGGCCGAAAAGCCGAAAACATAACATGGAATAGATTTAAAGGGTTAGGGGAAATGAACGTGGATGAATTAGCTGAATGCGCTCTAAATCCTAAAACACGAATACTGCGTCAAATGAAAATGAGTGACGTAGCTGCTGCTAAAAAAGCAGCAAAAGCATTCGACACTTTAATGGGTTCAGATGTAGGCAAACGTCGTGATTATTTAATTGCCAACAGCAACCTTCTAGACCAATCGGCTCTAGACATCTGATGTCTGACTTCCCACGATCATTTTCACACTCATCTGCTTCCACCTTTAAGCAGTGTCCGCGACGTTGGAAACACAAATATATAGACAAACTGCCAGACCCTACAGGAGAGGCAGCTCTTGTGGGCCAATTTGCTCATGACGTCCTTGAACAACTTTGTAAAGAGGAGTCTGAACTAAGAACAGAGGCAAAAGCTAAAGAGATAGCCGCAAGCATTTGGCCAAAAGTCGCTGAAAGAAAAGATTTTAGAAATCTTAAACTAAATTCAAATGAACAGCTAGAGTTCCGTTGGAAATCATGGAATGCGATCAAAGGTTTATGGGACTTAGAAGATCCATCAACAATCTCAGTTGAAGCAACTGAACAAAAAGTATCAACCTCACTTTCAGGAGTCCCCTTTTTCGGGATAATTGACCGACTCGACAGAGATGAGGATGGTCTAGTAGTCGTCGACTATAAAACTGGGAAACTTCCTAGACATGGAGACGACAATTTTAATCAAGTTCTTCTGTATGCCGCAGCTGTAGCTAGTAAAACTGGTGAACAACCGTCCAAAGCTCGACTTCTATACCTTGGAAAAAAAACTATGGAAACTGAAGTGTCTTCAGATCTAGTTGACAAAGTAGTTGACGACTTGTCTCATACTTGGAGCAAGCTCAAAAGCAACTTAGACAGTGGCGAATTTGAACCAATAACTACTCCCCTTTGCGGCTGGTGCTCTTTTGTAGCTGAATGCCCCGCTGGAACTGAATTTATAAAAAAAAGAGCCGCTTCAGGAAAACTAAGATCTGACGCTCCAGCTAGATCAGCACTAGGGCTTTAAGAGCTGGCTTTTTTACGTTTCTTCCAAAAAATAGCCAAACAAAATAAAACCACGGTAGCAATCAGTGCTCCTAGCCGGTTCGTTCTATCTGCACTCTCGTCAATACTCTCAACTGGTGGCACTTCAAACGGTCGAAAATCTCCATTGTTTGTTGCAGATTCCTTTTCTCGTTCTTCGGCAGGATCCACGTTTTCATCAATTTCTCTAGAAAGTTCTTCAACAGGATCAAAAGTATTGTTATTTGTTTTACTCTCACCATCTAGCAAAGCATCTACAGGGCTCTCTTTCGGTGTCGCTGGACGTGAGCGTATAGCTTCAGGATCATAAGTAGCCATCAGAATCCTCCTCGTTAGAATTATTTTTAGAATAGCCATCTTCTAACAGGAGCGTCAAAAGATGATCAAACTCTGCTGCAGCTTCTAGTGCACCTGATCGATTACCTAAACCATGTATCGGTAAAGATTGAGCTGAAGCTTCGGCTACTGCAGTGCGAAGGTGAATTTTGGGCAATTGGAATTCTGAATAAGCTTCTTCAAGTTTTGCGTTCCAGTAACTATCATCTCGAGTTCTTCCAAGTCGGTTTACAGCAATTCCAGCAATACTTGGTTTGGAATCTATTCGACGCATTTGAATCTTTTCTATTGTCTGGATCATTCTCGCTACGCCATCGACAGACCATGCTCCAGGCTCTGTAACCACAAGGGCCATATCAACAGCGAAAAGAGCGTTTACTGTAAGTAACCCAAGAGAAGGTGGACAATCAACAATAACGAGAGGCCAATTTGAATTTTCAAGAGAAAATGACAATCGATTCTGAGCTCCTAGGGGATCTGTGGCAAGTCGTGGTTCGCAAACCGAAAGGTCTGGGGTCGAAGCAGCTACATGAGGAATTTGACCACAATCTGATGGCCAGTTTGATCTTTCTGAAACCTTATTGATCCCTCCGGAAAACTCATCCTCCAGTACATTTACCACCCCTTTAGAAGGTTCGTATATACCCAACCCTGTGGTTGCATTTCCCTGTGGATCCAAATCCACGATCAAGGTTTCTAAATCTTTTTTGGCAGCAGATGAAGCAAGTCCTAAAGTCACACTGGTTTTACCCACGCCACCCTTTTGATTCACTATCGCTATTGAGACCACATAGAAAACCTAGACCAGTTCGCGACAGAAAAGTTGTAAATAACTTAAACAGGTATCGTGTACCAATGCCGGAACTACCTGAAGTTGAATCAATTCGCTGCCAATTAGAGCCTTTAATTACTGGCAAAACAATAATTAAAGGACATTCTTTTCCTTCAAAAAAATTTTCACAAGCAAAATTAGCTTCAGGTTTTCATGTGCAAACTGTAAAACGGAGAGGTAAGTATCTGCTAATAAATCTAGATAAGGAATTGGGTGGGAAAACAAAACTTAAAGAACTTATCATCCATCTGGGAATGACTGGAAGTGTCTCGATAGCAAAAGAAGAGACAGATGATCCTTATGTCAGAGCTCAATGGCAACTCAATGACGGTCAGATTTTACTTTTCAGGGATATCAGGCGTTTTGGCAGAATTGCAGTTGTAAATCCAAATGATTACAAATCGCTCCCAACTCTAAATAACATAGGTCCTGAACCTTTTGACCCGAATTTAACTGCTGCCAGCTTCCACAAATCTCTGTCATCCTCAAAAAGTCAAATAAAAACGAAACTTCTTTCTCAAAGAATCATCGCTGGGCTAGGAAACATTTACGCGGATGAATCACTTTGGAGGTCACACATAAGCCCTGTTGCTAGGCGAATTGGAAAAGACCGTTCAGAATCTTTACTTATTTCTATTAGAGAGGTTTTGTCCGAGTCAATCAAAAACGGCGGCACTACTTTCCGTGACTATAGGACGCCTGATGGACTGATAGGAAAAAATCAGCACAACCTCGATTGCTACGGCAGAGCTGGAAAAGCATGTAATAAATGCTCTTCCATTTTAAAGAATCGAATTGTTGGTCAACGCTCGACGACCTGGTGTCCACAGTGTCAAATTAGCTAATTACTCTATGAGCTAACGCAAGGGTAATGTGAGTATGATCGCTTTGAAGAGGTGAAAATTGAATCGAGATCTTTCTCAAGCTAATGAAACAGCTGAAACAGCTAGCGAACAAACCCATTTTTACAATTCGCTAACATCTGAAGTTGGTTCTGCCGGAAAAATCGAAGTGGCACGCGACAGCGTCAGTGAACCTGTGATTCGCTCATGGTGTGACGCTATGTCAGAAAGTAACCCTCTTTACATCAATCAAGATTTTGCTAACGATTCAAAACACGGCGGGATTATTGCCCCGCCTGCAATGCTGCAAGTTTGGACTATGTCTGGTCTCCATCTAGGCAGTCAATTTCAAAGAAATACTGAGGATTCACCTAGCGCTGGGGTTTATCAACTTCTTGACGAAGCTGGTTTTACAGGTGTGGTGGCGACAAACGCGACTTACCACTACAACGAAGTAATTAGACCCGGTGATTTAATTTCCGCTAGCCAGAAATTACTTGACGTTTCAGAAGAAAAAACAACGGCTATAGGTATGGGTCATTTTGTTACGACTGAAACAATATATTCTGATGCATCTGGAAAACAGGTTGGCTCAATGGAATTCCGGGTGCTCAAATTTCGACCGGGTACTGGGAAAAAAAGTGAACAATCGGAAATAAAACCCCCAAGACCCAAACCAGCTTCCAACAGTTCAACTGACTGGTTTTGGGATGCCTGCAACATCAAGGAACTACGTATCCAATCATGCAATGAATGCACAAACCTGCAACATCCGCCTGCTGTTCGTTGCCTCTCATGTGGTTCCGTTTTGCTTGACAGTGTTATTGCAACTGGTAAAGGCACTCTTCATAGCTGGGCTATTGCGCACTACCCTCAAGTCCCAGCTTTCGACTATCCGCTAATCGTTGGCTTAGTCGAATTAGAAGAAGGAGTTCGATTGGTTTCCAATGTTACCAATGTTGAACTAGAGGAACTCGAAATAGGAATGCCGTTAGAAGTTGACTGGCTAAATGTTGATAATGAATTTACATTGCATCAGTTCAAACCAGTGCACAATGAAAACCAAGAGGCAGAATTTGAGAATACCGAAACAGGTGACAGTAATGATCAAACCTTTGATTCCGGTCAAAATAATCCAGAAACGGAAAGTGGTCAAAGACAAGTTTTAAAACTCGATCTAGATAATGTCCAAATCGGTGATGAACTGCCAATCTCTCCAGTGCCGGTAACAACGCTTCTTATAGTCTCAACTGCTTTAGCTACTCGCGACTACCAAGATGTGCATCATGATCCTAAAGCTGCTCAATCAAAAGGAATGCCAAATATTTTCATGAACATCCTCACTTCAGCGGGAATCGTCAGCCGTTGGATAAACGATTGGGCCGGGTCAGAGATTGATTGGAGTTCTATTGAATTAAGACTAGGCACACCCAACCACCCTGATGACACCATGACTCTTTCAGGCTCAATTACGGAAAAAACTCAACATGGAAGCCAAGTATCTTTAAATATCGCTTTCTTAGGTAAAAATGATAGAGGCGTTCATGTATCTGGCAATGCAAAAATACTTCTCCCAGAAAATAGCAAGGGAGATTAAAATGAACGCTAATTTTTCTTCTGAAACAGCGATTGTAGGAATCGGTGCCACTGAATTTTCGAAAGAGTCAGGTCGAACCCCTATGGAACTTGCTGTTGAGGCTTGTGAAGCAGCGTTAAGAGATGCTGAGGTTGATGCTTCAGATGTTGATGGGATAGTAACTTTCAGCTCAGAACAGAATTTCGAAATTGAAGTTGCACGAAATTTAAGAATCCCTTCCTTGAGTCATTTTAGTATGATTCCCCACGGCGGAGGTGCAGCGTGTGGCACTATTGGTCAAGCTGCTGCAGCAATTTTTTCGGGATCTGCCAACTACGTACTTTGCTACCGAGCTTTTAACGAAAGGTCTTGGCACAGGTTCGGTAGCGGAGTTCAAGGCAGGCATGCTGGAGCGGAAGCATTCGATGTTACTTTCGGCTGGACTTCACCATTTGGTCTTCTAACCCCTGCAAGCTGGGTTGCGATGTTCGCCACTCGCTACATGCACTTGTCTGGAGCTACCTCTGAAGATTTTGGACGTGTAGCAGTTACCGATAGAAAATTCGCTGCAACAAACCCCGCAGCTTTTTTCTACGAAAGGCCAATCACTTTAGAAGAACATCAAGAAAGCAGGTGGATTGTTGAACCTCTTCATCTATTGGACTGCTGCCAAGAATCTGATGGAGGACAAGCGATTCTTGTCACTTCCCTCGAACGCGCTAGAGACCTTCCTAATCCTCCAGCGGTAATAGCATCAGCCGCTCAAGGATCGACGGATGATCAGCAAGCCATGAGGAGCTACTACAGAGATGACATTACAAGAATTCCTGAAATGAAATTATGCGCAGATCAATTATGGAAAAACACCGGTCTTGGACCATCAGATATCCAAGTCGCAAACATTTATGATCACTTCACTCCTCTGTTTCTTCCCCAACTGGAAGAATTTGGATTCTGTGAAAAAGGGGAAGCAAAGGAATTTTTGCGTGATGGCAATATTGAGATGGATGGCCAGTTGCCAACAAATACTAATGGAGGCCAATTAGGGGAGGCCTATATACATGGCATGAACGGTATAGCGGAAGCTGTCCGCCAAATCCGAGGAACCTCAGTCAATCAGGTTGAAAATGTTGAGAACGCGTTAGTTACGGCAGGAACTTCCGTACCTACTAGTGCACTAATCCTGAGTCAAGACCACTAAAAAATTCACCATATGACCCCTCTCAGGGTGGTGGGAGATCTACGCTCGCATTATGGGTGTTAGGCGTTTTATCTTTTGCTTTTGTTCCGTCGCTATTTTGGCTACCACTACCCTCCCAAATGCTCATGCGGGGCCTTATGACAAGGAAATAGAGGACTTACAAAAGCAGATTGATGAAGTAAATTCTGACATCGACGATATAAAAAATGACGTTAAAACAGAAGAACAAAAAATCGTCGACTTGCAAAACGAGCTTTTAGAAATAGATGAAACTATCGCGGAAACTGAGGCTTTGATAAACAGCGAAGACTCACAACTTGTAAAACACCCAATAAGACTAGAGATATTGGCAGACGACTACATAGAAGTATGGTCATCTCGCTCAGAACCGTTCCAGCTTCGACGTGAACTAGCCATCGATTCCTATGTGCGAAACGATGAAAGAATGAACTCCGTTCTAACGCAGTCAGCCCAATTAACTGATGAAACTCTTCGCGGTATAAGAAGCCAGATACTTTACAAGGCCTTAATTGACGAAACAGAAGGGAGACTTGAATCCGTTGATTCCAAAATGCGTATTACTGGAGAGCGTGTTTCAGAAGTCCATGAGGAAATTGCTGCAGCTCGAAGTAAACAAAAAGATTATGTTCTACTTCAAGAAGAAACTCGTTCCCGTATACCTGCGGTGAAAGAAAGAATTTCGAACCTGCGTTCGGGGATAATCACCCTAGAGAGCAACATAAACAATTTAAAGATTGAAATAGACATACTTGATGGAGAAATAGAAAGATACCGTCTTTTAGAGCTGTCAAAACAATGGACTGGACTGCCGGGGACTGATATTCGTCGGCCAGCTCTTGCAGTTAAAATAGATAATGTCTCAATTGCAAGACCGCAGGCTGGAATCAATCAAGCTGACGTTGTTTATGAAGAACTTGTAGAGGCAGGTTTGACACGTCTTATTGCGATTTTTCAAACAACAGATTCGCGAGTAGTTGGACCTGTTCGTTCAGCTAGAACTTCTGACCCCCCTCTGCTAACCGGTTTTGATAGTCCACTTTTTGCTTATTCTGGAGCTAACCGTGGAACTAGAGAAGTGGTAAAAGACTCTGACCTGACTGACGTTGGATATGACACTTCTCGTGAAAGTTACTGGCGTTCGACATCGAGAAGAGCGCCACACAATCTTTTCACTTCTACAGAAAGACTATGGGCTCAGCATCCCAATAGAGATGAGATTCCTGCACCTCCATTTACTTTCAGAACCGAAAATTCACCTCTTCACGCAAACGCTAAAAAAGCAACCGGTGTTTTTGTAGATTTCGGTCATGCGGAAATAGATTATGCATGGAATGGCACAGGCTGGGAACGCACTCACAATGGTGAACCTCATGGCGATGGTGATGGTGTGCGAGTAGCCCCCACAAACATAGTTATTCAATTCATTTCCTATGGGAAAAGTGCCGCTGACTCAAGATCTCCTGAAGCTGTAACAAAAGGAAGTGGCAAGGTTTGGGTATTTACTGACGGACACCTAATCGAAGGCGAATGGAAACGAAAGAAAGATTCAGAGCCAGCAGAAATAACTTCAGATGGAATACCTATCAGATTGACCCCCGGTAATACATGGGTTGCGCTGGCAAAAACTGGAACAGCAACTTGGCGTTAAAAAACTTTGATTAGATCGAAAGAAGATCCGATGGGGCGCTTCCATCACCCGTTACGGTAAGACGTTTTACTCCATCCTCTAGAACCAGAATTGTATGTTCGAATTGAGCAGTGCGTCTTCCATCTCT
>Ga0310344_10002878_pt1 | contig 12919 bp, 10 predicted proteins | sample HC15DNA20200_MG_FD_203801 | JGI IMG/M metagenome (GOLD analysis project Ga0310344, IMG submission 203801) | Marine microbial communities from station ALOHA, North Pacific Subtropical Gyre - HC15-DNA-20-200_MG | ecosystem: Environmental > Aquatic > Marine > Oceanic | place: Pacific Ocean: North... | reverse complement strand
AGTAGTCTTGTTGAGGTATTCGTTCATCGGAGCTTCTGCCTACCGTTGAGCGAGACTTGATTTTGAGCCGATGAGTCAAACTACTGAGTTTCGTCTCCCAGAACTTGCCGATGTGGTTACCTCGGTCAGACTTAGTGTGTGGTTGAAACGCGCAGGAGATCGGGTTGATCTGGGTGAACCGATTGCCGAGGTTGAAACAGACAAGACGAACGTGGAGCTTGAGTCCCCAGTGACAGGAGTACTGCATTCGATTGCGGTCGAAGCTGGTACGGAGGGGCTGGAACCCGGTGTGGTTTTGGCGCTTATCGCCGATGAGATACCCAGTGATTCGGGAAAACCGGATGTCGTGACTGGCGAAATGGTTGAAGCCGGAGAAGATGTGTCTGTTGCGGCCATTGCGGGGCAGGATTTTGCGGAGCCTGTCCAGTCACCTGAAGAACCGGCCAGTTCTGGCCTTGCTAAAGACCAGGCGGACCAGGCGACCCCGTTGGCGAGACGTATGGCGGCTGCAGCTGGCTTGGACCTTACGGCTGTGCCTCCGACTGGTTCAGATGGCCGTGTGGTCAAGGTGGATGTTGACCGTGCGCTCGAACAGAGGGGTACTGTGTCTGGTCGCCAGTCCGTGCCACCCGTCAGCGATAGGGTGGAACTGGTCGAAGGTTCCTTCGAGACACAAGAGCTGACGGCTATGCGCCGAGTGACGGCGACTCGGATGCAGTACGCGAAGCAGACCGTACCACACTTTTATTTACGGACAGAGTGTCTCGTCGACTCCGCACTGGCCTTGGTTGCCAGAGCTAAGGAACTCGAAGGTGAGGATGCCCCTACTCTCACCGACCTCGTGATCCGAGCTTCGGCCTGTGCGCTGCGGAAGGTGCCGCAGGCGAATTCGGCCTGGGATGACGGAAGGGTGCGTGTTTACGACACGGTTGATGTTGCTGTGGCTGTCAGCACGCCAATGGGACTCGTTGCCCCTGTTGTGCGTGGGGTTGAGGAAAAAGATCTCTCAGTCATTGCTCGTGAGACCAAATCGCTGGCGAAGAGAGCACGAGAAGGGCAGTTGAGTCCGACTGAGTATTCTGGTGCCACTTTTACTATTTCCAACCTTGGCATGTACGGGGTTGAAAGTTTGTATGCCATTGTGAATCCACCCCAGAGTTGCATCCTGGGAGTGGGCGCAGCCCTAGAGCGTCCGGTGGTTATTGGCAATGAAGTGCGGATTGGTAGAGTGATGGCCTGCACGCTTTCGGCTGATCACCGAGCGCTCGATGGTTCTGTCGGTGCCGAACTGCTAGCGGCTCTCAAATCGCATCTCGAGCAGCCAGGTCTGATGTCGCTTTAGCCTGTTCGGAGTAGACGCTCCTTGGTTTGTTTCCCAAGGAATGACGTCAAGGTAACAATCTGAAGGATTGTCAATTTCTGATAACACCTACCTCGACACTGCACTATTATGAGCGGCATAGTCTTCCAGCTTCACGCGGCATTCCACAGTCCCCAGAGCCCAGTTTATAAATCCGTACAGGGTACGGTCTGGGTGTTGATCTTGGTATCGGTCGCACTATTGGTGGGTGAAGGGTTTCTTCCGTTTGAAAGTGAGTGGCGCGCGTTGTTGGACCTTGCCGACCGTGCGGTGCTCGGAATTTTCGCAGTGGAGCTTTTTCTCCGGGTTGCTACGTTCAGACCTCAATCCCTCCAAATTTTCCAGCCTTCAGCCGCTGGCCGGCTCCGGATTCATTTGTTAGGTCGGCTTGGTTATCTTGTTCGACCGATCATTCTCGTTGACCTCTTGGCCGTGGTTGCTTTGGTTCCGGAATTGCGCGGCCTTCGGGCATTGCGGTTGCTCAGGCTGCTTCGTTCGGCCCGGTTGTTTCGCTATCGCAATCCAGTTGCGATTGTCATGCAGTCGCTTGAGGAAAACGGCCTGTTATTTCTTTTGGCATTCGGCGTATTGGGTTTGGTAACTCTGTTGGGAGGAGTCAGTATTTATTTGGTCGAAGCTAGTTCTAACGACAGCCTTACGACGCTGCTGGATGGAATGTGGTGGGCCTTAGTAACTGTGACTACGGTGGGGTTTGGCGACATCACACCAGTCTCAACTGTGGGTCGACTTATCGGGTCCACAGTAATGGTGGCTGGCATGTTCCTACTGGCTTCATTTGCAGGTATTGTGGGATCGAGCCTCGTTAATGGGATCTTGAGCATCCGGGAGGAGCAGTTCCGAATGAGCGACTATGTCAATCATGTCGTCGTATGTGGCTACGATAACACCACGCACTTGTTGTTGGACGTTTTGAAGAAAGAATTGGATCTCGACACGACGAGAGTTGTGTTCTTCGACGACCGCGAGAGGCCTAGAGAGGTCCCGCCTGAGTTTCTCTGGGTGCAGGGTGACCCAACCAAAGAAAGTGAATTGGACAAGGTGAGACTGATGCAGGCGGCTGCAGTTATTGTGACCGGTCAGCGAAATGTAACACCCCAGGCGGCTGATGCACGTACGATTCTTGTCGCGTTCACGATTCGGGCCTACCTTGACCGTTACAGAGCACAAGTCATGGACCGTCGGTTTCATCTCTATATGGTGGTCGAGATCCTCGATTCCGAAAATGTTGGTCACGCTAGGTTGGCCGGTGCTGACGAAGTTCTTGAAACGCAACGTGTAGGCTATTCGATGATTGCCCACGCAGTCGGCTATCATGGGACCGCAACCGCGATGAGCCGGTTACTGCTGTCTGGAGAGCACAACGTCTACGTCGGCCTCATTCCGACCCAGAGTGAATCGACGTTGACGTTCGGCGAATTACTTAAGCGATTGGAACTGTCTCAGCGTGGAGGTTTGGTTGTAGGGTTGCGTACGCCTGAGGGACAGGAAGTCATCAACCCTCCCAAGAGCTACCTGTTGAAAATGGACGAGCACTTGTTCTACTTGGCGAAAGAGCCAATCCTTGAGCCTCCAAACTGACAGGGTGCCAGGTTACATTTCGGTGACAGGCCGACAGCACTGTATAATTTCTCTATTCATGGTCGATTCTTTGGCTACCCCAGTTTCGTAGTCACCCATGGGAGGTTTTTGATGAAGCGTATGGTTATTGCTCTGATTACGGCTGCTTTGTTGGTGCCGTTGGAAGCAGTGGCACAGCAGGAAGAGACCTACGACTACTGGCGACCGCAGCGGGACATGGTCGCTCGCGGACAACAGGCTATCTTCATGTGCAATGGTTTGTTCACGGGAAGCCGATCGCTTGAGAACGTTTTTGCTCAAGAACTTGCGTTTTTATCTAGCCCGATCGGAAATGCTGCCGGTGGTGATTACGTCATCAACGAAACTCTGCAAGCGGTAGCGATAGGTGCTGACGACGGTACTCCGGTGATGCGGGCTGCATTTCGTGAGGGGATCGGGTGTGTGATTCTGGCTCCAGACCAGACGTTTGAAGATATAGAGCGTCTTCCACAGTTGACTCTTCCGTATCCACCTGGAGATCCGGCGACCATCGCCTGGCCAGACGGTGATTTGATCGCGGACCGGTCGTTGCCAGACGGTGTCAACGGAGCGGCGCTCCAGGCTGCTTCAGACTGGGCGTTCGATAGGGAGTCACCCGAGCAAGTCACTTTGAGTTTGCTGGTGGTACAGAACGGTCGCCTTGTCCACGAGCGGTACGCGCCCGGCGTGCAGATTGGCACCCGTACTCGAACTTGGTCCACTGCGAAGAGTATTGCAGGTACGCTCATTGGCATGTTGGTGGATGAGGGGAAGATGCAACTTGACGAGCCGCTTGGTTTTGAGTGGCTGCCTGCCACGCGGGTAGCTGGCCATGACCCACGCAGTCAAATAACGCTTCGTCACGTGCTGAACATGTCCAGTGGTCTTGATACGGTCGACAACGGTGGAATGGAATATGCCACCGGCTCAGGGATGTCATATTGGGCCGGTTCCAGTTCGGTGAAAGGTGCTCTGCGCCAGGCCCTAATCCGCGAGCCTGGTACGAACTGGGATTATGAGAATTTCGACACCTTGCTTGCTGTTTACAGGATGAAGCAGGTGTTGGGAGATGAGAAGACCTACAGGGAGTTCCCGCGTCGCGCATTGCTTGACAAGATCGGTATGCGAAACACCCTGGTTAGCACTGATCGTTTTGGGGATTTCATTCTCAGTAGTCAAATTTACACCAATGCCAGAGACCTTGCACGATTTGGGCTGCTCTATCTGCAGAATGGAATTTGGAATGGCGAACGGTTGATTTCGGAGAGCTGGATCGATTTTGTGCGCACCCCAGCTCCGGCTACTGTTGGACGAGGTGGCCAATATGGTGGGCAGTGGTGGTTGGTACCAGAGAATAGGCACGATGTGCCCAAGGATGCGTATTCGACATCTGGTAACCGTGGACAGTATGTCGTTGTTGTTCCAAGTCATGACCTGGTCATCGTGAGACGCGGGCTTGACTATGGGCGCCAGGGGTTCGATCGCTGGGCACTGACTCGCGAGGTGATCAAGGCCGTAGGGACTCCTACCAACGATGGGCAGTGACCGCTAAGTTCGGGTCCGAGTCCCCTGGCCCTTAGCTGGTCGTGGACTGCATTTTTCGACCAAGGCGGACGACAGTTTGATACTCCGCCTTGGTCGCCGGTTGCACAGACAAGCGGCTTCCTTTTTGGACGACCTTCATCTCTTCGAGGCCCCTGGTGGTTTTGAGCGTGGCAAGAGAAACAGTACTGGGGAACCGTTCGACGAACGCAAGATCCACCATGAACCAGACAGGTTCGGTCTCTGTGCTCTTGGCGTCGTAGTATTTATGGCCTTTCTGCCAGGCGTAGTGGTCTGGATAACCTGTTCTGGCTATCCTGGCCACCCCGGTGACGCCTGAGGGGTCAGCATTGGACGCGTAAAACAGCACCCCATCGTCAAGCTGCATAGTGTCTCGCATGAAGTTGCGAGCCTGAAAGTTTCTCACACCTTCCCAGCAGGTCTTTCCATCGCGCGCCAGGTCGTCGATAGTGTAGGCACTTGGTTCACATTTCATTAACCAGTAGCGTTTTGGCATCCCGGTATTGTCGTTTCTTCAAGGCTTCTACACAAGAGTGTCAGGTTGCTGCTAGTGGAGTTCGGTCTTGGTCCGTATGCTCTTGCGATTTGGTCGGTAGCCGGACCCTGATTCGTTGCGAGACTGCTTCTTTCCGAGTGGATTGCTACCGCTTTTGCTGGGAGAGTGAACATAATCCACGGGGGATTGTGCATTCGCTGTTTCTCGTCGACGATTGATCGCCTCCCTCGGCGGATGGGCTGGAATTAGTGCAGTGGGGCCATTGCCGATGAGGTGTCTTCGACCGGTTTTGAGCAGAGCTGCCCGTACCTCAAAATAATTGTCAGGTTTGAAAAATTGCATCAGTGCGCGTTGGAGCTTTCGATCCCGGAGGTGTTTTGCCACGAACACGCTCTTTTTGGTGAAGGGATCGATACCCGTGTAGTACATCGCGGTTGCAATATCAAACGGTGCGGGAATGAAATCTTGAACTTGGTCCGGACGGTAGCCAGTACGCTTAAGAAATACCGCAAGGTCAACCATTGCATTGAGGTCACTTCCAGGGTGGCTAGCAATGAAATAGGGAACGATGTGTTGTTTTTTATTGGCTTTCTTAGACTCACGTCTGAAGGTGGCCGAGAATTTTTCAAAATCGTCTCCTGAGGGTTTTCGCATTCGTGACAAGACCTCTGTGTCGGTGTGTTCTGGTGCTACTTTCAAGTGGCCGCCCACATGATGGTGGGTGAGTTCGCTTATATACCGTGGGGATCGTTGGGCGAGGTCCATGCGGAGTCCGCTGGCTACCAAGACCTTTTTAATACCAGGAGTGTTTCGAGCCTTTCTCATGACCTCGATGAGTTGGGCATGGTCTGTCCCGAGTAGTTTGCAGATTGTTGGGTGCACGCAAGACTGTCGTCGACACACCGCTTCGACTTCCGGTTTGGTGCACTTCATCTGATACATGTTGGCTGTTGGACCGCCGATGTCGCTGATGGTTCCTTTGAATTCTGAATCACGCCCAAGGGCACGGATTTCACTCAGAACTGACTGATGGCTTCTGGATTGAATAATCCGTCCTTGATGTGTGGTGATCGAGCAGAACGTGCATCCTCCGAAGCAGCCACGCATGATCGTCACTGAATCCTTGATCATGTCGAAGGCTGGGATTGAGGCTTTATATGAAGGGTGTGGTCGTTTGGTGTATGGCAGGCCATAGACAGTGTCCATCGATTTCTGTGAGATAGGCAGGGCTGGCTTGTTACAGACGACGACGCGGCGGTCATGGGCCTGGGCTAGACTTTTGGCATTGTAAGGGTTGGTCTCGTTGTGAATCATTTTTGTCGCCTCGGCGAAGGCGACTTTATGCTCCTTAACTTCTTCGTATGAAGGCAGTGTCAATATGTTGTCAGGGGGTGTTTCGTTTGCCCCTAGGGCATAGGCCACACCACGCATATCTCGCAGGTTGCGAACGCTCTCTCCCGCGTCAAGCCTTCGCGCGATCTCCACGATGCCCTCTTCGCCCATGCCAAAGACCAGTAGGTCCGCCTTGCAATCGAGCAAGATGGAGCGCCGAACTGTGTCGCTCCAGTAGTCGTAGTGTGCCAACCGGCGTAGAGATGCTTCGACTCCACCAGCAATCACAGGTACACCCTTGAATGCTTCTCGAGCTCGTTGACAGTAGGAGAGGGTTGCACGGTCTGGGCGAAGTCCGATTTGGCCTCCTGGTGAGTAGGCGTCGTCGTTCCGCGTCTTTCGATTGGCGGTGTAATGGTTGATCATCGAGTCCATGTTGCCGGCGCTGATAGCGTAGAACAGACGAGGCTTTCCGAATCGTTTCCAGTCAGCGGCAGAATGCCAATCTGGCTGAGCGACAATACCAACCCGGTAGCCTGCCGCTTCAAGTACGCGACTGAGGATAGCCATAGCAAAGCTGGGGTGATCGATATAGGCATCACCTGTCACGAACACCACATCAACCTCCTCCCAACCGCGGTCGAGCATTTCCTCGGTGGTCATGGGGAGTGGTGCTGTTGTGTCTAGTGAACGTGGTTGGCGGAGACTGGCGAGCAAGTCTCCGGTTGCTCCTGGATGATCCGTGCTTTGCAGATTAGACATAAATAGGGCACCTTGAGTCGTCGGACGACAATACGGGATTCTATCTTCAACTAACGAGAAAGAGTTCATCAACTGGGTTGGAATGCCTGTTAGTTAGGTTGTCTCCAATGCTCAGCACATGCGGTTTGAAGCATTTATTAGCAAAAGCACACAATCTGTGATCCCGGTCTCGATCTCTTATGGCAGGCGTATCTAACGGATGGGCTCCAGCGTGATTTTCGTTAGCCTCGTCCTGCTGCATCCCAATAAACAGGTCAATTCTTTACTTGGTACCGATGGTAGTGGCAGTTAGGGTGCAATGTGACACCTGACTACCAATTGCAGGTAACGTCATGGAGTAGCTGGGCTTAACGATCGCAGCCTAATTCGAGGTTGCGGACTGTGTACGTTCTTATCGACTACTCGACGTGGTCCGTTGCCTGATGATATCGGCTGTGCGTCTAGCACGGGCATCAGAGATCTGTCTGGCTAGATCGAGTGACCGCCCTAAGTCGGCAATTGAGATGCCATCGATGACTGCCTGGCGAGTCTTAAGCCGTTCGGCCCATCTGACCGAATTCAGGTCGGTCAACATCATATTCAGGGTGATCGTTGGATTGTCATGCAGACGGTCGCTCGGGTCATCGTCGTGGGTGATATCGAGATCACGCAGCACATTTGGGGAGCCCGGCTGGGCTCGGTAGTATTCCGGGATATGAAGGACGGTTGCGGTATCGGTCCATTGAGAAGAGAGCGCTTCGGCGACCTGCGCCATACCTCTCTGATTGCCGCCACTGTCGCCTATAAAGACGATGGTGGTGAACCCGTGCATTTTTAGACTTTGGGCAACGTCGGTGAGCACAGCTTCAAAGGTGTCCTGTCTAAGGCTTAACGTTCCAGGGCTACGCATGTGACCGGTCGGTGGGTCTATTTGTCCCTCAGGTACCAGTGGCAGGATAGGAGCACAGACTGCGTTTCCGAGATTCCGAGCGATAGTGTCGCAGTTCGACCGTAGTACGTAATTGTGTTTTCCTGTGACCAGCCACGGCCCATTGGGTTCGATGCCACCGGTGGGGATGATGGCGGTGGTCTGCCCTGCTTTTAATGCATCTCGGACATCCATCCATGTCATCTCTTCCAGCCAGATGGTGCTGGCTTTGGGAAGTGGGTTTGGTGTGTCGGCGCAGTTGTAGATGTTGGCGCTGCAGGCGCCCCCCCCCTTTGAACGAGGGTCTGGTGTCTGGGGACGGCGAGGTTGCGGGGAATCGGTTGAGGGAGTGGAGGGTGGTTCAGGTCTGGTGCTGCGGTTAGCGATTGCCAACCGGATTGCTTGGGCCGTTTGCGTTGCGCGAAACTCGACCACTTCACGGGCGAGATTTAAGGTTCGGACACGGTCGTCAAGTGAAACACCGTTAATGTTTGCGAAACCCAATTCCCGGCGCTCGTCGTAGCGGATAGAGGCAGGATCGGCATGAAACATATTGAGCGTTATGAACGGGTCGTCATGAAGCCCGTCATCTTCAAGAACTTCGAGGCCGCGATAGGCCATATAGCGCCCAATACTCGCGTAGTCATAATACTCTTGTACGTGTGCTACAACAGGACCCTCGTTCCATTTTGCAGTGAGCCGGTCGGCTACGGCTCGCTGCCCGGCTTGGTTGCCGCCGCTGTCGCCAATAAAGATGATGTTACGGAATCCATGCATCTTGAGACTGTGGGCAACGTCAGTCAGCATGGCCTCAAAGGTGCCCTGGCGGACGCTTAGCGTGCCGGGGCTCCGCATGTGGCCGCTTGGTGGGTCGATAGTGCCTTCAGGGACGAGTTTTACTATTGGGGTGCAGAGCGCGTTGCCCAGTTCTCGTGCGATTGCATTGCAGTTAGAGCGGAGAACATAATTGTGTTTTCCCGTCGCGAGCCAAGGCCCATTGGGTTCGACCCCACCAGTAGGGACAATCCCAGTAGTCTTTCCCGCTGCGAGGGCATCTCGAACATCCATCCATGTCATTTCTTCCAACCAGACAGTGTCTGGGGTCGGCAATGGGTTGGGGGTGTCGGCGCAGTTGTAGATGTTGTCCCTGCAATCACCCCCCCCCATTGAGCGAGGGTCTTGAACTCGTTGTGCTTCGGCAGCGACTGGTCCGGACACTAGCGAGAGTAGGACAAATGCCAATAAGTTTTTCATGGTTATCCCCTTCCGAAAGGGTAGTGATCGTTGTTTTACACATTCTGCGCTTCCCTAGGTTGCCATAGGCGCCAGATGACTGAAACCGTTCATTCAACGATGGATCGCCAGTTACTTGCTAGGTGAGCAGCAGTGCGCCAGGCCAGGGCCTGCGCGGTCAATGTAGGGTTGCGCGCACCACTCGTGCCCATTACGGAAGCACCGAGAATGCCAAGGTTCGGCACTTCGTGTGACAAGCCGTAGCGGTTCACGACGTTAGTTTCGGCGTTATCCCCCATTCGGGTACCACCGTAGGCGTGGGTAGAGACGCCCATCTGACCACCCAGCCCGCCTCTTGTTACTTTGATAGCGCCGGCCTCCCGGTACCACCGTTCCATCTTGTCTTGCAGGAAATCTGCTACCGCCAATTCGTTCTGCTTGTACTCGGCTGTGATTCGGACCACTGGATCACCGAGTGGATCCGTCACGATGGGGTCGAGGTCCATGTAGTTCGAATCATAGGGCAGTGTGGTCTTCTGGATATATGCACTATTGGTGCGGTCGGCGTTATCGCGGACAAATGCTTTCCACGCTGAACCCCAAGTCGGAGCCAGTCCAAAAGTGTTCATGCCAGCAGCAGAGATTGGGCGCCGGTCGGAGTAGACCCAAAGGTTCCCCCCCCCGATGAAGTCGAGAGCACCATGGTCGAAGTTGTCGTCAGCCCAATCATCTACCGCAACGCCTTGGGCCGGCAAACCATACCAGGCGTGAAGATCGGACGGAAACAGGGCTGTGACGCCAGCACCCTGGTGGTGGCTTAAATAGTGCCTTCCAACCTGGGCGTGGTTGTTCGACAGGCCGATGGGGTAAGCTCGTGCCTTCGACATCAGTAGTAACCGCACGTTTTCGTAGGTGTAGCTTGCCAACAGTACGAACCGTGCTGGTTGGAAGAATTCCTCACGGCCTTGCACATAGGTGACACCGGTCACTTTGCCCTGGTTGTCTGTCTCGACCCTCCTCACATGTGCATGGGTTACGACTGTGAGACGACCGGTGGCTTCGGCCCGAGGGATAGTCGTGACCGCAGGTGAGTTCTTGGCGTCGACATGGCAGCCTCCTCGATTGCAGAAGCCATGGTACATACAACCAGAACGTCCCTGGTAAGGTCTCGAGTTGATAGCGGCTGGTCCAGGAAAAGGCTGCCAACCCAATGACCTGGCTGAACTGGCCATGCGATCCAGGAAGCCGGTCCAACGGAGTGCTGGCATCGGATATTCTCTGGTACGCGCCCCTTCAAAGGGGTTGCCGCGGGGGTCTGGGCGGCCATTGACATTGCCAGCTTGTCCAGAAACGCCGATTTCATGTTCAACCCGGTCGTAGTAGGGTTCAAGTTCCTCATAACCGAAAGGCCAATCTTCAACGGTCGAACCTTCCGGAATGCGCGATGAACCATAACGTTCGGTGGTTGCGGAAACGACTCTGAAATCCCACGGGTTGAGGCGCCAACTTTGTGCCCAATAGTGGAGGGTCGTACCGCCCACTGCATTCATCATAGGGTGTCCGGTGCCTTGGACCGCAGTGTCAGAACGGCTACGTCGCAGGGTCGGGACTTCTTGGGCGCACTTCTGCACTGAGAAGGGCCAGCCTCGCATGTTGTTTCGCAACTCGTCTGGAGCAAAATCTCGCCGGGTCAGTCGGCCGCCTGCTTCAAGTCCAACGACATCGAGTCCAGCATCGGCGAGTGGCAGAGCGGCAACACCACCTGCTGCACCTAGGCCCACGATTACGACGTCGGTGCCGGGTAGTCTAGTCGCCATGGTATGTCCCCTTGGTGGCCGTGCGCACTACAGCCTTTTCAAAATACTCCGAATCGTAGGCAGACCTGTGATTCGGGCTCAGTTCACCTGCCTCGAGCTGTGTCTGAAGCCTCGGCCACACGGAGGTCCGCACTCCTGGATACCTGATCAAGTCCCACCCGACGAAGTTCTGATTGCCGCCGTAGAAGGGATCGCCGAAGGTTCCTTGGAGAACATGGCTGCGTAGCATGGAGAAAAAGGAGGCAGAGCTTCCAGTGAAACCGGTACTTGCACCCGTAGCTGCACCGGTTTCGACATCGATGAGAACTGATACTTGATCGATATGTGAGAGTTCGAGAAACGGGGCATCGCGTGATGAACGACAGTAGCGATCGAATGCGGCAAGACCAGAGTGGTAAGCGTCCCGAGACTCACTGAGTGCGCCGCCTAAAGCACGGTCGATGTAGGTCACAGCACCAGCTGCAACAGCGCCTGGGCCTAGGTCATCCTCTGGAATCAGCTGGTCTGCAATCGCTTCAAGCAATTCCGCCTCGTCGGCGGTCAACTGCTCAAAGATATATCGAGGCTGTTTGTTCTCCGATGTCTGCTCGCCAGTAGGGGTTAGTTGGGATTCGTGGGACGATGCTGTAGCGGCTGGAGACCCTTTCGCACCGGCTGCAGCGGCTGCACCCACAGCGCCTGCACTGCGTAGCAAGCTACGGCGAGATATAAGTTGTGGCTTCGTGTCAGCCATAGATAGACTCCTTGTCCCAACCTTGGTTTTTGTTCACTGCTCTAGTCCTAGTGGGGAAACAGCTTGGCCCAGTCAGACTAGTGCAAAGTTTTGTACGACCAGTTCCTAAAACCGTTCGTAGATAGGTACTATGTCGCCACGCCCGATTACATGTCCATCGATCGCTTCGAGTAATTCCTCTCTAGTTAAGCCCGGTGTCAGACCCAGGGTTTTGTCGAGTGCGTAGACGGTGAAGTGATACAGATGTGGGGTGCCGGCTGGTGGGGCCGGGCCACGGTAATAGGGTCGATTCCAGCCATTCAGGCCTTGGGTGGCACCTACTAAATCCGTTGGCATTGGTGTGTTCGGAAGTATCGGTAAGCCGGTCGGTAGTCCTGTGGCTGTTGCTGGGATTCCGTAGATTAGCCAGTGTGTCCATGGTGGTGGCGATCCTGCCCCGAAATCGGCACAGACGACAGCAAGCTCTTTAGTGCCGGTTGGTAAGTTGCTCCAGGTGAGCGGTGGAGAGAGGTTGTGACCGTCAGGCGTGTAGTCTCGCGGCATCACCCTGCCAGAGGACATCGTTGGACTATCCACATTAATTTCGTGGATCAAGTTCTGTCCACTTAAGGGGTGGATCAATAGGCTGAACAGCAAGGGCGAGGCGACCGTGTAGGCCCAGGGTGTCGGTTGCATCATGTGATGTCTCATTTGATGGACGGAGTCGCGGTAAAACGCATCCTTATCTTCCTTCAAAGCCTTGGCTGTGTCGTGTATGGTGCATCTTACCCGGATAGGCTGGATCTTGCTGGCATAACACAATTTTCGTAAGAGCGCTTTCGCAGGTCGCCTTGAAAGCTGAGGAGCTAGCGAGGCTGTTGGGATGCGGGCAGCTTCACTCTACAGCTGTCCGAGGCTGTTTTGTAAACAGATTCTGATTTTGATGCAGTTGTTCAAATTTTCCGATGAAGAATGGGTTCCAGTCAGGCCTGCTTGGTGTTTGTTTGTCGGCATGGTAGATGCTAGGAAGGCACTAGTGGCTTCCATAGGCCTTCGATATCAGGGAGTTATGCTTCTGTCGAGGCAACGCATTATCCCAGGAGGAAAAAATCCTTGTTGC
>Ga0310344_10002876_pt1 | contig 12923 bp, 12 predicted proteins | sample HC15DNA20200_MG_FD_203801 | JGI IMG/M metagenome (GOLD analysis project Ga0310344, IMG submission 203801) | Marine microbial communities from station ALOHA, North Pacific Subtropical Gyre - HC15-DNA-20-200_MG | ecosystem: Environmental > Aquatic > Marine > Oceanic | place: Pacific Ocean: North... | reverse complement strand
ACCAACGATGCACCTGAAGTATTCCCACTTGGTGAAACCATAGTTACATGGACAGCAACTGATGAATCAGGTAATTCTTCAAGTGTTGTACAACTAATCTTGGTATCTGACACTACATTACCTACTATAATTTCTCCAGTTGATATAGAAATTGAAGCCACATCTAGAGATCAAAATATTATTGATTTAGGAACTTCTAATGCAATTGACTCTGTAGGTTTAGCAAATGTAACCAACGATGCACCTGAAGTATTCCCACTTGGTGAAACCATAGTTACATGGACAGCAACTGATGAATCAGGTAATTCAGCATCGGATACACAAACAATCAGATTAGTAGACACCGTAGCACCAATAATAACACAGCCAGCACAAATTATTGCAGATGCAACGTCGTTTACAAATACAATAGTTGAATTATCATCACCTCAAGTTTTTGATTCAGTTAGTGATGTAAGATTAGAAAATGATGCAAACAATTCATTTGAATTCGGAGAAACCATAGTTACATGGACAGCAACTGATGAATCAGGTAATTCTTCAAGTGTTACTCAAAGTATTATGATAATTGATGAAAGCGCACCAATATTAGATATTCCTAATAATATTGTTTTAGATGCAATAGCATTAGAAAATGTTATAGTAATTGGTGATGCCAGTGCTTCTGATTTTGTTGATGAAAATCCTATCATAACCAACGATGCACCTGAAGTATTCCCACTTGGTGAAACCATAGTTACATGGACAGCAACTGATGAGAGTGGAAATTCAGTATCATCAACTCAAAATATTATAGTTCAAGCATGTGGTAAAACACCATCTTACTATAACCTAATCTTAGGTAGTAATGATGATGATCTATTACTTGGAACGAACATGCCAGATTTGATCTTTTCTTTCTACGGCGACGATATAATTTCTGCTGATAATGGAAATGATTGTATTTTAGCTGGGGAGGGTGATGATATAGTATTTGGTAATGAAGGAAATGACAATATTTCTGGAGGTCCAGGAAATGACATAATTAAAGGGCAGTCAGGTGAGGATATTTTGAAAGGTGGACTTGGACTAGATATTGCCGACGGTGGTGATGATGCTGATGTATACAGGAATATTGATGAATCCAACAATGATTTAGTCTTAAACTTTGAGACTATCGAATAAGTTTAGAATTATAATACCTGCAAACAAATTAGGCGTATTGGTAAAATCTAAGAAATTATTTTCAGACGCAAAGAAAGTCATTCCATCAGGGGTTAACAGTCCTGTAAGATACATTGAACCATATCCATTCTTTGTTAGACGCTCTCAAGGAAGTTCATTATGGGATGAAGATGGAAATAGATATACAGATTTTTGTAACGGTTATGGTGCATTGCTTTTAGGTCACACTAGAAAAGAAATTCTTTCTGCTGTATCTAGACAGTTAAAAAAAGGTACATTATACACTGCACCAACTTCATCAGAAATTGAATTATCCAGACTTATAATCAAAAACTTTCCATCTATTAAAAAAGTTAGAATAGTAAATACTGGTGCTGAAGCAACTATGACTGCAATTAGACTTGCTAGAGGTTTTACAAAGAAGAAAAAGATAATAAAATTTGAAGGGTGCTATCATGGTGCATATGACACAGTTTTAGTTAAGGCTGGTTCTGGGTCTGCACACAATGGAATATCAATATCTGATGGTGGATTAGACGAAGTTTCAAAAAATACATTGGTTGTTCCATATAATGATATCAATGAATTGGAAAAAACTATAACAAAAAATAAAGACATTGCAGGACTTATCATTGAGCCAGTACTTGCAAATATGGGTTTAGTACTACCAGAAAAAAATTTTCTTTCTGATGTAAGAAAAATTACCAAGCAATACAATATACCTTTAATTTTTGATGAAGTTGTAAATGGGTTTAGAATTTCTGAAGGTGGTGCACAAAAATTATTTCAAATTGATCCTGATATTACCACATTAGGCAAAGCATTAGGTAATGGTTTTACAATTGCAGCAATAGGCGGGAAACAAGAAATTATGAATAAACTCTCACCAGGTGGAAAAGTTTACCAGGCAAGTACATTTGCAGGTAATCCTATTTCAGTAGCAGCTGCTATTAGTTCAATTAAAACAATTAATAAAATTAAAAACAAGTTATATCCAAAACTTGAACGCTATTGTCAAACCATGGTTGATGAAATTGATGATTTGGCAACTGATTATCGAATACCACATACAATAAATTCAATATCATCGATGTTTCAGATTTTCTTTACAAATCAAAAAGTTGTTGATTATCATAGTGCAAAAAAATCAAATACAAAAAAGTTCCAAAAACTTTTTTCCAATCTATTAAAGAATGGTGTTTTTACTGCACCATCACAATACGAGACAGTTTTTCTCTCAGATGCACATACAGATACGGATATAACAACTACATTAGGTGCGTACGGTTTATCATTAAAACAGGTGAAAAATTGAATCTTATAGTTGGTGCACGTGGAAGTAAATTATCACAGGCTCAGACAAACTGGGTGATATCTGAATTACAAAAGATAGATTCCTCACTAACATTTGAATTTAAGACTATAACCACAAAAGGAGACACAGACACGCGACCACTATTTGCAATGGAGCAAAAAGGTATCTTTGAAAAAGAGATTGATAGAGCAGTTGCCACTAAAGAAATTGATTTTGCTGTTCACAGTTTGAAGGACGTCCCATCACAAATAGATGAAGATTTGGTAATTTCTTGTATACCAAAACGTGAGTCAATTAATGATGTTTTAATAACTAGAGATGGATTTGATATTGAGTCTATTCCTTCTGCTTCTGTAATTGGAAGTAGTAGTTTAAGACGAGCAGTTCAAATTACGCGTAAGCGACCAGATCTAATTGTAAAACCTGTAAGGGGAAACATTGAAACACGCATCAATAAGGTTATAGAAGGAAAATTTGATGGAATTGTTTTAGCACAGGCTGGATTGACAAGACTTGGAACTAACGTAAAACTTTCAAAATTATCAACAAATGATTTTGTACCATCGCCAGGTCAAGGTGCACTTGCAATTGTATGTAGAAAAGATAATTCTAAAACTTTGGAATTATTAAAAAAAATTGAAGATACTAAATCTAGAATAGAAATAGAAGCTGAGCGTGCATTATCAGATTCTGTTGATTCAGGATGTAGATTTCCTGTTGGTGCATTTGCAATCGTAAATGGTAACTCATTAACATTAAAGGTTGCAGTATATTCAATGGATGGAAAGAAATCAATAATTCTGGAAAAGACTGGAAGCCCAAATGAACCTAAAGAATTGGGAAAACTGCTTGGCATGGAATTGCAAACTAGAGGTGTTTCAGAGATTGCTTCTAATTGGAGAGAAGAGTTAGAGGAGTGGAATAAGTAATGAAAGGTAAAGTGTATCTTGTGGGTGCGGGTCCTGGTGATCCCAAATTAATCACACTGAAAGCAATTGAGTTAATCAAAAAAGCTGACGTTGTATTATATGACAGGTTAGTCAGTAAGAAAATTCTCGCAATGATTCCAAAACGTAGCAAGACAATCTATGTTGGTAGAGCAGTTGGAGATGATATAACTCATCAAGATAATACAAATGAATTGATGGTAAAATATGCAAAATTGAAAAAAACTGTAGTTCGACTAAAAGGTGGTGATCCAATAATTTTTGGTAGAGGTGGTGAAGAAGCAGAGTTTTTAAAATCATTTAAAATAAAATATGAAATAATTCCTGGAATCACATCTGGAATAGGCTCTGCAACATATGCAGGAATTCCATTAACTCATAGACAATTTGCATCGTCAGTTGTCTTTGTAACAGGCCATGAGGATCCTGAAAAGAAAACTGAAGTTGTAAAATGGAAAAAACTAGCTAAATCTGTTGATACGATAGTAATTATGATGGGTCTCTCAAGAATTGAAGAAATTTCAAAAAAATTAATTCAAGGTGGTATGGATAAAAATACACCAGTTGCTGTAATACAAAATGGTACAACGTCAAAACAAAGAATGATCAAGGGAACAATATCAAATATTTCTAATAAAATTAAAAAAAATAAGGTCAGACCTCCAACTAATATTATTATAGGACGTGTAGTTGATCTTTCAGATATAATTGGGTGGAGAAAATGATTGATGGAAAGACGATAGCAATTACTCGTTCGAAGGAGGATTCAGAGGAATTCATAGAACTTGTCTCAAAACAAAATGCAAATCCAATAACTCTCCCTACTATTCAATTAGTTAGCAAAGGAGAAAAAATTGTTGATGAGTTTTTAGAAACAATTGAAAACGAAAATCCAGATTATTCTGTATTTATGAGTTCAAAGGCAGTCACACTGTTGATTGAGAGTGCAAAAAACATATCAAAATTTGAGAAATTACAACTTGCAATTGCTAACACTATTGTTATTGCTGTTGGTCCAAAAACAAAAGATGCACTAGAAAAAGAGAATATCAAAGTGGCACATATGCCTCAACGATATTCATCTGTTGGTGTAGGTGAAGTATTAACCAAATTAAATGCCGTTGGGAAAAAAGCTATTATTCCTAGAAGTGGAGCTTCAACTCCATTTTTGAAAAACCTTTTAGAAAAAATTGGCATTAATGTAGTTGAACTTTATTTGTATGATGTTTGTGCATTTCAGGATCCAACTGAATGGAACAATTTTAGACAAATGTTCTCTGAAAAAAAAATTGATGGAATAATTTTCACTAGTGCATCATCTGTTAGAGCATTTTTTGAAATAATGGTAAATGATTATTCCCAAGAAAATTTGATCCAATTATTGCATGAAACTAAAGTCATTGCAATAGGTCCTTTCACAGCAGATGAATTGAAGAAATTTTGTGTTCAAAACATTATTGCAGATGTTCATACCGTGAAGGGTTCTGTTGATGCAATTCTAGAAGCATTTTCATTAGCTTAACCTATTTAGTATTACCTAATTTTACTGGCATTTTTATAATAACAGTGTTGTAATTATCCTATGGCAACTGAAAATCTTGACATGGATTATTCAAAGTACGATTTCAAAGATTCAACTGAAATGTATGTTCATTTGAGTAAGAAGGGGCTTTCAAAAGACACTGTTATTGGAATCAGCAAAATGAAAGATGAACCACAATGGATGCTTGACTTTAGACTTCGTTCTTACGAGGCATTTATGAAGAAACCAATGCCAACATGGGGTGCTGATCTAAGTCATATTGATTTTCAAAACATCTACTATTATGCAAAGGCTTCAGAAAAAACAGAGAAAAACTGGGATGATGTTCCTGAAGATGTAAAAAATACATTTGACAAGCTTGGCATTCCTGAAGCTGAGAAAAAATTCTTAGCAGGCGTAGGTGCTCAATACGAATCAGAGGTAGTTTATCACAACTTGAGAGAAGATTTGGCAAAGCAAGGAGTGTTATTTTTGGATACTGATAGTGCATTAAAAGAACAACCTGAAATTTTTAAAAAATATTTTGGAAAAATGATTCCTCCAGAAGATAACAAATTTGCTGCACTTAACAGTGCAGTTTGGAGTGGTGGTTCATTCATCTACATTCCACCAGGAGTAAAAGTAGACATGCCATTACAAGCATATTTTAGAATAAATGCAGAAAATATAGGTCAATTTGAAAGAACTTTAATAATCGCTGACGAGGGTTCAGAAGTTCATTATATTGAAGGTTGTACTGCACCAGTATATTCTTCCGAATCATTACATTCAGCAGTTGTAGAATTAGTTGCCCACAAAGATGCAAAATTAAGATATACAACAATACAAAATTGGAGTAATGATGTCTATAATCTAGTTACAAAACGTGCTTATGCGTACGAAGGAGCAACAGTAGAATGGATTGATGGCAACATTGGAAGTAAAATTACAATGAAATATCCTGGAATTTACTTAATGGGTCCAAAAGCATATGGTGAAACACTTTCTATTGCATTTGCAGGAAAAGGGCAGCATCAAGATACAGGAGCAAAGATGGTTCATTTAGCACCTGACACAACCTCAAAAATTACATCAAAATCTGTTAGTCGTGCAGACGGTCGCTCAACATACCGAGGTTTACTTAATGTTGCAAAAGGTGCAACCAATGTAAAATCAACTGTTAGATGTGATGCATTACTATTAGATGATACATCAAAAACAGACACATATCCATATATGAAAATTAACCAAGAAGACGCAACAATCACTCATGAAGCAACTGTTGGAAAAATAGGTGATGAACAAATCTTCTATCTCATGACTCGAGGATTCTCTGAAGAGGAGGCATTAACATTAATTGTTAATGGATTCATGGAGCCATTTACAAAAGAGCTTCCAATGGAATATGCAGTGGAATTGAATAGACTAATCAAACTAGAAATGGATAATTCAGTAGGTTAGAATTTCTACTTGATAAATTATGGAACAAATAGCCTTATCATCACTTAAAAGTTCATTAATAGATGAAATTTCTTCATCAAAAAATGAGCCAAATTGGTTAAAAGAATACAGAAGAAATTCTCTTAACATCTATGAAGAATTGCCCGTCGAAGTTTCTCCTTTGTATAATAAATATACTGATGCAAAGCGTATGAATCCTAAAAAAATTGCATTATCTATTAACTCTGATTCAAAAATACCTGATTTTCTTTCAAAACGTGTTGAAGAATTAAAAACTGAGAATGGAATTATTCAAATTGGTTCTAACATATTATCCGCTAATCTTTCTGAAGAGTTGAAATCTAAAGGAGTTATCATCTCATCAATTGATGATGCACTAAAACAAAACCATAACATAATTGAAAAAGCAATCAAATCATCTAACTCAAATGAAGATAAGTACACTGCTTTAAACAATGCTGCCTTTAATTCAGGTATTTTTGTCTACATACCAAAAAACCAGATCGTTGATGAACCAATTCATTTGTTTTCTTGCCTTTCTGAAGATGGAATATCTACTATTAGTAGAAATATTATAGTTGTTGAAGATAATGCAAAGACAAACATTGTCCAAGAACTATACTCACCTAAAAATGAGCAACAAGCTTACCTAGAATTAATGAATACAAGTATCGGTGCAAATAGCAATCTTGATGTAACAACACTCCAAATGATGGATCAATCTTCAATTAACTTCTCCACCAGAAATTCACAATTATCACAAGACTCAAAGATTAATTGGTATCTTGGATTATTTGGTGCGATGCTATCTAGATATAGAATTGATTACCACCTAAACGGAACTGGAGCGATGGCAAATGACTCTGAAGTTATTTTTGGAAATAAAGAGCAATCATTTGATCTTAATACAATTGTTAATCATAATAAAGAATCAACAGAAGGAAAAGTTGTCGAAAAATCAATTCTAAAAGACAAATCAAAATCTCTATTCAAGGGAATGATCAGAATAAATGAAAACGCTGCACATTCTAACTCATTCTTGTCAGGCCGTTCAATACTATTAGATAAAGGTGCAAAATCTGACGCAATACCAGGACTTGAAATTCTAACAAATGATGTTAAAGCAACTCATTCTGCCTCAGTTGCACAGATTGACGAAGAGCAAATTTTCTATCTAGGCTCACGGTGTTTAAGTCGTGCAGAAGCTGAAAGAATAATTGTTGAAGGCTTCTTGGAACCATTATCACGTTCAATGTCGTATCAAGTACGTGCATGGATTGCCTATCTTATAGAATCAAAATGGGAGGGTAAAGAACTATCAATCAATAATGATGAACAATTAAAGGCACTAGTAGAGGTAGAAGAAACAAGATATAACGAACATGCAGAAATTGAACAACATTACAAGTATAGGTGACAAAAGTGCAAGCAAATACTTACTCGTTAGAAGAAATAAGAAAAGATTTCCCAGTTCTTAACAGACGTGTACGTGATGATAAACAACTGGTCTATCTTGATAATGCAGCAACTACTCAAAAACCTAATCAGGTAATTGATGCAATTACTGATTACTATCAAAATCATAATTCTAATATTCATAGAGCTGTTCACGCACTTGCTGAAGAATCTACTGAAGCATTTGAGGTCACCAGAGACAAAATAGCTAAATTCCTAAATATTCAGAACCGTGAAGAGATTGTTTTTGTTAGAGGCACAACAGAAGCTATCAATTTAATTTCTTATGCATGGGGAAGAGATAATGTAGAAAAAGGCGACATTGTAGTTACAACAGAATATGAACATCATTCAAACATAGTTCCATGGCAGATATTAACACAGGAAACAGGGGCAGAATTGAAATACATCAATATTGATGATAACGGTGAATTAATGCTCGAACAACTAGACGAATATTTGGCAACAGGCAAGGTCAAACTAGTCGCTATTAGTCATGTTTCAAATGTTCTTGGAACAATAACTGATATTCAAAAAGTAATAAAGAAATGCAAAGATGTTGGTGCAAAAATTCTCATTGATGGTGCTCAAGCAGTACCACACATGAAGGTAGACATTGGAAAGTTAGATTGTGATTTTTATGCTTTCTCGGCTCATAAAATGTTAGGTCCAACAGGAGTTGGGATTCTATGGGCACGTAAGGAGATACTAGAAAATATGAAGCCATTTCATGGTGGTGGTGATATGATAAGAGAGGTTCACAAGTATGAAACTACTTGGAATGATCTTCCATACAAGTTTGAAGCAGGTACACCTAATGTTGCAGATGTTATTTGCTTTGCAGCTGCAATTGATTATCTTACAAAGATAGGAATGGACAATGTTAGAAGTCATGAAGTCGAGTTAACAAAATATGCACTAGAAAAAATGTCTAATGTAAAAGGTTTAACAATATATGGTCCAAAAGATCCTCAGAAGGCTAGTGGAGTAATATCTTTCAACTTTAATGATGTTCATCCACATGATGTTGCAACAATAATTGATAAAAATGGAGTTGCAATCAGATCTGGTCATCACTGTGCGCAAGTTTTAATGGAAAAACTAAATGTGGCTGCAACCAATCGTGCTAGTTTTTACATTTACACTACAAAGGAAGAAGTTGATACTTTAATTGACTCACTTGAACAAGTTGCAAAGGTGTTCAAATTATGAGTGGAGACCCAATCTATACTGAGATGATTATAGAATATTCCAGAAATCCATCAAATTATGGCAAGATAGAAGACGCTCACATTAAAAGACATGACAGTAATCCTTTATGTGGTGATAGCATAGATCTCTATCTTAACATTGATGATAAGAAAATATCTGATGTAAAATTTGATGGAAAAGGATGTGCCATATGTATGGCATGTTCATCTGTTCTAACTGAGATGATCAAAGGTAAGAGTCTTGAAGATGTAAAGAAATTCGAAAAAGATGAATTACTCTCAGAACTAGGTCTTGAACATCTAATAAAGACTAGTCCTGTAAGGATAAAATGTGCTTTATTATCACTAAAGGCTCTCAAATATGGAATTTATTCTTATTTTGCTGAAAAAATGAATGACATAGAATCAGCAGGAAATTTGAAAGAAGAGGCTGCCAATCTATATTGAAATCTCTAGATCTAATAATATCACAAATTCGCAGAGTTATATTTGATAATTTTAATGATATAGATACCAGGTTTAATAATGATCAAATACTTGAATTACTCAAAAAAGATCAGACATTTGATCAAGCAATAACGATTGATCATCTTGAATCTCATTTTCAAAAAATTGAAGATGACGGACTAGTTCGTTGCATCGCACAAAATTTCACAACAAAATGGTTCAAGTTATATGATGAAATGGAAAAATCAAATTGTAATTCATGTAATAATGATGTATTTTTAGGTAATAACGAACCAAAAGTTTGTTACAATTCTGAATGTGGTGCTACACTTTAGAATTATTCCCATTGGCTGCATCCTCAAGACATTTTATCATAGGTAGTTTTTGTCCGGTTAGATATCTAACCAATGCACCACCTGCAGTACTAATATGATTCACTTTTTCTGATAAATCATATTTTTTCAGAGCAAAAGTTAGATGCCCTCCGCTTACAATTGACGTTGCCATTGAACTAGATACTGATTCTAGTAGCGACTTCGTTCCAAATTGAAAATTTTCTTTTTCAAAAAACCCAGCAGGACCACTAATGAAGATAGTACCAGCACCACTAATCATTTTTGAATAATAATCTATAGTTTTTTGACCCACATCGAAAATCTGATCATCTTTGTTTAGATCACGAACATCAATCTCTAATCTTTCATCGTCTTTATTTACTGCAATATCAACTGGAGTTGAAAAAACGTCTGGGTATTGACCAATTAGTGTATGTGCCTCTGAAACCAATTTTTCTTCATTTTTAATATTTAGAGGAAATTTTATCCTTCCCTGTGCACGAAGAAACACATTTGCTATTAAACCAGTTAATAGAACATGATCAGCTCTTTCCTTCTCAATTAGCATATTTAGTGCACGTAATCGGTCATCAACTTTTGAACCTCCTAAAATTATTACAAATGGAGATTTTGCAACAGTTAGAATATTTTCTAACTGTTTAACCTCTTCTTCAACTAATTTTCCTGCACATGTAGGAAGAACTTGAGCAAATCCAACCAATGAGGGATGTGTTCTATGTGCACTAGGAAATGAATCTAGTACAAATAAATCAAACAGATCTTTTAGGCGTTGAACCATTATTGTTTTTGCACTTTCTTCTAATGTAAATTCATAATTTTCTTCAGCACAAAGTCGAAGATTATCTAGTAGAATTATTTCATTGCTATTCATGTTTTTAATTTCATTTTTTGCATGTGTTCCAATGACATCTGAGACATATCTAACTTTTTTACCACAGAATTTTTCTAACTCCTTTGCATGATTCTCCATTCCGACAAAATCATCTCTACCAACTCTACCTTGATGAGATATGACTACAATTTTTGCGCCATCAAGAGCTTTGATTGTAATAGAAACATCTTCAATTCTTTTATTACCTGTTATTTTTTTAGTGTCAGGATCTATTGGAACATTCATATCAACTCTAAGAAGTACTGTTTTTCCTTTAACATCATAATCATCTAATGTCCTAATCTTCACATTTTTTCTCTTGCAATCTAGTTAAAATTCGTTTATCCGATCCAATCTTAATTTAGTTTTTCAGTTTTTTATTGATAGTTCATATATTATATGAGAGATTACTATTAATTTAGATACTAATTGCAAAATATGTTATTTGGCATTCGCTCTAGACCATTTTTTCTATTGCTTGCTGCATTTTTAGTATGTACAATAATTGCATTATCTGAGATTACCTTTGAATCTGAGAAAAATTTTATGTATATGATACAAAATTCTTCTGGAAATCCTGTTCTAGATCTTGGTATCTGGCTCATCACAGAATCAGGTAACGTGTTTGTGATGCTTCCATTTAGTATTATATTACTAATTATTCGTAGAACTCGAAGAATAGGCATGACACTTTTAATTCTGATAGTTATTTCTACAATTCTTACTGGATACATTAAATGTGGTGTAGATAGAGATAGACCATTTCTAACTTGGGAAGGTACTGAGTTTCCTATTAGTATAGAACCTGATAGTTTTTCATTATTCTGTGAAGGAAAAAGCTGGACTGCTGGATTTCCCTCTGCACATGCATCTAGAGCAGCAATGTTTGCATTTGTTTTAACATATGTCCTTTCTGACAGATTTCCTAGATTGATTCATTTAATCTGGTTATATCCACTATTGATTTCATTTAGTAGAGTTTACATCCTTCAACATTATCCACTTGATGTTATAGGAGGTACAATTCTGGGAATATTTCTTGCAGGAATTGTTTCTAACAAGCTTAAACTTGATCAAATTTTCAGATCAGTCAAAACCTAAGTTTTCTAAAACATTTAAACTTGCAAAAACTATCGCATAGTTTTCTTTATCTTCATGATAGGTCCAATATCTAATATTTCTATCCTGGTCAGTTTTTCGTAATTCAAAAGTTACCCCAGTTGTTACAGTATAACCAATCCGTTTAGCGATCTTAGTATTATTCTTTGACATTAGAACTTTGAAACCCTTATTTTCTGAAAAGAAACCGATCTTTACCATTTCTTGAGCAGCTTCAGATGCATCTTTTTCATCTTTCAAATGAAATATCTTTACAATTGGAATTTGTGATGGATGAAAATCCATAATATACTTCGATACATCTAACTAATATTTTTGTAATATTCATAAATTGCGTTAAAATTCTTTACATTAAGTCAAAACCTGATATTTCCATAAATTTAAGCATGAAAAAAAATTAAAATTTTTATGGCAACATTAGTGTCAACTGCAAAAAAACTGTCAAAACAGAAATTAGAGCTTAGTAAAATCCGACGTTCAAGTGAAAAGGAGTTTAAGAAAGCAAAAGCAGTATCTAGAAAATATTCATCATCATTAACATCATTAGAAAAAAGAGTAAATTCCTCAAGGGAACATGCAGAAGATTTAGGCCAAGTTCTTAATCAGAAAATTGCGCAGATGGAAAGCGTTCAAAGACTTAAAAACGCAGCAATTGAGAAATTAGGTTTTGAGACACAAAATAAGCAACAATTAGAAGGTGAGGCAGATTTTGCAAATACTCAAGAAGAGAAACAATCAATTGAATCAAGATTAAGAATTATTCTCAGTGTTATAGACGATGTTAAGAACGAAATAAAGCAACGAACTTCAATGGAAAAAAAATTGAAAGAATCAATTGATGAATATAATAAATCTAAATCAAAAGTATCTAGTAAAATCAAGAAAAATCTAGAATCAAAACCAATGCTGATTAAATTAGTAAAGGTAAGTAAGAATAAGGTTGAAACAACCGCAAAGAAATTTAATTCCAGTAAATCTCGTGAGAACTCAACTAAAAGTAGACTAATTAAAGTTTCATCTGAGCTATCTGAAATTCTGAAAAAGAAGGCAAAAGC
>Ga0310344_10002875_pt1 | contig 12925 bp, 10 predicted proteins | sample HC15DNA20200_MG_FD_203801 | JGI IMG/M metagenome (GOLD analysis project Ga0310344, IMG submission 203801) | Marine microbial communities from station ALOHA, North Pacific Subtropical Gyre - HC15-DNA-20-200_MG | ecosystem: Environmental > Aquatic > Marine > Oceanic | place: Pacific Ocean: North... | reverse complement strand
ATCATAGCGAGGATCCTTTTGTGGAGCAGACAACGCGCGAACCGTGTCTACTTCGCCACACATCGCACACATCCAGTCAACAATATGTACTCCTATTACCGGAAGAATCCCGCCACACTGTGCTTCGCGAGTCCACCAGCCCTGATGGTTGTAGGGACGTGCATCATGATATGCACAGGCAGTTATAGCACGAGGGTTCCCCAGTTGATCACGCAACTGAATCATACGGGCCCAGGGCGGTCGCAACCGTCGTTTATGCCCGACCATCAGTTTGACTCCTGCATCCCGACACGCATGGATCATCTCCCAGCATTCACTCACATTGTTAGCCATAGCCTTTTCACAATAGACATGCTTTCCCGCACGGGCTGACGCTACCGCAATCTCACGATGTGTGAAATTAGGACTCGTAATCGCAACCGCATCAATGGCTTCGGATGACAAAAGGGGTTCATGATGGCTGTAGGTTCTTACCTTAATTGATGATTGGGAGCAAAAACGTTCACAAGCGTCGGAATCCGGATCACTCACAGCAACCAGTTCTCCGACTTCTGAAAGGTATTTGGCTAATTGAGGGCCAAAATCACCTAGCCCGAACAAGGCAAAACGCAATGGTACATGACTCACTTCAGCTCCCTTGAAAGGTCGTGCCCTCTCTTTATTGGTAATGGAAAATCCCAGACAGCCAGAACCGTCTCATGAATGTCATTACGAAACGGATATATCCCGTAAGTACCACCTGGATCTGCTCACCTTCATACCCCCCCTGACTAAAGGCGCGGATGATGGAGTTCCAGCCCCCTGACACCGGTATTATCAAAACGGTGTACGACTAGATTATCAAGGGACGCGGCCAGCAGGATATCACGCCCCGGTCCTCCGAAAGCAACATCGGTTGGTCCTCGCAGCTGCTCCCCTTTCCAGTCTTCTGCAAACAATGATAATCTGCGTGTATTCAAGTCGAACACGTAAATCGCATCCGGTCGATGGCACGCTATCCACAATCTGCCTTCTGTATCAAACGCAATTCCATCAGGAATATGACGTGGCATATGCACGATGCGTTCAAACTTCCCGGCACGGCCGTCGTCTTCGATGGTTACTCTCGCTATGCTGGATCCGAACGTCTCGACAAAATAAAGATAGTTATCATCTGCATCCAATGCGATTGCATTGGGTGTGTTGACAGGATCTCGATACCACAATTGTGCTTCACCACCTCCAGGTGGTATCCGATAAAGATACCCGTTAATTTCACCCGACCAGTCACCGCTGTCAGACAGGTACATGTTACCTCGGGCATCAAATGCTGGATAATTGGCACAGCTAAAACCCGTCCCGTTAGGTCCTGTTGCATATTCACGCACATCCCCATCAGGTGAAATCCGCAATACGTTTCCCGCGGTATGCGCTACATAGAGGTTATCGTCAGCGTCCACTACAGAACCCAGACAGCGGGCTTCTGTTTTTGCGAACTGCTTTGCTGAATTGTTATCAAGATCCAGTCGATAAACCTGACAACCGGTTCCCGTTGTATACGCCGTACCATCCGGTCCAATCCCTATCGATTCAGGATGATCCACTCCCTTTATATGAACGATCTGCTGCAGACTATAGCGATCGACATCCATCATCCGTATTCCTCTTTTCACAATGTGAGATTCATCCAGCAATGCGCCAATCGATTCCTGTTGCCAGATGACATCTCAGGACTAACTCTTTTCACGTTCCATCGATTTCCAGTTGTACTTTGGTTCCCAATTCAGCATCTGTTTAATTTTTTGACAATCCACCAACGTCTCCCGGTCCACCATCCCGGAACGAACGTCGCCAATCGAGCCATAGTATTTTTCCACAAGCTGTCGGGTTGGCGTATCGACACATACATCATCTGCAGCAATATTAAATATCTCACAACCCGTATGAGATGATTCAACCCATGCCAGGCAGGCAGTGGCTACATCACGCGCATCAACGTAGGCCCAAAGCGCATCTGCAGCTGCCTGATCACTCTCGGTATACTTTCTAAAACGCCAGTCGTAGGATCCCTCATATACGATTCGCTGGGGCCGCAATGCGGCTATGGACATCCCATGCCAGCGTACATAATGCTCCGCCAATGTCTCAAGATTTTGTTTCACCGCCCCGTAAATACTCACAGGCTTGGCTGGGGAATTCTCATCCAGAGGTAAGTATGACAATCCGGAATAATCACCATAAATTTCCGGACTACTGGCCATCACAAGACGACGAATCCCCAGGGTTGCGCATGCCTGCAGGATATGGTACCCGCCCAGTGAAAGGTTGAGATAGGCCCGCTCCCAGGAAGTCCACGTGTCCGTAGGGTAACTTCCGAAATGAACAACGGCATCAGCACCCGAAAGGACATCATACACTTCGGCACCATTTTGAAGGTCAGCCTGTCTGTAATTCTGGTCACTGTTTTCGTGATTTTTCAGATCGACACCAAGCACAGAATACCCAGCTTCACGAAAAACTCGTTCAATAGAGATTCCGGTGCCTCCTTTTGAACCCGTTATAACAACATGGCTCATGGCACTTGCTCCCTGGAGGGTTCGCGAATGGGACGGATACGGTCATATAAATATAACCCGACGACGGAAAGAACCCCCAACACACCTGCAAGCATAATGGGCGGACCGGAGTGAAAATCAACTGCATCGGCAGGCCATTTCAACTTCGTATACCACGCATAAATCGTCTCCCCAAGACCTGAAAAAGTAATGGCTAATCCGATGGCGGTAGCACGTAGGTTTCCGGGTAAATGCTCCGTCATATAACCTCCATGTGACCAGCGCATGAATTGCCTCGCGAACTCGAACACTGCGACCATCACAAACAAATGCCACGCAAGCTGACTGACCCCAATCCCCATGGCCGTCAATGAAAAGCTCCCCATCATCAGCACCGCTGCCAGCCCCGATGCACGTCGACCTGCAAGCTGCCCTACTGCCAGGCCCCCTAAAATCCACATGAACGGCTTTAACAGTTGCAACCAGATCCAACCATCATCTCCCCCTCCGGCTGTAATAAACCCGACCTCCTCGGCCCGAAAAGGAAGATATATGTTCGAAGCCCCGAAAACAGGCCCCCCGAAAAGACACAAAACGGTAACTAACGCGACAAATTTCGGTGTTGTGCATAAAACGAGAAAATCCTTTTTCACATTTTCCCAGGTAGCTGGTTGGTCCCGTTCAAAACGGCCGGGACGCTGCCCCCATAGCCCAAGCACGATACCGCAAACGGTCGTTGTCACGGCAAGAATCCAGAAAATCAAGGAAAAATCTTCCAGCCTCGGAGGCAAATCAACAGAATCAAAATTAAACACCAGCCGTAACCCGCCGGACCAGTCACCACCACTCATGCGATCTAATATTGCCTCGCGGTATAACACAAGACGTCCGAACAGAGGGCCAAAAAAACTACCCAGGCCTAGTGAAGCGAACATCACCGCGTTAGAGGTTCCTTTCCACTTGTCCGGAACCATCTGAACCAGCGAGATACCCGCTATCCACATCACCGCCCCGGTTAACCCTTGCCAGAACGCCAATATCCCAATGAGATACTGAGGAGGATGTAAGCCTAATGACAAGGGAATACATAATTTTCCGATTAAGGCGGCACACCAGACTTTTTTCTCACCGTACCATCGTGCAAGCAGACCAGCCAGAAGTGGTCCCACCACCCAGGGCGTCACTCGATAGGTCATCAGATCGGCCCATACGCCTGAAGAAAATGTCTCACCGGACGATGATGCCAATGATGCACGGGCATTCAAGTACAATGGAAGACAGTAATCGAGAACATTGGCATAAAAAAAACTCAGCACAATTACAGGAGCCACGACCAGTAACCGTGCCGTACCTTGTTGATGTGCTGGTAATTCATGAGTCGAAGCCATGGTGTACTCGAATCAGCAAACAATCAGTACCAATTATTTCCCTTGGGCTAAGTTCAAACCAATGTAATGCCCTCTACTAAAAGGCGCTCAGAGTGAAACTAGCGAGCTGTCAGCCAGCTTGCAAGTCCATAGCTAGCGATGGGGTACAAATACCCTCCCCAGAAATTAACTCGAGTCCATTCCGATTGGTGTGCAACCAGCTGGCATCAAGCTACACCGGAACTATTGATTTCGAGTTGCGGATCACGCCATGAGAGAGCGCTCGCATCCCCTCCTGTTTGAATAGACGCATCTGCCCGGTTCCAAAATGGAATCCAGCTGTGGTAGATGGTCCAAAACCAGACCTCGCTTATGTATAGTCTTCCACACGGTGGCGAATTAGCTCCCCTTCGACCATAAATACAACATCTTCAGCGATATTGGTAGCCAGGTCGGCAATGCGTTCCAAGTGCCTGGAAGCAGACAGGGAATGGACCGCCCGCTCTACGGTGTTTGTATCGCTGCGCATTAAATCCTGCAGCGACACAAACATATCTCGATTAAGGTCATCTATATCATCGTCTTTTGCCAACACTTCCCTGGCAAGCTCAGTATCCCGGTTAATCAGAGAAGTGAGGCTCTCTCGCACCATCATGCGAACCTTTTCGGCCATCAGAGGAAAATCAAGCTCAACCTGAAGAGGTGGATGAGTGGAAAGATACGCAGCTCGTTCGGTAATATTTACCGCTAAATCTCCCATACGCTCGAGATCATTGCTCACTTTAAGAACGACAATTATAAAACGCAGGTCCGCTGCCACGGGTTGATGCAACGCCAGTATTTTCAGACACTCTTCCTCGATCATTACTTCTTTCTGATCGATTTCGTTATCCCCATGCATAACATCCCGGGCGAGTTCTGTACGCCTGTCTACCAGCGCAAGAATCGCCTTATTGATGGCATCCTCCACCATCACACTGATATCCATGAGCGCTTTCTTAAGCGTTTCAACATCGCGCTGTAAGTGTTGGGCCATGTCTCTCCCTATCCAAATCGACCGGTCACATATTCTTCCGTACGTTTATGTTTAGGTCGCATAAAGACTTGATCCGTCTCTCCAAACTCGACCAGTTTACCATTTTCCAAAAACGCGGTGAAATCGGAAACCCGTGCTGCCTGCTGCATATTGTGCGTTACAATCACGATGGTGTAGCGCTCTTTCAGTTCGAACATCAAGTCTTCAATCCGGGAAGTCGAGACCGGATCAAGAGCAGAGCAAGGCTCATCCATCAAAATGACTTCCGGCTCCATGGCCAAGGCTCTCGCGATACAGATACGCTGTTGTTGGCCTCCCGAGAGCTCCATAGCTGACGTGTCCAATCGATCCTTGACCTCATCCCAAAGCGCTGCTTTTCGAAGCGAAGTCTCCACCCGTTCTCGAAGATCACCTGAATATCCGTTAATCGATGGCCCCCATGCTACATTCCGAAAAATGGACTTCGGAAACGGATTGGGTTTTTGAAAAACCATTCCAATTCGTCTTCGTACCTCAACCGGATCAACATGCTTGCCATAGAGATCTTCTCCAAGAAAAAGAAGGTCTCCACTTTTATTCACCTCAGGAATAAAATCATTCATTCGGTTGAAAGCCCGTAACAACGTACTCTTGCCACATCCCGAGGGACCTATGATCGCGGTTATCCTATTTCTGGACAGGGCAAGGGAAACATCATTGACAGCCGCATTATTTCCGTAACAAATTGTCACACCCCGTGCCTGAAGGATCGGCCGTTCTTCAATGGCGTCACTACTTGTCTGTGTCGATTCCACCACTTTATTTTCCGTTTTACGCAATCTGGATTTTACTTTACTGGCCTTGCCTACATCCGTAAGCCTTCTGCTACTTGTCTTCGATTCTGCATTTGTCACTATTTACGATTCCTCTCGGCTTTATGCCGAATGAAAACGGCTACCGCATTCATAATCAACAGCACGGTCAACAAAACAATAATCCCGCCTGCAGCCAGCTGATGGAACGTTTCCTGTGGTCGTGATGCCCAGTTGAAAATCTGAATCGGAAGCGCTGTAAAGGGATCCATTGGACTTTCCGGAACAAAGGCTACATAAGTCAGTGCTCCGATCATAACCAGTGGTGCAGTTTCTCCGATCGCACGCGAAAGCGCCAGTATGACACCGGTCAGAATGCCCGAAAGACTTGCAGGCAACACGTGATAACGAACCGTCTGCCAAGTTGTAGCTCCCAGCGCATAGGAAGCATGTCGTATGGAGTTAGGAACCGCACGGATCGCTTCTCGCGCCGCAATGATAATCACGGGCAATATCAGTAAGCTCATGGTCAAACTGCCTGCCAGCACACTTCTTCCCAGTGACAAAAAACGAACAAAAATCACCAGCCCCAGGATCCCGTAGACGATGGACGGAACCCCTGCAAGATTGGCAATATTGACTTCAATCAAACGACTAATGGCATTTTTCTTTGCGTATTCTTCCAGATAAATTGCGGCTGACACGCCTACAGGAATTGAAAAAGCGGCGGTAAATCCAATGAGCCAAATGGTGCCCCATAAAGCTGACTTAATGCCCGCTTTTTCAGGAAAACGGGATGGAAAAGAATTCAGAAACTGAAAATCAATCCACCGAAACCCCTCCACCGTCACATGAACCAACAGAACGCCAAGCACCGTGACCGCCGTACAAGTCATCGCTGCGCAAAAAATGTGGAACATCTTGGAGACTGCTTTTCTTCTCGCCAGAGTACGATTTATCATTCATACTCCTCACGGAATCGGCGTAGGACTTTATGCGCAAAAACATTCATTGCAAGTGTTATGGCGAAAAGCAACGTTGCGACAGCAAAAATAGTCTTATACTCAACGGTTCCAGCTGGCGTGTCACCAAGGCTGACCTGCACAATGTATGCGGTCATGGTCTGAATACTTACCAGTGGATTGAACGTCATCTTCGGCGTTGCACCCGCAGCAAGAGTGACCGCCATGGTTTCCCCGATTGCCCGGGAAGCCGCCAGTACAAAGGATGCCATAACACCTGAAAGTGATGCGGGCACAACCACACGAGTGGTTACTTCGAACGGCGTTGCACCGAGCGCGTAGGCCCCTTGCCTGAGTGACTGCGGCACGGCCCGAAGCGCATCGTCACAAAGTGAAGCCACCATGGGCAGTACCATAATACCAACCACAATAGAGGCACTGGCGGCATTGAAAACTCTTGTGCTGGGGAAAATCCACTCCAATCCCGGCGTCACAAAAGTAAGCGCAAAGTAACCATAAACAACCGTGGGAATACCGGCCAGTATTTCAAGAACAGGTTTGATCAAACTACGCCTGCTATCAGAAGAATATTCAGCCAGATAGATGGCGCAGGCGAGTCCTACAGGCAGGCAGATCAGAGCAGACCCTACTACGATAAGAGTCGTTCCACAAACCAGAGGCAATACGCCAAACGATCGCGGTTCCAGAAGAGGGGTCCAACGCATACCGGTCAAAAACGAAAAAGGATTCACTTCCTGAAAAAAAGGAATGGCCTCTTTAACAAGAACAGAAATGATGGCAAGCGTCGTTACGACGGACAAAGAGGCACAAACCCACAAACCGCTTCTTATGGCTTCTTCTTTCCAGCGAATTCGCCGTCTCTCACGGAGGCCCCCTGAATCCGTTTGTTCCTTCAGTCCCGAAGCATCCATACACTCTCGCTATCCACCAGTACTCAAAATATCTTCCAAACTCATGCCATCCGTATCTTTCCCATTGAAGGCAGAGCCATCCGTTCGTTGTTTGAACCGTTGGCGCGTTAACTCATAAATGCTGGCTGGCAATGGGACATACCCTACTTCACTTGTTAGGCTTACTGCCATATTAAGATAGAACTTTACAAACGCATCGACTTCCGGACGTTCTGCGGCCTCCCTACTCACATAAATGAAAATCGGGCGGGAAAGAGGTTTGTAGGTCCCGTCATTAATCGTGATTTCCGAAGGAGTTACCGGTCCGTCACCCGCTTCTATCGGAACCACCTTCAGACGATCTTTGTTTTCCCTATAGTAGGCATACCCAAAGAATCCGAGTGCATTCTCGTCCCCCGCAATTCCTTGAACCAACACATTATCGTCTTCACTGGCAGTAAAATCGGCTCGACATGCCTGTTCCTCTCCATTGATTGCCTTGGTGAAGTAATCAAACGTCCCCGAGTCTGTCCCAGGGCCGTAAAGAGTAAGGGGATTATCCGGGAAACCATCCCGTACTTGACTCCAATTCTGTACCGTGCTCCCCGGCTCCCAGATTTTCTTGAGTTCTTCAACCGTGAGATAGTCTACAAAATCGTTACTCGGGTTAACCAATACGGAAAGCCCATCGTAAGCTACAGGTAATTCAATGAAATTGACACCGTTCTCTTTTGTGGTCTCGATTTCCTTAGACTTGATAATACGGGACGCATCATTAATATCCGTTTCTTTAACGGCAAAGCGTTTGAATCCACCTCCCGTGCCAGAAATTCCAACAGTTACCCTGACCCTGGGATATATCTTCTGGAATTCCTCTGCCACCGCTTCTGTTATGGGAAAAACCGTGCTGGATCCATCCACTCGAACTGATCCAACAAGGGTCCCCTCCGGACCTCCAATCCCCTTGCGATATTGCTCAACACTATCATTAGAACAGCCTATGCAGAGTACGATTATCGCCACACCCCAGATTTTTTCCATGCCTCTGTGTTCCCTTTCGACCACCTGTAACACTCACTCCCAACTTGAGAAAGAAACCACTTTTTCCATCAATGAATCACCTTTTAACGTTCCATTGTTAAGACAATATAAAGATCCCTGTATTTTGTATTTAAGAGGGAAAAGTAGCATTATCCATCGATCAGGTGATGATATTGCAACCATCCTTGAAATAAGCGAACCCGCCATGAACCAGCACACGGGTGTTCCGATTCATATCCCGATTGAAACAAGTGCTTTATTGGACAAGGGGATGCCATCATGAAAAACAACCCTTCCTGGAAACACACGCCGCAGAAACAGGTTTCTTTCCTGAAAAAACACAGCAACAATCGCCGTGTATCAACATATGAAATAATGATCGTTCGGAAACGATAGCCTTGAGACGGCCTACATGGAACGAATCACCCTAGGAAGGAATACCTGGAATGTGCTACCGATTCCAAAAACACTGTCCAACTCCACGCGACCTCCATGGGTAATGGCAAGATGCTTGACAATCGCAAGCCCGAGTCCGGTCCCTCCGAGCTCACGGGAGCGGGCTTTGTCAACACGGTAAAATCGTTCGAATATGCGATCACGATCCTTCGGTTCGATCCCAATACCGGTATCCTGCACCTCGAGAACAGCCTGATCACCCTGGCACTCAAGCCGGACCCAGACCTCTCCTCCACGGGTAGTGTATTTGATCGCGTTGTCCAGAAGATTGGTCACAACCTGACCGAAATCGTCTTCACTTCCCAAAACTTCAACCGGGATATCCGGAAGTTTCACTCCCACCTCAATCCCCTGGTCTTCCGCTGTGGATGTCAACCCACTCACGGATGTCATGATCGCATGGCGAAGGTCCGTTTTTACATTCTCCGAATCCTGGTTGCCCGATTCCAGACGTGAAAGTGCCAGTAAGTCCGTGACAATCGAAGAAAGACGCATGGACTGATCTTTGATCTTGTGAAGAAATCTTTTCTGCTTAGAAAATGACAACTCCTCATCATCAATCAGGGTTTCAACAAGACCTCGAATCGCTGTGATGGGTGTTTTGAGTTCATGTGAAGCATTAGCCACGAAATCCTGCCTGACTGTCTCGAGACGGTCAAGCTCTGACATGTCATGCAAAACAACTAGCGATCCGACAACATTTCTCTGACCATCGTGCAACGGTGAAGCATGCATTTCCACATGTTGATCACTGGGTGAGGTAACTAGTCGTAGGTCTCTTTGCCTACTTACCTCATCCTGCAAGGTAAGATTAAGTATTTCACAGACATCCCGTATACGAACAGCTTCCCATACCGGTTTATTCAAACTGTCTACCGGTGATGTCCCCAAGAGTTTTCCAGCCGCTTCATTCATGTGCACAACGCGCTCATCCCGATCAATAGCAATAACCCCTTCCACCATTCCTGACAAAATGGCGGACAACTTATTCCGATCTGTAGTAATTATCTCCATGCGTTCACGACAGCTTGCCGCCATTCGGTTAAGAGCTTTTGATAGCTTACCAATTTCATCTTTTCTCACTTCGAGAAGTCTCTGGTCATAATCACCACGTGACATCGACTCTGCAACTGTGGTCATGGATATAACTGGATTGACAACATGCCGGGTAACAAGAAGGCCGAATGGCAGTGCTGCCACCGCTGCCAAAATCGCCCCCAACCCGATCGTGTTACGGAGGTAGCTCAAACGTCTGTCAATTTCTGATAGGGGAAGAGACGTTCTGACATAACCAACCAAGAGACCTTTACTTCGAACCGACATAGCAAGATACATCATTCTCTGATGCACGGTATCACTGAAGCGGCTCGAAGTCCCAAAGCCGCGAGCGCGTGCTGTAAGAATCTCTGGACGCTTCAAGTGATTGTCCATTCTTCCTGGGTTTTCTGATGAATCGGCAATTACCTCCCCATTTTCTTTCATTACAGTAAGACGTGTGTCCATCGCTAAACCGAGAGTCTGAACTCGACTCTGAAACGTGCTATCTTGAAATATCTCTAGATGCGGAGAGGCCAGTTCCTTGAGAAATATCGCTCGAGCCTGTAGCGATCGCCTAATCTCTTCCAGTGTGTCACGTTCAATTTTCTGGCTGATGAGGGTCCCAACAACGGCTATCGAAACCAGAATGACTGCCGTGTAACCCGCATACAGTTTCCAAAAAAAACGGGAATGTAACACCGATTCATTCCTCCTCTCGAAAACGATATCCCACACCTCGGATAGTTTCGATCATGTCTCGATACAAGCCAAGCTTTTTCCGTACGGATCGAATATGGACGTCAATGTTACGATCCACCACAAACACATCCTCACCAATCGCCCGACTCACCAGATGGTCCCGAGTAAATACCCTGCCAGGGTGCAAAGCCAAAAAATAAAGAAGACGCAATTCCGTAGCTGTCAAAGTAACAGATGTGCCTTCCACGCAAACTTCACGACGACCGAAATCGACTACCACCTCTCCCCTTACAATTATCTCCTGTTCGCTCTCTCGGTCTTTCCCAGGACCCCGGCGCAAAACGGCTTTTACCCTGGCGATCAATTCCTTAGGACTGAAAGGCTTTGCGATATAGTCATCCGCCCCCATGCCAAGACCAAGAACAATATCACTTTCCTCCCCCTTAGCCGTTACCATAATCACCGGTATGGCGCGTGTCTCGCGATCTGCTTTCAGTTCCCGACAAACCTCAATTCCATCGAGACCGGGTAACATGAGATCCAGAAGAACAAGATCGGGTGATTTTTCTCGGACCAATCGTAATCCCTTTTCGCCATCTGGAGACGAATACACATGATACCCCTCCCGAGCAAGATTGTGCTCCGTCACTTCCCGAATGTCAGGTTCATCTTCGATAACTACGACCTTTTCAGCTTTCATTAATCCCGCCCCGCAGTACGTACCATCACATCTCTTTACAAATGCATGATGCAGGAATTATGTAAAGAAACGATAAATCGCGCTATCGACCATAGCTTAACACGCTCTGTAGCCATTGCCCATTTCCTACTTTCCACCATATCTTTCCAGCGAATATCAGCACCACCGTCGAAATACTTTCCTTGTGCAGTCCTTTTTCCGATGGTCATGGATCGTGGATGCTGACAAGCTCCACTGACCGAATTTTTTACCTACGGGATTAAGACAAGATGAAATTCATTGGCATACCGTGCCAAATCAGTTCTTACCAAGACAAACCAACTTCATCACTAGTTGATTGGGGTAATACAAACGGTATCAGCCTGAAAGACTCTGATCATCTCATCTGAAAAATACACTTATATTGAACCCGCCTGATACGAGAGCAATCAAGAGGTGAGACGTCCTGTCCTTGTCAGATTTACGAGGTCGTTGAATCTGACCATCGATCTAAAACAATCAGACGTAACGGCTATAGGCTGACAGCGCCCCAAACCCACAGGTACAATATGGAAGGAATCTTGAATACCGTTTGCGTACAAAACGGCTTTTCGGTGTGTGTTCACCCTGCCATCGGGACCCCTTCCGGGGTTCTCCGGAAAAATGGTCGGGGCGGCCGGATTCGAACCGGCGACCTTCTGGTCCCAAACCAGACGCGCTGCCAGGCTGCGCTACGCCCCGTCATGCAGACAAGGATCGTAGCGTCTCAAATATCCTTTGGTCAACCCGACCAATAGATGTTTTATGGTTCACGAATCCTGTAATGGCACCTGTAATTGACCGGGCAGCACCATCTCCACTTTCCTCAGACCTCGGCACCGTGGTCTAATAGTATAGATAATCGTCTCATCCATACTTCCGTGTTCCTATCTGTCTAAGGACGGCAACATCGACCAAGCTGGAGTGTACTTTTCACCTTTTTTTATGAACTTGTGTGAGTTCCTTATTGTCATGATCCTTGCCATCTGAAACTAAATCCGGTCCCGATTACCGGAGAATCCTGTTACGAATCGCGAACCATGGCAAAAAAAAAGAAAAAAAAACTCCGAGTAGCCATTCATAAGAATGTGCAAAAACGAAAACGGAGAGGAGCCTGGCGAGAAGAACTGAAAGTCGATGAAACCGGTGAGATGCTTACTCAACAGGAACGTATTTCCGGAAAAGGGAAACTCAGTCGAAAACGAACCGTTATCGCTTCTGAAGAGAGCGCTCCCGAAACCAGTCTTCCCCATCTTTCCCAGCCACCTCCCCTGGCGGTAGACGAATCTCAATGTCTTCGCGGTCGTGTCATCAGCGTGTACGGCGCTGAATGCGAGGTCGAATCAGAAGATCACAAGAGTTACAAATGCGT
>Ga0310344_10002874_pt1 | contig 12925 bp, 9 predicted proteins | sample HC15DNA20200_MG_FD_203801 | JGI IMG/M metagenome (GOLD analysis project Ga0310344, IMG submission 203801) | Marine microbial communities from station ALOHA, North Pacific Subtropical Gyre - HC15-DNA-20-200_MG | ecosystem: Environmental > Aquatic > Marine > Oceanic | place: Pacific Ocean: North... | reverse complement strand
TAATTATTCCTCGATCTGGGAAATCATTTTTTCTTCTCAGGCTTTAATACGCCGCGCGGGACAAGGGCCATGGAGGAGGGGGTGTAGTTGCAGGTGCAGCCGCCCGAAAGGTTGGGGACGTTCAGCACTCCATTAGCAGGAAAAATATTGTTGCTGCAGGCGGCGCGCAGGTTCCAGAGAGGCTGGAACTTTTGTGTGTCCAGATCAATATAGGCGGCATTGCCCTTGTAACGGGTGGTGGCCACGTAGGGACTGGTGCGCAGGGGCGTGCAGCCGCGCCGGAACCACTTGAGCCGGTCGGCCAGCTGGGCGCCGCTGGTGAGGTCGTACAGGACGTAGTTGTCCGAGCCACCCACCAGCAGGTTGTCCCCGGCAATATGGCTGCCGCTTTTGAAGTTCCACTTGTCCTGTGTGGGGTCGGCTACCTTGGCGCGACGATGCACGGCGCCGTCCTTGCCCTTGTAAATGCCGTTGCTGCTGAGGAGAAGATCGTGCGTTTCGCTGTAGCGCACCTCGGCACCGCCGGGCACCTGCCAAAGCGACCGGCCGGTGGCGATGTCCAGCGCATGCGTCTTGACGCCGCTTTTTTCTATGGTCTCGCCACGGCGGGTGTTGATGAGCTCGGAGACATACACGCGGTTGCCGCCGACGGCGAGGCTGAGCTGTGAGCGCGAGGCATCAAAGGTCCACTGCAGTTTTCCGGTCTGGCGGTCCATGCAGATGACGGTTTTGCCCAGGTGACTCACGAGGAGATTTTTCCAGAGACGCAAACGGACGAGTGAGCCGCCGATTTTCTCGGGCATGGGAAAGCTGGCGCGTTGTTTGCCGGTGGCTGCATCCAGCACAAGGCAATTGCGACCGGCAGCAACATAGACAGCATCCTCCACGGCCACAAATTCGCCCACCTGACTGGCGCCGGCGGCCTGAGGCAACGGGCGATCCCACAGGCGGCGACCGGTGAAGACGTCAATGGCCAGCATGCGGTCCGCACGCACAAAGATGCGCCCGCCCGCCACGCGCACCTCGGTCTTGCCGGGTTGGCGCTGCCAGCGGATGGAGCCGTCGTACCACAAAAGACCCAACGGCCCACGCAGGTAACGATCGGATGAAGAACCGGTATTGCCGGCACCACCACCGGCATGCGACCAGTCTGCAGCCTCTGGCAACGCGCCCGCGCGCGCGAGGAGCAGCCATTTTCCATTCTCGTTTGCCTGCGCGCCTTTGGTGTCCGAGGCAAGTTGTTTCCATGGTTCACGAGCGGCCTTGGGCACGGGCAGGCAGGCTGTGCCGCCGTAGGGGCGAAGGGTGTGAAAGATGTTCTGGAATGAGCCGGTGCCGGCTTCTGCGGTGAAACGCCGGGGTGTTTCAGTGACCACAAGATTGGCGATGAAAGGTGGCAGGGAATAGGTCAAGGGATCGCCCACGTGAATCGTGATTTTGGTTCCATAAATGCCGCGCTCATGCAGTTGGCGGCGCAGGGTGTCCACCCGGGCAACATTGGAATCAATGGCAATGACGGTGAACTTGTCGGTCAAAGCCTCGGCCAATGTGCCGTCCTTGAGGCCAAGGACGAGGCAATACCCAGCGGTTGCCTTGGCAGCCTTGGCAATGGCATCAGCCTGCTGCGCTGCCGCCTTGTCCGGGGCGGGAGGGTTCGCATGCACCACCGGCTGGGCGATTTTTTTGGCACCAAAAGCATACAACCGACCTTCGCGCGTTGAGACAAACAGCCGGCCATTGGCAGCCACCACACTCACCGGGTCACCTTCCACCTTGGCTTGCCAGGAAATTTTCGGTTCACCGTTGGCTTGGGGCAGATCGATTGCCGCAACCATGCCGGGGCCCGTGGCATAAACCCGGTTGCCGGCCATAATGCGAACACGCAACTTGGTGGGAAATTTCCAGCGTCTTTGGAAACTCGCGCGCCATTTGTCCGGGTACCGGTCATTTTTTCTCCGCAACTCCTTTGTCCGAGGCTCAAGCTTCATGTTGGTGATGTCCTCGGCGATGATGCCGTTGTCGGTATAGATCATCGTGTCGGCCGAGAGCACTGGCCGGCGGAAGTCACCAAGATATTTCTGGTTGGTCGGCTCAATCTGGATGCGTGTCAGGCCCGCGGGGTAAAGTTCACTCTTGTAATCGTTGCGACCACGCGAATTGGCGAATTTCTCATCATTGGGTCGACGCATGTCATACAGGTCACCGCTGTGCGCGAGAAGCCGGCCGGTGCCGGCCACAAACCATGTGCCCTTGGGTAAGCCCGTGCGACCGCCCCAGCCCATCGTGTATTTGCCGAGCTTGCCTGTCTTGAGGTCAAACAACGCCGGCAACTGTGTGCCGCACGGTGCCACCAGCCGGCCATCCACCACGGCAAGGTAACCCTGCGGCGAAAGACCCATCACCTGCTGCACGCCGTGGTCGAGGTTGGCCTTGGCAATCTGGTCACTGTCACTGTTGGTCCAGATTTTGCGACCGGTCTTTGCGTTCACCGCATGAATGAAAATTCCCTCCTCCGGCCACAGCCCGGCGGCAAAATAAACCACGCCTTTATGCAACACCACGCCGCCGCGCACCGGCCACATGGGAATGAGCCGGCGATTGCCCAAGAGATTGCGATCGCTGCGGCCCTCGGGGTGGCCATAAAATTTCCAGCGCAGTTCACCACTCGCCGCATCCACGCAGTACACATGGCCGTCATCCGATCCAAAATAAACCGCGCCATCATGGGCCACCGGCGCAAAGCGAACCGGGCCACCGGTAAAGAAGCGCCAACGCACCTCGCCGGTTGCTGTGTCCAGCGCGCTTACACTGTCGGTCACCATGGACGGCACAAAGATTGTTTGGCCCATCACCACCGGCTCGTAGGCCGCGTCATAGCGCAACCGCACCTCGCCCGGGAATGCCGGGGATGGCGTGGGGAATTGACGGCTCCACTGCAAATGCAGCTGGGCCGGCAGCACCTCCGGGGAAGCCGCACCGCGATTCGCGCCAAAGCGGAATTGCGGCCAATCGACGGCCTGCAGGGAAATCGAAACGGCAAGGGAACTGAGAAACAAGGGCAGCTTGTGCATGGTCGGAGTATCAGGCGGAAACTATTTTCTGGCAAGAACCATACAAAATTGATGATTCACCACGGAGAATTAATCGCACCTTGAAAGTTGTTCATTTCCCAAACCGTGGCTCCGGGAACTCCACGCGCTCGTATAGCGGGCGGTTGCCGTCGGCGCGGAAGATGGGTTTCCAGCAGGCGATGATGCGGTCGTCGAAGACATGGTATATTTGATACGCGCAATACTCGCCCCAACAAAGGCAATCGCAAAGGATGTGCATCACGCCTTCGTGCATGCGGTAGTCGTAGTTGTGACGGTGCCCGGAAAGGTACGCGGCGACCTTGTACTTTTTCAAAAGCCCAAGAATGATGCGCGACTCCGAGTTGCGCACGTTGCCGCCAAAAGCCGTCAGCACCGGGTAATGGCCAAGGACGAAAACGTGCTTCGCATTCTTCGTGCGCTCCAGTTCCGTACGCAGCCACTTGAGCTGCTCGGGGTCGACCGAAGCCACCCCCGTGTTGAGGCAAAGGAAAACGCAGCCGTTTTTCTCGACGGTGTAATACGGCTTTTTGCCGGTGAAATGCGTAAACAACGTCGTGCGGTCTGCCGACTTTTTTCCCGCAAGCTGGTCGGCCAGTCGCCAGTTTTGCTGGCCGCTCTCAAGCAGGTCGCCGAGCGTTTGCCGGTCCAGCTTCCCGCGATCGTACAATGTGTCGTGGTTGCCGGGCATCGCGTGCAGCGGCGGCTTCAGCGCGCCGTAAATGCGACCGAACGTCTTCCACTCCGCCTCGGTGTTCTTGTTGGTGAGGTCGCCGGTCATGAACACCATCGCGGGTTTCAGTCGGTTGACCTGCTTCACGGCCAGCGTGTTCATCACTTCATCATAGGCATAACGCGCCTTGTAGCGCGGAACAGTGCCGTCATCGAATTGCGAGTCCGACAACTGCGCAAATGTCAGCTTCGGCCGGCGCGCCAAGTCTTCGCTGTAGGTCGGCACGCCAAACGGATCCCGCGCGGCTTTGGGCATCCGCGTTGCGGCCACGGGATTGGGAATGGTCAGCACCTGTCGTGGCTGCCCGGCCTCACGGACCAGTGCCAATTCTATTGTCTTTTTATAAACAGTGATGAGCGCCACGTGAAACTTGGGGGAGTAACTCCAACCCGAGGACGGCACGCTCCAGGCGGGCAGGCTGTCCTCATAGGTGACATAATGGGAATGCCCCGCCAACAGCTTGGCCGCCACCCTGTGCGTGTGGATGGCCGCCCAATAGTCTTTCTGCATGGCCGTCGCGGATTTCGCATCGGCAATCCCGCGCACGTCCGGGCCGCCGATGAGCAGCACAGCTTTTGCGTCGCCGGATTTTTCCAAGCCCTTTGTAATGGCCGCCATCATACGCCGTTCACTCTCGCCCGTGCGCTCCAGTGTCGGCTCGGAACATTGCAGGTGCAGCCCGCGAATGTTCATTCCCTTGCCCGTCACATCACGCTGGCCAAAGATTTTCTCGTACCGCGCTTTCCCGCCGGGCACGAGATCACGCGTGCCGGGCATCACGTGCCACGGAATCTTGACGCGTGACAAGGCCGCGTGCGCTTTCTTGAAATCCGCCTCCGAACCGGTCCAGGTCAAGGAGCCCATCACCAGCAGCGCGTCAGGCTGCAGCCGGTTCACCGTGTCCACTGCGTTTTGAATCCCGGCTGGGGCGATGCCTGTGATCCACCGCCGGTTCGCCGCCAGCTTTTCCGGTGGCTCCTCGGTAAGGTAAAGGTTGCACACCACCGCGACGCGACACAACGGCTGTTCGGCGAATGCGGAAACGGAAATGAGAAAAAACGAAAAAAGGAGCCTCGTCATGCTGGGATTCTCTGTTCTCGACGGCGATCTGGCAAGGAGAGGCTTTTCGAATCCGCCCCTGAGCGCAATGCACGCGGGTCAGTACTCCGCAAACTTCGCGTGACCCTCGGTGACAAGGAGATCGTTCACGTTGACCATGCGACGACCCTGCTTCACCCAGATCTCGCCGAGGTAACGGCCGTATTTGCCTTTGCGATCCTTGATGGTTTGCAGCAGCACTTCCTTTTCCTGGATGACACCGCGCAGGAAATCACGCGCGGCACGGCCCCGGCGCTTGGAGCGACCGCGCAACTCTGGCGCATTGATGCGGTGCAGACGAATCTTCTGCTTGTGCAGCGTGATGGACAGACCGAGATCGATATCCACCGTGCAGGTGTCGCCGTCGTAGACGCTGGTTACAATGGCGCGGTAATGAAAAGGCGGCGCGGGGCGTGGGGAACGTTGCTGTAGCATAAAAGAATTTATCACGGTCCGTTCGAGCGGCCAAGTCGTGCGCCAGCGTTGACGGGCACCGGATGCCATTTACAATGCTGGCGTGACAGGCTTCTGCAAAAGATTTTCGTCTCCCGCTACACAGCCATGAGCGGGATTATCGGACATGTGATGTACGCAGTGCTGGGGCATCGAGTTGCGTCGTCGCAAGGCCTGCCGGTTGCACACTTGATCGAGCGGCATTGGGCCAGCTACCTGTGCGGGGCTTACTTGGGCAATGACGTGGGCACGGTGCCTGCCGCAATTTGCGAGGACACGGGCCAGCCCGTCGGTTATGGCGCGCAGACACTGGCACGCAGCCCACTGACTGGCGGACGGGTGAAGCCATGGACATTGAAGTTTGGCGGTCAGCAATTGACCCCGCGAGAAATTCACGATCGCTTTTATGGACGCGCCCACATCGCGTTCGGCTGGCGTGGCGCGGACGCCGCATTGGCCGTGCCATGGGAAAAACTGCCGGATTATTTCGCAGCCGCCGCAAGCGATGCCATGGAACTGTTTGGTCCGGGCGAACGTCCGTTGGCGTATTGTTTGGGCTGGATGACGCACGTGGTAGGCGATGGCCTAATCAAGTCCGTGGCCCCCGGGGTGGATCTTCATTTGCTGGATGGCAAATACACGCCCGCGAATCGGCCCATTCAGGATTTGATGACCTACCATGAAATCGGCGCCAAGGAACTGGGCCTTGATTGGCCCGCCCTGCTGCGCGATGTGGTGGAGACACCAATCGAGCCTGCCCAAACGCATTACATGCGCACTGCCATCCGGCGAGGTCGGCTGGGCAAATTCACCGCTGCCGGTTGGCGTCCCAAGGACGAACCATTGCTCTTGTCCATCCTCGCCGAAAATCGCAGCTATCAACGCATCCGCAACGGCCGCATCATCAAGGAACTTGCGTTGCGCGACACTCCTGCGGGGCCGCAATGCAATCCCGCCTTGAGCAAACGTGCCGGTGGACTGACTTGGCCACAAATGAAGGCCATGGCTGAGAAGGCCCGGTTCCGGCGCGCCCTTTGGCAAATGGGTGAGCGCGTGGCGGAAATCTTTGGCGAAGTCAGCCAACGCCTGCCGCGGTTGAAGAACGCCCCCAGCCTGCGCACGCCCGGCTGGAAGGAACTCACCGTGCGCTGGAAAAAATAAACCGGCGCGCCGTTCACCTCAGTCGCCATTTGCGGGCTTGTCAGCCACAGCGAAAGCGGCAGACTCCACCCATGACCACCCTTTCCCGCCGTCAAATGCTGGGCACCCTCGCCGGTGCCAGCCTTGCCTTTCCACACGTTGCCCGTGCCGCCGCGCCCAAGGCGAAGATCACCGACACGCGCGTCATCAGCCTGCGCCCCCGCCATTACCACGGCTGGCCCACGCTGGCCCGGCGCAGGAACGGTGAACTATTGCTCGTGTGCTCTGGCGGCCGCGAGTCGCACGTCTGCCCCTTCGGCCAAGTCGAGCTGATGCGCTCCGGCGACGGCGGCGACACTTGGACCTTCCCGCGCGTGTTGCTCGACAGCCCTATCGACGACCGCGACGCCGGCGTACTCGAAACCACCAAGGGCACCCTGCTTGCCACCACCTTCACCTCCAACGCCTACGATGAATACTACCTGGCCAAGGGCGCGCATATAAAATGGCCCGCGGCCCGGCGCGACGCCTGGCTGGCCGCCCATACCCGCGTGCCTGCCGCCGCCCGCAAAAGCGAACTGGGCACCTGGATGATTCGCAGCACCGACGGCGGCGTCACTTGGAGCCCGCGCTACGACTGCCTCGTCAACAGTCCCCACGGCCCGGTGAACCTGAAGGACGGCCGCATCCTCTATGCCGGCAAAAACCTCTGGCGCAAGGACACATGGATCGGGGTCTGCGAATCGAAGGACGACGGCCAAACATGGAAGCGCCTCGCGCAAATCCCAACCCGCAAGGGCGACGATCCAAAAAACTACCACGAACTGCACGCTGTCGAGGCAACCAACGGCGATCTCATCGCGCACATTCGGAATCACAACCCAAAGAACAACCGCGAGACCCTGCAGACCGAATCGCGTGACGGCGGCAAAACCTGGACCGAACCCCATGCCATTGGCGTCTGGGGTCTCCCCTCCCACCTGCTGCGTTTAAAGGACGGTCGCCTGCTGATGAGCTACGGCCACCGCCGCACGCCCTTCGGCAACCAAGCGCGCCTCAGCACCAACCATGGCAAAACCTGGAGCGACCCCATCACCATCTCCGCCGATGGCGCCGGCGGCGACCTCGGTTACCCCACCACCGTGCAAATGGACAATGGGGCCCTGGTGACTGTCTGGTACGAAAAACTAAAAACCAACACCTTTGCCGTCCTCCGCCAAGCCCGCTGGCAGTTGGGCTAGGGCGCGGCCGGTTCACGCTTGGGCTTGTTGCGGTGGGCGCGCGTGTAGAATTTCTTGTGCAAGGCAAGCAAGCGCCCAAGTTCCTTCACCGGCGTCTTGTGGTCCTCCACGCGAATGTCAATAAAGCGATCATTGAGACCGGCATAGCCCCCCTTGGCGCGCACGACCAGAAGCGCGGCAGACTGGCGGCCACGCTTGTCGCCACCGGCAGCTTCGGCGGCGGTGACAGCGGCCAACAGCCAGTCAGCTAGCTGCGTGCCCGGCTGTTTCCGCGCCTTCTCAAAAGCGTCTGTCATGTCGGTCACAACAGCCTCGCCGGCCAGCATGTTACCCTGCGCTGTGTAATGCTTGCCCTCCTTGTGGCCGGCCCACCCGATACAGCGTTTGCCGGTGTAGCCAGCAGTGCGGCCCTGGGCATCAACCATCCCCGCTTGGCGGAGGTCGCGCACAGGATCGGTTTTGGTCAATTGTTTTAACACTTCAGCGGGTGCCGTGCCGCCTGCCATCAGCTTCAGGCCGCGAGGCCCGTAAGTGGTATTCACGTACGCCTGAGTGGCCACCGCGCCAACACCAGCCTTGGCCCAAGGAACCACGGAGCCCACGCCAAAAAACTTGCTCTGCACAGCCACGCCGAGATCACCAGTAGCGGGGTCAAAAGCAACAATTGAATAGGTGGCAACGGGCGGATCAGAAGTGGCCATCACGGCACGATATAAAAGGATACAAAGAAAAAGTAGAAAACGGAGCATGGGAAAATTGTGAGCGAGCAGTTCGGATAGCGCAACACGTTTGCGGCTCTTCGAACAAAAAAAGACCCGCCAACTGGCAGGTCTTTTAATTGGATTGAGTGCGGTCGTTATTTGGTTTCTACGCCCAGTTCCTTGAGCGTTTTTGCGGCGTTGGCGCCGTCTTGGCCGGCTCGCACTTTTTTGTCGATCTTCAGGATCTTGCCGTCCTTGCCGATGTAGAACGTCCACCGATATGGCAGGCCACGGGTGGCGGTCACCACGCCATAGGCCTTGGCCGTTTTCTTGGTGGGATCGCTCAGGATCGGGTAATCCAGTTCCAGCGACTTGGCAAAGTTGATGTTGCCCTTGGCGCCTTCGGCCGGATCACAACTGGCCGTGAAGTAAGCGACGTTAAATTTTCTCAGATCCTTGCCGTTCGCACGGAACGACTTGCACTGGGCCGTTCAACCACCGGTGAACGCCTTGGGATACCAGGCGATCACCACGGCTTGTTTGCCTCGGAATGCCGAGAGCTTGTATGTTTTGCCGTCACTGCCTTGCAGTGCGAAATCCGGGGCAGCATCGCCGACCTTGAGGTCCGCCGCGCCCAGAATCCCGGTGGCAAAACCCGCCATGAGGATAAGAGCTTTTTTCATGATATTTGTCCTTGAGCCGTCTAGCCGCTTGCCGCAGCGTAGCTGCCTTCAGTTGACGTAGGTTAAATAGGGTATGTTCAAAAGACAAGGTATCAATTTGCTGGCAATCCTTGGGTTAGTGTTGCCGCTGAGTGCTGCGGCTCGGCCAAACATCCTGTTCATCATGAGTGACGATCATGCTTCCGAGGCGATCGGGGCTTATGGCTCGTGGCTGAAGGATTTTGTGCACACGCCCACGCTGGATCGGTTGGCTGCCGAGGGGATGCGTTTCACCAATGTGTGCTGCAACAACTCCATCTGCTCACCAAGCCGCGCCAGCATTATCAGCGGGCAGTACAGTCACGTGACCGGCGCGCTGAATCTCAACTGCCGCCTTAAGCCGGATGCGCCCAGCTATATCCGCGAACTGACCGGTGCGGGTTACCAGACCTGTGTGGTGGGCAAGTGGCACATGGCGCATCAACCGCGTGGCGTGGGCGATTACGCCATCACCAAGGGGCAAGGCAAATACTTTGATCCCACCCTGCATCGGCCGGATGGTTCGAAAGAAAAATACGAGGGCTACTACGCGGACCGCTATACGGACTGGGCCTTGAAATGGCTGAAAGCTCGCGACACAAAGAAACCTTTTTACTTGAGCCTACATTTCAAGGGACCGCACGAATCCTTTGAGTATCCCGAGCGCTGGGCCAAGCTGCATGAGGGGCGAAAGATTCCCGAGCCGGAAACGCTGCATGAAAATGTGGATGCCAGCAGCCCGCACCTCAAGGGGATGCATTTTTCGTCAATGTACGATCCGCAATCGCCCAAGCCGTATTACCTGAAATATTTGCAGGCGCTACCGCGCAAGAGTAACGATCCGCGCGAGCGGCGTTCGATTGCCTACCAGCATTTCATCCACAAATTCATTCGTTGCGTAGCGGCGATTGATGACAACGTGAAACGTGTTTACGAGTATCTCGATGACGAGGGTATTCTCGACAACACACTCATCATCTACACCAGCGACCAAGGCTACTGGCTCGGCCAGCACAACATGCACGACAAGCGGTTGATTCTGGAGGAATCGCTCAAGATGCCCTTCATCGTGCGTTACCCCAAGGAAGTGAAAGCCGGCAAGGTGAACGATCGCCTTGGCATGAACATTGATTTCGGCCCGACCATGCTGGACTTTGCCGGCGTTGCCATCCCCAAGGTCATGCAGGGCGCAAGCCTGCGGCCGTTGCTGCGCGGGGAGCAACCCAAGGACTGGCGCAAGGCGATCTTTTATGCCTACTACGCGCGCGCGCCCAAGCACTGGGGCATCCGCACGCAATCGCAAAAGCTCATCCATTTTCCGCACACCGATGACATTGAATTTTACGATCTCACCAAGGATCCACAGGAGAAGATTAACGTGGCCGGCGACAGCGATTACCGCGAAGCCATTGGGGATCACACCAAGCTGATGAAGCAGCTGATGGGTGAGGTGGGTATCACTCGCGAGTTTCTGCTGCAGAACATGAAGAACAACCGCGAAGCGCCGCCGCTTTCCGGGGTGAGACGCGCGGCTCGACCCCGGAAAAAGTAACCGGAGGGGAAAATCTTGCGGGTGCCGGCCCAATGCGGGAATATATGGGCATGCAAGCCATTCGTATCCTTTTCGTTTCATTGTGCACCGGCCTGTCTCTCCATGCCGCTCCTAATCCGGCGGAGAACATCATTCAGTCGCTGGGCGTCAAAGGCGGGCTGGTGGTGCACTTGGGATGCGGGGATGGAAAGCTGACGTTGTCACTGCGGCCGAACAGCCGGTTTCAGGTGCACGGACTGGATACGGATATGGCGAACGTGTTGCGCGCGCGGGCTGCGGTGCGAAAGGCGGGGGTGTATGGGCCGGTATCGATCGACCTGCTGCGCGGCGCGCGACTGCCTTACATTGACGGGATGGTGAATTTGTTGGTGTCGGAAAACTCGGGTGGCGTTCCGAAGGCGGAGGTGATGCGAGTGTTGGCCCCGAAAGGGACTGCGTATCTCAAGGAAGGAGGGAAATGGGTGAAGTCGATGAAGCCGCGACCGGAGGATATCGATGACTGGACGCATTTCCTGCACGGGCCTGGCGGCAACGCGGTGGCGCAGGACAAGCGAGTGGGGCCGCCGCGGCATTTGCAGTGGCTGGGGAGTCCGCGTTGGAGTCGGCATCACGACCGGATGGCGAGCATGAGCGCGTTGGTGTCAGCAAACGGCCGGGTGTTTTACGTGATGGACGAAGGCTCGCGGGTGTCAATCCAGTTGCCGGCGAAATGGACGCTGGTAGCACGCGATGCGTTTAACGGAGTCGTGCTGTGGAAAAAGCCGATGGGAAAATGGCACAGCCACTTATGGCCGCTGAAGAGCGGACCGACGCAACTGGCGCGGCGACTCGTGGCGGTGGGCGACCGGGTATACATCACGCTGGGCGTGGATTCGCCGGTGAGCGTGCTGGACGCGGCAACGGGCGAGAAGGTGCATGACTTGGCAGGCAGCGAACGGGCTGAGGAGATTATTGTGGAGGGCGATTCGGTGTTCGCGCTGGTGAGCGACGAGGCGTGGGAGCTGAAGTCGTTTTTGCCATTCCACAACGTGGGTGATCAGGCGCGTGTGCGACGGGACTTTGCGTGGAACGAGAAGCCGCGCCACGTGAAGGCTTACGACTCGGCAACGGGGAAAAAATTCTGGGAACGCAAGACGGTGGTGAGCCCGCAGTCATTGACAGCGGACGTACGCAACGTGTTTTACCACGACGGCGAAAAGGTAGTGGCAGTACACCGGTCGAGCGGCGATGTGGAGTGGCAGAGCAAGCCGGTGAGTCGGTCCAAGGCGGTGCGTTTTAATTTCGCGCCCAAGCTGGTGGTGAAGGACGGGGTGGTGCTGTACGCGGGCGGCGACCGGACAATGCAGGCCTTTGAATCGGACACAGGCAAGGTGATGTGGGAGGCCCCGCATGCGCGCGGCGGGTATCAGTCGCCGGAGGATTTGCTGGTAATGAAGGGCTTGGTATGGAGCGCGCCGACGACGAGCGGACGCGACAGCGGCGCCTTCACCGGGCGCGACCTGAAGACCGGCGAGGTAAAGGTGGAGTTTCCGCCCAACGTCGACACGTACTGGTTCCATCACCGCTGCTACATCGCCAAGGGCACTGAGAATTTCCTGATGCCCTCGCGCACGGGCATTGAGTTTGTGGACCCCGACAAGAAGGACTGGGACATTAACCACTGGGTGCGCGGTGGCTGTCTCTACGGCGTGATGCCCGCCAACGGCCTCACCTACGCGCCGCCGCACAACTGCGCGTGCTATCCCGAGGCCAAACTCTTCGGCTTCAACGCGCTCGCGGCGTCCATCCCCTCGCGGGCAATTGGCAAAATCGATGAGGATGCGCGGCTCATCAAAGGCCCGGCGTATGGGCAGGCGACGGATGCCGGGGGCAACGGCGATGCCGACTGGCCGACGTATCGCCAAAACAATCGCCGGAGCGGCGCGTCCACCACAGTCATCCGCGGCGAATTGGCACCCGCATGGTCCACCCACCTCGGCGGGCAGCTCAGTCCGGTGACGGAGGCGGAAAACAAGATTTACGTTTCACGCATTGACTCGCATGAAGTTGTTGCCCTGCACGCGGGCACAGGCAAGGTGGCGTGGCGCTTTGCTACTGGCGGGCGTGTGGATTCGCCGCCCAGCATCCGCGATGGTCGCGCGTATTTCGGATGCGCCGATGGCTGGGTATATTGTGTGCGCGTCAGCGACGGCGCATTGGCATGGCGGTTTCGCGCCG
>Ga0310344_10002873_pt1 | contig 12931 bp, 7 predicted proteins | sample HC15DNA20200_MG_FD_203801 | JGI IMG/M metagenome (GOLD analysis project Ga0310344, IMG submission 203801) | Marine microbial communities from station ALOHA, North Pacific Subtropical Gyre - HC15-DNA-20-200_MG | ecosystem: Environmental > Aquatic > Marine > Oceanic | place: Pacific Ocean: North... | reverse complement strand
GTTGCCCGTTAACTCTAAGTTATCTGAAAGTCTATACTTGACCCCAAATGCCCCAGAGAAACCGGTGAACTGACGGTCTATATGTTCGTTGTGATGGTCTTCATCATGGTCTTCATCATGGTCTTCATCATGGTCTTCATCATGGTCTTCGTCATGGTCTTCATCATGGTCTTCGTGGTGGATGCCATGTGCTGTCCTGGGCTGGTATCGGGTATGTTCTATCCGTGCTCCGAACTGGATAGTGAAACGCTCAAAGGTCAGTTCTTCTAGGCCAAAAAAGGCTAAGGAATTCTGATCTGTGGATGGTGTTAGAGTATGTAATCCCTCTATGTCAAAATCGCGATTCGCACCCCAAACCCCAAAACTCCCGGAGAGCTTTCCTAGCGGTTTTTGCTCGAAGACTCCCCTATACACAAAAACTTTGTTTTGGAAGTCAACCTCTACTTTCTCTACTTCGAGTTCTTGCATTCCATAATCGGTGTAACTCGAAGTTAAATGAAATGTGTCAATAAAAGATCCAATGTCCTTCAATCCTCCAGAGAATCGCAGCTTGTGCCATTTGAAAGCATTTAAATGCTTTGCTTCTTCGTCTTCGTGATGGTCTTCGTCATGATCGTCGTCATGATCTTCGTCATGATCTTCGTCATGATCGTCGTCATGATCTTCGTCATGATCTTCGTCATGATCTTCGTCATGATCGTCGTCATGATCGTCGTGACTGTGGGCTATGGGGATGCCATGGCGTCCATCCGACAGGTCATACCCCACGCTGCCAAACCATCGATCACCAACCCAACCCCAACCCACACGAGCACTATCGAGTCGACTATCCGAATTTTCCACCACACCTAGAGCACTGCTATAATCTCCGCTTCTCTGCTTACCAGCTCCACCCCAGAAGAACCAGTTCTTATGACCGTATTCGACGTTAGTGCTAATACCTCCCTGTAGGCCATTGGACCCTACTAGACTGGAAATCTGTCCCGTAGTGCCCTGGCGAGGTTTGCGTCGATAGTCCTGCCCTGTTGTAATAGCGTTTACTACTCCTCCAACAGCATTGCTTCCATAAAGGAGTGTCGCGGGCCCTTTGAGAACCTCCAAGCGTTCCGTATTTAACACGTGTATAGGTTCAGAATGGTCTGCTCCTGTCGAACCTAACGACCCTGTTCTAAGTCCATCTTGAAGAATCAGGACGCGGTCTCCATCAAAGCCCCGAATAACTGGTCGTGCATTGCTAGAGCCAAAAGTTCTTTTCGCCAGGCCAGGTTGTCCGTCTAGTATTTCGCCAATTGATGAAGAGGGATTCTCGGCAATTTCAAATGAATCTAGATGGACGGTCGATTTGAGGTCTCTCGCCATAACTGTGATTTCATGTCTCAAGGGAGAAATAGCGAGCTGGATATCAATGGTCTGGGTTTGGCCAGAGGAGACCTTAATGAACCGGCCAGGAAAACTCAGTGCCTCTAGATAGGCTCCAAGGTCATACATTCCCGGGGGGACTTCATCGAAAATGTAATAACCGTCTGTATCTGTTTCAACAGTAAGACCCAGTTGAATGAGTACTACATTCGCTCGATGCAGAGGTTCTCCGGTATTTCCAATAGTGACCCGACCCTGAACAGTTCCATCTAAAGGGTTGGGTAATACTGTTTCTGGTAATAGAGATAACGTCAGTAGAATTAAAGTTAGTATGAATTTTTTCTTTACTATGTTCATTGCAAGTACATCGCCTCATGTGCACAGTCCTTTCAGACTGTATTTTCCCAAGAATCAGAACTCACCTCCGCTCGCTGGGAGCTGGCCAGTTCGATAACCTAAGCTCTTTCTTTAACTGAGGGAAAAGGGCGGTGCGCGCGGGGGATGTGAGTCAATCCCAGATAGAGAAATGCAGCTTGGAATGACCGGAATGATTGAGTCAGTGGTCGATACAGAGGCAGTCCAGAAAAAAGACGTAAATATTTCCGATTGGGTAGCACTGTGAAGACAGAGATGAGAGTGGTCCTCTTCTGAATTTTTACCGGTAGGCGAGTGGTAAAATGAGTCTCCGTGTCTGTGGTGGGTTGAAGAAACACCTTCCTCCACCGGGTGGCTGATTTCAATCGCCTGAGTTAATGCGAAAGAGATAAAGAGGAGAGAAAGGATCGCTCCACTTAACCGCTTTGTTTTTTTGCTGCTCATAAACATAGGATCAGGTTTGAAATAGAAAAATTGCCTTTCGAGCGGTAAGTGTAGTGGCTAATAGAATATTTGTAAACAAGCTTCGGTTAGTGGGGATTTTGGTACGCCCGGCAGGATTCGAACCTGCGACCTACGGATTCGAAGTCCGGCGCTCTATCCAGCTGAGCTACGGGCGCACCTTGTTGCTGTTAGTCGGCAGATAAATCGATCCACCGGTAACTAGCTGCCTCGCCTGTGACCCGAAAGTACAGGACGTGAGGCCCCTGCTGCAGAACCTTCTTGTAGCATGGGGTGGGCGACGGGGCTCGAACCCGCGACCACCGGAACCACAATCCGGTGCTCTACCAACTGAGCTACGCCCACCGCATTTGGATGCCGACGCGAAGGGTCTGCAAACAGAGCTCGATTATATCGTCTCAGTTCCAACCACGGCAATGTTTGGAGTAGTTTCGTTGATGTGATTCGGAGGATTGTTGTAAGTAGGTCTCCAAGTAGATCGAGATGCAGAGGAATGAACAAAGTGAAGAGAGGTTACTCGGTATCGCTTTGTTCTCAGGTCATTCTTGCACTGGTGGGTCTATTGTCATTTTTTCGTTCGTCTCTGGTTGTGATTCCTCTGGTTTCGACCCTGTTTCTTGGGGAAGTCTTCCTAAAATGTCTTGAGTGAGCTCACGACCGTCTTCTAAGGCTTGATGAATTTGACGGGTTTTGCTTTTCCATACTTGGTAAATCCGCTGATGTTCTTTAGAAAAGCGTTCCCGGAAATCTGCAGGTGCGACTTGCAATAGCATTCTAGCACTCGTTAAAAAAAACTCTGCAGTTTGAGATCTGGTCACCAAATCTCCCACCAAGGGGAAAGCTGTCAGGGAGAGAAAGACTGTAGATGTGATCAACCATCCCTTTACGATGCCGAACAGTCCACCCAGAAATCGGTCAGCCCATCGGAGATGAAGGACTTTGATAGCCCGGAACACTACTATCCTTAAAAAAGTTCCCAGTAGAAAGGTGGTGAGGAAAATAAGCAGGAATGCTGCTAGTTCTGATACTGGTCCCTCTGGAAACCGGAGCTCAATCATCAGAGGTACCGCATGCTCGTAAAAGTGCAGAGCGAGGACCAAGCCTGTGACGGTGCTCGCCACTGAGATAAGTTCCCCGGTTAAACCTCTTTTTAGAGCTGCGAACAGTGACGTTCCTATGATGACGACGGCAATAACATCCAAGAATGTGATTCCGTAGAACATATTACCTAGTACCCCCATGGGGTTTTTTCAGAATGCCCTCCAATCCCCAATTGGAGGGCATTCAAATACCATTTAGAACTGTTTCCTATGCAGCATCGAATGATTAACCACTAGTATCATCGCGGCCTCACAAAGACATCTAGACACAGCTTGTTTGCCCAAAAGATGGCCTCAGAGGTTTGGTTCCCTGCCAGTCAATAGGCGGTAAGCTTGAAGGTACCTATCGGCTGTTGCATGTAAAACGTTCTCTGGGATTCGAGGGCCTGGAGCCTGCTTGTCCCAATCCAAGGTTTCGAGGTAGTCGCGCACAAATTGTTTGTCAAAGGAAGGCTGGGATTTGCCAGCAACATATTCCTGAGCGGGCCAAAAACGAGATGAGTCAGGAGTCAGGATCTCATCGATCAGAACAAGCTTATTGTCCTTCAAGCCGAACTCAAACTTGGTGTCGCAAATGATAATGCCCCGTTCTAGCGCATACTCAGCAGCCCAACTGTAGAGATCGAGGCTAAGGTCACGTACTTGGTTAGCTATATCCTGACCGACAATTTCTGCAGCCCTTTCAAAACTGATGTTTTCATCATGTCCACTTTGAGCTTTAGTTGCGGGGGTGAAAATTAGTTCAGACAGTTTTTCGGATTCGACCATTCCTTCGGGTAAGTTGATTCCGCACACACTTCCGGTTGAACAGTAATCTTTCCAACCTGATCCGGTGAGGTAACCTCTGACGACGCATTCGATTGCTAAGGGTTCACATCGTGTCGCCAAGGTACTACGACCTTCTAGTTGGTTAGCATGATGGGGCAGGGGTTCAGGAAATGAATGGACATCGGTCGAGATAAGATGATTTTCAACAATGTTACTGGTTCGCTCAAACCAGAACGCTGACATCTGGGTGAGGATTTTCCCCTTATCAGGGACAGCGTCGGGGAGGATGACATCAAATGCTGAGATCCTGTCGGTGGCTACTATCAGCAGTTTGTCCCTGTCTACAGCAAAAATCTCACGCACTTTCCCACTATTGACCTTTTCAACTCCAGCTAACTCCAAAGATCTCATTTTCCTAGTATGCCTCCTGATGGTGCTAATTTTAGCTATTATTGTTTTGATAATTTCGTTGAACTTCAAGAGTCTATCCAATACCAATTTATAGTCAAACTTGCATATGCCTCTGAGAAGTCTTTAATCAAGGAAGAGCTCATTGAAAGAGCTTATTCGTCGGGTTCTGAAATCCTGCGAGTGATTGGAGTAAGAAGGAGTTGACACGGTTCTAGAGCGGTTGCTATAGTTGGCACTCACCTACCAAGAGTGCTATCGGCGACAGTCTCCTGGCTGAAAGTCGATTTCTACCTAATATGTTCATAAAAAAAGAAATGTTTTTCGAAGGTTTTATAAGGAGGAGTCATTCTGATGATTAGACCTTTGCATGACCGTGTAATCGTCACAAGAGTTGAGGCGGCTGAAGAAGAAACACAGGGCGGGATTGTGATCCCGGATTCAGCAAAAGAAAAACCCCAGGAAGGCCTAGTTGTAGCCGTCGGAGACGGTAAGGTGCTGGATAATGGCACCAAGGTCGGTATGTCGGTGCAGCCAGGTGACAAAATCCTGTTCGGCAAGTATTCCGGAAGTGACGTTAAAATCGACAATGTGGAATACCTGATAATGCGAGAGGATGAAGTTCTGGGTGTACTGGAAGGATAGGTCGAGTGCCTAGTTTTCCTGACGAAACAAGATAGAAAAAACTAAGGAGAGTATACGACATGGCAGCTAAAGAAATCACGCATGGCGAGGAAGCTCGCCGCGCGCTGTTGGGCGGCGTCAACAAGCTTGCGAATGCCGTCAAGGTTACGTTAGGTCCGAAGGGGCGAAACGTAGTTTTAGATAAGAAATTCGGCTCACCCGTTGTGACTAAGGATGGTGTGACCGTAGCAAAAGAGATTGAGCTAGACGGTTTGGAAAAGGTTGGAGCCTCAATGTTGCGTGAGGTAGCCAGTAAAACTAGTGACGTGGCTGGTGATGGAACCACCTCAGCCACCGTGCTAGCGCAGGCTATCGTGCACGAGGGCATTAAGAACGTAGCCGCTGGAGCCAATCCTATGGCACTAAAGCGCGGTATCGATCAAGCTGTTACAAGAGCAGTCGAGGAGATCCGCGGACTCTCCGAGCCTGTTGGAGGGGATATGATTGCCCAAGTTGGCGCTATCTCAGCTAACAATGATTCCACCATCGGAGAAATCATTGCTGAGGCCATGAACAAGGTGGGTAAGGATGGAGTCATCACGGTCGAAGAAGCTAAAGGCATTGAAACCTCCCTTGAGGTGGTGGAAGGCATGCAGTTCGATCGTGGTTACTTGTCGCCCTATTTTGTAACTGATCCGGACCGGATGGAATGCAGCCTAGAAGATGCTTATATTCTTCTACATGAGAAGAAGATAAGTTCTATGAAGGATCTACTCCCGCTACTGGAGCAGGTTGCCAAGTCAGGTCGTCCTTTTGTAATTATTGCTGAGGATGTAGAAGGAGAGGCTTTAGCGACTTTGGTGGTCAACAAAATCCGTGGGACGCTAAATGTTTGTGCGGTCAAGGCTCCTGGTTTTGGAGATCGCCGCAAGGCAATGTTGGAAGACATCGCGATTCTCACTGGTGGTAAGGTGATATCTGAGGATCTTGGCATCAAACTTGAGAAAGTCCAGTTGGAAGACCTGGGTAGTGCCAAAAAGATCACTATCGACAAGGACAACGCGACCATCATCGAGGGTGTAGGATCACAGGAAGACATTGCTGGCCGTGTGAAGCAGATCCGTAATCAGGTAGAAGAAACGACTTCTGATTATGACCGAGAGAAGCTTCAGGAGCGATTAGCGAAGTTGGTAGGTGGCGTTGCCGTCATCAAGGTGGGGGCTGCAACCGAGATTGAGCTAAAAGAAAAGAAAGCTCGCGTTGAGGATGCCATGCATGCCACCAAGGCAGCTGCCGAGGAAGGGATTGTTCCTGGAGGGGGTGTTGCATTTGTACGCGCAGCACTGGCGTTGGATTCATTCGAGGTTGTTGGAGGGGGTGAGCAAGCGGGTGTATCTATTGTACGCCGTGCTTTGGAAGAACCTCTCCGACAAATCGCGACTAATGCCGGCTTGGAAGGGGCAATTGTTATTGGCAAGGTGAGGGATTCTAAGGATGCTAACTTCGGCTACGATGCGGCGTCCGAAGAGTATTGCGATCTTGTCAAGGCAGGTGTTATTGACCCGACTATGGTGACCCGTACAGCTCTGCAGAATGCGTCCTCTATCTCCAGTCTACTGCTGACAACGGAAGCGCTCATAACTGAGATTCCCGAGGATGAACCTGCTCCTGCTCCAGGTGGACACGCTCACCCTGACATGGGTGGTATGGGCGGTTTCTAGAGATCTAACAGTCTCGGAACTAAAAGGGAGCCGGTTAGAACGGCTCCCTTTTTTTATGTACAACTGTTACTGAGTTAGTCTTTTAGAGGTTGTGTGACAGGGGGGGGTGTTTAGAATACCTCCATCTTGATCGAATCGTTTGGTCTCGTTCGCCTTTTTTCAAGAATCCCAATGATTAGTAGGGGCTAGTTGAGCAGAATGCCATGACCAGCCCTAATTTAAAAACAGCTACCTTTATCGGAGTTGTCCTAATCATTACGATGCATCTGGGATTGGGATTGCTGCCCCTTGTAGGTCCCGACGAGCCTCGTTATGTGCGTATAGGGCAGGAGATGTTTCAGAGTGGTGACTATGTTACACCTACACTGAATAGTCGGGCCTGGCTTGAAAAACCTCCACTACTTTTCTGGATTCAAGCCGTAACCTTACATCTGTTTCCTGCATCGGAGTGGAGTGCGAGATTACCAATCTCATTGCTAGCCATACTGACCTCATTAGGCTGTGGCTACTTACTAGGCTCGATGGTCGGATCCAGGGTTGGATTATTAGCCATACTTGTAGCTGCTACCACCCCATTTTTCTTTGTTTTTAGCCGTGCAGCCAGCACAGATTTACCCTTGGCAGCATTTTTAAGTCTAGCCATGTTGTCGATCTATAGGGGGTATCAGACGGGAACTTTGGGGTGGGTGATTCTCTCCGCTCTCGCTCTCGCTCTCGCCGTTTTATCCAAGGGTCCTGTGGCCTTAATATTGCTGATCGGTACGGTAATCTCCTTTTGGGTTTTAACCGGTTCATTTCTTTTGACTCTCAAGCAATTGATCATGGGAGTTGTGGTGTTTTTAGCCGTTTCAATGCCTTGGTTTCTTCTGGTCTGGGAAGCGAATGGTCAAGCATTCATCAACACCTTCTGGCTCAACCATCACCTAGCTCGCTTTATTACCGATGTCCATCATCATTCGCAGCCAGTCTGGTTCTATTTTCCTATCCTCCTAATAGGCTGTACTCCTTGGATTGTTTTTGCAATGGCCAATGCATGGAGGAACTGGACGCAATTGTCGGGCGCCTGGTTCCACTCAAAGGGAGTGGACTTATACCTGTGGGTTTGGGTTGTTGTTACAGTCGTTTTCTTTTCCTTGAGCCGTAGTAAATTGCCCGGGTATGTTTTGCCAGCTGCCCTGCCTGTTGCATTTTTAGCTGCTATTGAAGTGGATAGATTGTTATCTGAGGATATGCAGAGTCTCAGGATTATCAGGCGAGTAGTGCCTGTTTTGGTCGGAGGGTCTTTTATAATAGCCATCCTTAGTATGGTTTATATGATTGTTACTCATGGATCAAAGCCTATGGGGATTATCCTTGCTTTCCCTTGGGTTATCTTAGTGATTGGAGTTTGGTGGGCTGGGTATGAGCCTCGGAAGCTACTAGTGGCTCTTGTTATCAGTATGACAATATTGGCCGGGCTAACCTCTCTCGTAGTGGCTCCAGAAGTTGGAGTTTTTCACTCCTCGAAAAAATTAGTGCAGGGAATCCGACAACATCTTTCTCTTAAGGAACCTTTGGTGTTTTACCGATTTTTCCATCACTCTGCACTTTACTACACTGATTATAAGGCGTTGCCAGAGGCGATCGAAAATTTGGCTGATTTGAGAGCATACATGCATAGGAAGAATCAAAACTCGTATTGGATACTGACTGAGAAAAATGGGCTAGAAGAACTCCAGTCTGCCTTCGAGACGAACCAGTTCGGAGAAGGGACTCAGTTTTTAGTGGAGGTTAAGTACCTACCTGATCTCTAGTGACCTTTCGAAATGTTGACTGGATTACTGCTTGATAAATATACCTTCTATAAATCTTTTTCCGTCTTGGCCTGACACACGTCAGACTGTAGGATCCTTCTGATGGCACTTTTCCTTTTCAATACTTTAAGCCAGGATATTTCAGAGTTTGTCCCTTTGAAAAAAAATAAGGTACGCATGTATACATGTGGCCCGACAGTCTATGATTTTGTGCACATAGGGAATCTGCGCACTTTCGTTTTTCAGGACATTCTGCGCCGTTATCTGATCTACAAGGGTTTTGAGTTGACCCATGTGATGAATATCACCGATGTGGAGGATAAAATCATCGCAGCCGCGGCTGATCAGGAGATGGGAATCCAGTCCTATACAGAGAAGTACACAAATGCCTTCCTGGCAGATATGGAAACGCTTCGCATTGAGCAACCCGATGCAATGCCTCATGCGACCGATCATATTCCGGACATGGTTGAACTTATCAATCGTCTCACCGACAGAGGATTTACTTACCAACGTGACGGTTCGACTTATTTCAGAATCGACCGCTTTTCTGATTACGGGAAACTAGCGAGGCTTGACCCGAGCGAAGTTTCCAGTGGGATCAGTTGTGATGTAGATGAATACAGTAAAGAAGATTCTCGAGATTTTGTGTTATGGAAAGCTCGAAAACCCGGTGAATTTCATTGGGATAATAATCTGGGGCCTGGGCGCCCAGGGTGGCACGTCGAATGTTCTGCCATGAGTATGAAGTATTTGGGAGAAAGTTTCGATATTCACTGTGGGGGAGTAGATCTGATATTTCCTCACCATGAGAACGAACTCGCACAGAGTGAGGGAGCGACAGGAAAGCCATTTGTCAAGTATTGGGTTCATGGTGCGCACCTCATCGTTAACGGTGAGAAAATGTCAAAATCTCGAGGGAACTTTTACACCCTTAGAGACCTTCTCGGAAGAGGATTTAGTGCTGTAGCCATCCGATATCTACTAGCATCTGTACGCTATCGCACTCAGTTGAATTTCACATTTGATGGATTAGCGCAAGCATCCCAAGCTGTGCAAAGAGTGAATGACTTTCTGCAAAAAGTCCGCGAGATTCCCGACCACAATTCTGAAGGTGCAAGCCTTGAAGAAAGACTCTGTGTAGCCCGAGAGGGCTTTGAAAAGGGGATGGATAACGATCTCAATACATCAAAAGCTCTAGCTGCTCTTTTCGTATTTATTCGTGAAGTAAACCCACTCCTGGAGAAAGGTGATTTAGGGCCTTCCGACAAGCAAGCCATCTTGGAATTCTTTTCCAGCGTCAACACTGTCTTCGCTTCATTCCAAGTAGAAGAAGAGGGCATAGATGATGACCAGATTTCTGCACTAATAACGGAACGAGAGCAGGCGCGGCTTAATGAGGATTATCAGAGAGCAGATGAGATTCGTAAACAGCTTGAAAAAGCAGACATCGTTCTGGAGGATACCAAGGAGGGTACTCGGTGGAAAAAACTGAATTATTGATTTTTCAGTAATTTAAGAGTTGCGAGTCCGGCAAGCTGGAGAGAAAACTAGTTTTAGTAAGGTCTACGATCGTTTTGAAGAGCCAATTCCTAAGGAGTGTGAGAGGAGGATGGAGCGGGAAACGGGATTCGAACCCGCGACTTCAACCTTGGCAAGGTTGCACTCTACCACTGAGTTATTCCCGCTCTTCGGGACGGAGTATGTTAGAATCCCCGCTCTGTCCATGTCAATGGAACAGTCTCAAATCTAGGCCTCATGCAGCGAAATATATCTTTTTTTATCCCTAATAACCTCCTCAGGATGCTGCTTCTCTCGTTTTTGATATTGGGGGTATTAAATTGTAGTGGGCCACAGTCTAGGACTACTGAAACCCCCACCCGTTTATTTAGTGTGGGGACAGCCCCTCCTGGAGGTGCATTCTTTGTTGTGGGGAGCGCGATCGCAGACGTTATACAGACAGGTAATGCGAAAGACGGGTGGCAGGTCAATGCCGAGTCGACCAAGGGAACGCAGGAAAACATTCGTCGTCTCGATCGGGGTGAAATTGATCTAGCACTGGCCAATGCTGCAATCACCTATTTCGCTGTACGAGGTGAGGGTGGCTGGGAAAAAACTTATGACATGCGAGCTGTCATGACATTGGCTCCTAATGTAGCAATGTTTGTCACTCTGGCAGATTCCGGTATCAATAATATCGTAGAATTAAAAGGCCAACGAGTAGTAATTGGTCCATCGGGTGCGGGGTTCGAAATGTTTGTAGAGCCAATCCTGAAGGCACACGGACTCCGATACGATGATCTAACTGTTCTACACGCAGGACAGTCTGCCGCTGTCGACATGCTGTCTGATGGAGCTGCTCGGGCAGCTTTCTTGGGTGGGGCAGTTCCCACGGCATCCATCACACAGGCTGCGGCGGCCCATCAAATAACACTTCTCCCACTTGCAGAGGGGAAGCAGGAAGAACTCACGAATAGATTTCCTTTTTTCCACACTGCGGTCATTCCCTCCGGCACCTACAGGAATGTTGATCGGGAATACCAGGGGCTCAATGTAGGTTCAATGCATCTCATTACTGCTGCTACTGCTAATGAAAAAATGATTTACAAAGCGACAAAAGCCTTATATGAAAACCGAGAGGATTTTGCTCGAAAGCACCCGGCGGGCCGGGCCGTTAACCCGGTCAACGTCGTTAGGAAAACGGGAGTTCAGTTTCATCCTGGGGCAGTCAGATACTATCGGGAGATCGGGATCTGGAACGATTAGAATCTTCACCCAGTCAACTGGGAATTAAGGCCTCTGAATTGGGGTGGAGAGCCCAGATGCGTGATGTTCTGGCCTGGGGCTTGTGCATTTTTGTCTTAATAGAGGCTAATTACCCTTCTCTCTCTCCCTCCTCACAACTCACCATATTTCTGACCTGTAGTCTGATGTTGTGCTTTTTGTTTTTTCCAGTCAACTCGGGGAAACTAGGCTACAGGTGGATAGACCCCATTCTTCTTTTCTCTGCAGGTGTTTGCGGAGGTTACCTCACTAGCCAAGGAGAACGAGTTTTCAAGGTATTTTGGTGGGGAGGGCAGAGTCTCGGTCACCGGGCAGGACGGGAGACATCATTAGATCTCGTTATCGGTATCGTAGGATTAATTCTGGTAATAGAAGCAACCAGGCGATCTCTAGGTTGGGCATTGCCCATTCTAGCAGGTGTCTTTTTATTATATGCATATATCGGGCCTAGTTTACCGGATTGGATGCTACCCCATAGAGGTTATTCTTTCTCTCGTCTAGTAACCCAGACCTATCTGCAGAGCCAGGGCGTCTTTGGTGTGGCTCTGCGCGTCATGTTCACTTATGTGTTTCTGTTTGTTCTGTTTGGGACTCTCTTAGAAGTTACGGGAGCTACAGCTTTTGTTATTTCCTTGGCCCGACGCTTCTTCCGAAATAGCCCCGGAGGGCCTGCGAAGGTAGCTGTTGTTGCCAGTGGTTTGATGGGTTCCCTGTCTGGGAGTGCTGTGGCTAACACTGCTACGACGGGGACTTTTACAATACCGTTGATGAAGAGCTCGGGGTTTCGACCCAGAGTGGCCGCTGCTATTGAGGCGGCAGCCAGTTCCGGAGGAGCATTGGCTCCACCAGTTATGGGTGCTGCTGCTTACATGATGTTGGAGATAATATCTCCAACAGTCACTTATTTAGAGATTGTCCGAAGTGCCCTGATTCCTGCTTGTCTCTATTACTATTCACTTCTCCTGATGGTACACCTTTTCACATACAGGGAAGGAGTTCATCTGGTTCAGAAGAGAGAACGAAGAACAGCTGCGCCTTATTGGTCCTGGGAGGGCTGTGTTTTTTTTGGGTCAGTTGTGCTGTTGGTCACTGTACTAGTGATGGGTTTTACTCCGTTCCGAGCGGTAACATGGGCAATATTGGGATGTGTAGTTTTAGCTGCAGGGTCTTCTAGAACTCGGGTGGGTCTAGTTGTACTGAAGAAGTCCTTTCTGAAGACGGCTAGAGGTGCGGTTCCTCTGGTTTGCGCTGCAGCTTGTGTAGGGATTGTGATTGGAGTTGTAACTCTGACGGGTGTAGGAGTTAGACTGCCTTCCTTGATTTTACCACTTGCTGAGAATAACTTGCTGGCGGCCTTACTTCTGATGATGTGTGCAGCCATTATTCTTGGTATGGGATTACCATCGGCCATTTGTTATTTGGTGATGGCAACCTTGATTGGACCAGCTCTAGGCGAACTGGGAGTGGTCCCCTTGGCTGCACATTTTTTTATTTTTTACTTTGGACTGATGTCGATGGTTACCCCACCAGTAGCGCT
>Ga0310344_10002872_pt1 | contig 12932 bp, 12 predicted proteins | sample HC15DNA20200_MG_FD_203801 | JGI IMG/M metagenome (GOLD analysis project Ga0310344, IMG submission 203801) | Marine microbial communities from station ALOHA, North Pacific Subtropical Gyre - HC15-DNA-20-200_MG | ecosystem: Environmental > Aquatic > Marine > Oceanic | place: Pacific Ocean: North... | reverse complement strand
CTCTTCTAGCCGAATAGCGAGGTCTCCGCGTATCTGATCGACAGCGGCAACTAAAATTTTCCGTGGAGTAACATAGTGCGTTTTTGGATAAATCGTTGCCCGCGGAACCTTACGGACCATCTCGCCAGTCAATGGGTCGAAAAAACTTATTCCCTCTATTTCCTTATCAAACAACTCAATCCGGATAGCCTCTCGTTCAGATTCAGCCGGAAATATCTCTATGACATCTCCCCGAACACGATAAGTTCCCTGGGAGAGCTCTATTGGATTTCGCGTATACTGAAGCTCAGCTAGACGCCTTAGAATTCCTCGTTGGTCGATTACCTCACCACGCACAAGATGCAGCACCATACCGTGGTAGGCTTTTGGGTCTCCTAATCCGTAGATAGCCGATACCGTTGCAACAATGATGGTATCTGATCTCTCTAGCAACGCTTTTGTTGCCGATAGTCGCATCTGCTCGATATAACTGTTTATAGATGCGTCTTTTGCTATATAAGTATCCGATGCTGGCACATAAGCTTCTGGCTGATAATAATCATAGTATGAAACGAAATACTCTACCGAGTTTTTCGGAAAGAATTCTCGCATTTCTCCATAAAGTTGCGCCGCAAGAGTTTTGTTGTGAGCGAGAATTAATGTAGGCCGACGTAGCTCCCCAATGACATTCGCCATCGTATATGTTTTACCTGAACCCGTGACGCCAAGCAGCGTCTGTTTAGCAAAACCGTCCTCGATACCTTCAACGAGCTTCCCAATCGCCTCCGGTTGGTCACCAGAAGGTTGAAAGTCTGATTGAAGAAAAAAGCGCTGGTCGGACATCTATATGAAAGGTAAATACTTGGTGATACTCTAGCAACCCATTAAAATAGCTACTTAATTACCGCCTCTGAAGGTACCAGTAATGAATCTCCGGCTGGCCCAACGTGTCCAGAGAATCCGTCCCTCAACAACCGTATCGATCACGGGACTAGCCGTTAGGCTTCGCGAAGAAGGTAAGGATATCATTGCCCTCAGTGTCGGTGAACCGGATTTCCCCTCTCCTTCACATGTAAGCGAGGCAGCTTGCAAAGCTATTCACGATGGCGATACCAAATACACCGCAATAGACGGGGCACGTTCTCTAAAAGTGGCTATCCGGGACAAATTTCGCCGAGACAATGATCTCGATTTCGATCTAGACCAGATTATTGTCTCGAACGGTGGTAAGCAGTCGTGCTACAACGCCTGCCAGGCCTTACTAGAGGCCGGAGACGAAGTCATCATCCCGTCACCTTACTGGGTTTCTTTTCCAGAAATGGTGCGCCTGACTAACGCCGAACCAACAATAGTGCGCACGAGCCAAGATCAGGGTTTTCGAATGTCTGCGAACCAATTTAAGACCGCTATAACTGAACGAACTCGCGCATTAATCATCAATAGCCCATCCAATCCAACGGGATCAGCTTATACCCGATCGGACTGGCTAGCGCTAGCCGCAGTATTGGAGGAAAATCCGCGCATATTCGTTATAACGGACGACATCTACGAACATATCTACTGGGGTGAAAAACCTTTTTGTAGCCTACTGACCGCCTGTCCAGAATTGAGCGACCGTGTATTAACGGTAAATGGAGTCTCAAAATGCTATTCCATGACCGGCTGGCGGATAGGCTATGCTGCTGGCCCAATCGACCTCATCACAGCGATGACAACTATTCAGAGTCAAAGCACCACGAGTCCTTCCACTATATCCCAGGCCGCCGCCTGCGCAGCACTTACAGGGGATCAATCTTTTGTAAAAGAAAAATGTGAAATTTTCAGAAAACGACATTCAATGGTTGTTGAGTATCTCAATGAATTAAAGGGATTCGAGTGCCAACCTGCAGACGGTGCTTTTTATGTGTTCCCAAATATTCAGGAAGCTATAGAAGTTATAGGGGTTGCTGATGACGTCCAATTCTGCGAACGATTACTAACCGAAACCGGTGTAGCACTTGTTCCGGGCTCAGCTTTCGGTGCAGCCAACCATCTGCGTTTTTCCTTTGCTGCTGATTTAGACACCCTAGAAAAAGCGCTTGACCGGATGAAAACATTTTTGGCGGCTTGATAACGTGTAAAGTGGAGAATCAATACCTTTTCGATCATGAACCTCTGTCAGGCTGCTCATTAACTACAAACTTCATAAAATAAAAATAATCATTTGATTTATATAATAAAACTTTATAGAGATTGACTTAGAGAGAACGTTCTCGCAGAATTCGTTAGCCATTTCTTAGTACAGTTCCCCGGTAGCTCAGTTGGTAGAGCGGTTGACTGTTAATCAACTTGTCGCTGGTTCGAGTCCGGCCCGGGGAGCCAAATTACTGCTCAGGCAACCTTGGTGTATTTGTAATCTCTCTCGGCATATTCTGCGCCATCTTAGCTGGAATACTTACCTAAAACCGAACAGCGTTGTTAGTATTGCGATGGGCGATGTCGACTGGCTACCAGAGACACAGAACATCCTCGTCGCCTACGGAGCCATTCTTGACAGAGAGTCTCTCGGTCAGGTTAGCTGGAGACCAGAGACACGTCTGCAATTCAATCAGTGGACACGTTTGCGTGAATACGTCCGCAGCAACCCACCGGAGATCGTGTATGAGGTAGTTCTCGACAGCGGACGAGATGACATTGGATGGACGCTATTTGGTGCCGAGCGGATTGATCGCGTGGGGCCCTGATCACAGCCTATTTAAGCACTGAGAAATTCCTATTGACCCAATGGGATCTCACACTCAACCTCGATGAATTCGTAATTTCTCTCGGCATATTTTTCCCAGCTTATAGTCCAGGGCTCAGTCAAATGCCCAGGATCGGTAGCCACCAGATCTAACGCGAGTACCGCCCGTCCATCTAGCTTGTCTTTACGGTAATACGTCTCAACGGTCGTTGTTTGATCAGTAAGCTCATTACCGTTCGTCGCCACGAGATTCGGCAACAAATGAGTGGATTCTATAATTAGCTTCTGATCCTCGTACCGCGCAATTGACTGTCCGAGGTGTGTTTTCTCAGCGCCACCGACCAAATCACGATCATCGAAATAAATTGTGCGAAGCCCCGCATATTCTTCGTAGTAAATAACTACATGATCGCTGTTTTGCTCTATTCGTACGGGATGGGGTGTAAAACCTGCCTGGCGAACTAATCCCGGCGGCTCACAACGAACTTGCGGATCGTTAACGGGATCAAATTTAGCCTGTAAAGCTTTACCGACTTCATTAAAAGGAAGGGGCGGTACATGTAAAATAGGCCGTCCGACGCGCCCCGTTGCCTCTCCGGTCCAGGCTCCTGAGATGTTAGGCAAACCATTTGCTAACTGGAGTGGCTTATCAAAAACCCCCAATCTTTCTATGCGTTGCCCCCCGGGCGTTCCGACAACAAGGCCCGAATCAGGATCAACAAACTGGATGCTCCCCTCCTCAACCGCTGAAACCATAGGCGAGCCATTACGACTCGATGCACCGGTTATTCGAATATAGTCGCCCGCCACAAGCGTGTCTTGGTTCCATCCTCTTCCGCGATAATTTGTAGCCGCCGCACCTTCACCCAACCACTGGGTAACTTCACCATCTTCGCCAGTAACGTTAAAATAGACGATCACATGCGGGTTACTGAATTTTAGCGTTTCAACGACTCCTTCAACGACGATAATATTCTCAGTAAAAGTTGCCGCAAACGAATGGTGTGCATGTGCAGGCGCAATACTAAAAGTTAGCCCGAGTATAAATAGCCTTGCAAATCTCATTAAAGATCCCCACGCACCGGGAGCCGACAATCGGTCCTTGCAAACTCATAGTTTAGAGTCTGCAACTTCCTCCAGCTTCGTTCCCAAGGTGCGGACAAATAACCAGGGTCATTAATCACCAAACTCATCGCTAGAGCAGCGTTCTCCGCATCGTCCGCCCGGCGGTAAGTTTCCACAGTTGTCAGCATATCACTGAGTGGGTTACCGCGACCGGTCGTAAAACCACCGAGTAGTTGATTTGTTTCTATAACCAGTGCATTACCTTCGTAGCGAGCTCTCGAGTGACCAAGCCGCGTATGATCATTGAAGTTAGCGGACCGTCCATCGAGGTAAATCAATCGGCGCGTCCCAGTTCCTTCATTCTCTATTACCACGTAATCGTCTTGTTGCATCACTCTTACCGACTGAATTTGGGTAATAATTCCTACCAGCCCCCGAGGTTCGCATTGCGTATAGGCAGGGTCTTGCGTTGGATCAAAGGCATCTTGCAATCCCTGGCCAATCTCATTGTATTGGGGAGTAGCCTGAGGTGATCCGCTACCGGGCTCTACCGCCAGCCAGGTACCACTAAGATTTGGCCGACCATCAGCGAGAGTGAGACCAGGTCTTATCAAATCATCGGGTGTCTGATCTGGGCTAGGTCCGGTTAAAACGCGAATGAGGGATCCATCAGCAGGATCGAGCTCGAGAAGGCTACCGCCTTCGATATCAGCTCTCTCCATTAGAATCATGGGACCACCATGGCGGGCTGCCCTTCCGACGAGCCTGACATACTCGCCCCCTTCAAGCATATCTTCAGTCCACCCCCAGCGACGAAACCCTGCTACCGCTGGTCCAGTCGCTACCCATTCAGTCTCAGCTCCATTATCGTCAGTCACCATGACATAAATATTGATATGAGGATTAGCGAAACTAAAATCCGTCACGAAGCCTTCAATTTCAACGTCTTCCGATGTATCAAAAGTGGCTGCAGCCGCGTGATGCGCGTGAACAGGATGAGTCGCTAATGCGAAGAGCGACAGGACTGCGAGCGATACGCGATGATTCATTTCATTATCCTTTTTGCAACGTTTTGTTAATTTTTTTGGGCTTCTTTCGTAAGGAGAGCGGCACGTCTGATAGCCGCGTATGTACCCTTCTCGAGTTACGATTCCAAGATCATCAAATATAAATCAACTTTACCTATTTCTATTCGGGCCTTGGCGGATACCAACTAGCGTCCCGAAATTCAATGCCTTCACCTTGAATTGCTTGTCGAAACGCATTGATCGTAGCAGGCGTATTTTGCACGTCAAGCGGGGGGGAGCCTTGGGGGTTACTGAGCCAGTTCGAATAAAGCCGATCATAGTGGTTTAGATAGACTATCTTCGGCCTGAAGGTCTTCACACATTCAGCCACTGGAATTGGCCGCATCCGATCTACAGGGAGATTCATTGGCATTACTGCAACGTGAATATTCTGCAAAGCGCGAATCTCCGGTACACACTCCCCTACCCCAGAAAAGAACAAACGTACCCCGCCTAAAGTGATTACATACCCATTTGCCTCCCCTTTTGGATGGTAAGGTTCTCCAGGAGTCAGATCGTATGCACCTACCGCCTCAACTTGAATACCAGCGAAGAGGCCGGTCTCGCCATTCGCGAGAACAACGCCATATGGAAACCTAACATGCGCGGTTTCGGTCAACACAACCGGCGCATTAGTTTTACGGAGCTGCACAATTGCTTCGGGATCAAGGTGATGCGAAGGGTCATCGGTCACCAAGATCAGATCCGCTGGTTTCGCCTCTGAAAGATCACCGACACTCCAAGGATCGACATGAATCACTAGACCCGCATATTCCACTTGCGCACTGGAATGAATAATAGGCGTTATAACAATGTCGCCACCTTCAGCCGAGATCCTATCGGATGACTGCGAAACGGCAAAATTAGGAGCCACTAAAAAGGCTATGCTCGAGACAATAACCCCTATTAAAGATATATCTCTCGTGATAATTTGAGGGGTAGCGATAAGCTTAGCTAGCATGATTTACCTAGCGGGTCTCTAGTAAAAATATTACTCAACCCCCTATCCGAAACCAATATCAGTATCACCTCCAAAACAAATCTCCATAAATCTAAGTAGATCAGGAAATCAGCACGGTTCTTGGAAATTGCGCATGATTCTCCCAGTGCGTCGGCTTCTCAGGCATCTGGTCTGCAGTTGCTTGAATCTGCCCATTGATATCGGTCACTCTAGATACAATCGTGTGTTCTCCAGGGACGGCATTGTTCCACGAGTAACTAAAAAGTTTCCAGGAATATTGGGTCGACTGAGAATTAACCTCGGCAGCCTGCCAAGGACCCTCATCAATTTTTACTTCGACAGATCTAAGCGGGGTCCCATCATTGAGAACGAAACCGGTTATCTTGTGTAGGTTGTCGAGACGCGTCACTCGAACTATCACCGATTTTAGCTGCATTTTGGTAACAGATCGCTCCTCCCAGCGTTCAACTCCACCGATATCGCGACGACTCAGGGTGACATAGTCACGCGCCATAAATCGTCCCATAAAACGTCGATCTTGAATATGTATCTGATTCAGCCATTTCACGTTAGACACACCATATCTACCAGGAACAATTAGCCGTACCGGAGCTCCATGATAAAGATTCAAAGGCTCACCGTTCATCTCATAAGCTAACATTACTTCTGGGCGGAGCGCATCTGAGAAATACATGCTCCGTGCAAAATTCTGTTCGATCTCAACACCACGAACACTCTCACTATTTTTATCGGCGCCGTAGAAAACGACTTCTTTACCGTTATTTTGTATCCCAGCCTCAAGCAATAAGTCACGCAGACTTGTACCACCCCAGCTAGCATTGCCGATTAGGCCATGAAACAAAGCGGCACGGTTACCCCCACACTCAAAACCGGCATCAATTTCCATTTTCGGACGATTTTGAATATCAGCAAAACTGATATTCATTGGATTATCAACCATTCCTGTCACTCGAAGTGAGAAGTCTTGTTCGGAGATAACTGGTTGGTTGTAATGCTGAATGATGTAAAAATCATCTGTCGGCGTATAAAACGAGTCGATATAACGCGTGTCGAGGAAATGAATCGCGCCCGGTGAAACCGGAGGAGCAACAAAGCCTTCAGGCATATCTGTAAACGGGACGAGTTCTTCGCTTTGGGCTAAGGCCAACTTCGACCAAAAAGGTAAGCCAGTTACCGTAGCAGCTGCACTAACAGCAATCCCGCCCTTTAGGATCTTGCGCCTTTGAGTTTCTAGATCCGGAAGCATAGCGATACCCCTTTATTGACTAATGCGGCGCGAGACAATCGCTAGACAAATCAAACACGCCAGCGAACCCCCACTAGCAATGAGATTACGCCGTAAAAAACTAACCGTCTACTCCACGAGCCGATTAAGGACTCAGGGGCTTTTTAGTGGCTGTTTCAGAGAGCGAGGGTTGAATGCGGAACGCAATAGTTACTAAGTATGAAAAAAACCGTTTTGTGTAAGGTTCCGGTTTTTTTGAAATCAATTGATATAGTGCGCAGCACAATTTTCTCAACACTCAATCATTATTATCAAACGGTGCGCTGATAAACAAATATTTTTTATTTTAATAACAACATCTTATTATATATACATAAAGTTATACATTGAGCAACGAGTTCGGGGGTAGTTAATTGTTTTTTGTTACTGCGATTCAGCTCTATGGACTCCCGCATTGCGCCCGCTTATTTGAGCAATATCGCCATTAGCAAACACTACGCGGGATAACCGCATGAAATTTGCCCCACTCCGGCTCGGGTTTCCCGTAACCGACGATAGTTGATCGCCCGGCTTAAACAAATCCGCGTTCAAACCACGACGACGGGCGTTGTTAGCACTTGGAAGCTCTCCAATCCACTCTACTTCGTTGCCATTTCCGTCAGCGAACACATAAACGAGACGACCATGAGGGTTTACAAGATCATAGCCAACAACCGTTGCTACTTTATGTTCAATATCTACACCCATGTCGAAATACGTTCCCCCGTTGTGATGAGCCGTGACGGGAAAACCAATGAATAGTGTCAGGCCAATCGATACAAATACCAATCTAGGTGTTCTTTTCATTTTTCTACCCAACGTTACTGTATGCCACCAAATTCAGGAATGCATTCATACTCCCAAATCTCCCCTTCTGGAGCAAAGTCCCAATGGCCATTTACCACATACGGTTCCTCGTAATAACGTGGATCATGCACCTCGCCCCTAAAACTCAATTCTTCACCATCACGCCTGTAACGCTCAATAACATAAGCTTCCGGATCACCGGAAAATGGAAACCCAGCGGTCCAGGTATAATTATCGGGTGACATGTGCGTTGTCCGGATAACAAGCGTGTCGCCATCCCACTGACCTGTCGAGTAACCCATAAACGAGGGCAACCAATGATCGGGCACTTCCCGTCCATCCGTAAAAATACGCCGGACCATATGAAAATGCTCATAAAGAAATAAAACCTGATGGTCTTGCTGAACGATTTCGATTGGGTACGGATCGACAAGACCCAAAGGGATACCCGGCATCACGCACCGTAACGTAGGATCCTTATCTGGGCTAAACGCATCGAATTCTGCCTGCCCTTCGACGGTCAACCTAACATCAGATGGCACGGGCTGCCCCATACGAGGAGGATGAGACGGATTCCATATACCCTCAAAATCCGCTTGAGCGTAACTAGAAACCGGCATCAACCAAGTCAACGCGCTTGTGATGCTTAACACAGCGATTTTTTTAATGAGTTTCATTTTTTTTATCCCCATCTCGATCGAGAAATGCTACTCCAGAATCCATTATCGCGGCAAGAAAATGTTTCAGTATCCGAGCGAAATATGAATATCATTGGACTATGGAAGTTCTTCGGCCTGTTTTCTCAAAATAAATTTCTGTATTTTTCCGGTAGAGGTTTTGGGTAGATCTGTAAACACAACTCTCTTAGGGCACTTAAAATGGGCGAGATTATCACGACAATAATCAATCACCTCAGATTCGCTAACTGTTTCCCCAGACTTCACGGTAACAAACGCGCACGGCGTCTCGCCCCACTTTTGATCTGGTCGCGCAACCACGGCTGCCTCCATAATGTGCGGATGTCGAAAAAGTACCCCCTCTACTTCAATGGATGAGATATTCTCGCCGCCCGAAATGATAATATCTTTAGATCGATCTCGAATTTCGATGTAGCCGTCCGGATGGGTCACCCCAAGATCACCAGTCCGAAACACCCCTCCCGAAAATGCTTCGTCGGTCGCCGTTGGATTCTTAAGATACCCTTTCATAACAACATTGCCACGAAACATAAGCTCGCCCATTGTTTCTCCATCAGCAGGAACCGGTATTAGGGTATCGGGATTGGCAACGAAAAAATCTTCTTGCACCTGATATTTCACGCCTTGCCGCGCTTTCAGTGAGGCCTGTTTCGACGCCGTGTACTCATTCCATTCGGGGTGCCAATCACAAACCGTAGCTGGACCGTAAACCTCGGTTAGACCATAGGTATGAGTCACATCAAACCCTAGTTTTTCCATCCCTTCCAAGATTGCAGCAGGTGGAGCCGCGCCAGCTGTCATCATCTGAATTCGGTGTGGCAATTCGAACCCCTCAGCATGGGGTGAATTCAACAACATATTCATCACGATAGGGGCTCCACACAGATGCGTAACACCATATTTTCGAATGGCGTCAAAAACGGCGCGTGGGTCTACGTGTCGCAGACACACGTGTGTTCCAGCCATCGCCGTAATAGACCATGGGAAACACCAACCGTTGCAGTGAAACATCGGAAGGGTCCACAAATAGACCGGCCGATGAGACATCCCCCAAGCCAGAATGTTACCGATGGCGTTCATATAAGCGCCTCGGTGGTGATACACGACCCCTTTAGGATTTCCGGTAGTTCCCGAAGTGTAGTTAAGCGAGATCGCGTCCCATTCATCTTTTGGCAAATTCCAGGAATGTTCCGGATTACCTTCGTCTAGGAATTGTTCATAGGTCAATTCCCCAATCAATTCTCCAGACTTTGCCTGTGGATCATCAATATCTATTACTAGCGGCCTATTTTTTAAGGTCGCAAGCGCCTTATTAATCACGGGCGAGAACTCTCGGTCAGTTATCAAGACCTTGGCCTCAGCATGCCCAAGAATGAAACCGATTGTTTCCGAATCTAGACGAATATTAAGCGCGTTTAAAACGGCACCGCAAAGCGGCACACCAAAATGCGCTTCGAAAAGAGCCGGCACGTTCGGGGCCATTACAGCAACGGTATCCCCATACCCAATTCCGCGAGCGCTTAGTGCGCCTGCAAGACGTCGGCATCGCGTGATCGTTTCGCTCCACTTATATCTGATTTCACCGTGAACTACGGCAATATGATCCGGAAATGCCTCTGCAGTCCGCCTGCCAAAGCTAAGTGGCGAAAGGGGAACGTAGTTAGCTTCGTTCTGGACGAGATCTAGATCGTACTTGCAAGGGTCGGACATCAAAGGGAGCTCAGGCGATCCCAGGCCCTCTGAAAATCGATTTAAGTTCTAGACGAGAAATTTTCCAACCATCTTTGGTCAAAACGAACTTAGTGTGATATTCAACAGCCGATGTGATTCCATTCATCTGAATGGGTGCATCACCTTTAGTCACCGGCCTATCACCATTAAGGACAAAGGCGTAGCTGACACCATTCGCGTTACTCTCATCAACAGGCGTTACCTTTATCGTAGTCATTAGAATCATATGAGCTATGGCTGGAGTTGGACGGCTCAATATATTCTGCCGAATCGCCTCTCGACCTATATGCGAACCCGACCCAAGTATCAGCTCCCCATCTTCGGTAAAAATATTAGCGAAACCTTCGGCATCAAGGTGATCTCTAAATATAGCGTAATCCGCAAGTAACCGTTCGCAAGCAATAGTGATAGACGTCGCTGTTTCTTCATCTACCAGAGCGTATATCACTGGGGACATCGGTAAATAAATGAAGGCACCAGCCAGGGCGAGTAACAGATATCTCACCATTTCGTCTCTATTCCGGATCTACAAACATTGTTGTGTATTCTCGTGTAGCAATCTTCCAGCCGTCATCGGTTAATTTATAAAGACTACGAGATTCGGACGCGACCTGAAAAGCAGAGATAGTCACGGGTAAGCCGTCCTCCGCTATTGGCGCTTCCAACACGATAGCATAGCTTATGCCGGTGGCTGTCGTTTCGTCGACGGGAGTAATCTGAACCGTAGTCGTGAACTGCATATGCGCCTCTGGTGGATGATCAGCAGACGCGGCGACGTAGTCACGAATCGCATTACGACCTTTGAGTATGGTAGTAGGCCGCCCCCATTCTCCATCTTCGGTAAAAATATTGGCGAATGCCTCTGCATCACCGCGATCTCGGTAGATCGCGTAATCGTGTTCTAGTCGTTCACATGCAATGACGATCGCGTTTACCCGTGCAATTTCAGTAGGATCCGCCGCAAATAGTTTTCCTGAAACGATTATCGTCGCAATTACTATTAGGTAAAAAATGCGTTGATTGCCCTTCATATGATTAGCCCTAGAAATATCTCTGAGTATTAACCGAAAGTCTTCATTTAACGAGTACTCGTTTCGACCTCATCATCCCCGATAGCTAAAGGGGATCTCTCCGTAACGACTCGACCATTGGCAAGAATGGCCCGCTGAAACCGAAGGAAACCATCCCTAAAACCAATACGCCCAGTTAGGTTGACCAACATTCCATTCTGCAAAACATCGAAATCAAACCCACCCCGCTCTAACGCGATTTTCGCGAGAAACTCCACCAAATACTCATCGACCGAGCCATCCTCTTGTAACACCCTAAACACCATAGAAGAGTGGGGATTAATCCATTTCAAATTCGTGATCGTCCCATCAAGCGTAACGGTCTCTTCAGAGTAATTAAAGGAAGTAGAATGGTGTGCGTTTGCGATTAATGACAGAAAAAATAGCGGTGCGCATAGCATCTTTATTCGTAGCGAAATTATTAAAGGACTACTGAATTTCATAACCGGCATTCTCCGGGGTACAGCCGTAGACAGTGATACCATACTGAGATCGCAAGTAGCGATTTTTTGACAATAATGGAATCGCGAACATGATTGGATCCACGTAGCTAATATCCACTACCAGTCGATCTTCCTCATCCCGGGTAATTCGTTCTATGCTTCGCAGAGCCTCAGACTGCAATGGATAGCGAAGCAAGGTAGTAATATTGCCCGATGAATAGGCTACCGTTTCGATCACCAAGACATCATCCTCATACCAGCCGATCGAATGGCCCATCGTCGGCATCGCGATACCGTCGATATTTATAGTGCTAGGTTCTGGTTCTAACGGGTGCCCGTTACGGTTTAACTCTATCGTCCGTACGAGATCGTACATTTCATAACGGATAATTATCTGATCCTCATATTGCTGAATTTCTACAGTTGTATCCGGCTCATCCCAAGCGCGACCTAAGCCCGAAGGGACGCATTGCAGACTCAGATCTTCTTCATGGATATCAAAAGCATCCATACGCCGTTGTCCTTCTTCCGTATATCTAATTTCGGAGTATTGCCTAAATAAGGTCGGATCGATTTGCCATACGCCTTCGAGGTTAGGCTGGGAAAAAGCTGTTAACGGCCCTACTAACAACACCACGGGAAGCGACAATCTCGTCCGAAGACAATTTTGTTTTTTAATCATTTCTCTTAATCTCCCGAGGGACTGGGACTAACCCGTTTATAACGCGAAATAACTGAAATGGCCTCTAGTATCACCATTACGCTCGTAATCAGCACAATCAAATCAATGCTCACTAACAACCAGTTACCCGCCTGAAACCACTCGATAAGTTTCAAGACTGCGGCCCAAGCGGATGTCACGAGCACGAATACCATTGGAATCAAAGTGTAACGAGCTGGTCGACCAAGCTTAATTAGCATCACAGAGATAACCAATAGGGTGAGTCCGGCGAGAATCTGATTTGTTGAACCGAATAGTGGCCATATCGTTAAGCCACCCGAACCCGCTGCACCTCCGGCACCAAACGCCAAGGTCAAACAGCATGTAACGGCTATCAATGTGGTCAGAATACTGCTTTTTAGAGCAGGTATATTATAGATCTC
>Ga0310344_10002871_pt1 | contig 12933 bp, 16 predicted proteins | sample HC15DNA20200_MG_FD_203801 | JGI IMG/M metagenome (GOLD analysis project Ga0310344, IMG submission 203801) | Marine microbial communities from station ALOHA, North Pacific Subtropical Gyre - HC15-DNA-20-200_MG | ecosystem: Environmental > Aquatic > Marine > Oceanic | place: Pacific Ocean: North... | reverse complement strand
CAGGTCTGCTTCCGTGAAGGTCAGCTCGCCCTCATAGGACTCCACTTCTGGGGCTTCTGCGGTAATCCCATCTGCCCATAGCATCGGACACCCGTAGTTTGCCGCAGATGCGGAAAGCGCCTTCCTCGTCTCGAAGCTCGCACTAGGTAGGCCGGCTATTCTAGGCATTGGGCCCCATGGGAGATCCCAAGTGGGCATTATCTGCTTCCCGATCCAGTCACCGAGGACGCTCCAATCGGACGTGTCGGACATCTCGCACTCGATGTTCACGAGAATGTTCGGCACCCTGTTCGACTCGAGGTGCAGGCCCCACTTCGGTGCCCATCCTGTCAGAGCGGTGGCTAGGGCGGACAGACCCGACTCCCTGTTGGTAAGGAGGGACGTGTAAGAGTTCGAAAAGCAGACTGCGTTTGACTCGGCCCAAGACCCAATGCCCTCCATTGGGTCGGACCCCCTATCGTATGGGGTGCATGATAGGGTCGCCTGGATCCCGAGCTCGGAGTAAGAATGTACTATCTCGAACTGCTGCTCGAGGAAATCTGGATAGTCGATCCCCATCTCTTCCATCTTCTCGTGATCGCATCCTGCAGAGTTCAGGGTTGTGGGGATCGAGACCACTCCCAGGGGGTCACCAGAGAGGTCCGAGAGAAATCTCCGCAGCCCGTGTCCACCGGTGATTACGCTCACACCGGACACGTGCGCGTTGACAACTGGGATGAACTCTGAAACCCCTGCTGTAGAAGCCAGATCCACCACTAGGCGGGCTGCCTTCTGCTTGGTCGGGCCCATGGAGCCATCCAGCATCGATTGGAGTTGAGGGGGTATTCCCACAGTGCCTGGTCGGAGCGCTGGACCTTGAATGCCACGCAGAATGTATCCGTCAATTCCCCATTCAGCAGCAACCTGATTCTCGCAGGGGTGCGGGGACGAAGGACACCCGGTCCACGTCTTTGGTGTTCCTTAGCCTAGACACGACATCCCTCAGCGATCCTGCTTTGCCACTGATTTGCATAGTGTCAACACAGGTGTGGCTCTCCGTGAGGCAGTTGTGATGGAATGACGATACATCGATTGAATGGGAGTGCCTGATGTCGAGGATCTTTGACTCCACCCCATGCTGGTAGAAGATAACAAGCACACCCTCGGTTGTAGATTCGTCTTCCATGGTGCTAAGATCTCCACGGCTCGCATCTGCGAAGTGCAGACTGGCGTCTCTGAGGAACATGCTCCTGTTATTGTAACCGGTATCCTCGATCATCGAGTCCAGAGATTCTAGGAATTCCTGGTCGCCGCTGAAGGAGATTATCCGAGACATGCCACTGTGCAAATGCTGTAATTTAATAACATTTCTTAAATATGTATTAATCTCGCGCCGGTTCCATGACCGAGGCGAGCCTGCCCATCGAACTAGTAGCCCTAACACTGATTTTAGCCCTAATAGGGGGCCTATCTCCCATTTTCAGCAATATGAAGGGGGATAAGGACACTCTGCGCAGAGTCACTGGCCTGGCTTCGGGAATACTGTTGGCATCAGCAGTTCTTGTTGTAATACCCGAGGGTTTCGAATTGGCCAAGGGAGAACATGACGAGCACGGTCACGGTGATGAAGGAGCATTGGCTGGATCCACTGCCCTAGTGATTCTGGAGATGGAGCACGGGGAAATCACCGCATCGGAGGCTATCGAGGAGATTGAGTCCCTAATTGGGGGGCACAGCGAGGAAGAGCACGACGAGCACGAGTCCTCTGATGAGGAGTCTGAGGAGTCTCTTTCCGAGGGCATAGAACACGTCATCGAGGAAGTGGAATCCGGGGAGATCAATGCCTCGACCGGAATCGAGGAAATCGAGGATCTAATCACCTCCCATGCCCATGAGGATGGTCATACCGGTGAAGAAGAGGGGTCGCTGGAGAATCTAGTAATCGGAGCAGCCGTTTTGGCTGGGTTCGTGATGATGCTAGTACTGGAGGGCTCGGGCATCGGGCACGCAGTACACGAGGAGCACCACGACCACGAGAGCGAGCACGGTCACGAGCACGTGCATCATAGAATCGCTCCGGTCCTCCTAGTTCTTGGCTTGTCCCTCCACTCAGCCGCTGACGGCCTCGCGATAGGATCTGCAGCCGCTGGAGCATCGGAAGCCGTCACCGCTGCTGTGGCACTGGCGGTGCTCATCCACAAGGTCCCCGCAGCGTTCAGCCTAGGCGTGTTCTCTATGCACGAGAGGAACGAAAGGAACGACTCCATCAGAGATGTTGTGTTGTTCTCCATTGCAACTCCGTTGATGATCATAGTCTCGTTCTACGCACTCGAGGGACTGGATGAGCATCTAATCGCGCTCGCGATGTTATTCTCCGGAGGGACTTTCCTGTATGTGGCAGCAGTGGACACCCTGCCAGACTTGCACAACCCAGACACCGGGCGGGAGGCCATGCTAAACGTCCTAATTGGGATAGTGGTGATGGTCATCATCCTATTCGGGGCAGACGCCGCGGGTCTGATTGAGCACGGTCACTGATAGGCACGGTCACGACTAAGTGCGACCTATCGTGGCTTAGCGATGCATCACCATGGGCGAGTCGAAGAGTGGGTCTCTGACGGAGAGGCTGCTCGGTAGCAAAGTCATCAGGTCGTTCATGATATACTCGGCCTTCAGGGCCGTGTACGGTGCGGGCATACTGCTAGTAACCTATCTCTTAGCAACAAGCGAAGAGGCCCCTGGATGGGTCCCTTGGATATTCCTCCTGGCCTCGATGATGATATCGAGAGTTATGTTCAGGGTGATCAAGAGAAGGTGGCCTCAACTTGCATAGTTAGGCATTGGTCGTTCTTGGAACTCTCGGATTCCATCTTATGCGACCATGGAGATTGAGGATGTGGCCCAGGAGGGGATTCAATCCAGAGACTCGCCCAGCCTCCTCATTATCGTGGTCGCGGACTCCACGCTATGGATCGTCTCCACGCTCTTCCCGGCAGACCAGATGTCCTTCGACGACTTGGATCCCTTGGACATCTTTCGCCACCTCCTGAATGAGAGACTGTTCAGAAGCCATCTTGTCCTATGCTTTAGCCTGCCTGAGAGAAGGGTCCTGACAATCCAGGAGTTCTCCCTCTTGTAGCCCTGCGTCTTGATCACGGAAACTGGGATTCCTGTCAACTTGACAGTCCAATCGATGTCATCCTCCCCGGACTCAACGATCGCTTCCTTGTACCCGTCCGGCATTGTGCACTCCGTGGTTGCGATGAATCTGGTGCCCATCTGGACCCCATCGTAGCCGATTCTGAGAGCCTCTTTCAGCTCCACCTCGCTACCAACCCCTCCTGCGCAGATCAGGGGAAGACCGAGGTCGGAAAGGTCGTCGAACATCTTCTCCATGCTATCGGACCCTAGGTGACCCCCGGCCCTGTTGTTTACACAAATCAGCCCGTCGACCCCACACTCCACACCCTTCTCGGCGTGGTACCGGGTGGTGACGTCGTGGTAGACGAACCCGCCTCGGGCATGCACCCTATCGCAAACCCAATCCGGCTTCCCCAGGGAGGTTACGAAGAATCGAATACCCTCGTCCAAGGCGATATCGATCCACTGGGACATCCTCTGGAGGTACTTGTCATTGCCCTTCTCTATCAAGGCGTTGAACCCGATGGGTTTGTCGGTTTTCGACCTGATGTACCTGATTCCATTTACCAAGCCCTGGTTCAGGTCCGGCTCATCGAAGCCATGGACTACTGTGAGGGAGACCGGTTGGATGATGGCCATCCCCCCTCCATTGGCAGCGGCTTGGACCAGCTCGGGGTTAGAGCATGGGTACATCGCTCCGCAGATGATGGGATACTCCACGCAGGCGTGATCTGTGAGTCGGGTATCGGCCATTCTTTCAACCTCCCTTAATCACGAGGAAGTTCCACTTGAAAACCCACTCAGAGACAACATCACCCGAGGAGTCCCTGCCCACCGAGGTGAATTCTACGTTCACAGGTTTTCCTGTTTCGATACTCTCCTCTAGCGCTGATCTGGCAAGATGCCCGTCCTCGCAGGTGAAGGAGACCCTGCCCCTGGCCTTCTTGGTGAACCTCGCCTCCTGGCCTGCCACCAGCGTCCTGGTTTTCTCTTGCATCGAGCTAACCAATGCCAACGGGTACCCTGCAGTGGAAAGCTCGGCGCCCATGCCCTGAACCGCCCAGTACATGCTGTTGAACGGGTTCTGTGACCTCCACCCCCCCGGGATGGTGACCACGCAGGATTCGGCGTCCAGTTTTTCCATCCTCAAACCGGCGAACCGGGAAGCCGGGAACTTCAGGAAAGTCCACAGGAGGAACCTTATCGGGGACTTGATCTTCTTTATCTCAGAAGATAGCTTGTCATCGTCTATCGGCACGAAACAGGCCACTGGGCAGGATTAGAAGAATAATGTGGTCCTGAATGATTGTACAATTTCGAGGTGGGTAAATTGCACTTAATGCAAAAAGAGCATAGACAGAAATCACTCAAATAGTGACATTCCCCGGATAGGCCATGGTGGACTTTAGGCTCAGCGAAGAGCAGCAGATGATTCGTGACATGGCTAGAGAGTTCTGCGATGAAGAAGTAATTCCATTCGCAGAGGAATGGGACAGAGAGGGTACCTACCCGCTGGAGACCATAAACAAGGCTCACGAGTTGGGGCTACTGAACGTTACAATCCCCGAGAAGTATGGGGGACAGGGGATGTCGTCACTGGACGAAGTAATCATCTGTGAGGAGATCTCTAGGGGCGACCCGGGTTTCGGTACAGCAGCTTACCACACGATGCTGGCTTGTTTGCCCATTCTTACCGGAGGAACGGAGGAGCAGAAGGCAGAGTACTTTGGCAGAGTCGTTTCGGGGAAGCTCGCAGCGTATTGCGTTACCGAGCCCGATGCAGGGTCTGACGTGCAGTCCCTGAAGACGGAGGCTGCAAAGCAGGGTGACGAGTACGTCATCAATGGCAGCAAGGCATGGATTTCCGGGGCAGGATACGCAGATTGGTTCTTCGTACTGGCATACACTGACAAATCAGCTGGATACGGTGGCCTGAGTGGGTTCATCGTGGATGCAGACACTCCTGGAATTAAACTGGGAAAGAAGGAAGTCAACATGGGACAGAGGTGTTCGGACACCAGAGGAGTGAGCTTCACTGATGTCAGAGTACCTGAGGCCAATTTGATCGGAGGTGTTGAGAAAGGAGGTTGGATGAATGCGATGAAGGCATTCGACCACTCTAGGCCTGCAGTGGCGGCTGCAGCATTGGGGAATGCCAGGGGGGCCATGGAAGAAGCATGGGCATACGCCAAGGAGAGGAAGACCTTCGGAAAGCCAATTTCTCAGCACCAGTCGATTTCCTTCATGCTGGCCGACATGGCTACTAAGATTGAGGCTGCTAGGCTGCTAGCTTACAGCGCTGCTAGTGCGATTGACTCCGGAGAGAGGGCGACCCTAAAGTCCGCCCACGCGAAGAGGTTTGCTGCAGACATTGGAATGGAAGTCACCACTGACGCAGTGCAGATTCTCGGCGGGTATGGCTACTCCGAGGAGTACCCAGTTGCGAGAAGAATGAGAGGGGCCAAGATCTACCAGATCTTCGAGGGAACCAGTCAGATTCAGAGGTTGATTATTGGTCGTGAGCTAGACTCCAAATTCTAGCCATCCCCCCTCTGCCTAATTGCTTCAGCGGCTACAACTGCCATTGGTGCCTGTAGGTTGTAAGAGGGAACGAATCCTGACATCGGGACTCTAATTACGGAGTCCGATTTCTCTAGGATGGATTGAGGGATCCCGTCGTGCTCCCCACCTACCACGAGAAGGACGTCCCCCGTAAGATCGGCTTCCCAGGGCTCTGTGGGTCCGGAATCCTCCAGCGACAAGACCCTGAAGCCTGCATCCCTCGCCCTCCCAACAATCTCGTCACCATCGACCCAGTGGACTGGCATGAATCGGTGGGCCTTCATTGAGGCCCTCTTTGCAGCCTTCTTCTCTGAATGGCTCAGATCTCCGTCGACGAACACTGCCTTGGCTCCGCTGACCTCGGCTGTGCGGATTGTGAAGCCTATGTTGACGGGGTAGCGGGCACCGGCGATGAGCCAGGATACGCCCCCGGATTCCAGGACATCCTCCACCGTTGCGCTTGGTTCTCTGCCCACCAGGGCCAAGATTGGGGGCGGAGTCTGGTTTTCGTTGACTCGTGCCATCCTCCACATATCCCTCATGGAGGCCTCTCGGACCGCTATTCCCCTCTGCTCAGCAATCTTCCTGAGTCTTGCCGCTTTAGAGTTGGACGAGTCCCTCAAGTATAGCAAGAGTGTCACATCTTCTGACTCCAGGGCCTTCGAAACCTCCTCGACTCCGCACCTTTGCACGATTGCAGCCCTAGGTCCGGATTAATCTGCTTTCGGTAATTGGTCCTCGAGTGGAATGAGGATCTCGTTTCTCCTCAGGAAAGGGATGGTGGATGTGGGGTCGTCGTACACTGCGAGCATAGCCGGGCCTGAAGGGGCAAGGCCCTCCTTGGCTACCATTGCCTTTAGCCGGCGTTTTAGACGCTGTGCCCTACGAGGTCCTGATAGCCCTCTGAACGAGAGGGCCCCGAACGCCTCCCCTTGTGCATGAATGAGGTGTACTCCACTGTCATTTGGGCTAGGTAGATCGTCCATAGAGTACTCTGAAGGCATTGTGAAGGCCATCATTGTCCCATCTCCATCGTTCCAGATATGAACGGGTGCGGTCATTGCGATCATCTGCTCCCTATCGTTTCTACCGAAAATATACCCAGCGATACGCCTGAACCCCCCGCTCGATCCTCGCCAGTTCCTACCCTCCGTCCTCACCCTGGCCTGGATAGTGTCCGAGTACCTCCTGACCTCGAATCCCGGGTATTGCGACACTACTTCGTAATCCGGCTCCTCGTATTTCACGGCCATTGGCCACTGGAGAGAGTGGTCGGCTTTGATTTTATGACTGGTGACCCCTGGGGCGCATCATGGAAGTGACGCGCCAACTGGTTCTGATTTTCACGTTCGTGTTCGGACCGTTGGTACTGGCCTCATACGTATACGGTGTCTCACACGCTGAGAGGCCCGCGGAGCTGTGGGGCGGGATTCCTGAGTCCTGGCAGATCTACATCGTGCCATTCATGTTCATCGCAGCATTTGGGTTCCTGATGTATTGGTACATCGTTTTCTTCCAGTTCGATGAGGCGACTCTAGGATCGATGAGATGGCCGTGGGGGGAGTCTGACGGAAATGGTGCATCTAGGCTACTTGTTGCCTACTTCTTGATCCTGATTCCCTCGGCACTTTGGATTGAGAGCACAATATTCCATATGGAAAACGACTACTCTTGGACTCCGATCCTCGTAATTGGGACTCTGTTCCTGACATCGGTAGGAAACCTGATTCTAGGGCTACTAGCCTATGGCGCCTACCAGGATGGAATTGATGGGTCGGGATTGATGGTTGCAGGGGCATTTATGCTAGGGATCCAGTGCATTCTGAACGACTTCGTAATCTGGGTGTACAAGTTCCCATGGTGACGAGACATAGCCCGCAGACAACATAATGCCGAGCCCCCCTTCGGGGATACGTGTCCTCTGCTTGGGTAATCGTTGGAGGCTATGCCCTTGCGATGGTGCTATTCGCAATATGGGCTCGAAGGGACCTAGGGTCAGGAGACGAGTCGTATTACTTGGCAGACAGAAGCCTCTCAGGGCCAGTGTTGCTAGTCACCATGGCTGCAACCAACTTCAGCGCATTCACCGTCTACGGGTCCAGCGGGGCGGCTTACAGAATTGGGCTATCTTTCCTGCCAATAATGGCATTCGGAACCGGTTTCATGGCAGTTTCGTTGTATGTTCTTGGCAGGAAGGTGCGTTCGCGATCCCAGGAACACGGTGCAATGACTGCTCCTGAGATGGTGATGGGTCAGACTGGATCGCGAAATGCCCAGATCACCATGGCCTCAGTTCTGGTTCTAGCTACCATCCCCTATCTCGCACTGCAGCCCAGGGCAGCTGGAATTGTCGTCTCGGCCCTTTTCGGGGGTCCTGAGTGGGTCGGGGCCGTCCTAGTCACGGCACTGGTAGTTGCATACACACTTACTGGGGGCCTGAAGGCAGTAGTAAGAACCGACGTCGCCCAGGGAGCTGTAGCTCTGGGACTTCTTTGGCTAGGCCTCGCCATTGTTGTCAACGACGCAGGGGGCCTAGGGGTAGCTATGGACAGGCTGGCTTCGTCCGAGGATACCTCAGGACTACTGGGCAGAGAAGGGAACTACACCCTCCTAATCTGGACTAGCACGATGCTGTTGTGGCTGTTCGCAGACCCTATGTTCCCCCAGCTCTACCAGAGACTCTGCGCTGCGGAAAGCGACCGCTCGATTGGAAGGATGGCGACCTTGTACCCTGCAGTAGCCTGGCTGGCATTTCTCCCCCCAATTCTGATCGGGACTCTGGGGCACTTGGAATATCCAGACCTCGACAGGGCCGGGTCGGACAATATCCTGCCGACCCTGATCATGGATGTAGGGGGTGAATGGCTAGGTGGGCTTGTTCTGGTGGCGGGTCTTGCAGCACTAATGTCCACAATGGATTCCCAACTCCTGGCAACCGGCTCATTGGTTACCCGAGACCTCATGGCCAGGGAATCTGAAGATTGGGGGGGAAGGGGGGCAGTGATTGTTTCTCTATCCCTCCTTGGACTCATGCTATCCCTTTGGTCGGACCTCTCGATCCTGAACCTGGGGTTACTAGCATTCTCCATGTACGCAGTAATGTTTCCTGCCGTATTTGCTGCTGCTCACTGGAGCCGAATCGACGGCAGAGCTGTAGTGGCATCCATCGTTGCCGGTGAAGCAGTGGTGATGCTAGCAGTTTTCTCACCCGAATCATTCGAAGGGTGGTGGGTTCAGCCAGTCAATGCAGCGATGCCAACAGCAGTTGTGCCCTCCCTAGTTGCGGCGATTTCCGGGCTGGCTATTGGCCAATATGCCTGCTCAAGACGGCCCTGGTTTGTAGGGTGGGTGGGCTTTGACCTCCAGAAAGCACTCCCGTTGTTGGGATTGATTGGCGTTTTCATCCTCGCTCAGGACTTCTGGTGGTGGGAAGAGTCGGAGGTATCGGCTCTCGGTCTACCGATATGGATATGGTGGGCAGCAGCCCTCTCTGTAGCTCAGACTGCAATCATGGCTAACTGGACGGGGAAAGAGGACCCCCGTTAGAGTCAAGGGTGGGGGATTCCTGATTAGCGCATGGGCGTGGGTCGGGCTCTATTGTTCGGTGCTATTGGAGCTATTCCAGGAGTCATTCTATCACTAGCGGGTTGGGTGATTAGCGGGAGCCCCGAAGAGTGGGGGAACGGGCTTTGGATTTCTTGCTACATGCCGTTCTTCGGTTGCGTGGCCATAGGATTGGTTGTCGGTTGGAGAAGCGATAGTGCGGGGTTGGAGGGTTGAGCTTGCGCCGTGCGGAGAAGGCAGAATTAATCGGAGGTAAACTGGACGACCTGTATCCTGAGACTCCCATCCCCCTGCACCACACTGACCCCTACACACTCCTAGTTGCAGTCATGCTTTCTGCCCAGACCACTGACAAGAAGGTGAACGAAGTGACCCCTGGGCTGTTCCAGGAAGCTAGTAACCCAAAAGAGATGGCAGCCCTGCAAGTTGACAAGATTCACGACCTTATTCGAGAGATAGGCCTAGCCCCGACCAAAGCGAAGAACCTCCGTAGGATGGCTGAGCAGATCCTGGAAGACGGGGGCGAGGTTAGGCCGGACTGGGTTTTCCTAGAGTCTCTTGCAGGCGTAGGGCACAAGACAGCGAGCGTGGTTATGGCCCAAGCCTTCGGCATTCCAGCATTCCCAGTGGACACACACATTCACAGGCTGGCAGCCAGATGGGGCCTCTCGGACGGTAGAAGCGTTGTAAAGACAGAGAGGGACCTGAAGGCGGTCTTTCCGGAAGAGACGTGGACTAGGAGGCATCTGCAGATTATCTACTTCGGAAGAGAATACTGCCCTGCTTTGAGGCATGATCTGTTGGCTTGCCCGATTTGCTCGTGGGCCGCCACAAAGAAGCGTATCAGAGAGGAGATGGGGGGCTAATTACGGACATTTTCGAGGGAAGGATCACGTCGACAGGATTCTCAAGCGGGAACAGGATAGTAATCGGGGACTGGAGAGAGTCCCATCTTGGGAGCTTCGCAAACGTGATGTGGGCTAGGCCAGATGGTACGAGAGTCCTTCTTTCGCCATCGAGGCAACACGCCGAATTCGTCACAGGACTCTACAGCTTCGAGGAGGTTAGCATTGTGGAAATTGAAATCAAACGATGGAAAAGAGGGGTTGAGGTGAGAGCAGGAGACCTATCGATTAGAGCGACATGGGGGGTCCCACTCCCTATTCCCTTCTGGAGACCACTATGGTTCATCTCTACAGTTGAGTCATTTTTAGGACGGATGATCTTCGGAACAAGGACCCACGGAAGAACGAAGAACGACAGAAGGGAGTGGTACTCGGTGAGGTCGATATCCAGAGTACTAATGGCGGATGCCAATCTAAGAGGGGAGGACATGGGTGAAAAGGCCAGTTTCGATGCTGATGCCTGCTTTGGGTTCAGCGAACCGCCCTGGATGCCTTCATCTGTGACTTTGAAGACGTATATTGAGTAATGATAGCCTTCATGAGTTTGTCCCTACACGCCTATCCATGACCGTGGTTGAACTAGCGATAGGAGACGATGCACCTCAATTCGAGGCGACGATTACAGACGGAACTAGAGTGTCCCTTTCCGAGATGCTATCTTCTGGGGAGAAGGTGATTCTGTACTTCTACCCTAGGGACAACACCCCCGGCTGCACTACCCAGGCATGCGACTTCAGGGACAATTTCGGAAGATTATCCGATGGAGGGTGGAGGATAATCGGGGTGTCAAGCGATGGTGCTAAGTCACACCAGAAATTCATCGATAAGCACGAGTTGCCCTTCGAATTGATCGTGGACGAGGAGGCTGCATTGCACGAGTCATACGGAACCTGGAGAGAGAAGAGAATGTATGGAAAGACGTACAAGGGAACACTGAGGTCGACTTTCGCCATAGACATCGATGGTAGGCTTGCATGGGTCGGTTACGGGGTTCGGGCCAAGGGTCACGTGGATACTCTGATTGAAGAATTGAAGGTCGGCTGAGATGGGTTTGGAAGAAAGTAGAGCCATTGTTGCCGACTTCCTGCGTAGATGTGTCGTATACGCGAACGACTCGATAGAGAGGAAAAGGGAGAGAGGCGGAGATGCAGCGGAGATCGATAAATGGGTAGCTTACAGGGACTTCACTGAGCACGCGGTAATGGAGGTCCTGTCTGGGGATCTTGACTCCTGGCTGGAAGAAGAGTAAGGTCTGGGCAAGGTGCTAGTTGTCTATTGCCCTCTCCAAGGCCGGTGAGCCAAGCTTGTGCTTGTGAGTGTCAACCCGCATCTTGGTTCCTGCGATCATTAGTAGAGTATCGTCCTCATTAAGGGCGAAGACAGGCAACCCGGACCGATCGCCCAAGTCCTGTGCCCTCCTAGCGCACACGGACTGCTGGCTCGGCATGTGATCCAGGGAGTTCAGGTCCACAATGACCATGTCTCCCATCGAAAGGTTTCCCTCTATTCCATCCAGCTGGAGCCTGTGAAGCCCATCTGGCTCCATGTAGATGACTCTTCTAGTCGGCCTCTCGGTCATCCTCTCAGTCCTATCCGACCACCTTGTCTCTCCGAGGTCGTGAAACCTGTTGCCCGCCTTTGGGCCTGGCTCTACAGCTGATCTCCTCCCCCCAAAGCTAACCTTGGGAGAGTTGCTGGGGTTGGGTAGGCCCAGGAGCCTGAACAGATTGACCACGGTCGCGCCGTTGGCTACTCCTCAAAGAGTGCTTCGATGTCTTCGAGGTCCAAGGCAGCTTTTGCCTCGCCCAGATCCGGAGCCGGTGGAACTTCTGGAGTGGCATCTGGCTTGGCCCCAGTGAGCTCCTCGAGGACTTCGTCCAGCCCTTGTATAAGGGGGGGCTCCTCAAGGGCGAAGGCGGGGGCTTGGCGCACTCCATGGGACTCGCCATGGTCATCCAGCGCATCGTCTTGATCGTCGAAGGCCGCGTCCATGTCTATCCTCTCCTCTCCCTTTTCCACAGTAGCCCCCTCCCTTCTGGTTGTGACCAGCGTGGCATATGCAAACCCTGTAATCGCAGCTGCTGCTAGGACTATGTAAACGAGAAATGGCTGTATCGTTCCCGACATAGTGGGAGGCGCATCCGCTACCTCGATATCCATCGTTACCGAGTGACTAGAACTGTCGTCTAATACGGTCAGCTTGGCCTGCTTTGGTCCGCCGGATTCGTATGAGAACTCTATCCACCTCCCAGTATAGTCTACGTCGTTCGCCGGGTCACCGTCACCGTCAGAGTCGAATGTCACGTCTATGTCCCAGTGGAATGAAAGAGAGTCGAGATCAGCCTGAGAGTCGATTGTTCCGTTCGCTGAGAGGACGATAGAGTCACCCTCTGTTGGGTTGGACTCGCTTGCGGAGGCGAACGCTTCGGGAGGGGTGTTGACCACTAGGAAAGATATCTCTACAGAGTCTGAAGCGCCGTCGTCGTCGGTTACGTGGAAAACCACAGAGGTGGGGGCGGAAGAGGAGTCGGGCCATGAATGGGAGAGTAGCAGCGATTCTACATCGCAGTCGTTGCTTTCTTGGCCATCGGCGTCGGAGTCGGTCGATGGATCGAGATCGAAGCAGTATGTGAGATTGCCCTCATCGTAGGATGTATCGGTAACCTCTGGCTCAATTGTGAATTGCTCGTCTTCCTCCAGTTCACCCAGGGATGTTGTAATCGGCGAGATTACCGGTGCTACGTTCTGGACCTGGATCGGCACAATCAGAAGCTCCGTGCTC
>Ga0310344_10002870_pt1 | contig 12934 bp, 9 predicted proteins | sample HC15DNA20200_MG_FD_203801 | JGI IMG/M metagenome (GOLD analysis project Ga0310344, IMG submission 203801) | Marine microbial communities from station ALOHA, North Pacific Subtropical Gyre - HC15-DNA-20-200_MG | ecosystem: Environmental > Aquatic > Marine > Oceanic | place: Pacific Ocean: North... | reverse complement strand
TCAGCTACTGAACAGAACATGCTGCAACAGTAAATGACTGTCATAGATGATTATTCACGCTTCAACTTCTCCGCAGTGAAGAAAGCAAACTAAACTTTCATAACAGTTACGTTTTGATAATCGCACATATCTGGGGTGAAGTTGTGATTTCAATCAATACCAACCGATCACCGTTTCGATTGACTCCTTTCATTCCCCGTCGCATGATCACGCCGTCAGAGAGGTGAAACATGGAATGGAATGACACGCCTGAGCAGTCTGCGTTTCGTACCCAGGTGAGCGCACTTCTCGACGAAAAATTGCCCGATCGCTACCGCGATAGAAAGGGCGACTGGCAAAACGACCGCGTCTCAGAAGACCCACAAGTGCGTGAGACCGCAGAGGGTTGGGTAAATGCGTTGGCGGCGAAAGGCTGGGTAGCTCCTCACTGGCCTGAGGAATATGGCGGTGCCGGCCTGTCCTCGATAGAACAGTTTATTTTCAATCAGGAAATGGCAAAGGCCAATGCGCCCCGCACAGGTGGACGCGGCGTCGCCTTGCTGGGACCAGCACTGATCGTTCATGGCACAGAAGAGCAGAAACAAGAACATTTGCCCAAGGTTCTCTCTGGCGAAATCGCATGGGCACAGGGCTACTCAGAGCCGGGCGCAGGATCAGACCTCGCATCTTTGCAAACACGCGCCGTGCGCGACGGCGACGAATACGTGATTAACGGTCAGAAAATATGGACCTCGGAAGTACATACCGCCGACTGGCTCTTTGCATTGGTGCGCACTGATCCAGATGCACCGAAGCATCGCGGTATCTCCTTTCTGATGATGGACGTTAAGAGCCCGGGCATCTCCATTCGTCCTCTTGTCGACATGACCGATGAACACTGGTTCAACGAAACGTTCTTCGAGGACGTACGAGTGCCGGCAGCAAATGTGGTCGGAGACGAGAACCGCGGCTGGTACGTCGGCATGACCTTGCTCGACTTCGAGCGCTCGAACATTAGTGGTGCGGTAACACAGCGCCGCGCTATCAACGAACTGATCGAATATGCGAACACTGACGGGATGCAGATCTCACGGTTGGCCGAGCGCCCAACACTTTGCACGGAGATCGCCGACCTCTATATCGAGACCGATGTCATGTTTAATTTCTCATTCCGCATTATGACAATGCAAAACGCCGGCCAGATACCAAACTACGAGGCTTCGGTATCAAAGATGTTCGCCTCGGAACTGTTGCAGCGAGCGGCAAAGACTTCTGCCAAAGTGATCGGCCTCTACGCAAATATCAGCAACGCTGACGATGACCGTGCTCCGATGGACGCACGGTACGCACGGAACTATGTCCACTCGATGTGTGAATCGATTCGAGGCGGTACCTCAGAGGTGCAGCGCAACATCATCGCAACTCGCGGGCTTGGATTGCCCAGAGGGTAATCAGACGATCGTCTCGTTACTACCTGTGCGCAGCCTTCACATCATCCGCATACGCTTCGCCGATCACTCCACTAGCAGTAAGCGCCACGAATTCATCGTCAGAAACCCCCAGAAGACCCTGGAGAATCTCCCGGTTGTGTTCGCCGAGACAGTAGACCGGCATCCGAACACCAGGGGTATACCTGCGTGAACGCCAGATCGGCCCTGGCGTTCGGTACCTGCCTGCATCGCGGTGATCGATCTCTGTGAAATAACCTCGCGCTCGCAAATGAGGGTCGTCGAACAGCTCTGAATCCGGCATGACAGCCATAGCCGGCACACCTGCAGACTGCAATTCGCGCATGAGCTCGGTTGCGTCGTGACGCTCCGTCCATTCGTTGAGTATTTCGTCTAGCGGATCCTGGTGCAAAAGTCGCTCCGCAGCTCCTCGGAATCGAGGGTCTTCCCTGAGGTCTTCACGGCCCATGTGACGTGTGAGCATGAGCCATTCATGCTCACTACGACAGGCGATCGCAATCCAACGATCTTCAGTAAGTCGCTGAGTATCTGGATCGGGTGGAAGCGACCGTGAGCGGTAGCAACCATGCGGTGCGAATACAGCATCACGATTGCCGCGCATTGGCGGCAGTTCACCTGTCGCTGAATAGGCCGCAATCGGCCCGCCGATAACAGGAAACATCGACTCCGTGAGCGCCATATCCAACAAAATTCCCTTGCCGGTGTTGCGGCGACGATGCAGCGCTGACATCACGGCGAAGAAAGCCGTGTAAGCAGTGATCGTATCCGAGAAGTAGCTGTGCTGGTTGTCAATCACCGTGGACTCCGGATCGCCACGAAGTGACTGATGCGCAGAGACCGCATCAATAGTCGAGCCGAGTGCCGCGTAGTCGCGATAAGGACCGTCAACACCGTAACCAGAAATGAACGTCATGATGAGTTCAGGATTGACTGAGATCAGGTCATCGTACTCAACATGAAGTGACGCCATCGCACTGCGAGAAAAATTAGCGACGACAATATCACTCATCGAGACCAGCTGTAGAAAGAGTTCGCGACCCCGGGGTTGCTTAACGTCCAGTGTGACGCCGTACTTATTACGTTCGTGACTGTTATGCAGCCCGAAACGGTTCCAGGGACGCTCACCAGGTATTCCGCCTTTATAACCTAAGTACGGTGGTACCGGATTCGGTTGCCCGCGCTGGTTCGCTGGCATCCTGTGGATGTTCTCGACACGGATCACCTCTGCACCGGCATCAGCGAGTAACGTGCAACAATATGGCCCGGCAAAAGCCTCCCCGAAGTCAATGACGCGGATACCTGCAAGCGGCAACTCAACTTGATCAGTATGGATCGTTGGTCGCACGCGACTATTACGGGGTGTGGAGACCACCGAGTGACGTCGTTCGCGATCAAAGCCACCTTGCAGGTCTTGGGTGTGCTGCCCCTGTGTCGGTGGATCAACCAGTGGTTGAAGCGGTATACCAATCTCACGATATGGTCTCTGCGGAACACGATATTCTTGTCCGCCTGACATGATCGGTACGAAACTTTCTCTGTGCTGAAACTGTGGGTCGTTAACGAGATCAACGATGTCGTTGATCGGGCCAGCGATTACTCGATAGCGCTGCAATTGCTCAAATATCTCTCGGCGAGTGTGTTGCATGGTCCAGGTCGAGATAATAGTGTCGAGCTCAGCCGCATACTCAACGTCACCGCCGACCACCGTTGCGGACGACATGCTACCTGTCGCAAAACGCTTGTCTTCGAGTAGCTCCCGCTGATCCATCGCTTCGGCTACGTACTGAAGTCCGCGGGCGAGACCGATAGCGAAGAATCCATCCTGACAGGGGAAATTTTGCAACGGGCGCGGCGCAAAAATCCGTGCCTCGTCGATTCGTCGGTATTCCCAATCAAGAATTTTTCGATCAGGAGCACCAAGCAAACATTCGACCATTGAGAGATCGATGTGGTCACCTTCCCCATCAGTGGCTGTCTTCCACAGTGCGGTCAGCGTTACTCCGGCCGCACCTGCCCCTGCAAGATAGGAACTCGATTCTGACGCGAGGCGTACCGGTGCACCAGGCCGTATGCCGGTAGTCGACATGCGCCCACCCATCGCATAAACCAGCAATTCGTCCGCTCCGTAGTCACGGTAGGGACCGCTCTGCCCGAATGGGGTAATCGATGTGAGCACGATCGCCGGATTGACCTTTCGTAGGTCCTCGTAGCCCAACCCGAGATCGACCAACGAGCCCGGTGAACGATCTTCAATTACCGCGTCTGCTGTCGAGACGAGCGTGAGTAATTGCTCTCGGCCTTGGGAAGTTGTGACGTCAAGTTCGACGCTTTTCTTCGAAGTGTTCAGGTGCGCGAACAGGGCCGCCCGCTCTGCGTCCACGGATTCACCAGTGACCACCGGCCGCAGCGGGTCAGGGTCGGCATCGGATTCGATCTTGATCACTTCGGCGCCAGCATCTGCCAGTAACTTCGCGCAATAGGAACCGGCAACACCACGGGCAAGATCGATAACGTGTAGACGCTTAAGTAAGGAAGTCATGTCGCGTGATTATAGAAAGATTGCTCTTAGGATTGACAGTGACATGTGGTAAGTCCGATGTAATTCAACCGAAGCAGTCTCATGAAACTTTGGCTGGTAGGATTTCCTCAGTGCAGTATGCAGGAGGCTAGATCAATGACCTTGATAACAGAAGATTCTCAGGTAGGAGACAAGTTCGCTGGCAAACCGAAAACGATTAGCTGGGAAAGACTCTGGGCTTTCTCAGGTGGTCCTTTCAGGCTTGAAGGTTGGCCAAGCAGCAATATCCATACCGATCCTGCCTGGGCTGAGGCTTCAAAGCTACCTTCAGTTGCTGCGTCCGGTTCTCAATTCTCAGGCCATCTAGTGGAATTCGTGATCGACCTCCTTGGACTAGACTTCCTCTCAGGCGGAACGATGGACGTCAAGTTCATCGGTATTGGCAATGCCGGAGACACTTTGATCTCCAACGCTGAAATAATGTCGAAAGAGACAGAAGACGCGGCTACTAAATTCACACTGGACATTTACTGTGAGAACCAAAACGGTAAGAAGATAGTCGTTGGTTCAGCATCTGGCTTCATAGGAACACCAAGTTCACTTTCCCCGGCAGAAGAATGGAGAAAGCGCCGGATTGCGATGGAAACCGATAGCGCCATCAATAACGATCTAACGGAACGCCCTGAATCCGAGCCTCTTGAGTATGTCGTCACTCCCGAGCTGAACCAGCAATTTTGTTTTGGTGAGGAAGACTTCCACCCCAGATACATCGAAGAGACCGTCATTGGTCAGCCAATAGCTCATCCCGGTTTGGTCATCAACTGGGCGAACGTTACGAGGAGCCCTTCCTCTAAGGCTCAAAAAGGAGGCGGAGGCCTTGCGGCTCGGCACGAATACTTCTTCTGCAATCCGGCCAAAGTAGGCAAAAAATTGAGGGTTGAGTGGAAGCGAATAGGCTCTTACGAGAAAAGAGGACGCATTTACAGCATCGGCGACAATGTGGTTGTGGATGAAGATGGCGTTGACATCTTAAGAAGGTTTAGCCACGGCGCCGGACCAAGGGTAGATAAGTAACAAGGATTCCGCAGGTGCAAGGTGAACGGACTCATTTGAACGAACTCCGTCGACTTCGTCCGATGAATATCACTGCTGGTGTCATCCATGCAGTTCAAGGACTCGCTGTACTGGCACTAGCCAACGGATTCTCACTTCCGGTGACGGGGTCATTCATGGATGGTCCTCCGGGCTCTCCGCCTCCCCCATCGGTCGTACTGTTCGAGTTCTCGTTCGCCTGGGGCGTGGCTGGGTTTTTATTCCTTTCTGCTTTTGCTCACTGGATCGTTGCACTGCCTGGTATCTATCCGTGGTATCTAGCAAATCTCATGCACTCACGGAATTACGCACGCTGGATCGAGTACTCCCTCAGTTCCACGCTGATGATAGTGCTCATCGCACTATTGACCGGTATCAGCGACGGTGCCGCACTCGGAGCGATCGCAGGCGTGAACGCATCGATGATCCTTTTCGGACTACTGATGGAGCACTACGAGGAACCAGGACGTCCTAACTGGCTACCCTTCACCTTTGGGTCAATCGCTGGAATGATCCCGTGGCTCGTCGTCGGACTCTATCTCTGGAGCCCTCAACTCGCGGCCGCGCCACCAACATTCGTATTCGTCATTTACGCCTCACTTTTTATCTTCTTCAATGTCTTCGCTCTGAACATGGTTTTGCAATATCGGCAGGTCGGCCGATGGCGAAACTACCTCTTTGGTGAGCGCATCTACATCCTGCTGAGCTTAACTGCGAAATCGGCCCTTGCCTGGCAAGTATTCGCCGGAACGCTCGCCGTTCCATCGCCCTAATCAGCACTATCTCTTTCCGCGATCAGGGCGCCGCAAAATACACGGTTCGCAAGCCTTGCAATGGCTGGGTTCACCAGTTCAGAACCTGCTACGTCATTTGTTCCACTACATATCTATCTGCAGATCTCCTATAGTCGCCTCTCGATCGATTCAAGATCTGTGAGTCCAAGCGCCATACCCAAACCGGAGCAACGAGTGACAACCACGACAAGCACCATCAGCCAGCAGCAAATCGATGACTACAACGCAAATGGCTTCGTGATCGTCGAAGATGTGATCCCACCTGACCAACTCGAAGAGCTCCGACGTGTCACGGATGAATTCGTCGAACAGTCACGTCAGGTCACCGAGCACACTGCTCAATTCGATCTCGAACCGGGACACACAGCCAGTAACCCTAAGCTTCGTCGCCTCAAAACTCCCGAACAACAGCACGACGTCTACGCGCGGATGCTACGTAACGATGCAATCCTTGATGTCGTCATGGCCCTGATCGGTAAGAATATCCGTACCATCGGTGCGAAACTGAACATGAAATCCCCCGAAGGTGGCAGCCAGGTTGAGTGGCACACCGACTGGGCTTTCTACCCTCACACAAACGACAACCTCCTCGAGGTCGGTATTCCACTCGATGATATGGCGCTCGAAAACGGTGCCCTGATGGCGATCCCGGGATCTCACGACGAACCTGAGTGGAGTCATCACGAGAACGGTGTCTTCGTCGGCGCAGTCTCTCGAGATCATTTCAACATCGAAGATGCGGTGCCATTCCTGATGAAGGCCGGCGACATCTCACTACATCACGTCCGTCTGCTGCATGGCTCGGCGCCGAACCTCTCAACCCGTCCGCGACGGCTGCTCCTGCAAGGGTATGCAGCAGTGGATGCGTTCCCGTTGAAAGGGATCGCAGATTGGGATGCCTGGAATTCACGGATACTTCGCGGCGAGCCGACGAGCGTGCCACGAATGGAGGCCTTGCCGGTCACATTCCCACAGCCGGAACCCAGCAATGTTGGATCGATCTACGAAATTCAGCGCTCGATGAACAAATCACATTACGAGGGTGGAACGGCGAAGTTTGGCGATGATTCCTAGCATGTGACGACTACAGGACCATGCCTACGTCATCCATGCGCATTGATTATGCTGCATCCCCTTAGGGTTCGACGATCCGTAATCGACCACGAGGAGTAGCCGTCTCGCAATCAGGACAGCGGTAAGCCAACTCAACTCGATGACCGCATTCCAGATCGATGAGTGCGAGGTCATGGTCGGTGTAGCGCTCACCCCACAGCAGCAGTGCCCCCACCGCCATACCCAGTCCGTGGCCTTTCGGCGTCAGAATGTACTCAGCACGTGGTGGCGTCTGACTATACCAGCGGCGATGGACCACTTCCGCAGCCTCGAGCCGCTTCAGACGTTCAGCCAAGACGTTCGAGGCGATGCCAACCACCGAACCACGAAGTTCACTAAATCGGCTACGCCCGCGAAGTAGATCTCTGATGATCAGCAACGACCAGCGATCGCCTACCAGATCGAGCGCCGCTCCCAGTGGATCGCGTGCTGCGTCACCTCGACTCATTCACATCCACCTATTCGATCAGCAGTTATAGGAACAGTAAGTTGCAATTTACCACTAACTCTTCTCTCTGCAGTAATAGAGTTGTATCCAATCTGCATTCCGAATGAAGAGAAAAGCCATGCCCGCTCTTATCGACCTGCTCACTCAAATAACAAGCGGTACGCGCCTCAGTGACGATGATGCACGCTCACTGGCCGGAGAGACCAATCTCCCGCCATTACTGGAGGCCGCGTCAGCACTCCGTGACAGCACACATGCCAACGTCGTCTCTTATTCGCGCAAAGTGTTCATCCCTCTCACACAGCTCTGTCGCGACGTATGCCACTACTGCACGTTTGCTCAGGCACCTCAGGGCGATGTCCCCGCCTATCTCACACGTGAACAGGTACTCGAGATCGCACGAGCAGGTGCTGCAGCCGGTTGTAACGAAGCACTTTTCACACTGGGTGACCAACCCGAGCTCCGCTACCAGGCAGCCCGCGAAGGACTGGCGGCCCTCGGCCACGAGACCACCATCGACTACCTCGTTGAGATGTCTCGTGCGGTGTTCGAGGAAACAGGTCTGCTACCTCATGCGAATCCTGGAGTGATGTCACGAGACCAAATTGCGGCGCTCCGAACGGTCTCTGTCTCGCAAGGCATCATGCTCGAGAGTGTCTCGCCGAGGCTCAGCGAGCGAGGTGAGGTGCACTTCGGATCCCCTGATAAGGATCCTGCCGTGAGGCTCGAGACTATCCGTCACGCGGGTGAACTGCAGGTGCCATTCACCTCCGGCATCCTGATCGGAATCGGGGAAACACGGTTAGAACGAATCGAATCGCTACTTGCGCTACGCGAACTGGACGATCAGTACGGCCACATCCAGGAGATCATCATCCAGAATTTCCGGGCTAAGCCCGGAACGAAAATGGTCGACGCACCAGAACCGACGCTCGAAGATCTTCAGTGGACGATCGCGATCGCACGTCTGATCTTCGGCCCATCGATGAACATCCAGGCACCACCGAATCTCAGTTCGGATAACTACAGGCATCTGGTCGCTGCCGGAATCAATGATTGGGGCGGAGTCTCACCTGTGACTCTCGATCATGTGAATCCAGAAGCGCCATGGCCAGAACTCGAAGCGTTACGCATCCAGACAGCGAGTACTGGTAAGGAGTTAACAGAACGCCTTGCGATCTATCCCACCTACGCTCAGGATGCCAACCGCTGGCTCGATCCTGAATTGCGCACTGCTGTCCTGCAAGCGATGGACAGCAGTGGCTTCGCACGCGTCGACGACTGGTCTCCCGGCGATGCTTACACCGCTGCAGTATCGGCGACGGAGCCGACAATCACTGAACACTCGACTGCTTCGACACAGGTGCAAGAAGTGCTCGACCGGCTACTAGCCGGGGAATCACCAGACGAGAAAGACGTGGTTCGCCTCTTCTCCGCACGCGGAGATGACTTCGCAGCAGTTTGCGATGCCGCTGACCAGGTTCGCCGGCAAGTGAATGGCGACACCGTCGCCTACGTAGTGAATCGCAACATCAACTACACGAACGTTTGTTACTTCCGTTGTCAGTTCTGCGCATTCTCCAAGGGCAAGCTGAGTGAGAACCTGCGCGGCGCTCCATATGCGCTCGACCTCGACGAGATCACACGGCGCAGCAGTGAAGCCTGGGAGCGTGGTGCCACCGAGGTGTGTATGCAAGGTGGCATTCACCCCGAGTACACAGGTGAGACTTATCTGGAAATCTTAAGATCAGTAAAGCAAGAATTGCCGGATATACACGTGCATGCTTTCTCACCACTGGAAGTCTGGCAAGGTGCTGAGACCCTCGGAATACCACTCGTAGATTTCCTGAAGCGCCTGCGCGATGCCGGGCTCGGCTCACTACCCGGCACTGCTGCCGAAATTCTTGATGACGAAGTGCGAGCGGTACTCTGCCCCGACAAGATCAACACCGAGCAGTGGCTGGAAGTGATGGAGACCGCCCACGGGGTGGGATTGTCCACCACTTCCACGATCATGTACGGCCACCTCGAACGACCAATCTCTTGGGCACGTCACCTGTTGCGACTCAAAGAGCTACAGGCCAGAACGGGCGGTTTCACCGAATTTGTCCCACTCCCATTCGTCCATATGGAAGCACCGGTCTACCTGAAAGGCGGCGCGCGGCGCGGACCGACATTCCGAGAAGCAGTCCTCATGCACGCGGTAGCTCGCCTCGTGCTGCACCCTGAATTCAAAAACATTCAAGTGTCATGGGTGAAGATGGGACCAGAGGGCGTAAAAGCCTGCCTCCAGGCAGGAGCGAACGACATGGGTGGGACTCTGATGAACGAAAGCATCTCCCGCGCAGCCGGCGCAGCTTTCGGAGAGGAGCTACCACCTGAAGACATGGAACAGCTGATTCTTTCTATCGACCGTACCCCGGTCCAACGGAGCACTGCGTACGGCAAGGTTCCAGACGCGCGCACTCAAGCTTCATATCATGCCGCACCACTTACTCCTGTGACGCTTACCCCTGCCGGAGCTGCGTACTCCCGAGACCGTGAAGACCGAGCACCGCGTGAGCTCGTGCGATTCGGAACGGGTAAGCGCAAGGCGCTTACCGACTGATGTTAGGACTCCACGGTCAGTCTGGTATCTGACCACCATCACTCGACAACGCCAAAGCTGATCTGGCCAAGCGGACCGAAATCGGCGACGAAGCTGTCACCGACCTCCATCGGGTGAGCGCGTATAAACGACCCGGACAGGATCGAATGCCCAGCCTGCATCTCCACACCAAACTCATTCAGCTTACGTGCCAGCCAGGCCACCGAGTTGATCGGGTTACCCATCACTGCTGCTGCTGTACCCGACTCTTCGACGATCCCGTTCTTATATAGCGCTGCCCCGACATGACGAACATCGATATCCGACAACGGCTTCGGATTACCCCCGACCATGACGAAACCACACGATGCGGCGTCGGAAATGCTATCGACGACACCCGACTCGCCAGTTCGTGAGAACCGGCTATCGACCACTTCGATCGCCGGCAGGACGTACGCCGTGGCATTTATCACGTCGACGGCATTGACTGACGGGCCTCCGAGCGGAGCATCAAGCACGAATACCAGTTCAACTTCCGCCAAAGGCCGGTTCATCGTGGCCATCGAGACTTGGGTGCCCTCGTCCAGGAACCAGTTGTCGAAGAGCGTCCCATAGTCGGGTTCAGTGGCCCCCGTAGTTGACCGCATCGCCTTCGAGGTCAAACCGACCTTGTGCCCTTTCACTACGCGACCGGCGGCGACCTTGGAGTCGGTCACCATCTGGCCGATCGCGTAGGCATCCTCGATATCGGCACCGTGGTAGGTAATCGTGATCGGATCGATCCACTCTCGAGTCTCCTCGGCCTTGATCAGAGCAGCTGCCGCTTCCTGCCGTTGCATCTCAGTCATCGCCATGAAATCGCGCCTTCCTAGATGTCTTCTACTTCCCTCGATACGCAGTCGATTGGGGTCAGTGCACACATCGATCCGGTGAACAACCAGTTCACAGTTCGGCCCAGCATCAGGATCGCCAGCAGCATACCTTTCTCAGCAATCGTTCTGCACAATTTGTCGTTTCCTTCACCTCAGGTTCTCTCATCGACTTTGGTTATTGGTAGTCCACTACTTCAGTCGCTTAACTCGGCCGAAATGCGTCTGCCGGATGTGACGACGGTAAACGGTCGCCCTCGCCGAAGAGTTTGCGACGCATCGTGCCCGCTTGATAGGCGGTCTTGTAGATACCGCGAGCCTGCAGTTCCGGAACGACCATGTCGACGAACTCTTCGTAGCATTCTGGTAACACCGTGTAAGCGAGATTGAAGCCATCGATGTCGGTCGCTTCCATCCATGCCTGAAGTTCGTCTGCAACGGTAATCGGCGATCCAACGATGACGTTAGCCCCACCCCCAACCGTGAGAGCGTTGCCCAACTGCCGGACCGTAGGACGGCGACTGGAAGTCCCCGAGCCCTGGATGGCATTGCCTCTGACGTTTCCTGGTGCTTCGTCGAGATCAAACTGAGACAGGTCTACTCCCCGCCAGCCCGAGGCCAATGCCAACGAACCTTCGAGGAGACCGTAGGACTTGAAGTCCTCGAACTTGGCGAGCGCCGCAGTGTCCGTCTCGTCGACCACTACCGACATCATTGCGAAGATCTTGAGATCTTCGGCACGGCGCCCCATGCCGACGGCTTGCTCACGCAGGCTACTCACGAGCGCAGCCGTCGGCTCGTGCTCGGTTGCACCGATGAACATGCACTCGGCGTGGGTGGCAGCAAAAGCTTGTCCCTTTGGCGAGCTGCCGGCTTGGAATATGACCGGTGAACGCTGCGGTGATGGCTCGCAAAGGTGAATGGCATTGAGTTTGAAGTACTCGCCCTCGTGGGTGATCTTATGAATCATCGCGGGGTCGGCGAACACCCCAGCTTCTTTGTCATAGAGCACGGCACCGTCCTCCCAGCTTCCCTCCCAGAGCTTGTAGACGACCTCCATGTACTCCGCGGCGATGTCATAACGAGTGTCGTGTGACGTCTGCGCTATTTCTCCGACACCTCTCGCAGCGCTATCGAGATAGCCGGTGACAACGTTCCATGCGATGCGTCCGTCGGTGAGGTGATCGAGTGTGGAGATACGGCGAGCAAAGCTGTAGGGCGGCTCGTAAGGGATCGATCCGGTGACACCAAATCCGAGGTGCTCGGTGACGGCCGACATCGACGGGATGATGGAGAACGGATCGTTCGCCGGAATCTGAGTCGCTGCGCGAAGGGCAGCGTCTGGCGATCCTCGGTAGACGTCGTAAACGCCCGAAACGTCGGCAAGAAAGATGCCGTCGAAGAGTCCACGCTCCAGCGTTCGAGCCAGATCCTGCCAGTGCTTCGCCGATGTGTAATCGCGGGAGCGGTCTCGCGGGTGCCTCCAGAGACCCATCGATTGATGGGCTATGCAGTTCATGGAGAAGGCGTTCAGCAGCATCTGACGGGGCATCACCGGGCCCCTCCTCACTCGATAGAAGGGTCTTCTGTGTTGGAACGAAAGAAGGGATTCGAACCCTCGACCCTCTGCTAAGAAAGCATTATCGCATGTGCGCTATGCTGCATGTGGAGATCCTTTGTCATAGCTGGCTTCGTCAGATCATGATCTTGTCCAGTTATCTGGCCTTGTGAAAGGGCACTGATCGTGGATCGGTTGTCGCTGCGCCCTGAGTTCTGACAGAGTCGATCACCACGGGCCAGATGTATGGGGAGCCGATTACCAGACAGACATTATTAGAATCACCGGGGAGTCCTGATGATGAATACCCAGTGGCTGCTAGCCCGACGCCCTATCGGGTCACCAACAGATGACGACTTCCGCACGGTGCAGACGCCGGTGCCGGAGCCAGGCCCAAACCAGATGCTGACGCGCACGATCTATCTCTCACTCGACCCGTATCAATGGGGCAGGCGGCGCAGCGGGGCGGAAGCCGTAGGTGACGTCTGCCACGGGCGAACGGTGTCG
>Ga0310344_10002869_pt1 | contig 12935 bp, 10 predicted proteins | sample HC15DNA20200_MG_FD_203801 | JGI IMG/M metagenome (GOLD analysis project Ga0310344, IMG submission 203801) | Marine microbial communities from station ALOHA, North Pacific Subtropical Gyre - HC15-DNA-20-200_MG | ecosystem: Environmental > Aquatic > Marine > Oceanic | place: Pacific Ocean: North... | reverse complement strand
AGATGGTCCGCGATTTGCCCGACACCCCTCGCTTCTACCACGCCTCCTCCAGCGAAATCTTTGGCCGCCCAGAAGCCATGCCGCAGGAGGAATCCACCCCTTACGCACCGGTCAATCCCTACGGTTGCGCCAAGGCCTTCGCAACCCGAATGGTTGCAATCTACCGTGAAACCCATGGCCTTTATGCCTGCAACGGAATCACCTACAACCATGAATCACCTCGGCGAGGAGAAAACTTTGTCACCCGTAAAATTTGCCGAGCCGCCGCCGCCATCAAGCTTGGCCGGCAAAAAACCCTTTTGATCGGAGACACCACAGCACAGCGTGACTGGGGCGACGCTCGTGATTACGTCCGAGGCATGTGGCTAACTTTGCGCCAAGACACCGCCGACGACTATGTACTGGCTACCGGACAGCTACACACCGTACAAGATATCGTGGAACTCGCCTTTGGCGTGGTGGGTCTTGACTGGCGGGACCACCTGCAGCGTGACGAACGCTTCATGCGTCCCACCGAGCCCACCCGCCTAGTCGGCAACGCCACCAAAGCCCGAGATATCCTCGGTTGGGAGCCCAAGACCTCATTCGCCGACCTAATCCGAGAAATGACCGAGACCGAATTGAATCGGCTTGCTTAGAACAGGCATTTTGCTTGGCCTACATCCTGTAATATTCTGCGTACGCCCTCTCCATTCCTTCGCGCAAAATGATCTTCGGCTGCCAACCAAGCGCTTCCATGCGTGTACCGTCCATCAGCTTGCGCGGCGTGCCATCAGGCTTGCTGGAATCCCACTCGATGCGCCCCTCATAGCCCGTCACCTCCGCTGAAAGTTCTGCCAATTCTTTGATGGATAACTCGTGCCCGCTACCTACATTGATATGCTCCTCTTTGCTGTAACGATCCAAGAGAATCAGGCAAGCCTCCGCTAAGTCGTCACTGTGCAAAAACTCGCGCAGGGGCGCCCCGCTGCCCCAGCAAGTCACCATCTCGGCACCTGTCGCCTTGGCCTCGTGAAACCGGCGCAGCATGGCCGGCAACACATGTGACGATTCCGGATCATAATTGTCATTAGGCCCGTATAGGTTGGTGGGCATAGCGCTGATGAAATCACAACCATGCTGACGCCGGTACGCCTGACAAAGCTTGATGCCTGCAATCTTGGCCACAGCATACCACTGGTTAGTCGGCTCCAGCGGCCCAGTCAGAAGTGATTCCTCACGCATCGGCTGTTCCGCATGCTTGGGGTAGATGCACGAACTGCCCAGAAAGAGTAACTTGCGCACGCCGTGGCGGTGCGCGCCGTCGATCAGATTGTTCTGAATCCGCAGATTTTCAAAAAGGAAATCCGCTGGCTGGTCGTTGTTGGCTCGAATGCCTCCCACACGCGCGGCGGCGACGATAACTACCTCAGGCTGCTCCCTCTCATAAAAAGAATCCACTTCCACAGTGTCGAGCAGATTTAACTCCGCGCGCGTCCGACCAATCAATGCCTTGTGTCCGTGCCGCTCCAGCGCGCGCCACAGCGCACTACCCACCAGTCCGCGATGGCCGGCCACATATACACGCGTGTCAGGTGTCAATTCCAAGGCCGGCGAATGTAGCGACCGTCCGCCTGCTTCGCAAATCTTTACCACGATTAGCGCTTGCTGCTTGTCCATGCATTGTTACCATCCGCCTCGAACCGCTCGAATTATATGACCAAGCACACCCTTTTCATTTTCGCGGCCACAGCCGCTTACTCTCTTACTGCCGCCAAGCCCGGTGCCTTTACCGATCCTGCCAAGGCCGGTCCGGAATATCAGGTTCAAGGCGAATATGCCGCCAAAGGCCACGGCGCACAGGTTATCGCGCTGGGTGATGGCAAATTTCGAGCAGTGCTTCATCAGGGCGGTTTGCCCGGTGATGGATGGGACAAGAAAAAGAAAACTGAAATCAACGGGCAAACGACTACTGGCGGCGCGGCCTTCGAAGGTGGTGACTGGAAAGGCAGCCTTACTGGCAAGACGCTGACCTTGATTGGCACAAATGGCGACGCCGTTAAATTGGAGAAGGTCACGCGCAAAAGCCCCACCTTGGGTATGAAGCCGCCAAAAGGTGCGGTGGTATTGTTTGATGGTAAGAGCGCCAAAAATTTCAAGCCCGGCAAGACCACCGAGGACGGTCTCTTGATGGAGGGTGCCAACAGCGTTGCGCGTTTTCAAGATCACACGCTACACATCGAGTTCCGCCTGCCTTTCCAACCCAAGGCGCGCGGGCAGGGCCGTGGCAACAGTGGCTGTTATTTGCAGGCTCGCTATGAGGTGCAGATGCTCGACTCTTTCGGCCTCAAGGGCAACCATAACGAGTGTGGCGGCATCTACAGCATCAAGCCGCCCGATGTGAACATGTGCTTCCCGCCGCTCTCGTGGCAGACCTACGACGTGGAGTTTGCCGCCGCCAAGTATGACGGAAAAAAGAAGATCTCCAATGCTCGCATGACCGTTCGTCATAACGGCGTCGTCATCCACGACAATGTAGAACTTCCCAAGCGCACCACCGCCAGCCCGCTTCCCGACGGCCCCGACCCAGGTTTTCTGCATCTGCAAAACCACGGCAACCCAGTTCGCTATCGAAACATCTGGGTCGTGGAGAAGAAGTAGTTGCGAGGCGAGAATTGAGGATTGAGGCAATTCCTCCGCCTCCTTTATGCTTGATTTATTCACAATTTGTGAATAAGTTCAGGCATCCATGAAGCCACTGCAAGGAGGTGTTGCTGTCGTGTCGCTGGTTATTTTTATGACTGGCGGATGTTCCGGATTGCCCAAGCTGGGCCCCGAAAAGAATTTCGTCAATGTGCCGCCGGCCAATGTGTACACGCAGGAAGGTGCGTCGAAAACTTTCACGGGCGTGATCACCCGCAATTATCCCTCGGGTGAAAAATACTGCGAATTTCGTTATGTGAATGGGTTGCTCAGCGGACCATCAATGATTTTTTATCCAACCGGGGGGAAATGGTGGACCATGTTATACAAAGACGGGGTAAAAGAGGGGCGCTGGGAGATTTTCAGAGAGAATGGATACCGAGCCTCGGAAATCATTTTCCGTAACGGCGAAAAAGTCAGCATGGCCCAATGGAACGAGGATGGAGACTTGGTGACTGCAGAACGTTTCCGTTAACTTGATTCAAGGCCCTGCCGTCTCACGCGGGCGGGCAGGTGCGGGCGCAGTAAACTCCTCAACCACCGGTGCGGCCTTAAACTCCTCGGCCATCTGCTGTGCGCGCAGCAGTTCGTTGGGTTTCAATTTTGCCTCCACATCCTCACGCAGCTTGGCTACACCTTGATGACCGAACTGCTCGGCTAAAGCCAGCCATTTGTGTGCCCGCACCAAGTCAATTGGCACTCCCACGGCATTGTAATAAAACAGGCCGAGATTCAACTGCGCCACCGTCAGGCCTTGTTCCGCCGCAGCACGATTCCATTTGGCAGCAGCAGCATCGTTTTGCTCCACCCCCTTGCCGGTTTCGTACAACCACGCTAAGGAGGCTTGAGCGTAGGCGTTGCCCTTCTCGGAGGCCTGCCTGTACCACTCGTAAGCGGTCACCCAGTCCTGCTTCACGCCGCGCCCGTCGCGGTAAGCCACGGCCACGTTGTGCATGGCCATAGCATGGCCGGCCTTCGCGCCTTCCATGTATAGTCGAAAGGCCTGTGGGTGATCGACCGGCACGCCACTACCCTGATCAAACATCATGCCCAAGTTCACCCACGCCTGCACAACGCCCTCGCGCGCGGCCTGATGGTAATACTGCACCGCTGCCTGACCATTGCTTTTCACACCCAAGCCAAACTCGTACATTACTCCAAGATTGTGTAGCGCGTGCGGATTTTTCTGTTGAGCAGCACGGCGGAAGAGACGCAGGGCTTCGGTCAAGTTGCGCTTGGCCCCGCGGCCATCACGCAGCAGACAGCCCAGATTGTTTTGTGCAAAGGCATGACCGGGCATATAGCTCTTCCCTTCCACGTAACGCCGGGGCCTGGCGGCCTGCTTGTACAATCGCACTGCCTCAGCGTAGTCCTGTTTCACGCCGTATCCACGCTCGTATAACCAGCCCAAGTTGGTTTGCGCATGCGCGTTACCTTGCTCAGCCGCCAATTGAAAAAGACGCGCAGCCTCCTTGTAATCTTGTTCCACCCCACGACCGTCGCGGTACATGCAACCCAAATTGTTGCGCGCCATGGAATGCCCGTCCTCTGCCGCGGTGTAGTACCACTGGTAAGCCTTCTCATAATCTTGCACCACACCTGTGCCTGTGTCGTAGCGCCAGCCCAAGTGAACGGCGGAAAACTGGTCACCTTCCCTCGCCTTGGCAACCAGTTCATCAATGTTCACCACTTTGCCCGTGCCGCCCGGCGCCCAAGGGTCGGGACTGCCACAGCCCAGCCACAGCACTGCCCCCAAGAGTCCCATCACGGAAATGACGCTGCCTCCCTCCATCGTTGTTTTCATTCTTCACTCTCCGCCGCCAACGGGCAAGCCGGACCTATTCACCATGGTGGCCGGTTCGCGGTCGAATACACAATAACCGAGAACTGGAAACCGCAATTCGTTTGTGCCATGCTTCGCCGATGGGCAACACGTTCGGGCACCTCTTCAGGGTCACCACTTGGGGCGAAAGCCACGGCGGCGGTGTGGGCGTCGTGGTGGATGGCTGCCCACCGCGCCTGCCATTGAGTGAGGTCGACCTGCAGCCTGACCTCGACCGGCGGCGCCCCGGCCAAAGCCGCCTCACCACCCAACGCAAAGAACGTGACACCGTTCGCATCCTCTCCGGCACCTTTGAAGGTATGACGCTTGGCACCCCCATATCGTTACTGGTGGAAAACACCGACCAGCGGCCCGAGGCCTATACCGAGATGAAGGATAAATATCGGCCCTCACACGCCGACTACACCTACGATGCAAAATTCGGCATTCGCGCTTGGCCCGGTGGCGGCCGTACCAGCGCGCGGGAAACCATAGGCCGCGTTGCCGCCGGAGCCATCGCCCGCAAGGTGCTAGGCGCCCAGTTTGGCGTCGAGGTGCTTGCCTCCGTGCAGCAAGTCGGCAAAACCTCCGCTAACATCCACCCCGACAAGTTCACCCTGAAACAAACCGAAGCCAACCTAATCCGCTGCCCCGACCAAGCCGCCGCCACGAAGATGATCCGTCTGGTCGACCGTGCCCGCAAGGCCGGTGACAGCGTGGGCGGCGTGCTATTGGGTGTGGCCCGTGGCGTCCCCCCTGGTTGGGGTGCGCCCGTGTTTGACCGCTTGGAAGCCGACTTGGCCAAGGCCATGCTCAGCCTGCCCGCCAGCAAGGGATTCGATATTGGCTCCGGCTTTGCGGGCGCCACCCTTAAAGGCAGCGAACACAACGACCCCTTCCGCATGCGTGGAGGCAAAGCGCGCACCACCACCAACCGCTCCGGCGGCGTGCAGGGCGGCATAAGCAACGGTGAAACCATCCACTTCCGCGTTGCCTTCAAGCCCACCGCCACCATCCTGCAGTCGCAGGACACTGTCAGCACCAAAGGCAAAAACGTGAAACTTAAAGCCCGTGGCCGGCACGACCCCTGCGTGTTACCCCGTGCCGTACCGATGGTAGAAGCCATGACCGCGCTGGTCTTGTTGGATCACGCCCTACGCCACCGCGGCCAAAACGGCTGAAAAGTGCTGCGCTCCCCTACCCTTTCCCCTCCAACTCCGTGAATTGGCTCCACCAGTCGTGCCACCATTCGTAACCGCCGAACATCCATACCACCGCCGCCAAGGCCAGATACGGCCCATACGGCAATCGGGGTGGTCCTTCCCCGCGTGACAGAACCATCGATCCCACCCCCACCACCGAACCAATCACCGCGCTGAGCATCAGCGTGAACACTGCCGCGTGCCATCCCAGAAACGCGCCAATAGCGCCCATGAACTTCACGTCGCCAAACCCCATCGCCTCGCGCGGCACCACGATGCGCCCCGTCACCACCTCCATGTGCAGCACTGTCTCCGGATCCAGTTCCTGTTCGCCGATCTTAAGCACATCTGCCGACACCACCACCGGCTGATCCCATACACATTTGTCCACCAGTTCCAATCGCTCTGCCTGAAACACCACACGATCGGATGCGCGGTAAAAAATATCCTCGTATGGGATCACCTCGTCCGGCAGGTGCAGCTCGTGCTCCGTGAACACAACGCGCGCGGGTTCCTCAAAAGCGAACTCCTGCCGCCCGAACAACGCCTTGCCCAGCCGCACCATGCCATACACCACCCCCGCACCCACCGCCAAACCCAGCAACGCTTGACTTCCCGCAGCCAGACGCGTCAGTTCCTGTTTAGCGGAAAATGTCTCGTGCAGCTCCGGCGCCAGCAACGAGAAAAACACCCCCACCATCATGCCGCCGATGGTAATCTCATCGGGAATAATGTAGTGCTCAAAATCTATAAATGTCGCCGTAATCAACCCCGCCAAGAGCGTGCACAACCCCACTGTCATCGCCGCCGCCGGAAAGGGATCCATCGTCCGGAACTTCAGCCAAACCAGTAAGAACGCCGCCAGAAACGCCACTCCTGTCAACACCTCTACCAGCAGGTAACGCGCCGGAATCCGCGCACTACATTCCGCGCATCGCCCCCGTTGCCACAGCCACGTCACCACCGGCAGATTGCGGTACCATGGAATCGCCGTCCCACACTTCGGGCAATGTGACCCCGGACTCATCAACCCCATCTCGCGCGGCATTCGGTGAATGCACACGTTTAGGAAACTTCCCACAATGCAGCCAAACACGAACACCACCGCGCCCCAGAAACGCACCGGCTCACCCAGCCACAGGAACGTGTCAAGCATCCAGCGCCTCCTTCAGGGCTGTCCGCATCGCCTCCAGCGGTGCGGCCTGGCCTGACCAAATTTCCAGTGCCTTAGCCCCCTGGTGCAACAGCATCCCCATCCCGTTCGCCGCTCGGCAACCCGCAGCCCGCGCCATCGCCAACAAGGGCGTCTCCGCAGGCCGGTAAATCATGTCAAACACCGCACGCGCCCGCTCCAGCGCAAAGCCTTCCCCCGGTTGGGGATCACCCGCCTTCAGCCCCAAGCTAGTCGCATTGAGCACCAGATCCACCTCTGCCTCGGGCAACCCCACCGCCACCGTTACCCCTGGAAACCGCTCGCTCACTTCAGCAGCCAATGCCTCTGCCTTAGCCATCGTACGGTTCACCAAGTGCAGCGTCTTCGCTCCCGAGGCCGCCAGCTTCAATGCCGCCACCCGCCCCGCACCGCCCGCACCCAGCAACAACACACTCTCCCCTCGCACCTCCATGCCCAAGTCTTCGCGCAGGCTTTGCGTGATGGCATCTGCATCCGTGTTGAATCCGTGACTGCGCAACTCTGACGGCGCTGCGTCCAAGGCATGCAAGGGTTGCCATTCACCGCCCACCTCGCGGCCTTCAAAACGCACAGTGTTCACCGCTCCCCATTCCCGCGCGCTTTCATCCAGCACATCCATCATCTCCAGCGCCAGCAGCTTGTGCGGCACCGTCAGGTTTAAACCGATGAAATGCATTGCCCTCGCCCCCGTGATTGCTTCTTCCAATTCCTCCGGCCGCACCTCACAGGCCAAGTAGCGCCAGTCCAGTCCCAGTACTGAAAGACCCGCGTTTTGCATGGGCGGCGAAGCAGAGTGGCGCACGGGGTGCCCATACACCGCGCAATAGCGCGTGCTTGCGGCAATAGGCTGGGCAGTTTCCGGCACGCGCGGACTATAGGCAAAATCTCGTGACGGCAACAACCGTGAACCCTATGCGAGGGGTGGGAGGGGGCAGTCGAGAGTATCGCAAAGGGCACGGAGAATCTCATATTCGTGTTCGTCGATGACGCCGTCGTGGGAGATAGTGTCGGTACAGGCTTTAACCAGAGACCGGGCAAAAGCGGGGCGGGCACCGGCCAACTGGTCGAGGGCCCGACTGACCTCAACCATGGTGTTGGCATTTTCAGGCAGGAGATCGAAACCGGGTGTTGTCTTGGGCAGATGTCGGGCGCCTTGATGGAAGGCGGCGGCGGGATCTGGGTTCAGTCGGGCGAGGGAGGAAAGGATTATCCGAGCCGAAGGCATAAGCTGAAATGCGGACCGGCGAGGCACCTCGGCCGGGGCATCGCCGAAATGAGGCGCAAGGTGGCGGCGAACGAGGCGGGCAAGAGCGAACTCAAAGAGATCGATTTTCCGGTCAGCCTCGGCCAGTTGGCGGAGATTTTCGCTGAAATCTCGGTATTGCGCGTGGGAAAGTTGGCGAAGAGCGGGCATGGCCAGCTCGACAAGAGGCAACTTGGCCCGGGAAGGCTGGGCGGCAAAGATGGGCTGGAGTTTCTCTGCCTCGGCAAGCAACGCGGGATGTTCGCGTGTGCCAAGTAACTGGAGCTGGAACTGGCGGAGGTCAGGGTCGTCCCCCAGCAACATGGCATAGATGGCAGCAACAGCGCCGAACGGTTCGTGGACGGCTGTGGTAATCTCGGAGGGCAGACACTCGAGAAACTGATGAGCGTGGTTGATTTGTGCAGCGGATAGCTGGCCGGCTTGGGCAGCGACATCCTTGGCCTTGACAGCAGCGGAACCCGAGGCCAAGCCGGCAACAGTCTCAACGGAGGCTTGTGGAGCAGACTCTGGAACCTCCTCCTGAAAGGAGGCGTCCAGCAGGCGGATGCGTTCCTCGATCGGCGGATGGGTGGCGAAGAGGCCGGCCCAGGTTCGGGAAAGGGAGCTACCAAAGAACATGTGACTGGCTTCGCCGGCGCGCTTGGTCTCCAGCTGGCTACCGATGCCAGCGATTTTCTTGAGGGCGCCGACAAGGCCGGCGGGATTGCGAGTAAACTGAACGGCTGAGGAGTCGGCCAAGTGTTCGCGTTCGCGGGAGATGGCGGCCTGTATGAGGTTACCAAAGAAAACGCCGATCCAGCCAAGGACGAAAAGGGCAAGGCCCAGCACGCCGAGAGCCGCACCGGCTTGGTTTCTGTCACGGCTTCCCCCAGAATAAAATCCGATGCGCATGAGGATTCGAGCAACAACGGTGAGGCAGATGATGCCAAAGATGATACCCATGAGCTTGATATTCAGCCGCATGTCGCCGTTGAGAATGTGACTGAATTCATGGGCGATGACGCCCTGCAGTTCGTCGCGCGTGAGTTTCTGCACGCAACCGCGGGTGACGCCGATGACGGCATCGCTAGGAGCATAACCTGCGGCAAAAGCATTGATGCCAGCTTCATCATCCATCACATACACCGGCGGCACGGACACACCGGAGGCAATGGCCATTTCCTGAACAACATTCATAAGGCGACGCTCGTTCTGGTCTCGCGACTCTGGGTGAACGAGCCGGCCACCGAGCATGTCGGCCACCACGGAGCCACCGGCGCTTAATTGCGACAGCCGCACAAAGCTGCCCAAACCAATGACAGCCATCATGCCCACGCTGACCAACATCAGGAGATCCGGGTGCCACCAACTCCCTGTTTCGTCATGTGGCCCAAGGGCAAGGATGAAGTACACTCCGGTAATGAGCAGCACGACGGCCAGGCAGAAGTAAACCACCAGCACGCCGGTCCGGCGGCGGGCCTTTTCCTGGCGGGCCCAGAAATCGGTGCTCATGGTCCGGACGCCGGGTGGGGATTTCAGAAGGAGACCTTAACGTTCTCGCGTTCCTCGGCGCGCTTGATCTCAAACAGCTCCGCGGCCTCGAAGCCGAAGATACCAGCGATGATATTTGTGGGAAAAGTCTCGCGCTTGGTATTGTAGCGGGTGACGGCGTCGTTGAACGCCTGGCGTGCGAAGGCAATTTTGTTTTCCGTCGAGGTCAATTCCTCCATCAGGCTTATCATGTTCTGGTTGCCTTTGAGATCTGGATAAGCCTCAACGGTGACTAGCAACTTGCTGAGGGCACCGCCCAAGGCAGCCTCCGCGCCCATCAATTCGCGCATAGCGCTACCGCTGGCAGGGTTGGCGGCAGCCGTCTGGGCACAAGACGCGGCCACGTTGCGCGCCTGGGTCACGGCTTCCAAAGTCCCGCTCTCGTGTTTCAGGTAACCCTTTGCGGTTTCAACCAAGTTCGGGATAAGGTCATAGCGTCGCTTGAGCTGAACGTCTATCTGCGCGAAGGCGTTCTTGAACAAGTTGCGCAGTTTGACCAACGTATTGTACATGCCGCCGACGATGAGTATGACCAGAAGGCCAAACACTGCGGCAAGAATCAGGCCGATCACGGTCCCTGAAAGCGCGAGGATGGGTTTCATAAATTTCCTTTCTTCCTCTGCCAAGTGTATCAAACCCTGCATACCAAGGCCAATTACAATTTGCGCTCGCTTTTGAAAATAGTGAGAAGGATTGACGCACCCTCGACACTCTCGCACGATGGCACCCACCCTATTTGAGATGAGCGACAAGATTTTCCCCCCAACTGATGCCGCCTCGGCGAACGCGCATATTTCCTCCATGGAACAGTACCGCGAATTGTACGAGCGGTCGGTGAAGGATCTGGACGGATTCTGGAACGAACACGCTCAGAAGCTGGAATGGTTCGAGTCGTGGACGACACTGCGCGAGTGGGATTATCACAAGGCAGAAGTGGCGTGGTTTCTCGGCGGCAAGCTCAATGCCTGCCACAACTGCGTGGATCGCCATGTGAACGCCGGACGCGGCGGAGAAACGGCGTTGATATGGGAAGGCAACGACTCAGAGGAAAGTCGGACATTCACCTACGCCGAGTTGCATGCGGAAGTGCAAAAAGCGGCGAATGTGCTAAAGAGCATCGGCATCGCGAAAGGCGACCGCGTGTGCATTTACCTACAAATGATACCGGAGCTGGCTGTCGCCATGCTGGCGTGCGCGCGGATCGGCGCGGTGCACTCGATCGTGTTTGGTGCATTCAGCGCCGACAGCCTCGTAACACGCATCAATGACTCGGAATGCAAGGCGATCATCACGCAGGACACCGGCGTGCGTGGCACAAAAACGGACATCCCGATGAAGGCCAACGCCGACCAAGCTGTGGCACACACGCCCTCGGTGGAGAACATTCTCGTCGTCCAACGCACGGGTGCGGAGGTTGCCATGGTTGCCGGCCGGGACGTTTGGTGGCATGAGGCCGCGGAGAAGGCGAACGCGGACTGTCCCGCCGAGCCAATGGACGCGGAGGATCCGCTGTTTATTTTGTACACCTCCGGCAGCACAGGCAAACCAAAGGGCGTGCTGCACACGACGGGAGGATACCTCACCTATGCGGCCACGACACACCATTACATTTTCGACTATCATCCCGGCGACGTGTACTGGTGCACGGCAGACATTGGCTGGGTTACGGGGCACTCGTATATCGTTTATGGGCCAATGGCAAATGGGGCGATCACCATGATGTACGAAGGAGTTCCGAACTACCCTGACTTCGGGCGATTTTGGCAGATTGTGGCCAAGCATAAGGTGAACATTTTTTACACGGCGCCGACGGCGTTGCGCGCGTTGATGAAAGAAGGCAACGACTGGCCTGCGCAGCACGACCTCTCCAGCCTGAGACTGCTGGGCACCGTCGGCGAGCCAATCAAGGAACCGGAATGGACGTGGTACCACGAAGTCATCGGCAAGGAGCAATGCCCGATCGTGGACACGTGGTGGCAGACGGAAACTGGCGGCATCCTCATCTCACCGCTGCCCGGCGCCACACCAACCAAGCCCGGTAGTGCCACGCTGCCGTTCTTCGGCGTGAAGCCCGCGCTGGTCGATGACGAGGGCAACGTGATCGAAGGCAACGGCGTCTCCGGCAACCTTTGCCTGCTTGAGCCATGGCCGGGACAGATGCGGACAGTTTACGGCGATCACCAACGGTTCTTCGACACGTACTTTGCGCGATTCCCGGGCAAATACTTCAGCGGCGACGGCTGCCGCCGTGATGAAGATGGCTACTACTGGATCACCGGCCGAGTGGACGACGTGATCATTGTTAGTGGCCACAACCTCGGCACCGCTGAAATTGAAGGAGCCATCGGCGGCCACCCCGCCGTGGCAGAAGCAGCAGTGGTGGGCTACGAACACGAGATCAAAGGCAACGCCATTTATGCCTACGTAACCCTCAAGACCGGCGAGGAAGTCACCGATACAATGACGGCAGAGATCGTGAAACAAGTGCGTGCCGACATCGGGCCGCATGCCTCGCCGGAGAAAATTCAGTTCACCCCGGGCCTGCCCAAGACACGCAGCGGAAAAATCATGCGCCGGATACTGCGCAAGATCGCCGAAGGCGACACTGAAAACCTAGGCGATACCAGCACTCTGGCCGATCCGGCAGTGGTGGAATCACTGGTAGTTGGCCGCGTGGAATAGTTCATCTTCAAGGGAAAATAGCAACACTCGACTAATTCGCCTTAGCTGCTATAAATTCGGTGGCTTTTAGTCGTGGCACTCCCATGTGGAAAACTTGGCACACGGTCCTTTGCTGTCTAGCAACCCCTGTCCTAATAGGTGTGGCGTGGCTGTTTCAAGGCTACGGCTTCGATGTGCTGCAACAAATGCGTCAACTTGAACGCACCCCGCGCAGCAAAATCATTTCCGTAATCGAAGGCGAGGTAAATCTAGAAGGCCAAACCATTAGGCTCGGCCAGCGATTGCAAGCGCCACATTCCGGGGAAAATTGCCTCTACTACTTGTGGATTCTTGAGGAAGAACGCCAGGATAACGAAGGAGATACCTACTGGGCCGAGATTGATCGGAAAACTGAGCGAGTGGATCAATTTGGACTGAAAGATGACACTGGTGGGATATGGGTAGTGCCCATCGGAGCGGAAATCAACGTGGAAAGCCACACCTATCGCGCAGGCTCGTACCGTCATACAGAATACCGCTTGCATCCCGGCGACACGGTGTTCGTGTTTGGCTACGCCGACA
>Ga0310344_10002868_pt1 | contig 12937 bp, 15 predicted proteins | sample HC15DNA20200_MG_FD_203801 | JGI IMG/M metagenome (GOLD analysis project Ga0310344, IMG submission 203801) | Marine microbial communities from station ALOHA, North Pacific Subtropical Gyre - HC15-DNA-20-200_MG | ecosystem: Environmental > Aquatic > Marine > Oceanic | place: Pacific Ocean: North... | reverse complement strand
AAAATCTAATTTTTTATCTCCTAACGAGGCAAAAAAATTCTCAATCAAGATTGCAATGGATGGAGTAAAAAGATCTGCCTTAGAGGTTATAGGACAACGGAATGTAAATATGGCAAAAATAAGGCAGATATTTCCTACAATTCCCTCTTATGAAGAGCTTCTTGATAAACAGGTTGAAATCGATGCCCACTACTTAGGGTATCTAGGGCGTCAGTCCCATGATATAGAATCTTTTAAGAAGGATGAGTCCATTACTATACCCAAGAACATCAATTATGATTCTTTGAGCGGTCTTTCAAATGAAATTAAGTCTAAGCTAAAGAAAATTAAACCAAATACACTAGGACAAGCTCTAAGAATAGATGGAGTAACACCAGCTGCAATTATAATAATTCTTTCATACATAAAAAAATCAAAAATTAGAGCCTCGGCTTGATGCACGAGTTTAAAGTAATAGAAATACTTAAAAATGAACTAGGATTTTCAGATTATTCTATAAAAAAACTAAAAAAGTTCCATAATTATCTCCTAGAATACAATAAACGTTATAATTTAATCTCTAAAAACACAGAAAAAAGTATCTGGATTAGGCATATTCTTGATTCGGCTCAGATAATTAAGTTTTTAGACACATCAAAGGACCTTAATATTGTTGATTTTGGATCTGGAGCTGGATTTCCAGGCTTAATAATTGCAATTTATAATGAAAATGTAGGATTTCACGTGAAATTATATGAAAAATCTCCTGTAAAAAGAGCTTTTCTAAAAAATATTAAGAAAGAACTAGATATTAAAAATATAGATATAGAAAATGATGTATATGGAAAGGAAATAGTAGCAGATGTTATAGTTTGTAGAGCTTTTAAAAAATTAGGAGAAATTTTAAAGATTTCACGTGAAACAGTCAAAAAACCCCACAAATTTATTGTCTTAAAGGGAAAAAATGCACAGTCAGAAATTAATAATGTATCTTTAGGCCCTAATTATAGTTATAAGCTAGAAAAAAGTATTACTGACTATGATTCTAAAATAATTATAGTCGATGTAAAATAAAATGGAAAACAAATCTACTATAGCGGTGATAAATCAAAAAGGTGGAGTAGGTAAGACGACTACCGTAATCAATCTGGCTACATCATTGTCCATATTGGGTCAAAATAATCTTATCATTGATTTAGACCCACAAGGTAACGCGACCACAGGACTTGGCAAATCTAATAATGATGAGGATAACAATATTTACAATTTATTAATAAAAAAAATTGAATTAAAGGATTCAATTCAAAAAACAGATATTAAAAATTTAGACATCATAAGGTCAAATGTAAATTTATCTGGTCTTGAAGTTGAGACAGCAAATGACTCTGATAGAGCATTTGTCTTAAAAAAAATTTTAGATAAAGCAAAAAATGATTTGTTGTCAAAGTATGATAATATTTTTATAGATTGCCCGCCCTCACTAAGTTTATTGACGATCATGGCTTTAGTGGCATCAGATGAGTTATTGGTTCCTCTTCAAACAGAATTTTTTGCTTTAGAGGGTATAACTCAATTAGTTAAAACTATAGATCGAATTAAAGTTAATTTGAATCCAGATTTAAAAGTTAGAGGGATCTTGCTTACAATGTTTGATAAGAGAAATAAACTATCTTCACAAGTAGATAAAGAGGCAAGAAATTATTTTAAAGAAAAAGTCTACAAAACTGTAATACCTAGAAATGTTAGATTATCTGAAGCTCCATCACACGGGTTACCATGTGTTATTTATGACAAAACATGTTTAGGTAGTAAATCTTATCTTAAATTAGCCCGTGAGTTTTTAGTTAAAAAAAATTTTGATGTAGAGAGCGCAGCATGAGCACGTCTAAAAAAAAAGGATTAGGCAGAGGTTTAACAGCTCTTTTTGGAGACCAAACACCAGAAGTAAAAAAAAAGCAAAAAACAACTCACAACAGACTTAAAGCAAGTATAGGTGATTTAACTGCAAACAAATATCAACCAAGAGTTCATTTTGATGAAGAAAAATTAGTGGAATTAACTAATTCTATAAGAAAAAACGGCATTATTCAGCCAATAGCAGTAAGAGAAGACAAAGTAGACCCTGGTAGATATGAAATTGTTGCTGGAGAGAGAAGGTGGCTTGCAGCACAAAAAGCTGGCTTGCATGAAGTTCCAATTATCATTTTAGATTTAGATGATAATGAGGCATTAGAAGTTGCTATTGTTGAAAATATTCAGCGTGATGATCTTAATGTTATAGAAGAGGCAAAAGGCTATCAAAGACTATCAGAAGAATTTGGTTATGATCATGAAAAAATTGCTAAGTTTATGTCTAAAAGCAGAAGTCATATTAGCAATACTTTGCGTCTTTTGACATTGCCTAAAGATGTTATTGCTTTGATTGAGGAGGAGAGTCTATCAGCAGGACAAGCCAGACCTTTAATAGGTTTACCGAGCGCAACAAATATTGCAGAAGAAATCGTTGCTAAAAATTTAAGCGCTAGAAGTGTTGAGCTTTTAGTAAGAAGCAAGAAAGGTCCACAAAAATCTGGCCAAATTAGAATAGACTCTAATATACTAAGTGAACAGAATAAAATCCAAGAAAATTTAGGTTTGAATGTTAATATTCAAAACAAAAAAAATAACTCTGGAAAAATTACTATCTTATATAAGAATTTAGAACAATTTGAGCTTGTTTCAAATTTACTTAAGCGGAACTAACTGCTGTACACAAATCTATTATTAAATTTTTAATTAATAAATCTTTTCTTATTGATGAATTCGATTTGATTGCTATTTCTGTATTATAAGTTTTTTCTAAAGCTGCTTGAATTTTATTTTTATTCCACTTTCTTGATTGTTCAATTAACATTGGTTTATCTTTCCAGAATACTGGTGGTTTAAGATTAGATATCAGCGACTCAATATTAGAGTTCTCTTGTTTCATATTTTCAATTTCATTAAGTTTATTAATTCTTTGATTTATTGAGTTTAAATAATAAACATTATTATCTACCTCAAACACAGTGTCAGCGAGTAGTCTGTTAGTGTTGATTTTATTACCATTTAGAGCTTCATCTTTAAGCAAGTTAAAATCATCACTTGTCTTAATATTTAGTAATAGATCTATTTTGTTAGAATCTATTTTTTTGTCTTTAAAACAACTAATAATTTTATCGATTTCATTATTAATTTTATTTCTATCTAATCCAGTATTTTGAATAATAAGATTTGTAACCTGACCTGTCAGTCCTTGATAACCATTTAATTTTTTCATAATTATCTTTCTAATTGTAATCTCGTTGTCTTGATAACATGGAGTAATTCCACAAGATTTAGATTTTTCAAAATAACTTCTTAATTTTGATTTTTTATCAAGAATATCTGAAAATAAGAAAATTCTTTCTTCTTGTATATTTTCGATAATTTCATCTACAATATCTAAAATTTTGTCATTTATTTGATTAATAAAAATTATTTTTTTGTCATTAAATAAAGATTTATTGTTTATTTCATTTACTAAAATATTTTTATTTTTGATTATTTCATCTTGAAATAGATTAAGAACTTCTTGGTTTTTATTCTGAATTCTTAACCTTTCTTTAAATTCTTTTTTTAAACCTTGGTTTTCTCCATAAAATAAAAATAATTTACAATTATTAATAGATTCAAAACTTTGTTCTAGAATATAACTTTTATATATCATCTAACTTTAAACTTATTTTTTTCAGAATCTTTTGAGAAATATCTTTTATTAGATTATCAATTAATTTTTTTTCATTATTTAATGTTGTAGAATAGCCATCAGCAACTAAATACTCTCCTGTGTTGGAAACATTTATTTCATAATTTTTATTATCATTTATTAAACTAAATTGAATATTAACGTTCAAAGAGAGTTGATATTTTGTGATTTCGTTTTTTATGTTTTTTTCTTTTATATTTTTAGTCTTTTTTGTATTTAAATTTATTAATAAAATATTTTGATTATTTTTTGTAGAGTGAACTAGTAAATTATTTTTAATCTTAAAATTTATTCTTTTATCTCCAAAAGTGTTAATTTCTTTTATTGAAAAATTCTTCCCTTCAGATTCATTTAGAACTTTGAATCCACAACTTATTGTCATGGACAAAAAAAGCAATAAAAAGAATTTTGTTATTATTTGTTTCATTAATCTTTAACAATGTAATTTATAATTTTATTTTTAACAAAGATAGTTTTTATAATTTTTTTATTGATTAGGTATTTATTTGCTTTAGAAGATTTCATTATTAATTTATTTATTTCTGTTTCTTTTAGGTCTTTCTTGATATCTAGGACGTCCCTAGTTTTTCCATTTACTTGTATAACCATGTTTATTTTGATGTTTTCTAATACTTTTTCATTAATTTTTGGCCATTTATTTACTTCCTTGCAACTTAGATTTGATAGGCATTCATATGCAAGATGTGGTGTAAAAGGTATCATTAATTTCATTATTTTAATTATATTATCAGTTAGAATTTTTGTTCTTATTTTTAATTTAATGGATTCATTAAAATATCTATAAATTTCATAAAATTGTGCAACAGCTACATTAAATTGAAAATTATTTATAGCATTATCAATTTTGTATATGTATAAATTAATTTTTTCTTCAAAGATCTTTTTTTCGTCATCATTTTCTGCAGCATCAACTCTATTTAAGATTGTTTGATTTAGATTCCACATTTTTTGTAAAAATTTATTTGAAGAAAAAACTCCAGTATCAGACCATTGTACATCTTTTTCTGGAGGGCTATCAGATAAGATAAACCATCTAACCGCATCCGCTCCGTATTGTTTAATCATAGTTTCTGGATCTACCGTATTCTTTTTAGATTTTGACATGGACTCCGAGGGACCGATCGCAACTTCAGATTTATCTAATATTTTAATTGCTTTTTTTTTAGAAATTATTTTTACTTCATCAGGGTAAAGCCAATTACCGTTTAAATCTTTATAAGTTTCATGACACACCATGCCTTGTGTAAATAAATTCTTAAATGGTTCAGAGTATTTAATTTTATTATTACATTTTTTGATTGCTTTCATAAAAAAACGAGAATACAGCAAATGTAAAATTGCATGTTCTATGCCTCCAATATATTGATCAACAGGCATCCAATAATTAACTTTTTCATTATCAAAAGGAGCATTTTTATTTTTAGGTGAACAAAATCTTAAAAAATACCAAGATGAATCAACAAAAGTATCAAGAGTGTCTGTTTCTCGGGTTGCTGGTTTTCCGGTTTTTTTATGAATCGTTTTTTTCCAATTTGGATGATTATCCAATGGGTTACCGGAAGACTTAAGATCAGCATCATACGGCAGTTTTATTGGTAGTTCACTTTTATCTACTGGAACAACAGAACCATCTTCTAAATAAATCATGGGTATTGGGCATCCCCAATATCTTTGCCTAGAAATACCCCAGTCCTTTAATCTAAACAAAGTTTGTTTTTTTCCAATTTTTTTTTCTTCAATCTTATTAATAATTCTTTTTTTAGCCTCATCTATATCTAAATCATTTAAAAATTCAGAGTTAACCATTGCACCATTACCAATGTATGCTTCTTGCATTTTTTCTCCATCATTGGAATTATCTTTATCTGAGACCACTCTTATAATTGGGAGTTTATATTTTTTTGCAAAATCAAAATCTCTTTGATCGTGAGCAGGGCAACCAAAGATGGCACCATTTCCGTAATCCATTAAAACAAAATTTGCAACGTATATCGGTATTTTTTTACCATTCACAAAAGGGTGTTCTGCAAAAAGCTTTGTGTTAAATCCTAATTTTTCTGCATTAGCCAAAGCTTCTTCTGTTGTTCCAATTTTAGAACATGAATCTTTAAATTTTTCAAAATCTAAATTTTCATTAAAATTTTTACATATTTCATGATCTACTGAAATAGCAATAAAACTTGCTCCAAAAATAGTGTCTGGTCTAGTAGTAAAAATAGATAAGCTTTTGTTTTGACCAATGACTTTAAAATTTAATTCACAACCAATAGATTTCCCAATCCAATTTTTTTGCATTAATTTTACTTTTTCTGGCCATCCTGATAGTTTTTCTAAATCTTTTAAAAGTTCATTTGAAAATTTAGTGATATTGAAAAACCATTGTGATAATTTTTTTCTTTCTACAACTGCATTTGATCTCCAACCTTTTCCATTGATAACTTGTTCGTTTGCTAAAACAGTTTTTTCTACAGGATCCCAATTAACATAAGTTTCTTTACGGGATACTAATCCTTGATTATAAAAATCAATAAATAATTCTTGTTGATGCTTGTAATAATTCTCGTCGCAGGTAGATATTTCTAAATCCCAATCAATAGATAGGCCGAGCATTTTTAATTGGTTTTTCATTATCTTAATGTTTTCTTGTGTCCAATCTTTAGGTTTTAAATTATTCATTTTTGCAGCATTTTCCGCAGGTAAACCAAACGCATCCCAACCCATTGGGTGTAAAACATCAAAACCTTTCATATACTTATAACGAGCAATAACATCTCCAATAGTATAATTTCTCACATGTCCCATATGTATTTTTCCTGAAGGATAAGGAAACATTTCTAAACAATAAAATTTTTTACCTTTTTTATTGTACAGCCTGGAAGAAACAAATTTTTCTTGCCATTTTTTTTCAATTACTTGAAAATTTACTCTTTCCATTTAAGATTTATTTTTTCTTTTTTTCTTTTTCTAATTGAGCTGCTTTTTGCAAAATTGTACTTCTTAATTCCTGACTAATTTTTGAATTATTTAATAATGCAATTTTACAATTTTGATTTCCAGAACATTTTTTTTTATGAACAATTATTTTAAGACTATCACTTCGAACTTCATTAGACAGAAATCTAATTGAAATTTTAATTGACTCATTGGAACTTTCTCCAGTATACCAATCGGAAATTATCATCCCTCCAGAATAATCAACTGTGCTTAAAGGAAGAAAATCTAAAATTTCCAAAGAAGCTCTCCACATTGGATTAGATGAGGTAAATTCAAAGTTTCCTCCACGTCTATTCATCAAACCTCCCAAAGAAACACCGCCACCTTCTTCAATATTTTTTCTTGCTCTGTCCGATCCTTTGACTGGAGTTTTTCTTGTATCAACTTTTTCGGGTTTTAAAGCTCCGCATGATGTAAATATTAGTATTAAAGGAATAATTAAAAAAAATTTGTAGTTTTTTGTCATCATTATCATTATGTTTATGTCAAAGAATCAGGAAAAACAAAAAAATTGTTAAAAATTGATAATTCTAACAATGATAGAAAAATAAGGAAATAAGTGTTGTAATTATACAACACATTAGCAGTATATCAGTAAATTAATAACTTTTAGATTCAAAAAAGGCTTGAGAATGCTAATTTTCACCACGTTTTAATTATTAAAACTAAATAGAAGGACAAAAACAATGAAAACAATAATGAAAACATTATTCGTTTCTATCGCTTCATTATCACTAATGTTCACTGCTAACGCAGGCGAAGTAAGTGTACATGGTACAGCTAAAGCTACGTACCACATCACTAACGGAGAACAGTCTGATAATACAATCGGTATTACAAACGAATTAAACTTCAAAGCTAGCGGCGAGATGGACAATGGTTATGCTTGGTCATACGACATGGCATTAGATCCAAGATCAGCTGACAGTGGAGATGCAGCCAATGATGATACAAATATCACAATAGTCATGAACGACATGGGTACTGCGAAAATTTGTGTATCAACTTGCGGAAACAGTAAAGAATATGCTTTTGACCAATCAGCTTACACATCAATGTCTGATACAGGTTTGAGCCCGGGTATTGAATATCCAATCTCAGCATCTTCTTACGCTTCATTACAATATCACACACCAGAACTTCCTTTTGGAACAACTGCGTCATTTGCTTATGGTCAACATAAAGTTGGAGATGGTCAAGGCGCAAACGCACAAGCGGATGCAAACGGTGATAACATCAGCGCTTATTCATTAGTGACTAAACCTATTGATGGTTTAACAGCTAGTGCTTCATACTATGAAATACATGACTATGATGATGGTGTTACAACTGAGGACCAACTACAAGAAGGTGGTGCTTGGGGTCTTGCATATGCTTGGGGTAATTTCACAGTAGGTTATGGTAAGTCATACAAAGCTCCAGAAGCTTCTGCAATTACTGCAGGTGGAACTACAGTAGAATACTATGAAAACACTGGTATCTCTGTAGCATTCGCAGTAAATGACGCTTTGTCAATATCATACACAACTGAAGAATCTGAAGCAAATTATCAGACTTCTACTACAGCAAACTATGATGTAGATATGAACTCTATTCAAGCTGCTTACTCATTAGGTGGTGCAACATTATCATTAGCAAGAGCTGATTACGATAATATCGGTTATGTTAATGGAACAGATGCAAGCGACACGATTATCGCTTTATCATTTGCATTCTAATAATTAAGTTAGTTTATAAAATTAAAAGGGGCGATTTTTCGCCCCTTTTTTTTTCTTCAATTTATTTCCCCGCTTTTAATTAAAAGAAATGTCTTGATAAAATAATTGGCTTTTTCTTTATTTCCGAAGATAAAGCAATAGAATCACATTTAACTGTATTGAGTTTATTTAAATTAGATAGTTTTATTCCTCCTAGGGGGATTAAGTTTTCTCTTCTAGATAATTTTAAAAGATTAAATTTTACCACCCCCAGAAATCCTTTCTTATATTTGTAAGATGTTTCAAATAAACGTGAAAACACAATACTAGAACAACCTTGAAATTTTTTTATGCTAAGTTCTTTAATATTATGTGCAGATCCAATTACTTTAAAATTAGAATTTCTTAAATGGGCAATTTTGAGATTTTTATTGTAAGCCGAAATATATATACCATCTGCCTTTAAGATATTGGTCAATTTTACGTTGTTGGCAACATAAAATTCTATATTTTTAGTTTTACAAATTTTTCTAAACCTCATCAATTCTTCTATATTCTTAGCTATATTTTTGGATCTATAAATTATGCAGAATTTATTGGAATTTTTTATATTTTTTAAATCTATATCTCTGATATTTTCTATTATAAAATAATATTTATTTTTAAAGACAGACATATGAACATCATAATTGAAAGATTTAATAAAATAAAATCTAATATTGAAAAAGTTTCTAGCGATAACGCCAGAACTATAGTTGCGGTAAGTAAGACATTTTCATTAGATCATATTTTGCCACTAATTAATTATGGACATATGCATTATGGTGAAAATAAAGTTCAAGAAGCCGAAGTTAAATGGTTGCAAATAAAGAATAAAAAACAAGATCTAAAACTTCATATGATTGGTAAGTTGCAAAGCAACAAAGCAAAAAAGGCAGTTCAAATTTTTGATTATATACATTCTCTGGATAGCGAAAAACTTGCAGATGTTTTAGCAAAAAGTCAAAATAGCATAAATAAATCTGTTAAATATTTTATTCAAGTTAATCTGGGCAATGAAATTCAGAAATCAGGTATTTCTTACAATGAAGTAGATGCTTTTTATAATTATTGTACTAAAGAAAAAAATTTAAATGTTCTAGGTTTAATGGCTATACCGCCGAATGATAAAAAATCAGCAGAATATTTTAAAAACATATCAGAATTAAATGCTTCACTTGGTTTGAAAGATTTGAGCATTGGAATGTCTTCAGATTATATGGAGGCTATTAAATATAAATCCACATATCTAAGAATAGGTAGTTCAATATTTGGTGAGAGATCTTAATTAATATTTATTATTGTCGATTTATTAATTTTTTTAATTACTTTCTTTAAATCTCTTTTACTAACTGCAATGCATCCTAATGTATTTTTATAATTTTTTCTTGCCACATGTATAAAGATTGCACTTCCTTTCCCTTTACGTATTGGATTCAAATTATAATTCAAAACCAAAATTATATCGTAAGTATTATCTTTTCTATAAATTTTTTCAGCACTGTATTTAGATGGAAGCTTAATCAATTGATTGTATTTTTTAGATTTTGGATCATTGCACCAACCCATGTCTTTTCTAATAGATAGCTTGGTTATCTTGGATTTAAAGCATGATACACGGTCTTTCCGATACAAAATAGTCTTAATTTTAAATTTACCCTTTGGTGTTATTTTGTCGCCTTCTTTTTTTTTATTTCCAATTCCTCTTTTACCAATGGCACATTTTATTCTATACTTATCTAAAATAAGTTTTTTATTTTTTATAAATATATGCATAAAATAAATGTTTTATCTTTTGGGTCTAAAAATTTTAACACTTCACTCGAGGAACTTAAAGATCATTTAAATTTTAAATTAACAACAATTGATACAAATATAAATATAGAGTCTAAATTTTTTGATAATTATGACGTTTTATTTTGTCATCAAGATTTTTTAAATGATAACCCATCCTTAGAGGATTTTAAAAAATCCAGTAAGATAAAAATTTTAGCTTATAACTCTGATAAATTAAAATTTGATCTTTTTGTTGATAAAATATCTTTGCCTACAAAATTTGAGGAGATTAATCATATAATTGAAAATTCAGTAATAAAAAAAAGTTTCTCTGCAAATTCTTCAATTAGGATTAAAGATTATATTTTAGACAAGAATGAAAAAAAATTATTAAAAGATAAAAGACATGTATTACTAACAGAAAAAGAAATTCAACTCTTGGAACTGTTTTTAAGTTATAACCAACCTATAAGTAAAAATAAGATTCTAGATGAAGTTTGGAAATATTCAGAAGATGCTGATACTCATACAGTTGAAACGCATATTTATAGATTGAGAAAAAAAATTAAATCAAAATTCTTAGATGAAAATTTTATTTTAAATAATAAAAACGGTTATTTATTATGAAAAAAAGAAACAAAATAGCTTTAGATTTATTTACTACAAAATATCGTAAACGTGTTGTTAAGCCTAAAAAAGGAAAAGGCAGTTTTAAAAGAAGAAAAAAATAATTTAGTTTAGTCGAGCGCCAATTTTTTGAATTATTTTTGAGGACATTTCAGTGCCTTTAATCAAGCTTTCTTTGAGAGACAGATGATTTACATGACCATGTAAAAAACCTGCAGCAAAAAGATCGCCAGCACCAGTTAAGTCTACAATTTTAAGATTTTTTTGAATCTCACATTCTACAACTTCACTACCTTGGATAGCAGTTGCTCCTTTTTCTCCTCTAGTAATAATAATTAATTTTCCTAGTTTTTTTGAAAATTCAATAACTTCGTCAAAGCTTTTTGTGCTGACAAGAGACATAATTTCTTGTTCGTTTGCAAATGTAATATCTAATTTATTTTTAACTAAGTCTAAAAAGTGCGGTTTGTGTCTTTCTACGCAAAATAAATCAGATAAAGACATGGCAGCTTTATTTGAATGTTGAATTGCTTTATCAAAAGCCTTCTTGGGATCACCTTCATCCCAGAGGTAACCTTCAAGAAATAAAATTTCACTATTTTTTATTGCATTAGTGTTTATATCATTTTCATTGATTTTTCCTGCTGTTCCAAGGAAAGTACACATTGTTCTTTCTGAATCAGGCGTAATTAATATTAAACAAGTTCCAGTAGGCAATGTTTCTTTTTTTTTAGAATAAAAATATTTAACATTTTCTTTTTTTAAGCCTTCTTCATACTTACCACCCAATTCATCATTGCTAACTTTACCGATAAATCCTGCTTTATTCCCAAGTTGTGAGAGACCAACAATTGAATTAGCCACTGAACCACCTGAAATTGTCTCCTCAATTTTAAGATTTGATAATAATTTTTTGAATTCATTCTCGTCTACAAGTTTCATTGTGCTTTTCGTTAATTTGTTATTAGTTAGAAAATCATTATCTACTTTGCAAATAACATCAACGATTGCGTTTCCAATTCCTATAATTTTCATTTTTGTTAAGCTTTTTTTGTTTTAATTGGCTTTTTTCTTTTTGGATAACAGCTTTTACAAATTTTACAAGTTATACCGTAACATTCTCTAGCTTTACAATACTCTCTTCCATACCAAATTATCTGTAGATGAAGTTTATTCCATGATTTTTTGGGAAATAGCCTTTTTAAATCTTCTTCAGTTTGAACAACATTTTTGCCACTAGTTAAGCCCCATCTTTGTGCCAATCGATGAATATGAGTATCAACAGGAAAAGCAGGATGACCAAAACCTTGAGACATTACTACGCTTGCTGTTTTATGTCCTACGCCATGTAAGCTTTCAAGATCTTCAAAACTTTCAGGCACTTTTCCTTCATGCTTTTCTACCAATTGCTTCGAAAGCAGATATATGCTTTTGGCTTTATTTCTAAAAAAACCTAAGGTTTTTATTAATTTTTCAATTTTTTTTCTTCCGAGTTTTACAAAATGTTCTGGTTTATTATATTTTGGATATATTTTTCTTGTTGCTTTATTTACATTAACATCTGTAGTTTGTGCGGACAAAGTCACAGAAACTAACAAAGTAAATAAATTTCTGTGTTTTAAGGGTACTGGAACACTTGGATAAATTTTATTTAAAATTCGAAGGATATTCTTAGACTTTTCTTTATTATTCACTAAGTAGCTTTCTTTTAGTCTATTTGAAATTCAAAACGTTTCTCATTGAATATAAGCCAGGTTTTTTGCCTACCATCCATCTTGCTGCAGTTAATGCACCTTCAGCAAAAAGCGCTCTATCAAAAGATTCATGATTTAAAGAGATTATTTCTTTTCCACTTGAAAAAGAAACTTCGTGTTTACCTATAACTGAGCCTTTTCTTAATGAATTAAAATTAATTTTTTTACCATAAGGAAAAGATTTTTTATTCAGATGTTTTTTCCCTATCAACTTATAAAAATCTTTATTTTTTCCTACAGCAATACCTTTGCCGAGCATTAAAGCCGTCCCTGAAGGATGATCT
>Ga0310344_10002867_pt1 | contig 12937 bp, 8 predicted proteins | sample HC15DNA20200_MG_FD_203801 | JGI IMG/M metagenome (GOLD analysis project Ga0310344, IMG submission 203801) | Marine microbial communities from station ALOHA, North Pacific Subtropical Gyre - HC15-DNA-20-200_MG | ecosystem: Environmental > Aquatic > Marine > Oceanic | place: Pacific Ocean: North... | reverse complement strand
AATACTCTAAGATGGGAGAGCATTGTTACACCAATAAAACTTCAACGGATATGAGCTTCGGAAGCGTTGAAATCGTAATCAAGTTCAATCTCTACTTCACAAATACTTCTTCCGTGCAAACCCTTGTCACCCAGCCTGACATCCAGGCTGAGTGCCTGCCACCACCTCCGGCCACGATTACTACTATGTCGTCGGCGGCGGAAGTGATAGGGACCAAGGTGTCGGGGTTGGTCTGGTCTATCCAGTTAGGCCAAACTCTATTCCCGTAGTGTGCTAGGTCCTTTAGCTCGCGGATGGGCATTCGGGCGTTGGCGTAGATGTACTCTCTGACGTCGGCCTTGGAGAATCCAGATTTTGCGATCTCGTCCGCGTGCTCAGGGCAGAGCACCAGCACAATCTGGGATCGGGTACCCAAGTGGTAATAGCCAGGGATTCCTAAACCGCGCATGTTGCCTGCCAACGTTCGCAGTACTTCAGTTCCGGTGCCTACCGTGCTTTCCATGACGTTGTAGACGCCTAAGATTGCGGCTATCGTCACCGTGCTGGCTGAAGGGTCGTAACCAAGTTCCACGTGCCGCGGTTCCCACGGGCTGAGTTCCTCGTTCTCACTGAAACAGAAGCTGTATCGGTAGGGAGTGGACAGCGTGGCCTTGTCCATGTCTCCAGGGATAAGCCCGCCCAGGTTGCGTATTGCCAATCGCAGAGCCCGCCCGATGGCTGCGTTTGCTCGAAAGCCAGGCCCGAAGCAAGCAGCGTCGCCGTTTATGTTTAGTTCCTTTGCGATAGGGCCGTTCACGATCAACACCTGGCCCGCGCCGCCAGTGGTCACCGCATTTCCCGCCAGGTTGAACTCGTCCCTAAGGGCTGCTTTCAGGGCAGCTATCACTACGGGGAAGTGCTCGGGGAGGCAACCGGCCATGACGGCATTGACGGCCAGTTTCTCTAGGGTGATGTTAGAGTTTCCGGGCTGCATGCGGCCTAATGAGTCGGAGGGGTCGCCTCCGTATTCGGATAGCATCTCCCTGACGAGATCTTCAGTTGGCGGGACAACTGGGAGGCCATCGGTCCAACCTTGTTCCCAACAGTAGTCTTGGATCTCGCGGGACGAGCCCGCTATCCGGACTCGGCTAGAATGGAGGGAAATGTTAAGGTTGGCCATGTTTATGGTTGTCCTTTCGTCTGGTCTTTAGACCTTTTCCAAGGGGGCGAAGCTAAGCAGTAGCCGTTTTAATCCGACGCCTACTGCGAACTCGATGGTGACCTCTGTGTCTGCGGCGGTCACCTGCACTCCGGTCACCACGCCCTCGCCAAAGGCCGAGTGACGAACCGAGTCTCCCACCTGCAGGTCAGGTCGAGATGTCACTGGTTGTTCGCGATTGATGGTCGGCGTTGGGGCCTGCCAGTCACTCCAGGATGGACGCTTGGGGGCGTATCCTCCGTTGGTCCGGTCACCGGTTCCGCGTTCTATGGGACCAGCGCCTGAAGTAAGGAGTTCTGGCGGTATGTCACGCAGAAAACGTGATGCGGGTCCGGCCATGGAACTGCCAAACACTGTCCGGTGGAATGCGCGAGTTAGGTAGAGTCGACTCTCAGCGCGGGTCATGCCTACGTAGCAGAGCCTTCGCTCTTCTTCCATCTGCTCCTCGGAGTCCATTGATCGACTGTGAGGTAGCAGCCCTTCTTCCATCCCAACTATGAACACCACTGGGAACTCGAGTCCCTTGGCCTGGTGCAGGGTGATAAGGGTGATGGAATCCTCTTCGTCCTCGTAGTTGTCCACGTCAGCCACTAATGAAAGTCGTTCTAGCAGAGTGGCCAAGCCGTCTGGAGGTGTTTCGGCATTGAACTCTTGGGCCATACTGCGGAGTTCCAGGATGTTCTCCCAGCGCTCCTGGGGATTGTCGTCACTATCCTGGATGTGGGACTTGAATCTAGTGTCTCCAAGCACCCGGTCGACTAGGTCCACCACTGGCATGTTTTTGCTTAATTCGATGAGCTCTTCCATAGTGATAGCAAAATCGGCGAAGGATGTGGCTGCTCGGGTGGTGACAGCGACTGGACACGGCTCTCCGCTCAATCTAGCGGCAGCGATGTCTTGCATTGCGGCGAACATTCCTAGGTTATGTACCCGGGCGTAGTCCCCTAAGACTTGCATGGATTTGGCTCCGATACCCCGTGGCGGGACATTGATTACTCTGCCCAGGTTTATATCGTCGTGGGGGTTATGTACCAAATGCAGGTACGCCATAAGGTCCTTGACCTCCCGCCTTTTGTAAAAGCGGACTCCGCCCACCAGCCTGTATTTTGTGCCCCTGTGAAGGCAGGCTTCCTCTAAGGCTCGGGACTGGGCGTTGACACGGTACATAATTGCGCAGTCACCGGGATTAAAACCGTCCTCACGCACTAAGCGGGCCGATTCTGAAACCACAAACGCAGCTTCTTCTCCTTCGTCGTAGGCTTCACGGACCTGAACTTTTTCGCCTTTGTCGTTGTCAGTGAAGAGGTCTTTTGGGATGCGCTGTCCGTTGATGGATATTAGGTTCTTGGCTGCGTCTAAGATGGTCGAAGTCGAGCGGTAATTCTGGTCTAAGGTGATGGTTTTGGACTGTGCGTAATCCTGCTGAAAGCTCAGGATGTTGCGAATATCCGCGCTCCGCCAGGAATAAATAGACTGATCCGGATCGCCTACTACGCAAATGTTCTTGTGGGACTCGCCTAGGAACTTAGCCAACTGGTATTGCGCAGTGTTGGTGTCCTGGAATTCGTCCACCATGATGTATTGGTAGCGGTCCTGATATTTCTTCTTTACCTCTGGAAACTCCCGCAGCAATTGGACCGATTTCATCAGAAGGTCGTCAAAGTCGAGGGCGTTGTTGCGTGTGAGGGACTCTTCGTAATGGCGGTAGACTCGGGCGGCTCGTTCCTCGAAATAGTTATCCGGGTCCGCGTTCTTGGCAAACATTGGAGCGTCCCAGAGGGCGTTTTTGGCCTTAGATATGGTACCCAAAACAGCGCGGGGAGCGAACCGTTTGGGATCGACGTCAGCCAATTCCATAGACTCTTTTACAATCTTGATCTGGTCATCGGCGTCGTAGATGGAATAGTTGGATTCTAATCCTAGGTATTGCCCGTCCCAGCGCAGGAGCTTAGCGCAGAATGAGTGGAAAGTTCCCACCGTCATGTATTCGCTGCGGCTGCCGATTAATCGATTCAGCCTATCTCGCATTTCTCTGGCGGCCTTGTTGGTAAATGTCATCGCCAGGATGTTGTAGGGATTTATGCCGTATTCGCTGACGAGGTAGGCGATGCGGTGAGTGATTACCCTGGTTTTGCCGCTGCCAGGTCCGGCTACAATCAAAAGAGGGCCGTCTACAGTCTCGACGGCTTCTTTTTGTGCGGAGTTTAGGCCTTCTAGTAATTCTGAGCCTGTCGTCATGGGCCGATTATAACATGACATAAGACGATTTTAGCTTCAGAATCGAATTATCTTATTTGACCCAAGCCACTATTAGCCTGTCGCCAAGGTATTGGTCCAAGCAATACCCCGACGCCCACGCTGGTGTTAGATTCATTTATAGAGGTGATGGTACAGAGAGATGAAGAGATAGTGGTCAACAAAGCGTCTTGAGCTTGCTTGTCTTAATAGGCGCTGCAATCGCTGACCGATGCCCTCTTGGCAACAGCTTTTGCTAGTGATTTGGTGTCGGTGCTATTGGCTATTAATATATGGTCCGAAAATTAGACACGTTCCAGTTGGTTAGCGCCGGCTTGCTGGCCTAGGTCGTCAATACGTGTAAAGCTTTTGCACGCGAGTTGCAAACATTTAGCTCGCTGGCTTATCGGAGTCTACGCCACAACCTTGATTTGGACGGGAGTATTCCGTTTGGAAAATCCATAAAAGGGCAACTAGGTGTTACGTATCTATCTTTACAACCATGCAACCTAATCAAAGATTCGGGCCAGTGTCCGGTACAGGGACTGCCTTTACCAGTGTGGAAAAGTCTTTAATACAGAGGTCTGTTTGTGCCTTTTCACCTCAATTTGATGTTGTTTGTTAAATCATTCAATATCCTGGTGCTGATTATTTGCGTTAAGTTACGAACCGTAGAAACCTGCTGGAGCCGATAGGCATGAACTGTTCTGTTTGCGAACAAGAGAACGACTCGGGGTACCGGTTTTGCAGTAGATGCGGGGCCGCAGAGGGCCGCAGAATCCCCACTCTGCTTCTGTTGGGAACGTTCTTCACTAGAGAGATTATCTGGGGTATCACCCTTTCAGGATTGGCCATACCGTTGTTGTTACTCCTGAGTGGCCTTTGGGGTGGATGGTTGTTCTGGCAAGCCATAGGCTTTGACAGCTACTGGGCAATCTTCGGATTTGTCTTCCTTGGTCCAGGGACATTCTTCACATTATCGATGCTCCCCATGTTTCGCGGTGTCCAATCAATTCTGTTCAATCTGGGGATCGTCATGGCTGTAAGCACCGTTGCTGCCGCGGTTTTTGGGTTGGGTTTTTTCATGTATCTGTATGGGGATTTTCGCTAAGGATATTTGTTGCTCACGCCCTAAAAGACCATTCGATTGACCGATTTTAGTCAAATGACGCCCTGCCTAGACGGTGATATAATTATCCCTTGCTTGGAACGCCGGTTGGGCACGCCTGTACAAACTCGATGAGACGCAGCCAATACTGGTTAACTCAATGAGAATCGGCAAAGCTAATGCCAAACTTGAAATGTACTGAAATCTCGTTATTGGGGCACCATCGGGCCTAGGACTAGAGAAATCAGAATTCCCTTGCGATCCGCGCTGCCGGCAAACAAATGCCAGCGGCCACATAGGACGGTAATACCCATGCCAAATACGATGCCCCAGAATCTGAGAACCCCGGGACCCACACCCATCCCCGTCGATATAAACGAGGCTATGTCCGATCCTATGATTAATCATCGTGGCCCGGAATTTGGCGAATTGATCGCCAAGACAACACAGCAGTTGAAGCAGGTCTTTATGACCAAGAATGATTTATACATTTTGACTGCCTCCGGCACGGGATCTTTGGAGGCGGCAATTGTTAACACATTATCCCCTGGAGATAGAGTGATCGCAGCTACGGCTGGTGCTTTCGGAGACCGCTTCGTGGACATGGTTGAAGCCTACGGAGCAGACGTTAAGCGCATGGACTTTGAATGGGGCAGTCCAATGGATCCGAACGAGATACGCAAAGTTTTGATGGCGGAACCAGAGATCAAAGCGGTTCTGGTCACTCATAATGAGACGTCAACAGGTGTGACGCATCCCGTGGAAGAGATAGCTCAGGTTGTGAAGGGTGAGTTCGACAAGCTACTGCTGGTTGACGCCGTTTCCAGTCTGGGCTGCATCCCTCTTCCAGTAGATGCCTGGGATTGCGATATGGTAGGCACCGCCTCTCAGAAAGGGTTCATGATTCCACCTGGTTTGTCTTTCATAAGCGTAAGTGAACGTGCTTGGGAAGCACAGCAGACGGCTAAGATGCCTCGATTCTACTTTGATCTCTCAATGGCTAAGGAGTACCTGGCAACTGGTCAGACTCCCTTTACGCCAAACCTTTCGGCTATGTATGGGTTGAGCAAGGCTCTCGACGTATTGCTTGAAGAGGGTATGGAAAATGTGTTTGGACGCCACTCGGCTATTGCTCAATTCACCCGCGACCACATGAAAGAATTGGGACTGGAACTCCTGGTAACTGATGAAAAATATGCCTCCAATACCGTGACTGCGGTTAAGATACCTGATGGAGTGGATAACAAGGCGCTGGTCGGCAAGATGCGAACGGAACACAATGTGGTACTGGCCGGTGGACAAGGTCGGATGAGCAACGACATATTCAGGATTGGCCATTTAGGAGCAGTTGCCAAGTCAGACATTACTGACGTTGTTGATGCCCTGAAAATTGTTTTGCCTCAGGTGGGATTTAAGAGTTAAAGCTTGCATCGTCCTTATGTTAGGATTTCGAACCGAACTGGGCTATCGTTCCCGGCGATTCAGACATGAGCAGTGTGATAATTTACTGAAACAAAAAAGATTCGCCGTAGTAGCGTAAGAACAGCTCCGGCGTTATTTATAGCTGGTAGTGGTGGGAGGCGCCAGGCATGGCTATTTCTCAGCTTGAACAGGCGATGGCCACTCTTAGGTTGGGCCTTGCCGAGATGCGGAATAAAGAAAACCAATTGGATCAACTGGTCAACCAATTCCAGACACAGCTTCGTCGGTTACCGCGGCAGGTTGTTTACGGGCAGGGATCTTTGGACATGTCCTTGGCGGCCATGAGTGAGATTGAGGAGCGGTTAGACGATGCCATGGCCAACCGCCGTAGATTACTAGCAATTAAGGATACGGCAACCCAGGAATTGGAGGCGCTTCAGTTGCTGAAGCGGGTGGATGAAGCTCGGTCCAAGCTGGCAAGCCTGAAACGAAGTGGCACCTCGGGCAATGATGATGTATCGGATGAGGTCAGGCAGCTAGAAAATTTCATCGCTGCCAACAGTCGCCAGGCAGAGCAAGCCATCACAGATCGATTCAGGGAGCGAACCAACCGAGAATCTTGAACTGGATAAACTCCTCAGAGTTCTCCTTCTAGCCTGTTAATCACCAAGCCTGTGGGTAGTTTAGGGAAGAAGAAGGTTGATTTCCGAGGCAACCGTTGACCTCCACCCACAATGCTTTCAAAGGCATCTAGAGGGAATGGCTTTAGCAGGAAGGTCATCTGCAATTCCCCTTTACGGGCCTGTTCCACAGCCTCGTCGTGGTCGTGCATGAAATCCAGATGCTCCAGTGTGGCATCTCCCAGTTCTGGTCTCAGCACCTTCTCTTCTAGTACCCAGGCTTCAGATGCGGATAATGCCCCCCAAGATGGGTCGATCGCCGATTCTTTCAATCTCAGCATCCTTGACCCGTCACTGTCTACCGCCGCCAATAGTTGTGTGTTAACACCTTGTGCGTCCACCTGATCGATTAGTGAGTCCGAGTTTCCGGATAGTGGGGCTGAATCGAACAGTTCGTTTATCTTGGTTTTGATTTTGGCCAATTTATCTTCGGGAACAGCGTTCAAAGTGCGGTGATAGCCAAGGACCACCAGACCGGGGTCATCAAAAGCAATCAGAGTCATCATTACATAGTTGTGAGCCAGGTTTGGTGCTTTTGCGGCTTCGTTTTCTGCATGCCGGTCCAGTTGATACTGTCTGGCTGCTTCATAGCGATGGTGACCATCAGCAAGGTAGATAGGGCGCCCGGCGAAGAATTCACTGATTTGGCGATGCACATCAGAGTCTGAGATACACCATAGAACGGTTCTGTTATTGGAGTCGTCGGTGGCGTCAAATTCTGGCTCGTCAGCCATCACTTTGTTGAAAACTTGGGTCAACACACCTTCTGTATCCCTGAAGATGGACATTATAGGGCTTATATTCGCAGAAAGGGATTCCATCAGCCAGATTCGGTCTTGAATCGCCGGCGCTTGGGTGAATTCGTGCGGCAGTATCTGGCGCGTTTGATAGTCTTCTAATCCAACTGAAGCGATCAGTCCAACTCGAACCATTAGTTTGTCGCCCAGTGGGAAGCTATGACGCATCAGGTAGTAACAGGGTTCCGCATCCTGGCAGAGGACCTCCTCTTGTCTCCATTGGTCAAACAGGTTGGAAGCGGCAGCGTATTGTTCCTTGGCTGATGTGGTCCAGTCCAAGCTCTCGCCTGCCTCAAGATGAATCACGTTGTATCGACTTTGGCGTTTGAGCGCTTCTTGGGTTTCCTCATCGATCATGTCGTAGGGCGGGCAGAGTACTGAAGCGATGTCTCCTACCGTGTCCTTGTTGAACCGCCATCCTCTGAACGGACTTACCTCTGCCATTTTGCACCTGCATTTTGATTGAGTTTACTTATTGGTTAGCCGATTGATTATATGTGAACCCTTACAGTCAGTCCACATCCAAATCTAGCTTCAAGTTTCACGATTTATCGCCAGATAAAGCTGTATTAATCTTGTGATATAATTTGTGTCTGCTCAGGCACGGATTAATATCAGGTATTTCCAGTTTTCTGTTGTATATTGGACTAATTTCGGGATTAGACCCGCGATAAGGAAGGTAACCCATGGCTGGCCCAATCGAACATATAGACGGCGGCACCATCACCACCGCCCAAGGCTTTAAAGCTGGGGCTACTTACGTGGGTATCAAGACTTTCTCGGAAGATAAGATGGACATGGGAATGCTCCTATCTGATACTCCATGTTCAGTAGCTGGTGTGTTTACTAAAAGCGCATTGGTGTCTCCGTCCGTGACAGTCAACCGTGAGACCATTGCTGCAGGCGGTACAGTGCGTGGTTTGGTGGTTAACTCAGGCATTGCCAACGCGGGAGTAGGAGATCAGGGATATACCGACGCTAAACAAATGGCTTCTCTGGCGGCTGTTGGGCTGGGGGTAAAACCGGAAGAGGTTCTGGTATTTAGCACTGGTGTCATAGGTGTTGAGTTGCCTATGACCCTGATCAAGAAAGGTGTTGATGAGATTAAATTAGTGGAAGACGGCGGCAACGCGCTGGCCCGTTCCATGATGACCACCGACACTCGTACCAAGGAAACTGGGGTTAAAGTGAACTTAGCCGGGACCGAGGTAAATATCTCTGGAGTTGCCAAGGGTTCAGGGATGATTCATCCCAACATGGCGACCATGCTCTGCTTTGTGGCCACTGACGCTGCGGTTGAACAGGATTTCCTACGGGCTATCCTGCCCGATGTTGCAGACAGTACCTTGAACATGCTTGATATCGACGGTGACACCAGTACCAATGACAGCCTGGTGGTTTTGGCCAACGGCGCTGCGGGTAATACCCCTATTAATGCTGGAAGTGAAGACGCTCCCGCATTCAAAGCAGCGCTCACAGAGGTCTTGGTTCAGTTGACACGTCAATTAGCTCAGGATGGAGAGGGAGCTTCCAAGTTGATAGTTGCCGAGGTTCATGGGGCGAAAGACATACCTGACGCTCGGTTAGTTGCCAAAACAATCACCTCATCACTGCTTGTAAAGTCAGCAGTTTATGGCTCAGACCCCAACTGGGGCCGGTTAATCATGGCCCTGGGGCGCAGTGGAGCCGAGATGGCTGAATCTAAGATAGACCTGTACATCAACGGCGTTTGCATCATGGAGGCAGGTAAGCCAGTCCCGTTCCACAGGGACGCAGTGGTCGCTCTTATGCGTGGCGACGAAGTCACTTTTGGCGTCAATTTGAACCTTGCAGATGGTAAGGCAACCTCTTGGGGCTGTGACCTCACTGAAGAATACGTTGTCATCAATAGTGCCTACACCACTTAGACAGAAGTCCATCTCAACGGCAGACTTAGACGCCTGTTTGTGTATACTCTTGCATCCAATTTTAAATTAAATAATTGGGCGTGGATGGCCGCATTCATATGCAGGACTAGCGGTAGTCTGACTACGATTTCGACGGCTAATATAATCACTCTCCGGAAGCCGCTTCCACTCCCATGGGACCCGATATCATTTTGAGTATCTTTAGATGGCCTAGAATCCGGGCCGCTGCCATTTGGAGGAAGTATTGGCCGGCGATCTAAACAACAACCCCACTAAAAAACCCATAGTTGTAAAGATTGGTGGCAGCACCCTTGGAAGCCATGACACCAGTCTCAAGGACCTGGTTCGTTTGCAACAAGAAGGCGAAGAGGTTGTGGTCGTGCATGGTGGCGGGAATGTGATTTCCCAATGGATGCAGCAGCAGGGCTTGGCGCCTAACTTCGTGAATGGTTTGAGAGTTACCGACGCACCAAGTCTGGAGATAGTTGTTGCGGTATTGGGCGGACTGATTAACAAGGAATTGGTATCACTGATACACGAGTTTGGCGGTCGGTCGGTTGGTTTAAGTGGTGTGGACGGTTGCACCGTTGAAGCTAAGATTGCTAATCCAGATTTGGGGTTCGTGGGTGAGGTGACTGATGTCAACAGCGACCTTATCCGCGCTATGTTGGATGCAGGTTTTATACCGATGATCGCGCCTATTGGTGTTCACGTTCGGGACGGTTCAGAGAATGCGGGCAGTCCCCTAAACATCAACGGAGACACGGTGGCCGGAGAGCTAGCTTATGCATTGGACGCTGAACAACTGGTTTTCTTGACCGATGTCACAGGAGTGATGGATGGTGGCGGACGAGTGATTAGAAGATTGGACCGACGTCGAGCTAATATATTATCCAACTCCGGTGTCATCCAGGGAGGAATGATTCCTAAACTGTCTGCCTGCCTAAAGGCTTTGGAGCGTTCCCCCGTGGCCAATATCATTGATGGCCGGCAACCCGGTGCATTGTTGGAGTGCGTTCGGGGTAATTCCACCGGCACAACGATCGTCAGTGATTCGAGGAGTGCCCGGGGTTAGGTTAATCGGTTTGACCAAAGGTAACCCGGATGGCTTCAGAATAAGACATGAGCTACGATCTAACAAACGACGCCGACGATCCAGATCGTCCTAGTTTACCTGGGATTTCAGAGGTTGCCTTACATCGCGTGCGGAATATCTGCATCGTTGTCGTGGGACTCCTGTTTACCTTTCTAATCCTATGGTGGCTACGCACGGTCTATACTGACCTCCTCTGGTACGGCGAACTGGGTTACCGTGGCGTTTTCACCAAGATCTTGGTTATGAAGATATGGCTGTTTACCGGCGGGACTATATTCGCGGCGTCGGTTTTAATCGCTAACTTCTATTTCGCCTTCAAATTCTCTCGTGGTCCTTCTACTCTGCCATTCTCTGATGAGACTATGCGCCTGTTTCGTGCCCTCCTGGTGGCTGCAGTGGTAATCACTGTGTTGATTGCAGCGCCGGTGTTTGGTTCCGCTGCGTCGGGGCGCTGGGAGATATTCCTGCTGTTCCTGAACAAAGTCTCGTTTGGAGTGTCAGACGCTGAGTTTGGTCGGGATGTCTCTTTCTATGTAGCTACATTGCAGATGACAAATTTTATACAGAGCTGGGTTATGGGCATCCTGATCACATCAGCGGTGATGTCCCTTCTTTTATACGCTGGAATCTATGGTCTAAGAGGACTCAACTTTTTCCTGGCACCTCGTATGCTGAGCCATATTGGGGTATTGGGAGGTATTTTGATGCTCTGCATCGCCACCGGACATGCATTGGCGATATACGAGCTTGCAGTGTCGTCTGGCGGCCTGGTCGCAGGAGCGGGATATACAGATGTGCATGCCCGTATACCTGTGTTGTGGTTAATGACAGCGATTGCCTCTTTAGGCGCGTCGGCTTTCTTCGTTAGCAATTATTTTGGTGGACTGAGGTTAATGGCTGGATCGTTCAGTCTTTGGATTATCATGGCGCTTCTGGCAAACTTGGCTTTCCCTGCATTGTTTCAGCGTTTTCAGGTTGGTCCTAACGAGTTTGAACGGGAAGAGATCTATATTGAGCGAAACATAGAAGCCACTCGTGCTGCCTACCAACTTGATCAGGTTGAACAGATATCAGTACCGCCTATTGGCGATCTAGAGCCCGAGGTAATTGCTGATAATCCTTCTGTGATCAAGAATATCAGGTTATGGGACGTCGAACCGCTACAGGACGCCTATAACCAACTACAATTCATGGAGCTGTATTACAATTTTCTGAACATGGACTCTGACCGTTATATGTTGGATGGAGAATTGCAACAGGTTTTGCTGGCGGCAAGAGAACTAGACCCTGACAATCTGCCGAACGATGCCCGTAATTGGGTCAACCGGAGATTACAGTACACTCATGGATACGGCGTTGCCATGAGTCCAGCCACAGGGTTCACCCCAGAAGAAGGGCGTCCCGAATTTCTGATTCAGGACATTCCCATACGAGGGGAGATTGATATCAAAAAGCCGGAATTGTATTACGGTGAATCCCCTGCTCCTTTCGCCTTAGTGAACAGCACAGCTCCGGAGATCAATCCGCCGGGAGCCGGGAGACATTATGACGGAGATGGCGGAGTAAAACTTGACTCCACTTTCCGAAGATTGGTTTACGCCTGGCAATTTGCGGACATCAATATCTTGCTTAGCGACCAGATATCTCCCGACACCCGGATTCAGTACCGACGTAATATTACCGACCGGGTGCAGGCTCTCGCCCCTTTCTTGATTATGGACGATGACCCGTATCCAGTGGTAGGCGAAGAGGGCAAGATCTGGTGGCTTCAAGATGCTTTCACCACCACCAACCGTTATCCCTATTCCACTATGTCTGACGAAGGGTTCAATTACATACGGAACAGCGTGAAAGCAGTTGTTGACGCCTTTACGGGGGAAGTGGCTATTTACGTGATGGACGAGGATGACCCGTTGCTACGGATGTACCGACGCGCTTTCCCTGACCTCTTCTTGGATTTTGATCAGATGCCATTGGGATTGCAGGCTCATATTCGGTATCCGTCGGGCTTGTTCTCTCCCCAGACTGATATGTATCTGCGCTATCACGTCACCGATGCGCAGGTGTTCTTTAATCAGGCAGACCAATGGGCCATCCCACAGGACACCAGGTTTGGTCAGAGGTCTGTTGAAGTGCACCCCTCGTACTTGATCTTGCAGATGCCGGACGGCGACAATGAAGAGTTTGTGTTAATGTTGCCATTCAGCCCGGCGGGCGGGAAGAAAAACCTGGTTGGCTGGTTGACGGCCCAGAATGATGGTGCTAATTACGGTAAGCTAAAGGCCTTTACCGTTCCTAGCGATCCGCAGGTTGATGGGCCAGCGCAGGTGGAGGCCAGGATAGAGAACGACCAAACCATATCTCAGCAGTTCACACTTTGGGATGGGGCTGGTTCTCAAATCGTCCGAGGTCAGCTACTGGTCATACCAGTGGGCGATGCGATAATCTATGTGGAACCTTTGTACCTTCAGTCGGAAGTGCTGGCATTTCCGGA
>Ga0310344_10002866_pt1 | contig 12942 bp, 11 predicted proteins | sample HC15DNA20200_MG_FD_203801 | JGI IMG/M metagenome (GOLD analysis project Ga0310344, IMG submission 203801) | Marine microbial communities from station ALOHA, North Pacific Subtropical Gyre - HC15-DNA-20-200_MG | ecosystem: Environmental > Aquatic > Marine > Oceanic | place: Pacific Ocean: North... | reverse complement strand
TAAACCACAAATTTTTTTTCCATCATACATAATGTCATTTGGAAACTTCAGTCTTAATTTTCTTTCATCGCAATAGTTTTTAATAATATCTAATACGATTACAGGATTAATAATTGAAAATTCTTGGAAAGATGGACAATTTTTATCAATAGGAAAAAATAAAGTAAGATATAAATTTCCTTTTTCTGAAATCCATTTTTTACCATATGTTCCTCTACCTTTGGTTTGTAAATCTGAACATATACATCCTGCTGATTTATTTTTTTCTTTTATTAAACTAATAGCTACATCATTAGTGCTTGTTACACTTTTAAACTTTAATATTTCAAATTTCATTAAATAATTTTTATCGAAGAAACTAAATCTACTAATAGAGAAGGATATATAAAATAAATTAATACTAGTACACTTGATAAAATTAAAGAAATTTTTAGACCCCAATCATAATTTAGTTCAAAAGGTTTCTTTGGTTTATCAAAATAGATTATTTTAATAATTCTTAAATAGTAAAAAGCCGAAATTACAGTTGTTAAAAGTCCTAAAATTGCAAGAATATACATTTCAGATTTAATGACAGCCATAAAAATATAAAATTTTGCAAAAAATCCTGCTAGAGGAGGTATTCCTGCTAAAGAAAAAAGAATAATTAAAAAACTTAATGCAAGCATAGGATGATTTTTTGACATACCGGAAAGATCATTTATATTTTCACAAAATGTATTCTCTCTCTTCATCATAAAAATGCACCCGAAAGCCCCAAGATTCATTACTAAATATATTATTAAATATATTATTGTGCTCTGTATTCCTACGTTTGTTCCCGGTGCTAATCCTGCTAAAGCATATCCCATATGACCTATTGAACTATAAGCCATTAATCTTTTAATGTTTTTTTGCCCTATAGCTGCTGTTGCTCCTAATATCATCGAGGCTACAGATATAAAAATTATTATCGTTTGCCATTGGTCTATAACATTTAAAAAAGGAACATACATAAATCTTATAAAAACTGCTATTGCTGCAATTTTTGGAACAATAGCAAAAAAACTTGTGACGGAAGTGGGAGCTCCTTCGTAAACATCTGGGGTCCACATATGAAATGGTACTGCAGAGACTTTGAAGGCTAGACCTATAATTATAAAAACAATACCAAATACAGCTCCTATATTATTTGTAACTAAATTTTGTGAAATAATTTCAAAATTTGTTGATCCTGTAAAACCATAAATAAGAGAAGATCCATATAACAATAATCCTGTAGCAAGTGCGCTTAACACAAAATATTTTAATCCAGCTTCTGTAGATCTTTCATTTTCTCTTTTGAATGATGCTAATATATATAAAGATAAGGACTGTAATTCTAATCCTAAATAAAAAATAATTAGATCGTAAGAACTAATCATCAATATCATTCCCAAAACAGAAGTCAGAATTATTATAGGATATTCTATTTTATCTATATTGTTAATTTTTACATATTCCTTTGAAGAAAATAAAATTAATATACAAAATAATAAAGTAATAGTTTTCATAAGAGTTGAAAAATTATCAATTATGTAACTATCTTTAAAAATTTTAATTGTTTCATTATGTTGATTTAAAACTAAAGCAATTGTAAAAATTAAAGCAGCTATAGTTAAAAAATTTACTAATTTAAAACTTTTTTTTACAAAAACACCAATCATTAAAATTGACATAATTGAAAAAGATAAAAATAATTCAGGAAAAATATAAATTATTGTTTGCATTAACTACCTTTTTGTACCAAATGAAAGTCTAGATTCATTTTATAATTTTCAATTAAATTATTTATAGAAATATCAACAGTTTTAAACAATGGATCAGGATAAATGCCGAAAAAGATTACCAATATAACTAGAGATGATAAAATATATAATTCAGTTTTATTTAAATCTTTCATATTTTTTAAATCAGAATTTGCAATACGTCCAAATACTACTCTTCTGTACAACCAGAGCATATAAGCTGCTGCCAAAATTATTCCTAAGCTTGCCAAAACAGTCACGATAATGCTAACTTGAAAAACTCCAATTAAAATCAAAAATTCACCAACAAAACCACTGGTCCCAGGCAAGCCTAATGCAGCCAAAGAAAAAACCATAAAAATAAGGGCATATTTTGGCATAATATGAACCAAACCTCCGTATGAAGAAATCATACGAGATTGAAATCTATCATATAGAACACCAACGCACAAAAATAATGCAGCAGATATAAAACCATGACTAATCATTTGAACAATACTTCCTTCTAAACCTTGTTTTGTTAGTGAAAAAATTCCGATAGTAACGAAACCCATATGAGCTACTGAGGAATAAGCTATTAATTTTTTCATATCGTCTTGCATTAGTGCTACTAATGAAGTGTAAACAATAGCAATTACGCTTAGCGTAAAAATTAAATATGTAAAATAATCAGAAGCAACTGGGAATAAGCCTAGAGAAAAACGAATAAATCCGTATCCTGCCATTTTTAAAAGTATAGCAGCTAATATTACTGAACCTGGGGTTGGAGCTTCAACATGGGCATCAGGCAGCCATGTATGAACTGGCCACATTGGCATCTTAACAGCAAAAGAACTGAAAAAAGCTAACCAAAGTAAGTATTGATATTCGTGAGGAATTTTAAAATCTAAAAGTTTAATTACATCAGTTGTTCCCGTGATCCAATAAATAGAAATAATTGCTATAAGCATCAACACAGATCCTAACAAAGTAAATAGAAAGAATTTAAAAGCAGAATATACTCTTTTTGGACCACCCCAAATTCCAATTATTAAAAACATTGGAATAAGACCTCCCTCAAAAAACAAATAAAATATTACAAGATCCAGTGAGCAAAAAACTCCCAACATTAAAGTTTCCATTAAGAGTATTGCGATAAGAAATTCTTTAATTTTAAATTTGATACTGGATATTCCGGAAAATACACAAATAGGTGCTATAAAAGTAGTAAGCAAAATAAATAAAATTGAAATTCCATCAACTCCTAATTGGAAATTAATAAAACCATCTATCCACTCTCTTTTTTCAACGAATTGAAAATTCGATGTAGTCTTATCAAACGAATACCAAAGATGAAGGGATAGAAAAAAATTTACTAATGTTGAAAATATAGCTACATATTTAGAATTTTTTTCAGTATTTTTTAGATTACCTCTTGTAAGAAAAACAAATATTGCTCCGATAAGAGGAATAAAAATAATTGCTGAAAGAATAGGAAAATTCATTTAGTATAAAATTAAATAAGTTAATAAAACGGACAACCCTAACAGCATAACAAATGCATAATGATATAGGTGTCCACTTTGGAAGTTTACAGCTTTATCAGAAATATTTTTAACAAGTTTTGAAAGTCCATCAGGTCCATATCGATCTATTGTATTTATATCTCCTTTTCTCCAAAAGAAGAATCCAATTTTTTTTATAGGTTCAACAAAAATAAAATTATATAGTTCATCGAAATACCATTTTCTTAATAAAAAATTGTATAAAAATTGGTTTTTTTCTTTAAAATTTTTAAGTATTTTTTCATTTTCTACAAAAATATAATATGAAATTGGAATTGCTAAAATTACAATTACAGGGGTAATAGAAGTAAACCATAATGGGGGATGATCATACTGTATGACATTTAAAAATAAGATTGAACTTCCCCAAAATTCTGAACTATTAGGTCCTATGAAAATCTCTTTAAAAGTAATACCAGAAAATATAGCACCAATCGCCAATAAACAAGAAGGTATCAACATTATTAAGGAAGATTCTTTTATGGAACTTATATTTGATTCTTTATTATTATATTTTCCATGAAAAGTTTTAAAAATCAATCTCCAAGAATAAATTGAAGTTAATAATGCAGTAAAAATTCCAATGTAAGCTCCATATAAACCAATGGAATTACCTTTTAAATAAGCAAATTCAATAATAGCATCTTTTGAATAATAACCAGATAATAACGGAAATCCTGTTAATGCAAGTGTACCTATTATCATTAAAGTATACGTATATGGTATTTTTTTCCAAACTCCTCCCATTGAACGAATGTCTTGTTGTTCATTAAAAGAATGAATTACACAACCAGAACCAAGAAATAAAAGAGCTTTGAAAAAAGCGTGTGTAAATAGATGAAAAATAGCTACATTGTATGCTCCAATACCAGCAGCTAAAAACATATAACCTAGTTGACTGCATGTAGAATATGCCACTATTTTTTTAATATCATTTTGCACTAATGCGACTGTGGCTGCAAAAAAAGCTGTGGTCATACCTACTACTGTGACAACGTTTAATGCTATTTGGGAGTACTCAAATATAGGAGAACATCTTATAACTAAAAAAACACCAGCTGTTACCATTGTTGCGGCGTGGATTAATGCTGAAACAGGAGTAGGACCCTCCATGGCATCTGGTAGCCAAGTATGTAAAAAAATTTGAGCAGACTTTCCCATAGCTCCAATAAAAAGTAAAAGACAAACTAATGTAATCAAATTAAATTTAATTCCTAAAAAAATTATTTCTTTTTGTATTAACAATGGAGTTTGTTGAAAAACTTCATCATAATTTACAGTTCCATAAAAAAAGAAAATTAAAAAAATACCAATAGCAAAACCAAAATCACCAACTCTGTTGACCAAAAATGCTTTAATTGCTGCGGCGTTAGCAGAAGGTTTTTTATACCAAAAACCAATTAAAAGATAAGAACATAAGCCTACTCCTTCCCAACCAAAAAATAATTGTAGAAAATTATCAGCAGTAACTAATGTTAACATGGCAAAAGTAAATAGTGATAAATACGCTATAAAACGTGGTTTGTGTGGATCGTGACTCATGTAACCGATAGAATAAAAATGAATTATTGTAGAAATTAACGTTACAACTACTAACATTACTGACGTTAATGGATCAATATAAATTGACCAATTAACACTAAAACTTCCTGAACTAATCCAGTTAAAAATTAAACTATTAACAAAATAATCTTCGGTTAATACTTTATAAAAAATAATCAAAGATAATATTGCTGAAACTCCTACTAATATGCTTGCTAAAAGCATGCAATATTTATCTCCAATTTTTTTTCCAAAAAAACCTGAAATTACTGAAGAAATCAAAGGTAATAATAAAATTGCGTATTCCATATTAGCCTTTCAAAGAGCTAATTTGCTCTACGTTGATCGAGCCTTTATTTTTATAATATATTACAATAATAGCCAAACCTACGGCGGCTTCAGCTGCAGCAACAGTTAAAATAAACATGGTAAATATTTGCCCAACTAAATCTTGTAAATAAATAGAAAAAGATACTAAATTAATATTAACAGCTAAAAGTATTAGCTCAATAGACATTAAGATTATAATGACATTTCTTCTGTTTAAAAAAATTCCAATTATTCCAATTGTAAAAATAATTGCTGATAAACTTAAATAATGTCCTAAGCCAATTTCAGTCATCAATCTTTACTCCTTTATCACTTTCTACCTCAACTAATGAAACTGAAGTTTCTTTTGTTCTTTGTATTTGTTGAAAATAGTCTTGTCTTTTTATGTTTTCTCTTCTTTTAAAAGTAAGAGTTATAGCGCCTATCATTGCTACAAGAAGAATCATTCCAGATATTTGAAAAAGATGAATGTAATCTGTATATAAAACATTCCCTAAGGCATGAGTATTGGTAATATTTAGATCAGGATTAATTGATGATAGTGGAGTAAAAGTATCTTTGTATTTCCATCCGCCTAAAGCGACAAGCAATTCCAAAAAAATAATTAAACCAACTATCAATCCAACTGATTTATTATTTATTATAGCTTTTTTCTTAATATTTTTTATTGGTTGTTCAGTAACATTAAGCATCATAACTACAAAAAGAAATAAAACTGCCACCGCTCCAACATAAACGATAAGCATAATCATACCTAAAAATTCTGCTCCAATCATAATAAATAAAACTGAGATACTTACAAAAACAAGTATTAGAAAAAAAACTGAATAAACAGTATTTCTTGAAATAGTAACCATAACCGCGGAAAAGGTAGCAATTGTTGAAAATAAATAAAAAAATAAGGAATGTGCTATCATTTACCTGAAGGGAGCATCAGCTTTAATATTTTTTGCTAATGATGATTCCCACCTATCTCCGTTTTCTAATAATTTTTCTTTGTTATAATAAAGTTCTTCTCTTGTCTCAGTAGCAAACTCAAAATTTGGTCCTTGTACTATGGCATCAACCGGACACGATTCTTCACATAAACCACAATAAATACACTTAAGCATATCAATGTCGTATCTTGTTGTTTTTCTACTTCCATCACTTCTAATTTCAGATTCGATTGTTATCGCTTGAGCAGGACAAACAGCTTCACAAAGTTTACAGGCTATACATCTTTCCTCCCCATTAGGATATCTACGTAAAGCGTGTTCACCTCTAAATCTAGGACTTATTTTTCCTTTTTCAAATGGATAATTTATAGTTTTTTTTGATTTAAATATTTTTTTTATCGCCAATGATAAACCTAGGACAAAATCGGTCATAAAAATAGTTTTTATTATTCTTGTAATATTCATCATCCTACATTTGGTAATGTTTCAGTAAAAAATAAAAAACTAGCGGTTAAAACTACCCATGTTAACGAGAGAGGTAGAAAAATTTTCCAACCTAATCTCATAAGTTGATCAAATCGATATCTTGGAACGATAGCTTTTACTAGAGAAAATAATATAAATAAGACTAATATTTTAAATATTAACCATAAAGGGCCTGGAATTTCATTAAAAGGATAAATATTAAGAGGACTCAACCATCCTCCTAAAAAAAGAATAGAACCTAAGGCACATAAAAGTAAAATGTTTGCATACTCTCCAAGCCAAAACATGGCGTACATCATTCCTGAATATTCAGTTTGATAACCTGCAACTAGTTCAGATTCAGCTTCTGGCAGATCAAAAGGTGGGCGATTTGTTTCAGCTAGAGATGATATAAAAAAAATAACAAACATTGGAAATAGTGGAAATATAAACCAAACATTTTCTTGCGCTAAAACAATTTTATTTAAGTTTAATGAGCCAACACAAAGCAAGACGTTTATAATTATTATTCCTATTGAAACTTCATAAGAGACCATCTGAGCAGCAGATCTAATTGCACCTAGAAATGGATATTTTGAGTTTGATGCCCAGCCTCCAATTATTATGCCATAAACTCCTAATGATGAAACTGCAAACAAATATAATATGCCAACATTTATATTTGATAAAACCATTTCTTCACTAAATGGTATAACTGCCCATGCTATAAGTGATAACGTCAGTGTGATTATTGGCGCTAATATAAACATAGTTTTATTTGCACTTGCAGGAATGATAATTTCTTTAAATATATATTTCAAAGCATCGGCTAATGTTTGAAAAATTCCTAAAGGTCCTACAACATTTGGACCTCTTCTTTTTTGGACAAAAGCCCATACTCTTCTATCTAGCCATACAATTAATGCAACTGAAACTAAAACAGGTAACAATAAAAAAATTATTTTATAAATTTCATTAAATAATGTATTTATATATATCATTAACTTGCCTTATCAATTCCTGTGTATAAAAAATTTTTTGAAATTTTTCTACATTCACTCATAGTCTTTGATGCTCTTGCTATTGGATTGGTATAATAATAATCTATGGATCTAATTGTTATATTGCTTTCTATAAAATCAACTTTTTTAATTTTTTGATTTACCTTTTCTGAATTAGATTTAATATGATTTTTTATATGTTTTCTTAGTTCGTTAACATTATTAAAATTAAGAGGTTTTTTCATTTTTTCAGCAAGATTTTTTAATATAATCCAATCTTCACGTGCTTCACCAGGTGGATAGGAAGCTTTATAAGCGCTCTGCATCTGTCCTTCTATATTGATAAATAATCCATTTTTTTCTGTATACGCTGCGCCAGGCAAAACAATATCTGCTATTTCAGCTCCTCTATCTCCATGACTTCCTTGATAAACTATAAATTTATCTTCTTTGTCTATGTTAGTGCTATCTGCCCCCAATAAATATAAAAATTTAAACTCATTATTAATTAATTTATTAAAAAATAGAAAATTATTTTCATCATTAATCATATAAAGTCCTAGATCAATTCCTCCAACTCTAGATGCTTGTTGGGTAAGAATGTTAAGAGCATTCCAATCTTTATTTATAAAATTACTATTATTTAAAAAATTTTTAGTAGTTTCAAAAACATATTCTCCTACTTTTCCATAAAGAGCTGATTCACCTATAATTACTAATGGTTTTTTTGATTTTTTGATTTTTTCTGAAATTTTATGAGAACCTTCAGCTATTTCTTTTATATTTATTGTACTATTACCAATATGTTTATATGGATAGGTTAGATCGCCTGGATCACCAATTGAATAGATATCCATTTTATTTTTCAAATAAGCTTTTCTTAATCTTGCATTAAGTATTGTAGCTTCAAGTCTGGGATTTGTTCCTATTAGAAGAATAAAATCGCTCTCCTCTACTCTTTTAATTGAAGCATTAAAAATATAATTATTTCTTTCTTGGGGATTAACATAAATACCATCATGTCTACATTCAAAATTTTTTGATCCTAATGTTTCTTCAAAAAACTTTTTAAAACTATACATCATTTCTAAATCTGCTAAATCACCTACCATTCCAGCAATTTCTTCAGGTTTATACGATTTTAGCTTTTTTATTAAAAACTCTAACGCTTCACTCCATGATGTTTGTTTTAACTTACCGTCTTTTCTAATATAAGGTACATCTAATCTTTGTTTTAAAAGACCGTCACAAGCGTATCTAGTTTTGTCTGATATCCATTCTTCGTTTATATTGTCATTAATTCTTGGCAGAATTCTTTTTACTTCCCATCCATATGTATCAACTCTAATATTTGATCCAACAGCATCCATAACATCAATAGTCTCTGTTTTTTTTAACTCCCATGGTCTTGCTTCAAAAGCATAGGGTGCTGATGTTAAAGCTCCGACTGGACATAAGTCTATTACATTAGCTGACAATTCAGACTCCATAGATCTTTCTAGATATGTTGTAATTTCCATATTTTCACCTCTTCCAATTGCTCCAAGTTCAGGTATTCCTGCCACTTCCGTTGCAAATCTTATGCATCTTGTACAATGGATACATCTTGTCATCTGAGTTTTAATTAATGGTCCCATGTGTTTTTCTTTAACTTGTCTTTTATTTTCTGAATATCTTGAGTTATCTAATCCATAAAAAAGTGACTGGTCTTGTAAATCGCATTCTCCTCCTTGATCGCAAACAGGACAATCTAAAGGATGGTTTGCTAACAAAAATTCCATAACTCCTTTTCTGGCTTTATCTACAAATGTTGTGTTTGTTTTAATTTTCATCCCGTCTGCTGCTGGCATCGCACAAGAAGCTATAGGTTTTGGAGATTTTTCCAGCTCAACTAAACACATTCTACAATTGCCTGCTATTGAAAGTCTTTCATGATAACAAAAGCGTGGAATTTCTGCTCCTGCTAATTCACAGGCTTGAAGAACTGTCATGCCTTCTTCAAATTCAATTTCTTTATTATTAATAATAATTTTAGGCATTATCATTCTCTAAAAGGTGTTGGTCTATAAGATAAGGAATATTAGATTTTTTCTTTACTACAGGGGATTCGGGATTTCGTTTTTCTATTTCTTTTTTAAAATGACGAATTAAACCTTGAACAGGCCAAGCAGAACCTTCTCCAAAAGCACATATTGTATGACCTTCTATTTGTTTAGTAACATCATATAAAAGATCTATTTCTTTATAATTTGCATCTCCGTCTGCCATTCTTTCAAGCATTCTCCACATCCAACCGCAACCTTCTCTACATGGAGTGCATTGACCGCAGCTTTCATGTTTATAAAATCGAGCTATTCTAGACATGCATCTGATTATGTCTTGATCTTTATTAATAACAACTACTCCAGCAGTTCCTAATCCACTATTTGCTTTTACTAAAGAATCAAAATCCATTGTAATGGTTTCACAAATACTCTTGGGTAATAAAGGCATTGAAGATCCTCCTGGTATAACTGCTTGAAGATTATTCCAACCGCCAACAACACCTCCAGCATGTTTTTCGATTAATTCTTTTAACGGTATACCCATTTCTTCTTCTACATTACAAGGATTATTAACATTACCAGAAATACAAAAAATTTTGGTACCAGTATTTTTTGGTTTTCCTAATGAAGCAAACCACTTTGCGCCTTTTCTTAATATGGTAGGAATTACTGCTATTGTTTCAACATTATTTACAATTGTTGGACAACCATAAAGTCCAACCAAAGCAGGAAATGGAGGTTTAAGTCTGGGTTGACCTTTGTTTCCCTCTAAACTTTCTAATAACGCAGTTTCTTCTCCACAAATATATGCTCCAGCTCCAAAGTGTATATAAATGTCAAAATCCCATCCCGAATTACAAGCATTTTTTCCTAAGAAATTTTTTTTATAGGCTTCATCAATTGCTTTTTGCAATCTTTGTCCTTCTCTAAAATACTCTCCTCTAATGTAAATATAGCAAGTGTGTGCACTGATCGCATAACCACTAATTAAACATCCTTCAATAAGTTTTTGTGGTTCAAACCTTAAAATATCTCTGTCTTTGCAAGTTCCTGGTTCCGATTCATCAGCATTAATAACCAAATAATGTGGTCTTGCTCCAAGTTTTTTTGGAGCAAAAGATAATTTAAGACCTGTTGGAAATCCAGCTCCACCTCTTCCTCGCAGTTCTGAATCTTTTATTTCATTTATGATTGATTCTTTTCCTTTGGAAATAATATTTTTTGTTTGTGACCAATCTTCTCTCTTTATTGCAGATTCAATATCCCAACCAAGATCGTTATATAAATTTTTAAATATTCTATCTTCGTCTTTAAGCATTTTTTATTCCCAATAAAGTTGTTTTTCCTTTTTCTGGAGCGTTACTTTTTCTATTTTTTGCAGATCCTGGATTAGGAAATTCATCTATCAGTAATTTTTTAATTATTTCTTCAGTTTTATTATCATTTAAATCTTCAAAATAATCTTGATTGATTTGCATCATTGGTGCATTTACGCAAGCACCTAAACACTCAACTTCTGTCCATGAACAAAGTTTGTTTTTAGATAATTCATATTGATTTTGAGAAATATATTTTTTGCATATATCAGTAATTTTTTTTGCTCCTCTAATCATACATGGTGTTGTTGTGCAAACTTGTATAAAATATTTTCCAACTGGAGATAAATTAAACATTGAATAAAATGTGGCTACTTCATATACCCTGATATATGGTATTTCCAAAAGTCTAGCTATATATTTAATTGCTGATAAGGGTATCCAGTTATCATTTTGATCTTGCGCAATATATAATAAAGCCATAACTGCACTTGCTTTTTTTTCTTTTGGGTATTTTTTAATTTCATTATTGGCTTTTTCTAAATTTTCATTAGTGTATTCGAACAAATCTGGTTGGACTTTAGATACTTTTTTTATACTCATCTATCCACCTCTCCAAAAACTATATCTAATGAACCTAAAACTGCTGGTACATCAGCCAACATGTGTCCTTTTAACAAATAATCCATAGCTTGAAGATGAGAGAATCCCGGTGCTCTTATTTTACATTTATATGGTTTATTACTTCCATCTGAAATAAGATATACTCCAAATTCTCCCTTTGGTGCTTCTACTGCAGTATATATCTCGCCTTTTGGAACTCTATAACCCTCTGAAAATAATTTAAAATGGTGTATTAAAGCTTCCATAGAAGTTTTTAAATCTTCTCGTTTTGGTGGTGTTATTTTGCCATCAATTGATTTAACAGGTCCACTAGGCATTTTATTAATGCATTCTTTAATAATTTTTACACTCTCTCTCATTTCTTCCATTCTACAAAGATAACGGTCATAACAATCTCCATTTTTTCCAATTGGTATTTTAAAATTAAAATCTTTATAACATTCATAAGGTTGGGACTTTCTTAAATCCCAAGGAATGCCCGAACCTCTTAACATAACTCCAGAAAAACTGTAGTCCAAAGCCTCTTGTTTTGTAACGATGCCTATATCCACATTTCTTTGTTTAAATATTCTGTTATCAGTTAGTAAAGATTCTAAATCATCTATAATTTTTGGAAATGAACTACAAAAATTCATAATATCATCGTTTAAACCTCGTGGTAAATCTTTATGAACCCCTCCAGGCCTAAAATAATTTGCGTGTAGCCTTGATCCAGAAACTCTTTCATAAAATGTCATTAAAGTTTCCCTTTCTTCAAAACCCCAAAGTGATGGTGTTAATGCTCCTACATCAAGAGCTTGTGTAGTAATATTTAAAAGATGACTTAAAATTCTTCCTATTTCACAAAACATAACCCTAATATATTGTCCTCGTATAGGAACTTTAATTTCTAAAAGTTTTTCTACAGCTAAAGCAAAAGCATGCTCTTGATTCATGGGAGAGACATAATCAAGTCGGTCAAAATAAGGAACTGCCTGGGTATAAGTTTTATGTTCAATTAATTTTTCTGTTCCTCTATGTAGTAGGCCAATATGAGGATCTATTTTTTCAACTATTTCACCATCTAATTCAAGAATCAAACGTAAAACTCCATGAGCAGCGGGATGCTGAGGGCCAAAATTTAAATTTATATTTTTTTTTATTCCCATTTATTCATTATCAATTTTATTTTTTTCAGTTTCTCTTTTTATATATTTAGTTCCTTCCCAAGGACTTTCAAAATCAAAATCTCTGTACTCTTGTTCTAATTTTACTGGTTCAGAAATAACTTTTTTTTTGTCTTCACTGTATCTAACTTCGGTATGACCTGTTAAAGGAAAATCTTTTCGTAACGGATATCCTTCAAAACCATAATCAGTAAGTATTCGTCTT
>Ga0310344_10002865_pt1 | contig 12943 bp, 8 predicted proteins | sample HC15DNA20200_MG_FD_203801 | JGI IMG/M metagenome (GOLD analysis project Ga0310344, IMG submission 203801) | Marine microbial communities from station ALOHA, North Pacific Subtropical Gyre - HC15-DNA-20-200_MG | ecosystem: Environmental > Aquatic > Marine > Oceanic | place: Pacific Ocean: North... | reverse complement strand
ACACAAGAAGATTTATCTACATTAAATGATCACCTGCAAGATGTTAAAGATAATATCCAGGAGATCACGTCTTCTGAAACCGAAAAAAAAATATCTTTTGATGAAAAAGTTAAAAAGTATAAAGAAGTTATTCCATTATTAAAAAACGAGTCAAAAAGAAAAGAATCTAAGCTAAATCAAATTAATCAAAAAATATCTGCTAAAACAAAAGTATCTAAAAGCAAGGAGCAAGAAGAGGAGCTTGAAAAACTATATCAAATCGAAACTACGCTGATTAAAAGAATCTCTGATGAAAACAAAATCTTAAAAACAGCCGGAAAAGATTCAGAGCAACTCGTATTGCTTCAATCAGAAACCGCCAGATTAAAATCCGACAACTTAATGCTTCAAAAAGTGCACAAAGAAACCAAGTTAGCTGCAGTTCAATCTAGCGAGGATATAAATGATGATGAGGATTTTAATGATTCTAGCAACAAAGCTTTAGATGGGCCTCAAAATATTTTGAAATATACTAGTTTAGTTGATGTAGCAAATAAAGTAATGAAAGGCTATTACGAAGGCTGTGAACTCACTCAAGCAAGAAACTTTTATAAAGAGGTTATAGGTGATGAAGGTAAGTATAAACTGGATCAAAAGATTACTGAGACATTAGTCCACGATACTATCCGTAAACTTAAAAATTACGAAACAGAATATCAAGCAAAGTTGACAGACTTCATTAATGAATACACAGATGTTGAGATAAAGAATCAAGCACTAAAGTCGGATCAACAAGTATTTGAAAATGATTTATATGTAGAAACGGCCAAGAACAAATCTAACTCTGGTGAGTTTGTTGGTGGTGGCGACTTTTTTGTGTCTTTTTGTGATGTGATGTCTGTTCTACTTTGTTTTTTTGTAGTGTTTTTTGCAATAAGCGATCAAAGCGCCGAAAGCTTTGACAGATTTTTTGCGACATGGCCCTACAAAAACCCTAATAAAAAGATAATAAGACCAAACAATGTAAGTTTGAGCAAACAAGAACTAAAGCTAATCGATAAAGCAAAAGAACTGGTCGAATTGGGTATTAGCCCTGAGGCTATTACTAGAAGTGATACTAAAGTAATTGAGTTAATTGAGTCAAACATAGATCTTTTTGTACCCGGTAAAATTAATATCTCTTCTAGCGGCTCGAATATTTTGAAGAAGAAATTAAAAAATATCTTATCAAAAGGTGGAATCAGGCAAATCAGAGTGGAGGGACACACTAATGATGATGAGTTTAATAGGTATCCAAAACTAAAGAATAAATACTCTAATAACTTAGCTTTCTCAATTGCGCGTGCTAGTTCTGTAGCGCAAATTATTATTAAAAACTTTAAATTCCCCGAAAACCAAACAATTATTACTGGTTATGGGGCAAAACAACCTGTCAAATTTAGCTCTAGTAGCTCTAATAATAAGATAAATAGTAGGATAGAAATTAAGATTCTTCAGGATAAGAACATAAAAAATAGCTCAAACTAAAAACTTGCAACACAAACTATAAAGTTATCATTTAATGTATTCGCTAAAGAATTATGTAAATACTACTCCGGAGATTGATATTGAATGGATTTGACTAAAAGGTATGATTTTGGAACATTTGTGGGAGCTCTGGGCGGAAGTCTGTTAATAGTTACCGCAATAATGCGAGGCGGTAGCATTGATATATTTCTTAGTTTGAGTTCATTAATGATAGTAGTGGGGGGCTCGCTTTCGACAACTTTTATTGCATTTCACTATTCAAAGATTTTTGCTTTAGTCCCGGTAATCGTACATGCATTTAAACCCGACAATCATCATCCTCTTGAGTATATCAACCTTATTATCCAGCTATTGAAAAAATATAGAGCAAATGGCAGAAAAGCTCTAGAAAACCATCATGAGTTTTTAGACAATCGATTTTTTGAGCAGGGAATAAAGATGATAATAGATGATTATAAGGTAGAGGAAATTAACGACCTGATAGCTAAATCTATTAATGCGATAAAAGAACGGCATACACAGGGACAGAGCATTATAAGGTTTATGGGAGCCCAAGCTCCAATTTTCGGAATGATGGGAACTTTGATAGGCTTAATTCAAATGATGGAGAACTTATCAGATCCAAGCGCAATTGGGCCAGGCTTAGCCGTTGCTCTTAATACTACTTTTTATGGAATTTTACTATCAAATTTAGTTTTCAATCCACTTGCTGTTAAGTTGTCAACCCGAACAGATAGCGAAACACATTTAATCAAAGTAATTCATGCCGGGATATTAGGTATCAAAAAGAAATCTCATCATTTGCTTGTGGGTGAACAAATGAACGCATTTTTGTCACAAATTGAACAAACAGATGGAAGTGAGGTTCTAGTGCCGCCACCAACATTAAAAAAGAAGAAGAAGAAGAAAGTCTAAGTTTATTTGAAGCCAAGAACTGACCAAAAATACCAATTTTTAGAAGTGTTAATTTCAAGGAAATTTAGGATATTTGCAAATAAGAATCAGTACTTTATCAGTAATTTATTAAGGAACTAAAACTTATTTTGATAGTTGAGAAATTAGGCTTTTTTGACCAATAAATAACATATTAATTTTTTTATAGCTTTTATAGTAAAATGAGTAAAATCTAATAAAACGAACGGTTCTTTGCCATGAAATCAGCAGAAAAAACTGCCAATAGTCCAACAGAAACGGGGAATCCTATTTCCGAAAATTCGGTTTTAGAGAAAACTCCTTTGTCACAGAATCCCGAGAAAAATACTCACAAAGAAGCCCAGAGGGAGAACCTAGATAAAAAACAAAAAGAACATATCTTAAAAGACGCGGAAATGATTTGCTCTAACCGGCAGGACTATTTAATGTTTAACCGCTTCAAAATAGACCGAACAATGAACACTCTTTCAAAGATTGACCGGCAAATTTTTCTAGTTCTTCCTCGCCTACTCCACGTTCATCAAGAAGGTTTACCCGGTTATTTTGAGGGCGACCCTCCCTGCGGCATACACAACTTCGAATTAAATAAGGAAGCTCAAATTGCCGCCGAAAAACTGTTTCCGGACATTATCATACGTAGGAACCCAAAACTAAATCCAGTAATACATACAGCTCTACTTATGGGTAGCCTCGGTTCCATTGCCCAGACCAAAAAATCTGATCTTGACTACACCTTGCTTGTCAACAAAAGTGATTTCACTGAAGAGAGCATGAAACTGTTCCAGAAAAAACTCAACTTGATAGAAACTTGGACTTGGGACAACTACAATCTGGAAAGTCATTTTTTCATAAATGATTACGAAGAAGTTAAAAATAATATTTTTGGTGAGAGTGATAGTGAAAGCACAGGATCAGCGCTAGCAAAACTTTTGAAGGAAGAAATGTATCGAACCATGATCATTGTAACAGGAAAGATCCCTTTCTGGTTGGTAGCGCCCGTAGACTGTGATGACAATAAATATGATGGGTTGTATAAAAAGCTTTCCTCAGGACAAACTTTACTTAAGAAGGAAGAGTTTATTGATATGGGTAATGTCGATGACATCTCTCAAGGAGAGTTTTTTGGTGGATCGATTTGGGCACTTATAAAGTCATTCAAATCCCCTTTTAAAACGCTAATGAAAATGGGAGTACTGGAAGAATATATGTTTGGCGACACAAAATCCAACCTACTATGTCATCAGGTTAAAGGTAAATATTTTGATGGCACCGCTTATCTCGACATTGACCCCTATCTAGGAATGTTCGAACGAGTACAAAAGTTTTTTAAAGAATCAAAAGCAGAAGAGGATGTTGATACACTTAGGCATGCCTTTTATTTAAAAGTTGGTACTCAAGTAAGTGTTGAGGAGTACAATAAAGGCTCGGATAACTGGAAAAAAGAAACACTTATCAAAATGATTAAAGAATGGGGCTGGACTGCAGAAAAAATCGACCTTGTGAATCAGTATTCCGATTGGCAAATGATGCAAAAGGTAGAACTAGGCAATAGAATTAATAAAATTTTGATGGCGTCCTATAAAAATATTTCAGAAAAAAACAAAGAGCTTGATCCTAGTGAAAGCTTAATCACCGAGAAAGACACCCATCTGTTAGGCCGAAAACTTTTTAGTTTTTACAAACCTGCCCCAAATAAAGTCGATAATCTGGGCGCGTTAGTAGATGGTAAAACTGCCGAAAATGAATTAACTTTTATTGGTGGTAAGGTTGATTCAACTGATAAAAATAGTAAATCAGAGTGGTTCCTACAACGGGGTAAAATCAATACGCTCGCAGAAGTAGACAAAGATACCGTCATCAGAAAATCAGCCACCCTGCAGTTTCTTTTAGCATTTGCAGTATTTAACAGTCTTTATAGTGAAAAAACAAAAGTTTGGTTAGTTGGGGAAGGCGAATCGATTAAGGAAAATGAAGTAACTTCGCTACTCAAAATACTCAAAAAGTTTATAGAGTCTGTCAACATAGCAGCATTATCCAATGAAGATCTATTAAGTAATTCTGAGGTTTCCCAGTTATTCATGCTTGTAGACTTTGGTAGTCCTCCACCAGCGATAATAAGTATGGGGAATATCAAAGATTGTAAAAACAAAGCGGCTTTAAGTAAATTTGTAAATGAGCGAATCGAGCGAATCAAAAACATCACGACCATTTACTTAACTTCTTGGGGTGAGCTTTACTGTAAATCCTACGGAGGCTTAAATTGTCTGACTCGATGTATCTCGGATTTAGGGCCTCAACTTAAACGAGAAAGAATACAAAACATTGATTTTCTTAAGGTTTTTATCCCAAGCGGCCGAAAAGAAATACTATCACTACCTTGGCTAAATAGCTATATCTCGCAATCATTAAAAATTAAAAGTACGGCTCCAACTCAAAAAGCCAACACATAAAATGACGAATTTACAGTGCTGATTAATCAAAAGAGGAAATAAAAGTAAATGTCAAATGTTGATGAAGTAATTGCATTAGTAACGAAAGAACCCAAGCAGGACGGGGGTGACTTCAGAGGATTTGATTTAAAAGGAATAAGCCTCAATGGTGCTAGTTTTATTTTTGCGACTGTGGCAGAAGTAATTATGGACGAGTCACAACTACTCGACATTGATTTTTCTCAGGCAAACCTCGAAAAATCATCTATGAAAAATGCAAAGATAAAGAGCGTAAATTTTTCAGGATCAAACCTTGAAGAAGTAAATTTTGAAGGAGCCACTCTGATTAGTTGTAACTTCAAAAACACCAATCTATCGAGGTGCGATTTCTCTGAAGCTAAGTTAAGTGAATGCGACTTCCAGGGAGCAAACCTAAATCACTCGAGCTTTTATTCTTCCACTATAGATAACAGTAATCTCGGGTTTGCCAGAATGATGTACGCTTTTATGAAACAAACAGTCATAAACAAGTCAAGGCTAGGTGGTGTTAATGCAAGAGGCTCTGACTTTAGCTTTTCCAAACTTACAGATGTAGCATTAAAAGGGGCAACTTTGAAATATGCTGATCTTAATTCTTGCACCTTAAAGGAAGTCGATTTAACAGGCGCAAACCTCATAGGAGTTGAATTAAAAGATGGTCAATGTTCAGGAGTTATTTTAGAAGAAGCTAACCTTGAAGGTTCCGACCTAACTTACGCAATTATGGAAGGATCTAACCTAAAAAATGCTTTTCTTCTGGAGGCCAATTTACATGGCACCAACTTTAAAAATGCCAACCTCTCAGACGCTTATCTCCTAGATGCCAATATCTCTAAAGCCATTACCGAAGGTGCTAACTTAGATAACACAATACTAGCCTAAGTAACTATATCTCAACCTTATATCTTTTCAGGCATTACTTCTGAAGCACAACGGAACCCGACATTCTCGAAAAAATCATTCGGGTTGGCTTCGGTTCGAGTAAAAGCATATCGATAGGCTTCCAAAAAATAATGCCCGGCTTTCTGAAAACCATTCCCCCTTAATACTTTTAAATTTTTGCTGAACCTAGAGTTTTTTGAGGAGTTTCCTGGGTAAGGAAGATACCAGTCCTGAGTCCATTCCATGACATTGCCAGACAAACCATAAATTCCATATGGACTAACATCTTCGGGATAAGCGGTGACCAACGCTGTTTTGCGGTCTCCATCAATACCAGAGTTGGCCTTACCTTTAACAAACTCTTCACCCCAAGGATACGGCAGGCCGTTTGGGCCTCGTGCCGCCTTTTCCCACTGCACCTCAGTCGGCAACTGCTTAGCTGCCCAAACGCAATAGGACCAACCTTCCCACCAAGTAACCTGCGTCACTGGGTGCAAAGCCTGATCTTTAGGAAAAACACCATCCTCCCAATGGGCTGGCTTATCAGTAAATTGAGTCGCTTCCAGAAATACTTGATATTCCTCATTGGTTACTTCATAGCGATCCATATAAAATGAGCCGATGAATAGTTTTCTTTCCGGGTGCTGATCAAGATAAAGTTCTTTAACAGCACCAATTTTCTTATTTGTACCCTCGCTATCAACCTTGTTTGTTCCCATGATAAATTCACCAGCAGGAACCAAAACCATTTCTTTCTGATCTCTCTTAGAAACTTTAATAGACGACAAATCATCATTATCACAGTCACAGAATCCACACCCTGTAAAAAAAAATAAAAGCATTAAAAAAAAAGCTACGTTATAGTTTCTAAAATTAACCTGAAAATGATTCACCATGCTACCTCTAAAGTTCATAAACATAATAAGAGCTATTATATTATTTTTTATCACTGGCGCGAGTTTTATCCATACAGAGTCAACCAGCGCTTTCACTGCAGCAGTACAAGATAAAACCTCTGATGAAACCTATCCTCACATATTAAAAATTCAGACTTTCAACCTCAACACACAAAGCATTAAGGTTCTCGCTTCTATGGGTGCTCATCTCTGGATGGGAACGGGCTTGGGAGTAATCAACTACGACACCAATAGCAGCGAAAGTTATGAGGTCTATGATAATCAAAACCATCTACTCAGCAATGGGATTTTTGCAATTAATTTTGACTCACATAATTTACCGTGGATCGGAACCTATGGAGGCGGTCTAAGCTATTTTGATGGCAGTTTATGGAACCATTTCAACACCCCACAAGGCCTAAATGATGCATTTGTATACGATATCGAATTTGATAAAAAATCATTATGGATTGCAACCTGGAGCGGGGTTAACAAGGTAACTGGGAATCCAAAATCAAGAAAAAACTGGAAAAGTTTTACTGTGGAAAACACGGAGGGAGGGTTGATAGACAATTGGGTCTATGCAATAGAAATAGAACGATCAGGAAAAATCTGGTTTGGCACTGAAACCGGTATTTCTTCGCTTCATAAGGGAAAGTGGGAAGCCCTCAATCACAAAAATGGACTGGGGGCCACCTACGAACAAGTTAAACATGAAAATCAAGGAGTCATGTCGCTCTTTCAAGGCCAGCATCACTTTTCTCAGGCCTCGCCCTCCATCCCAAACTTACAGACATCTGACTACCGCCCCAACTATGTGGTCTCTATGTTAATAGACGAAAAAAATCGCTTATGGATAGGAACATGGGGTGGAGGACTAAGCCTTTTAGACACACAAACTCTTATCTTTCGTAACTTTACAGTAAAAGATGGACTACCTGGAAACTTCATACTCTCACTTGAAGAAGATGGATTAGGAGGTATGTGGATAGGTACTAATAAAGGGTTAAGTCGCTTTGATGGAAAAACTTTTCAAAATTTTTCAGCTCTAAATGGATTAAAATCAAAATTTATTTTTAGTATTGAGGCATCCCCTGACCATTCTTTGTGGGTAGGAGGTAATCACTCTTTGAGTAGAATAATTCTAAACCCTGATACGGGAATTCCGCTCAACATTAATTAAATCGATTAGCAAGCTTTTAACCTTAATAGTAATTGGGAATGTAAAGACAAACTCAACCTGCAACGATGAATAGGCGATAATTGAAAGTTTGGGAGGTTACCTACATAAAATACATTACAAAGTATAGCGAACAAAATTTTCCACTAGTTCTATCGCATGGTGAAACTATTAGATGTCGATAGCGAAATCATAAGACTTTATTAAAAAAGCCTAGGGTTAGATTTGCCGCTTAAAAAAGTTTCATTTAAACAAAAATGGCAGCCACATAGGGGTACTAGCTCTATATCTTTCATACTCTTTTCCATATTGTTCCTGCAAAGCAATTTCTTCAAAATGAATTCTAAACTGGAAGCCAAACCAGGCTAAAAGTATTCCTAAAGTTCCGGCTACCCACGAATGGGTAGTGATAGCATAAGAAACTACCACGAGCATCATTGCGGTATATGTAGGGTGTCGAGTGAAGCCATGTAGTCCGTCCGTTTTTAGGGTCTGTTTTTCACGAAAAGCAATATTAAACTTGAATCGTAGTACTCCCAATTGCGCTATAGCCCAGATCCGCATTATAGAGCCAAGAAAAAATAGTAACATGATGATAACGGCCTCCAAAAATTTCACAGGCACCTCGCTGGCACGGGATATAAATGACATGCTGATAAGAGCAATGACAATGGGCATGACATGCCCCCACAATTGTTGGAAGTAGGCTTTATTAAAAGTAATATCTTCGGGCCTTTCAGTCAGGGCGAAAAAAATCACTTCAATAATTCCAAAAATCAGGTTGCAGTATGAAACAATGAGAAATCTCTCAATATTCGTATCAGTCATGCCTAACGGAATAAGAGGTATTAGGTAGGTAAATCCCACTAAAATAATATTGAAATTATAATTTTTGACCAGACAAATGACAAAAATAGAACAATAAAAAAAAAAATTAATTTTTAGCAGGAAAATAGCATCCATCTACCCACCCTCCTCCATGCCTATAAAACAGGCTATATGATTCAAATTGATAATATAATTCTTTCATATCCCATACCAGCCATCAACCCTCACATTGCCCAATAAACTCGAATCTGATATTCTACTGTTTTTTTGAGGAAACATTTATTATAAAATGGTAAAACAATTGTTTAATAAACCTTATTTGTGGCCCTATAATGCAATTCCACTAATTAGGATCATATTTGACTAGTTTTAGCAGGGATGCATTCACTGCTGAAAAGCTCATTGGATCCAGTGTCACACTGGCATCGAAATTGAGGTAAATAATGGATACAAAAGCTCTAAATATACCGAATGAAGTCCGGCAAGAAATTGATGCTTTCGCTGCAGAGGTTGAACGTCTGAATAGAGGCGAAGTCAGCGATGATGATTTTAAGCGTTTCCGTCTACAACAGGGAATTTATGGTCAACGTCAGGATGGTGAACAAATGGTACGAACCAAGTTACCAGCCGGAAGAATCTCGAGCGACCAGATGATTTGTTTAGCAAATTTTGCCGACAAATATTCTCACGGAGTGTTGCATATCACCACGCGACAAGACATTCAACTTCATTATGTAGACATCCAAAATGTCGCCCAAGGTCTTGAAGATCTCGCACAAGCTGGAATAACGACCCGTGAAGCTTGTGGGAACACGGTACGTAACGTAACTGCCTGTCATAAGGCGGGCACTTGTTCAACAGAATTGTTTGATGTCGCACCATATGCTCTTGCAGTTTCAAAATATCTTCTGCGTATGGATCTGACTCAAAACCTACCTCGAAAGTTTAAAATTACTTTTGGCGGTTGTAATGGTTGTGGATTAGCACCCATCCACGATATTGGGCTAAAAGCAGTCATTCAGAATAATGTGCACGGTTTCAAAGTCCTTATTGGTGGTGGACTTGGATCGTTTCCCCATGCAGCAAAACATTTAACTCATTTCATCCCGGCCGACAATATGTTGCAGATGTGTGAGGCGATGGTCTCAGTTTTTGACAAATATGGCGATAAGAGGAACCGTAATAAAGCACGGCTCAAGTTTGTGGTGGATAAACTTGGTATTGATAAGGTTAAAGAACTATATGAAGAGGAGTATGCGGCTCTTAATGGTAAGACCTATCCTACTATTAATCTCACTGAAATTAGTGTACCCAAAATCCCTAAATATGAGATAAATAATAATTACAACTCGGACCCAGATTTCACTCTATGGAAAAGCCGAAACATTGAAAAACAAAAGCAAAGTGGGTTTCATAATGTCCAGATCAAATTAATTCTTGGTGACTTCAATGTTTCACAGGCCAAAGCATTAGCAAACATCGCCGAGAAATATGCCGGAGCGATGATCCTTTGCACCGTTAATCAAAATTTAATGATCCCTTGGGTCAGAGAAAATGCCTTTGGCTCTATCTATGCAGAGCTCAAAAAGATAGGGCTCAATAAAGCTGGTACAGAAGAAATTCGAGATATCACATGTTGTCCTGGCTCAGAAACCTGTAACCTCGGCATCACAGCTTCTAGGGGATTAGCACAGGAACTTAACAAACAGATGGAAAGCGGGACACAACCAACCAAAGACCTGGATCATGTTTCTATCAAGGCAAGTGGCTGTCCAAACTCTTGCGGACAGCACCATATTGCTTCTATCGGGTTTCATGGTGGAGCAAAAAAACTGAATGGGATTCTTACACCGCACTATGAAGTGTTACTCGGTGGAAGAATTTCAGAAAATGATGTCATTTTTGGTACATCTGTAATTAAAATTCCTGCAAAGAATGCTCCAGCAGCTACTAGGCTAACTCTTGAGGATTATAAATCCGGCAAACAAAACAATGAAACATTTGGCGAGTATTTTGACCGGAAAGGTAAGGTTCACTTTCGAAACTTGCTCGAAACACTTAAGGAGTTACCGACTATAGAGGCATCTCCAGAATCATATATCGACTTTGGATCCACCGAAAAATTTAGCCTAGAAGATCGTGGTCAAGGTGAGTGCGCCGGTGCTGTTACCGATATGATCACAGATCGTATAACCGAAGGAGAAAGATCTCACTTCCAAGGCAAACTTAGTTTGGAGAAAAATGAGTTTAAAGAAACAGGTGAACATGCAAAGCGATCTATAATAGCGTCTGCTCGTGCATTATTAGTCACAGAGGGTATGGACTTTAATGACGACTGGGAATGCTTAAAAAAATTCCAATCACTAGTTATTGATATGGAAATTGTTTCAGCAAAATTCGCTAAGCTTATTGACAGCCTTGAGTCAATTCACGAAGTCTCAGATAGAGAAACAGCAGAATGGTGGTTGAAGGATGCTTGTGAACTGCTAGAAGAAAGTAAAAATATTCAAAATAAAATGCATTCAGACAAGTCTTTACGTATTCGTGTTGGAGGAGATGATCCAAAAGCAAAAGTTCTAAATGATGGAGGTAAACAGAGCATTGACCTTCTTGGTGTAAAATGCCCGTTCAATTACGTTAAAACAAAAATCAAGTTGGAGACCATGCCATCAGGTAGCATATTGGAAGTCTTGCTCGATTCCGGAGAGCCTTCTGAGAATGTACCGCGAAGCATCAAAAATGATGGCCACAAGGTTATTTCCCTAACAGAAGAAAATGGTCATCATAAGTTGACTGTAGAAAAGGCTTAAACTCAATGCTAATCAGCATGACCGGGTTTGGGCGTGCGGAGTGCCAAGATGGAGACTATGCGTATAAAGCAGAAATCCGATCTGTAAATAATCGCTTTATTGATGTAACTACCCGCCTTCCAAAACCATTTATTGATATGGAGCTTACTCTTAAAAAGCTAGTCAAGTCAAATTGTGCACGAGGCTCCATCAACTTAACAGTTACTATTGACAGCTCAATTGACAGTTTAGGGGAATGGGAAGTCAAACCTAACATTACTCTTGCCAATCAATATGTAAGGGCACTACAAGAAATTCAAAGTTCGATGGGGCTCGAGGATAAAATTTCTCTCCAACATGTTGTCGGATTTCGCGATGTAATAAAGGTGGAACCAGTCGCGACCGACTCAGCAAAAGAAAACCTAATCTTGAACATAGTAGAGTCGGCCATAACTTCATTGCAAAAAATGCGAGAAGAAGAAGGAAAGCACCTTGAAAAAGACCTTGCTAAACGCATTGACAACATAGAAAAACACGCATTACAAATAGAAAAACGGCAACCAGAAGTTATTGTAGAATACAAAACTCGGCTTAAGGAAAAAATCAAACTACTCAATGATGGTATTGATATGGATGATAGTCGACTGGCTCAGGAAACTGCTGTTCTGGCAGACCGGTGCGATATCACAGAAGAAATTACAAGGCTCAATAGTCACATTACTCAATTCAGAGTGCTGTTTAAATCTACAGAACCTGTCGGGCGAAAATTGGAGTTTATAACTCAAGAGATCAACAGAGAAATTAACACAATGGGCTCCAAGTCTAACGATATTCAAATGGCCAACCTTGTTATCGAGATGAAAAGCTCACTCGAAAAGATTCGTGAACAGATACAAAACGTTGAATAATTTAATGTCTCCACAACTTTTAAAATTAGTAGAATGCCTAAAGGATTTGCCATAATACTTTCTGCTCCGTCCGGAGCTGGAAAAACCACTATCTGTAATTCGTTACGGAAAAAAATTTCTAGCTTAAAGTTTACAATCTCTCACACCACTCGAAAGATACGGGTAGGCGAAATAGATGGTGTAGACTACATCTATATTTCTAAAAAAGAATTTGAAAGTAAAATAGAAAAAAAAGATTTTCTCGAATGGGCTCAGGTACACGGAAGCTATTACGGCACCTCATTGCAATCAGTTGATGAAACTATAAATAAAGGATATGACACTCTACTAGAAATCGACACACAAGGTGTTAAGGCTCTGCGAAAAATGAACTATCAAGGAACGTATATATTCATTTCCCCTCCATCTATCGAAGAATTAGAGGTACGGCTTAGAAAAAGGGGATCAGATTCAGAAGAAAACATCCTACAGCGTGTCGAAACAGGTAAAAAGGAAATTAAAGAATATAAAATGTATGATTATATTGTTACAAATGATTTAGTTGATGATACAG
>Ga0310344_10002863_pt1 | contig 12950 bp, 10 predicted proteins | sample HC15DNA20200_MG_FD_203801 | JGI IMG/M metagenome (GOLD analysis project Ga0310344, IMG submission 203801) | Marine microbial communities from station ALOHA, North Pacific Subtropical Gyre - HC15-DNA-20-200_MG | ecosystem: Environmental > Aquatic > Marine > Oceanic | place: Pacific Ocean: North... | reverse complement strand
CCGGCTTTCAATTCCGGTTATTGGAAAGATGCCCGTGCAATGGCACGGCACACCCTTGACGTTTTCAGCGTGACGAATGGACCTATTGTGGTGCCATCTGGATCATGTACTGACATGATTGTCCACCAATACACAGAGCTCCTTAAGGACGATGCTGAATACTTAGCAAAAGCTCAGGATGTTGCTGGGAGGACATATGAATTTACGCAATTTCTGGTGGACAAAATGGGTTTGGATGATGTGGGCGCTAGATTTCGTGGACGAGCGGCTTACCATTCGTCCTGCCACGGTTTACGGGGCCTAAATCTTCGTGAGCAACCTCGGGTTTTGCTTTCCCATGTTGAGGGTTTGAAGCAGGTAGAGTTGCCATGTTCTGAAGAGTGTTGTGGTTTTGGCGGATTGTTTTCTGTGACCATGAGTTCTATTTCCGGGTCAATACTAGAACGTAAGCTTGATAATCTTGAGGAAAGTGGCGCAGACTTGCTTCTTGGTAATGACGTTAGTTGTTTAATGCATATGGCGGGAGGATTGAAGCTACGGGGCACCCAGATCGAAGTAAAGCACATTTCCGAAGTCCTGAATACACATGACTAATCTAACTTTCTATGAGCGTACTCGCGATGCGCTAGAGGACCCTACAGTCAATCAGGCTATCCGTGTGGGTGCACGTAGATTTGTCAGTCACCGTGCTTCTACGGTTTCGGGTTTGCCGGAGATGGACAGTTTGCGGGACCGTGCACGGGTGATTCGTGCTGAGACATTGAATAAGCTTGATGTGTTTCTTGCCGAATTTGCTGACAATGTCGAACTTAATGGCGGACGCGTTTTTTGGGCAAAAAATGCAGACGAAGCCAACGATTATGTGGTGAAATTGGCAGCGGCAAGAGGTGTCCGACATGTTGTTAAATCCAAATCTATGGTTACCGAGGAAATTGAATTAAATCATGCTCTTGAAGTTGCGGGTGTACGAGTCATTGAGAGTGACCTCGGAGAATTCATTGCTCAGCTAGCTGGAGAGAGGCCCTCTCATATTATTGCCCCAGTGCTGCACAAAACACGTGGGGAGGTGGGAAAATTATTTGAGGAGGAACTTAACGTCGCTTACACTGAAGAACCCATAGCTCTTAACGATATTGCGCGTTCACATCTGCGTGATATTTTTCTGAGCTCCGATATGGGCATCAGCGGAGTCAATTTTGGTGTGGCCGAGTCGGGTACTCTCAGTCTTGTGACCAATGAAGGCAATGGGCGTTTTTGCACGACGACGCCGCGTATTCATGTTGCCTTGATGGGCATGGAACGTCTGGTACCGACATTTGCTGACCTAGGAACAATGCTTCCTGTCTTGGAGATTAGTGCAACTGGACAGAGGCTTACAGTATATAACAATCTACTGACGGGACCTCGTCGCTCTGGGGAACCCGATGGCCCCGAAGAATTACATGTTGTTATATTGGATAATGGACGCAGTGATACTTTGGCGTCGGAAGTGGCAGAGATACTTTATTGCATTCGATGTGGAGCCTGCTTGAACATCTGCCCTGTTTATCAGTCAATTGGTGGCCATGCCTATGGAAGTGTGTATCCGGGTCCACTGGGATCAGTTTTGACGCCTACGTTAATGGGTTTAGAACAATGGCATGAATTGCCCCACGCGAGCACCTTATGCGGTGCCTGCAAGGAAATTTGTCCCGTGCGCATCGATATTCCAAGTCTACTACTTCGTTTGAGGGATGCTAGCAGCAAGGCTAATCACTCACCAGTGTGGATTAGGACATTGATGAGAATATACTCCATTGTTGCCCGACATCCGAAATTGTTCCAGTTGGGTATGCGCTTCGCAAGTGTATCTAGCCGTCTATTTGCTAAGGAGGATTGGTTGAATAGGCTTCCTCCCCCGTTGAATGGTTGGACCGATCACCGTAACTTTAGAGCGTTGGCAAAAAAGTCTTTTGGACAACAATGGGCTGAGCGAAGATCTACGGAGCATACCTCATGAGGCGTAAGGCCTTCTTGGCAAATGTTCAGCAGATATTAAGGGATAGTTCTTTGCCCGATGTGCAACCTCATGATTCGTCTCTTTCATCGAGTTCATCTTTTGACCCGCACGATTTGGTTGGCCAGTTTTCTCAACAAGCGAGGGAGGTAAAAAGTGAAGTACATGAGGTAATCTCCCACAAAGCCGGGTGCCAACGTGTGTACGATATTTTTTCCTCCCACAAAGCTGATAAGTTTATTAGCTGGGCAGATGAATTTCTACCAATTAAGGGAATCAATCACGGAATTGTCCAACGAGGTTCCCAACTCCAAGACAGTTTTATTCCATACGGTCCTGATGAGCGGCGCGAGACCCAACTTGCTTTGTCTGATGTTGCTATTGGTATTACGGGCGCTATTGCGGGTTTAGCTGATACTGGGAGCGTGGTGTTAACCTGCGGAAATGGTCGTGGCAGATTGGCATCGTTGTTGCCGCCAATTCATATTGTCTTGCTCGAATCGCACTTATTGTTGCCATCGCTGTCGCATTTTATTCAGTTGAACCCAGAGGCTGCTACCTTGAGCAGCAACCTAGTGTTTATCACTGGCCCCAGCCGCTCTGCCGACATTGAGCAGACGATGACATTAGGAGCACATGGTCCGAAAGAATTGCATGTGATATTGATTACTAAAGATACATAGAAACAGAAATGGTAACAAAACGTATGTTGATGGATCTCTGCGAAAGCAGAGATCATTGCTCAGGATTGAATGTGGCAGTGCGGATAGATGATAAGCAATCAAATGGCTATTAGTTTCTATCGGGTTTACTGAATGGCAGCTCGAAGATTTCTCTCTGATCTGGCTGCTATCTTTCCCTCTGATCGTTTACTGACTGAGCGCGCGCAGCTTATACCGTACGAATCGGACGCACTCACGGCTTTTCGGGCGCTTCCTCGTGCGGTCGTGCTTCCAGAATCTCAGGATGAAGTTATTGAGACCGTGCAGTTGTGCTATCGTGCTAGCATTCCTTTTGTTGCACGTGGGAGCGGCACAAGTCTTTCTGGAGGTGCATTGCCGGATGAGGATGGAGTTGTAATTGCACTGAACCGACTAAACCGCATAATACGTGTGGACGCGGAGCATCGCCTAGCTGTGGTAGAGGCCGGAGTGTCTAACCTTGCTGTGTCTAAGGCTGCTGCACCATACGGGCTGTATTATGTTCCGGATCCATCGAGCCAGTCGATTTGTACAATTGGCGGTAACGTCGCTTTCAATTCTGGAGGTGCGCACTGTCTTAAGTATGGCATGACTAGCAATCATGTACTCGGCATCAAGGTGGTGTTGCCAGATGGCGATATAGTGGAGATGGGTGGTGAGAGCCTCGAGGGAGTCGGACCTGACTTAGTTGGTTTATTTGTGGGGTCGGAGGGTTTGTTCGGCATTGCCCTGGAAATTACGCTGCGACTCCTTCCGGTTCCAGAGTCATACCGTACGGTACTTGCTGCCTATAGTAGCATGAAAGATGCCGGAGATACAGTGGCGACTGTGGTGGCTTCAGGGCTTCTTCCTGGAGCGATTGAAATAATGGACAACCTGACAATTCAAGCAGTGGAGCAATCTTTTGATGCAGGTTATCCGACAGATGCAGCCGCGCTATTGATTGTGGAGCTTGAGGGAGAGGCTAATCAAGTAGAGCAGGAGTTCGTCGAGCTGGAGAAAATTATTAATAATTCCGCTGCGTATAGCGTTCGGAGTGCGCGTGACGATATAGAGCGGTCACAAATTTGGAAAGGGCGTAAAGGAGCATTTGGCGCTCTAGGGGCAATTACTCAGGCTTACATTGTGCAGGACGGTGTTGTTCCTCGGACTCAACTTGGTGCTGTGCTGTCGGAAATCGATGAGCTCAGTGTGCAGTATGGATTGCGGGTTGCTAACGTGTTTCACGCTGGTGACGGCAATCTACATCCCAATGTGCTTTATGACGGCAGCCAAGAAGGTATGCTTGAGCGTGCAGAGCAGCTGGCCGGCGAAATTACGAAGTTGTGCGTTCGGCACGGTGGTGTCATAACCGGTGAGCACGGAGTTGGTATGGAGAAACGTGACTATATGCGGGAAATGTTCGCGGAGGTAGATTTGGAAATGATGCAGCGGCTTTCTCGTGCAATTGACCCGCGCGGAATCGCAAACGTTGGCAAGATGTTTCCAGGACAGGGGGTACCGGGTGTTTGAGAGGAAATCAGTGAGGTGATGTCAGTTAACTCATCTTCTAAGATTGGATAACTGAAGGGCACAATTATGCTACCTACCTCCCAATATGAAGTACAGGAAGCTGTTCTGCAATCTTCCGTGCCATTGCGTGTCCGGGGAGGTGGCAGCAAAAGTGCTCTCTCCACTTCGTCATCTGGCGAAGCTGTACTGGAACTCTCTTCGCTTAACGGAGTCTTGGAGTACGTCCCAGAGGAATTCACATTTACTGCACGTGCGGGTACGCAGTTGTCCGAGATTGAGGATATGCTTGCGCAGAATGGGCAGTGGCTACCCTTTGATCCTCCTCTAGGCGGACGCGGGGCGACCCTGGGTGGAGCCCTTGCAGCTGGTCTTAGTGGGCCTGGACGCTACCGTTTTGGGGGCACGCGCGACTTTGTGCTTGGAGTGCAATGGGTTTCTGGAACTGGCGATCTACTTCGTGGTGGTGGTCGGGTTGTGAAAAACGCCTCCGGGTTTGATTTTCCAAAAATGATGGTTGGTAGTTTAGGTAGATTCGGCGTTGTGACCGAAGTTACGTTTAAGGTATTTCCAGTTGCACAGCAGTTTAGCACAATGGTGTTGGAATGCGACAGCCTGAATGATGCTCTAGAGGCCATGACTCGATTGTCCAGCTGTCCACTGGACATTTTTTCGATTGACATCGAGCCGCCGGCGACATTGCTAGTGCGACTGGCTGGAGAAGGCCGGGCTTTATCATTGCGGATGCGAAGATTAGGTGAGCTACTGGGTGACGGGGAGATTTTACTTGGCGAACAGGAAGAGGATTTGTGGGTACAGCTTCGCGATTTCAGTTGGCTATCGCCTGGTGAGTGTCTAATCAAGGTGCCGATTACCCCAGCTGTAATACCGACTCTTGAGGCGAGGTTGGTAGGTGAGAAATCGCAGCGTCGTTACAGCGTGGGTGGCAATTTGGCTTGGATTGGTTGGCATGGCGATGTTAATGAAATCGACATTATTTTAAGCGAGAGCAACTTGAGTGGATTGCGTGTGCTGGGGTCAGCCGGCGCGGCTTGGGTAGGTGCGCCGGCTAGTGCAATGGCGTTCGCGCGGCGCGTGAAAGATGTACTGGATAGGGAGGGCAAATTCCTGCCGATTTAATGCGTCATAATATTCCGGTGGAGCATTTTGGTGTACAGGGTGTCGCGATGGCGACCACGGTGGAAAATTGCGTGCATTGTGGTCTGTGCTTGCCAGCGTGTCCCACATATCAATTGCTCGGACAAGAGATGGATTCGCCGCGTGGCAGAATAATGTTGATGAAAACCGCACTGGAAGGAAGCTTGTCGGTGGAAGAGGTGCGCCCATTTGTTGATAAGTGTCTGGGATGCTTAAGCTGTGACGCCATTTGTCCTTCAGATACACATTATGGTGAACTACTACTTTCGTTCCGGGCGTATACTGAGGAGAAGGGTGTACGCGGAAAACTACCGGAATTCTTGCTCCGTAGCTTAGCTGTGGAGACTATGTCCCACCCGGCACGTTTTCGGATTGCAGCGTTGCTTGGCACATTGGTGCGTCCGCTCCGCGCATTATTACCTGACCGGTTGGGTTATATGCTTGACCTTCTGCCGCCCATGATGCCGACGCCAACGCGGTTTCCTGAAATCATACCAGCCGAGGGAGAGCGTCGCGCCCGGGTCATTTTGCTTACGGGCTGTGTGCAATCCGTGTTGTCCCCGGAAATCAACCGAGCAGCTGTTAATGTTCTAGCACGAAACGGTGTAGAGGTGCTTGTACCTCCTGGCCAGGGATGTTGTGGGGCACTGGCCATGCATGTAGGGAATGCGCGGAAAGCGCGTGCGCTGGCACGTAAGAATATACGTCTTCTTACTGCTGATGTTGATGCAATTATTACGACCGCAGCGGGATGCGGTTCTGGTATCAGTGATTATAAACTTCTTTTTGGTGATGCTTCAGATTGTCACTTGGCCGCTGAGTTCGCTGCTAAGGTTCGCGATGTGCATGTTTTTTTGGATGATCTAGGTTTGCGCGCTCAATTTGGAAAGACCCAATCGCAACTTCTCACTTATCATGATGCTTGTCACCTGGCCAATGCACAGGGCATTAAACAGGCACCCCGTCGATTGTTGAAACAGATTCCAGGACTTGAATTGGTGCAGTTAGATGAGGTGGAAATGTGCTGTGGTTCTGCTGGACTCTACAATATCGAACAACCAGAATTGGCCGATCAGCTAGGTTCCCGTAAGGCCGCTGTAGTACTGAAAAGTGGTGCCGCTGGCTTGGTGAGTGGTAACATTGGCTGTATCACGCAAATCGGCGCTCACTTGCGTTCGTTGGGTAACGATATGCCGGTATTACATACCATGGAGGTACTAGATCGTGCCTATAATAGTTGAGATTTGCGGACAGATTGTTGTGCGGCGGAAACGTAACTAGGCTTCGTGTACTTGCTTTGCGTGGATTTGGTTTCACTGTGAGTAAGGCGCAATGCGAATGTTATTGGAGATGAGAGAATAATGGCGAATCCAAATCGCTTAATCAGTGACGTCAGTCAGCATCTACCCTTCGGCGAAAAACGCGATACGCGCTTCTACGGAATGAACATTGTGTCAGTGGAGCAATTCGATAGGGATGATCTGGACACTATTTTCGCAGTGGCACGGGAAATGCGTTTGATGGTTGAGCGTGTTGGTTCTTTTGATTTATTAAAAGGCAAAGTTCTGGCTAATCTGTTCTACGAGTCTTCTACGCGCACATCATCCTCTTTTGCAGCTGCAATCCAAAGACTTGGTGGAAGCGTATTGCAGATAAACAACGTCACTTTTTCATCGGTTTCGAAAGGCGAGGTACTAGAGGATACTATACGCACAATGGAATCTTACTCGGATGCCATCGTGTTGCGTCATCCAGAGGAAGGTTCCGCTGCTATTGCTGCTGGCATAGCCAATAAACCGATAATCAATGCTGGTGATGGTCCCGGCGAGCATCCCACGCAAGCTCTGCTCGACATGTTCACCATTCTGGAGGAGCTCGGCCATATCAATGGCCTTACGATTACCATGTTGGGAGATCTGAAATACGGTCGTACAGTCCACTCTTTGGCGCGTTTGCTTGCCCTATTTGATGTCAAGCTGCATTTTGTCGCACCCGATATTTTGCGGATGCCCTCTACGTTGGTGGAGCAACTGAAGGCTCGAGGAATGTTGCCGTGCGAGCATGTGAACTTTGCGGAGGTATTACCTGAGACAGATGTACTCTACGTTACACGTGTGCAACGTGAGCGCTTTGAAGATCCTTCTATGTACGAGCGCGTTAAAGGTAGCTACGTCATTACGCCAGAAACAATGAAGTCTGCTAAAGAGCGAATGATTGTCATCCATCCATTGCCGCGTGTGGACGAAATTAGCATGCAGTTTGACAATGATCCACGTGCTGCCTATTTTCGGCAAATGGAATATGGTCTGTATGTGCGCATGGCTCTATTAGCTCTTGTGCTTGGAAAAGCTTAATGCTGTCTTTCATAGGAGCGCTTGAAGCCCGTGCAAATACGGTGGATTCCCTGCTGTGTGTAGGTATTGACCCACATCCGGACATGCTCTCGGAGGATACTCCGATGGCCTCGAGTGAATTATGTTTGCGTTTAATTGAGTCTTGCTCACCTTATGTATGTGCGTTCAAACCAAATATCGCCTTCTTTGAGCGCCATGGCGCAGAGGGTATGACTGTACTGAGAGATGTCATTGCTGCTGTACCGGCAGATATCCCGGTGATATTGGATGCTAAGCGGGGTGATATTGCTAGCACTGCTGAGGCATATGCCTATGCGGTTTTTGATGTGCTCGGTGCGCATGCGCTGACTGCGAGCCCGTATCTTGGTTCGGATTCATTGGCTCCGTTTATGAATCGTCCTGAGAGGGGGGTATTTGTGTTATGCAAGACCTCAAATGAGACTGCTGATGAGCTGCAGGGGCTGCTGGTCGATGGCGAACCACTCTATTTGCATGTTGCTCGAAAGGCTAAGAGTTGGAGCACGAATGAAAATGTGGGGATTGTGGTTGGTGCTACAGACCCTTATGCGCTTGCATGCGTGCGTGCGGCTGCTCCTAGTCTGTGGTTTCTTTGCCCTGGTGTGGGTGCGCAGGGCGCAAATTTAAAGGCTGCACTGGGCGCTGGTCTCAGATCTGATGGTATGGGCATGCTTGTGAGCGTATCACGTTCCATTGCATGCGATTCTGACCCCGCTGGGGCATCTGCAAATCTACGTCAGGGAATCAATGACGTGCGGCGAGCTAGTGCTTCCACATGAATTGAAACTTGCATTTTGACGGAATTGGTTTCTGTAATTTCGCAGGGTTTTTTATAGCACTCCCTCTTGCCTGAGGGATGCAATATGGGACTTGTTGTAGCAGAGTATCTTGCTGAGTATCTCCTCTGTATGTTCCCCAAGGGTTGGAGGTGGTCTGCGGATTGATATTGGCGTTGTCGGAATTTGAAGTGGCGAATTCAGCAGTGGTATGGTGTCGCCCTTGGAACCCTTAATATCCACGCGCATTTTACGCGATTGAACTTGGGGGTTGTCAAATACACTGTCAATTGTGTTGATCGGTCCTGCTGGAAGCCCGATTCGCTCGCATAATGATAGCCAGTAATCTGCATTGCGCTGCTCAAACAAGTCGTTGAGCGTGTCTGCCAGTAGCTGCCTGTTCTGGACTCGTGCTGAGTTGCTAGAGAAGCGTTCATCGTCTATCCAGTTAGGTCGATCAACCGCGTGGCAGAACTTCTTCCACTGCATGTCATTTCCAGCAGCGAATGCGAATGGCTTATCTCTTGCGCTAAACGACTCGTAAGGCGCAACATTTGGATGAGCGTTACCATGACGTGTGGGGATTTCTCCAGAGACAAAGTAATTGCTGGCTGCGTATGTGAGAAGGGCAATCTGACTGTCCAGCAGCGCCATGTCTATCCGTTGCCCCTCTCCGGTGCGCTCGCGTGCGTACAGCGCAGCCAGTATCGCATTGGCTGCAAACATTCCCGCGCTGATATCTGCTATTGCTACCCCTGCGCGATGTGGAACTCCCTCTGTGGGACCGGTTATACTCATGAAGCCCCCCATAGCCTGAATGATGAAATCGTATCCAGGGCGTGCACTATAAGGTCCGGTGTAGCCATAACCCGTTACTGTGCAATATACTAATCCTGGACGGATTTTCTGGAGTGTCTCGTAGTCAAGTCCCCAACGTTCCAGCGTACCCGTCTTGAAGTTTTCCACAAGCACGTCACCCTGGCTAATGATTTCCTTTAGGATTGTCAATCCTGTGTCGGATTTTAGATTGAGCGTGATGCTTCGTTTGTTTCGGTTTGCACATAGAAAATAGGCTGCTTCTCCCTTTTCCGTGAATGGTGGGCCCCAGTGGCGGGTATCGTCACCGTGGTTGGGTTCTTCAATCTTTATCACGTCTGCGCCAAGGTCACCGAGCATCATGGTGCAATACGGTCCTGCTAGTATTCTCGTGAGGTCAATCACTCGTACGTCTTGTAGTAATCCGGATTCGTTATTCATGATAGTTCTTTTGCTATTTACGCTGCGGTTAATCTGTATACGAAGTTGTAAAGGGTGGTCATGCTATAATTTAAGCTCCCTAATATACAGGAAAACGCGCTCGGTGTTCTGGAGGCGGGTTGGTAGCCGACATTATACAATGGGCAGCGGGATACCTTGCTAATATCAACTAGCTTATGAAGCCAGCGAGTTTTAAGTATTTTCCCCCTGGCTATGAAAATTGTGTCGCTCAAGAAAATTAAGCTTGGCGACGATAGTTCGCTGCTTGCTTACCTGGCTGATTTGGAGGCTCATTTTCGGGAACGGGAACCGGGTGTGCTCGCGTTTGTGCCTGAAGAGGGGCGTTTTGAACGGCTACGGCGTGATGCGCATGTTCTTATGAATCAATATCCGGATCCTGCAAAACGACCGGGGCTTTTTGGGATACCGGTTGGGGTGAAAGATATCTTTCATGTGGATGAGTTTATTACGCGCGCGGGTAGTGAAGTGCCAGCAGATTTGTTGCGGGGTGCCGAGGCTGAGAGCGTACGCATCCTAAAAGCAGCTGGAGTGCTGATAATGGGCAAGACGGTTACCACTGAATTTGCCTACTTTGCCCCTGGTCCTACTCGTAACCCGCATAATCTCAGACATACTCCGGGTGGCTCTAGCAGCGGGTCGGCTGCTGCTGTCGGGGCGGGTTTGTGTCCGCTAGCCTTGGGCACACAGACTATCGGGTCAATCATTCGCCCGGCAGCTTATTCTGGGGTGGTAGGTTACAAGCCAACTTATGAGCGTATTTCACGTGCTGGGGTAATCCCCCTGTCTCCGTCGCTCGATCACATTGGAGCTTTTAGTGTGGATGTATCCGGAGTTGCCCTAGCGGCGGATGTCCTTGTGAAAGGTTGGGATTCTTCGGTTGTCAGGGCTCGTTCAGGTTTACCTCAGCTGGGTATCCCGAATGGCGAATATTTGGAATATGCGACGTCCGAAGGGCATGATCATTTTTGGGCAAACTGCAATCGCCTTCGGGAGGCCGGTTTTGTAATTAAGTCCATTTCCACTATGTTGGATTATGACGCAATTTGCACTCGTCACAATCTACTACTGGCAGCAGAGGCAGCACGTGTGCATACGCAGTGGTTCTCTGAGCATAAAGATTGCTATCATGCAAAGACCGTAGAATTGATTGAGCGTGGTCAGACTATTGCTGGCGACGATTTGGTACGGGCGCGATACGGGCGTGAGGAGTTGCGGTGCGCACTGCACGGGATGATGGATGCCAATCAGATCGACTTGTGGATTTCTCCGTCAGCGACGGGTGTGGCACCGCAAGGATTGGAAAGTACTGGTGACCCAGTTATGAATCTGCTTTGGACGCATGGAGGGCTACCTACAATTGGGATGCCATCAGGTAAGTCGTCGGATGGTCTGTACTTTGGATTGCAACTAGCTGCTCGTTTTGGAAATGATGAGTTGCTGTTTGCGTGGGCTTCCGAAATTGAAAAGGTTTTGTAACTAGTAATGAATGTATAATCAGTGAGCAAATAGGGCATGAAGTATACGCAGAGCCGACTGATTTAAATGAGTGGGTTCTACGAGCGCGCGGTAATGGATTGGGAGATTATCCACTCGAGGCTCTCCGCATGATGTTCGATTATTACGACAAATATGGATTCTGGTATGGGTTCTGGGGCAATTCCAATACTCTGCACAAGTTGTTGGGAAGGCCACCGACTTCTTATGCATCTTTTATAGAAAGAGTTGTGAGAAACAAAAGTGTGTCAATTAACAGCAATTAATATGTTGTCAGAAAAATTATGGGAGCAGGAAGGTTCTTGTGATGGTTCATGATGGTAAGTTACAGCAAATCCGGGAGAATAGATTGATGATTGCAGTTCAAGGCCTTTATAGTTCATGTCTGGTGGGTTTACATGGTTAATGTGAGTACTTCCCGCGAGAAACGAACTTTAAACTGGATGGATTGTTTGCGGTCTAGCGGTTACCGTTTAACAGAAGCTCGTCAGGCAGTCATAGATGTTTTGGCAAAAAGTGATCGAGCTTTGAATGCGACGGAAATTTTCGATTTTGCCAGAGAAGGATATCCTTCTCTGGGGTTGGTTAGCGTTTACCGTACGCTAGAGAAACTTGAAGAATTAAATTTAATTCAAAAGGTTCATCATCCGGACGGGTGCCAGAGTTACATTGCTGGATTCACAGGGCATCAGCATCTCATGATTTGCCGCGTGTGTGAACAAGCGGAATTCTTTGAGGGAGATGATCTTACTCCACTAATTGAGCATGTCTCCAGGGAGAGTGGTTTTACCATTCAAGAACACTGGCTACAATTTTTTGGGATATGCTCTGAATGTAATAACTCCGCTACATCTAATAACTTACGTAAAAAATCCTCATAGCATAAGTGTACACAGCCCAAAATAATTAACTCTTGACTTTAATGCCGAATATAGGTAAAATCTGGCCGATAATGAAAATGGTTTTCATTATCAATAGTTATGATCCTATAGGTAAGAGGTTTACATGAGCAAATTAAGACTTTTTCTTGGATTGATAATCTTGATCTTTGCCGCTGGGTGTCAGAGAGTAGATCAACAAGATAATGAGTATGAAACGGGAGGTGCAACAGATACCGGAAAACTCAAGGTTGTGGCCACGACTACTATCGTTGGCGATGTCGTCTCCGAAATTGGGGGTGATCTTATTGACCTGACTGTGCTCTTGCCGGTAGGAACGGATCCCCATGGTTTTGATCCCACGCCCCAAGATGTTGCTAAACTAGCGGATGCTGATGTAATTTTTGCTAATGGGTTGGGCTTAGAGGAATTCCTCGATTCAATGATCGAAAGTGCAGGTGTTGAAAATAAGGTTGTGTACGTATCTGATGGGATTGATTTACTAAGATCCGAAGAACATCATGATGAGGACGAAGGTGAAGAACATCATGATGAGGACGAAGGTGAAGAACATCATAATGAGGACGAAGGTGAAGAACATCATGATGAGGACGAAGGTGAAGAACATCATGATGAGGATGAAGGTGAAGAACATCATGATGAGGACGAAGGTGAAGAACATCATAATGAGGACGAAGGTGAAGAACATCATCATGAACATAATCATGGTGGGATCGATCCGCACACTTGGTTTAGTCCCCTCAACGTGATGGTTTGGATCCATAATA
>Ga0310344_10002862_pt1 | contig 12951 bp, 11 predicted proteins | sample HC15DNA20200_MG_FD_203801 | JGI IMG/M metagenome (GOLD analysis project Ga0310344, IMG submission 203801) | Marine microbial communities from station ALOHA, North Pacific Subtropical Gyre - HC15-DNA-20-200_MG | ecosystem: Environmental > Aquatic > Marine > Oceanic | place: Pacific Ocean: North... | reverse complement strand
TTAATTAAAAATTTTAAAATTATAAAAATTATTAGATTAAAAACTATTGATATTAAAGATAAAATCCTTCTTTTATTTAAAAAATTTAATCAAATAAAAAAAATTTTAAAAATACAAAAAAAAATAAAATGTATTATTTCATCTGTTGTTCCAGAGATAAATTATAAATTGAAAAAAATATGTTTTTTTTTTTTAAGGGAAAAACCACACTTTATATCAGTTAAAAAAACAAAATTAAATATAAAAATAAATTTAAAAAATAAGAACCAAGTTGGAGCAGATAGAATTGTTAACACAGTAGCTGTTAAATCGCTGTATAAAACACCAGCATTAGTTATTGATTTTGGAACAACCACAACATTTGATGTTATTAATAACAATGGTGATTATGATGGCGGAGTTATAACTCCTGGAATTAATTTGTCTCTGAAGAATTTACACAATAAAACTTCTCAACTACCATTGATCAAATTTAAAAAGTATAATAAAAATATTATTGGAAAAAATACTAAGAATGCAATTCAAAGTGGAATATATTGGGGTTATGTTGGTTTAGTTACTTTTATAATAAAAAAAATACAAACTAAATTTAAAAAAAAAATTTTTTGTATTTCTACAGGAGGCTTATCCAAAATTATTTCAAAGGATATCAGTATGATTAATACTATTAATGAAAATTTAACAATATTAGGACTAATTGAAATTTTTAAATTAAATTATAATGAAAAATATAACTGAAAATTTAATTAATAAATATGTACCTAAAAATGAGATAATCTTCTCACCTATTGGAGGCGTTGGCCAAATAGGGATGAATTTTTATTTGTATGGTACACAAGGTAAATGGATTGTTGTTGACTTAGGAATTACTTTTGGAAACACTGAGGAAACACCAGGTATTGATATTATTTTACCAAATCCTGAATTTGTCAAAAAAAATAAAAAAGATCTTTTAGGAATTATTATTACACATGCACATGAAGATCACATTGGAGCCGTGAGTCATTTGTGGCCGCAACTTCAATGTCCGGTTTATGCTACACCTTTTGCGTCAGCAGTTTTAAAAAGAAAATTAAAAGAACTAAAAATTAAGCCAAAATTTTTAAAAACAATATCTTTAGATAGTAATTTTAAGTTAGGACCATTTGAAATAGATGTAATATCAACAACTCATTCAATACCAGAACCAAATGCTTTAGGAATAAAAACTAAATTTGGTAATATTTTACATACAGGTGATTGGAAAATTGACCCAAAACCATTGCTTGGTAGAGATTTTAACCAACAAAAAATAAAATCCTTTGGTAATAAAGGAGTACTTGCGATTGTTAGTGATTCAACTAATTCAAATGTTGAAGGACACTCTGGTTCTGAAGAAAAATTAAGAGAAAGTCTTGTAAAAATAATTAAAAGAACTCCTCAAAGAATAGCAATAACAAGTTTTTCAAGTAATTTAGCAAGATTAGAAACTTTTGCACATATCGCTAATCAATCAGGAAGAGTCGCAGCTTTATGTGGAAGATCATTATGGACTATGTATAAAGCAGCATTAGATACAGGATATTTGAAAAATATTAAACCTTTTCTTGATGAAAGAGAAGTTATGATTTATCCAAGAGATCAAGTCCTTTTAATTTGTACAGGTTCTCAAGGAGAACCAAGAGCTGCATTATCTAGAATAGCTAATGACACACACCAAAATATTTTTTTAGAGGCTGGAGATACTGTTATTTTTTCATCAAAAGTCATTCCTGGTAATGAAAGATCAATTACAAAAGTACAAAATGAACTAAAAGAAAAAAATATAAATGTAGTAACAGAATCTGACGAATTTGTTCATGTATCAGGCCATCCTCATATTGAAGAATTAAAAAAAATGTATAATTGGATAAAACCTGAAATAGTTATTCCCGTGCATGGTGAATACCATCATTTAAAAAGTAATATCGAAATAGCTAAAAAATGTGGTGTAAAAAAAGGTCTAATTTTAAAAAATGGTTTATTATTAAAAGTAGCACCAGGGGAACCTAAGGTGCTTGGCTCTATCCCATCAGGACGTCTTATGCTAGATGGAAAGAAAATCATACCTATAAATGAAGAAGCAATTAAAAACAGAAAAAAAATGCTTTATAATGGAACTATATTGATTTCATTAGTAATAAATAAAAATAATAAAATTATTTCAAAACCATTAATATCAAGTAAAGGATTTTTTAATGATGAAAATATTAAAATTTTCGAAAAAAGTTTAATTAGTAATATTAATAATTTTATGAAGGAATTAAAAAATACTAAATTTATAGATACATTACTAAAAGATAAAATTACATCTTTTTCACAAAGATTTTTTAGAAAAGCTTTAGATATGAAGCCTATAATACTAATACATATAATAAAATGTTAAATATATAATCTATGTTAAAAAAATTAAATCATATTGCGATAGTTGTACCAGATATAAAAAAAGCAAAAAAAATATATCAAAATAAATTTAACGCTGTTGTCTCTGATCCTAAAAGTTATCCAGAACACGGGGTAACAGTTGTTTTTGTCAAATTAGAAAATACTAAAATTGAATTAATGGAGCCTTTAGGAGAAAATTCACCAATAAAAAAATTTTTAGAAAAAAATCCTAATGGTGGAATGCATCACATATGTTTAGAAGTTTCAGATATCAATAAATCATTAAAAGATTTAAATAATAAAGGGGTAACAATTTTAGGAAAAGGCAAGCCAATAAAAGGCTCACATAATAAACCAATTTTGTTTTTACACCCAAAAGAGTTTTGTGGAACATTAATTGAATTAGAAGAAGAATAGTAGTGATCGAATTTCTAAAAGGTTTTTTAATATATGTGATAATATGGTGGATAGTTGTGTTTACAATATTACCTATAGGTGTAAGAAAACCGGATAAAGTAGAAAAAGGACATGCTGATGGCGCTCCTCAACATCCGCAAATTTTAAAAAAATTCATAATAACGTCATTAATTGCTTTTTTTTTATGGTCGATAGTATTCTATTTAATTAAGAACCAAGTTTTTACTTTTAATTATAATTATTAAAGAAATGAAATTATCTGAATATTTTTTTAAATCACGCAAAGAGACATCATCTGATGCAAAATTAATTTCACACAAATTAATGATTAAATCATCAATGATTAAACAGATAACTTCTGGAATATACACTTGGCTACCACTTGGCTTAAAAGTTTTACAGAAAATAACAAATATAGTAAGAAGTGTTCATAATCAATATGGATGCCAGGAATTGTTAATGCCAACTATACAGCCATCAAATATATGGAAAAAAAGCGAGAGATATGATGACTATGGCCCTGAAATGCTGAAATTTCACGATAGAAATAAAAAAGAATTATTATATGGGCCAACTAATGAGGAATTAATAACTGAAGTTTTTAAGGAATATATCAATAGTTATAAAGATCTACCAAAAAATTTATATCAGATACAGTGGAAATTTAGAGATGAAATACGGCCACGTTTTGGAGTAATGAGATGTAGGGAATTTTTAATGAAGGATAATTATTCATTTGATATAACAAAAAACGATGCTGAAAACTCATATAACAATATGTTTAAATGTTATTTAGAAATTTTTGATAAAATAGGTTTAAAAGTTATCCCAGTAATGGCGGATCCTGGAGCTATCGGCGGTGATTTAAGTCACGAGTTCCACTTAATAAGTGAATCTGGTGACACTAATATACTATATGAGAAAAAAATAGGTGAAATTAATAACTTAGATTATAGTAATTCATTTAAATTATTAAGAGATTTGTATTCTGTAACTGAGGATGTGTATAATAAAAAGAAAGAAATAGATTTAAATAAATTAATTAAAACTAAAGGAATTGAAGTAGGTCATATTTTTTATTTTGGAACTAAATATTCTGAGAAATTAGGAGCCTCAGTTTTGGATAGTAAAGGAAAAAAAATTAATGTAGAAATGGGTTCATATGGTATAGGAATATCAAGATTAGTTGCTGCAATTATAGAATCTTCAAATGATGAAAAAGGCATTATTTGGCCAAAAAGTATTTCACCTTTTAATGTTGGTTTAATAAATTTAAACAATAAAAGTAAAGAATTAATAAAAATTTCTGATGAACTTTATAGTTATCTTACAAACAATAATATAGACGTTTTATATGATGATACAATTGACAGACCTGGTGAAAAATTTGCAAATATGGATTTAATAGGCATTCCTTCACAAATAATAATAGGAGAAAAATCTTTTAATGAAAATTGTGTTGAAATAAAAGATAGAAAAACAAGCAACTTAACACAAGTCAAAATAGATGCTTTTGATAAAATTATAAAGAATATTTAGTTTATGGTTAAAAATTTTCCATCACTCTTCATTGCACTTAGATATTTAAAACCAAGCAAAAAAAATTCTATGGTTTCAATTATTTCAATATTTTCTTTTCTTGGGATAGTTTTGGGTGTTGGGACACTTATAATAGTTATGTCAGTAATGAATGGTTTTAAAATAGAGTTGTTAGATAAAATTATAGGTATAAATGGCCATTTAAATGTTCATTTTCACGAAAATAAATCCAATGAAAATAAGTTTGAAATTTTTTTAAATTCTAATAAAGATGTAAAAGATTTCAGGAAAATTATTGATGGGCAAGGTCTTTTAACATCAAAAAAACAATCAACAGGAATAATTATAAAAGGGATTAGTAAAAATGATCTTTTAGATTTAAAAAAAGATAAAAAGAAAATTGAAATTAGCAAAAAATTTAATTTTGAAAATGATTTTGTAATAATTGGAATAAAATTAATGGAAAGACTAAATCTTCAAATTGGCGATAAATTTAAATTAATAATTCCAAAGACCTCCACAACGGCTTTTGGAAATATCCCAAAAGTAAAAACTTTTAGAATTGGAGGATATTTCAATTCTGGAATGTATACTTACGATAATAATTTAGTCTTTGTAAATTTTATTAACGCAAATAAATTATTTTTAACCAATGAGAACAAATCATATTTTCAATTGGAATTTCACGATATTGATTCTATAGATAATTTTAAAAATAAATTAAGTAAAACCAACTTATCTAATTATCAATTATATGATTGGAGATATTCAAACCAGGCTTTTTTTAATGCCATACAAACAGAAAAAAATGTGATGTTTCTAATTTTAAGCCTAATTATTTTAGTTGCAGCATTTAACATTATTTCTAGTTTGATAATGCTAGTTAAAAATAAACAAATAGATATAGCGGTTTTAAGAACAATGGGCGCAAGCCAAAATACAATAATGAAAATATTTTTTTTAAATGGGGCAACTATTGGTTTTTTTGGAACTTTAATAGGATCATTTCTTGGAATATGTTTTGTTTTAAATATTAATACTCTTAAAAATTTTCTAGAAAATTTTACAAATACAGAACTTTTTTCTTCTGAAATATACTTTTTATCTAATTTACCTGCAAAAATTAATATTACAGAAGTTTCATATGTAATTATAACCAGTCTTCTAATATCTTTTACAGCAAGCTTTTTACCAGCTTGGAGAGCATCAAAAAGCAATCCAATTGATTTAATAAGAAAAGAATAAAAAAAATGGCAACAATTTTAAAATTAAAAAATATAACAAAGGAATTTGTTGAACCAAGAAAGAATATTGTTGCATTAAATAGTGTAAATTTTAATTTATCTAATGCTCAATGTGTTTGTTTATTAGGTCCATCTGGATCAGGAAAATCTAGCTTGTTACAAATTGCCGGTTTACTTGATAATCCTACTAAGGGAGAAATTTTTATAAATAAGAAGAAGTGTGACCATTTATCAGAGGAAAATAAAAATTTAATAAGAAAAAAATATATTGGTTTTGTATATCAAAATTTTTATTTACTAGATAGCTTCTCAGCTTTAGAAAATGTTATTATACCGCAATTGATTAATGGTTCAGATTTTAGCTCTGCAAAAGAAAGAGCAAAAGAACTTTTATCAAATATGGGTCTTTCTAAAAGATTGCATAATAAACCAAGAGAGCTTTCTGGCGGAGAAAAACAAAGAGTATCTATTTTACGCGCTATTGCAAATCGACCAAAAATTATTTTAGCAGATGAACCTACAGGAAATTTAGATAAAAAAAACACATCGAACGTTATTAGTATAATTAAGGATTTAGTTAAACAATATAAAATATCTTTTGTAATAGCTACTCATAACTTATCAATAACAAAAAAGTTTGATAAAATAATAAAATTATCAGAGGGAAAAATTATTTAGATATGAAAACATTTGTGCATTTGAGACAGTACTCCAATTATTCATTACTAGAGAGTTCATTTAGAATTAATGAAATAATCGATACATGTAAAAAAAATAGTATGCCTGCAGTTGCATTAACAGACAAACAAAATTTATTCGGAGCTTTTGAATTTTCATTAAAAGCTCAAAAAACTGGTATTCAGCCAATTTTGGGAATTGATTTAGAATTAGGTAAAATAGAACATTTAGAAACAACATCGAATATTTTATTATTAATAAAAAATTATGAAGGTTACAAAAATGTAATTAACTTAATGACAAAATATTTTAGTAATGAAGAAGAGAATTTGATAAATTTTAACGAACTTGAAAAAAATAAAGAGGGAATTATTTGTTTATCCGGAGGTATAAATGGTCCAATTGGTAAATCTATACTTACCAAAAATAATACAATTGCAGAAAAAATACTTTTAAATTTAAATTCTATATATAAAGACAATTTTTTTATTGAACTAAATAGATCTGGTTTTGATGATGAAAAAAGAACTGAAAATTTCTTTTTATCTACAGCTAATAGATTTAATATACCTATTGTTGCTACAAATAATAATTATTTCTCTAACACTAGTATGCACGAAGCTACAGACGCATTATGGTGTATAAAAAATATTGATAAATTATCAAATCCTGAAAGAAAATTAATTTCAAAAGAATGCTATTTTAAATCATCTTCTGAAATGATTAAAAATTTCCAAGATATTCCTGAATCTATTGCAAATACCTTATTAATTGCAAAAAAATGTTTGTTTATGCTTGAATCATCTAAGCCAAAATTACCAAAATTTCTTAATTCTATAGATGATGAAGAAAATGAGCTTTCTAATTTATCTTATCAAGGATTAAATAAAAAAATATTAGAAAGAAATAAGTACGGCAAAAAAATTGATCAAAAAAAATATGAAGAAAGATTAAATTACGAAATAAATATTATAAAAAAAACTGGATATTCAGGATATTTTTTAATCGTTTCAGATTTTATTTCATGGGCAAAAGAAAAAAAAATTCCTGTCGGGCCAGGAAGAGGTTCAGGTGCAGGATCTTTAGTTGCATGGACATTAGGAATTACAGATCTTGATCCTATAAAGTACGATTTGCTTTTTGAAAGATTTTTAAATCCAGACAGAGTAACACTTCCAGATTTCGATATTGATTTTTGCCAAGAAAAAAGGGACGAGGTTTTAAAATATGTAGTAAAAAAGTATGGAAAAAAAAAAGTATCACAAATTATTACATTTGGTTCATTGCAATCTCGAAATGTTGTAAGAGATGTTGGAAGAGTTCTTCAACTCCCATATAGTCAAGTAGATAATATTGCTAAAATGATCCCATATAATCCTGCTAACCCGATATCTTTAAATGATGCTATAAATAATGAAGCCAAAATTCTTAATTTAAAAAAAAACGATGACTCTATATCAAAACTTTTAGACATTAGTCTTGAATTAGAAGGATTATATCGACATGCATCTACACACGCAGCAGGCATAGTTATTGGAGATCAAAATTTAGATGAAAAAATACCTTTTTATAAAGATGACCCAAAAACCGGCCTACCTGTCACCCAATTTTCAATGAAATTTATTGAAATGGCTGGTTTAATAAAATTTGATTTTTTAGGTTTGAAAACATTAACAATCATTAATAAAGCATGTGAACTTATAAATAATAAAAAAAAAATTATCAATATTAATTCAATTTCTTTAAAAGATTCCAAAACATTCGATCTTTTAAAAAAGGGAAAAACTATCGGGTGTTTTCAACTTGAAAGCAAAGGAGTTAGAGAATATTTAAAAAAATTATCACCAGATAGATTTGAAGATATTATAGCAATGATTTCATTGTATAGGCCAGGACCTATGGAATATATAGAAAACTATATTAATAGAAAACATGGTCATGAAGATATAATATATTTGCATCCAAAATTAGAATCTGTTCTTTCAGAAACTTATGGAATAACTATTTATCAAGAACAAGTAATGAAGATAGCTCAAGTAATCGCAGGTTTTTCTTTATCTCAGGCTGATACTTTAAGATGGGCAATAGGTAAAAGAAAAAAAACTTTAATGTCTTCTTTAAAAAAAGATTTTATTAATGGGTGTATAAAAAATAATGTAAAAGAATATCAGGCGGAATCTATATTTAAACAAGTCGAAACCTTTGCTGGTTATGGATTTAATAAATCTCATGCTGCTGGATATGCGCTGATTGCTTATCAAACTGCTTTTCTTAAAGCTAATTATCCAGTTCAATTTATGACCGCATCTATAAATTATGAATTAAATAATACTGATAAAATAAATCGTTATTTAGATGACAGTAAAAGCATGGATATTAAAATATTAAAACCGAATATAAACTACTCCAGTACTCTTTTTACCATAGAATTAGATGATCAAAAAAAACAAGCAATTCGGTATGGTTTATCAGCACTTAAAAATGTTGGGACAACTAGCACATCAAATATTGTTAATGAAAGAAAAAAAAATGGTAATTATAAAAACATTGACGATTTTTGTAATAGGCTTAATGATGAAAATATTAATATAAGACAATTAGAATTTTTAATTAAATCAGGTTCTTTTGATGATTTAGACAAAAATAGAGCAAAACTTTTTAATAATATAAATAAAATAGTTCAAATAATTAGAGATAATGGAAAAAATGCTGATCAAAACAATTTATTCAAAAATGATTTAAATTCTCAAAATGTTATTAATTTAAATCTTATTGATAAAGAATGGAGTAAATCAACCAAACTAAACTTTGAATATGAGTCACTAGGATTTTATTTATCACAACACCCACTTAAAGATTTTAATTTCTTTCTTAAAAAAAATAATTTCATGAAATATATCGATATAGATAGATTAATGATTAAAGCAAAAAATGAAGAAAAAAAATTTTTAAAAATTACCGCTTTACCTATTGATATGAAAGAAAGAACTTCAAAAAAAGGAAATAAATATGCATATATCCAATTCTCAGATACAACTGGAAATTTTGAAGCTATAATTTTTTCCGATTTATTAAAAACATCAGTAGAACTAATACAAAATCACGAATTATTATTATTAACTTTAGAAGCTTACAAAAAAGATAATAATGTAAGTTTAAGAGTACAAGAAATACAAACTTTGAGACAATTTATTAATGAAAGTAACAAGAAAATAAAAATTTTAGCAAATGAAAATATTAATATAAATAAATTAAAAGATTATTTAAACAAATATAAAGATAATTACGGCCCTGAAATAAATTTATTGGTAGATATTAATAAAAAATTAGTAAATATCTCTATTCCTGGAAATTTTGATTTCTTTAACATTATAAATAATAAAACGGAAGATATTAAATTTTTAAATTAATTTTCTTGTAATTACTCATTTTTATTATAAAACAATCAATTAATTAATTTTTATGAATATAAATATTAAACTCAAAGATCTTATTGAAGCAGGTATGCACTTAGGACACAAAACTAATAAGTGGAATCCAAGTATGAATAAATATATATATGGATCTCAAGATAATATTCATATTATAGATTTAAGAAAAACTTTCACTTTGTTAAACAATGCTTTATCTTTTATTGAAAATACTATAAAGAATAAAGGTTTAATACTCTTTATTGGTACCAAATCACAAGCAAGCGACATTGTAAAAAAATACGCGATAGAATGTAGCCAATTTTATGTTAATAAAAGATGGCTTGGAGGAATGTTAACTAATTGGAATACAATTTCAAATTCTTTAAATTCATTGAACTCTCTTAATAAAAAAATATCAAATGAAAACCTCCGACTTAAGAAGAAGGAAATTTTACAAATGAATAGACAAATTGAAAAGATTGAAAAATATTTAGGCGGCTTAAAAGACATGGGAAGTCTGCCACACGCAATATTTGTTGTGGATGTTAATAAAGACGCTATAGCTGTATCAGAAGCAAATAAATTAAAAATTCCAGTAATAGGTATTCTAGATACTAACTCATCTCCAATTGGAATAAATTATCCAATTCCGGGGAACGATGATTCTAGAAAATCAATTGATTTAATTTGTTCTTTAATATCCAAAACAGTTTTAAAAAATAAAAAGAAAATAGATTTTAAAGAAGATAAAGAAAGTGTAGAAAAAAAGAATTTAATTACAAAAATACCAAAAAAGGAAGAAGTCAAAAAAGAATTAAAAAAAAAGAAAAAAAAAAATAAATGAGTAAAATTTCTACAAGTGATATCAAAAAATTAAGAGATCTCACTGGAGCAGGTTATCTGGATTGTAAAACAGCTTTAGTAGAATCAGACACAGATATTGATAAAGCTATAGAATTTTTAAGAAAAAAAGGAATATCTACAGCGGAAAAAAAAGGTGAAAGAACAGCTAGTGAAGGATTGGTAGCAATTTCTAAAAATAAATTAAATAAAGAAGCAGGAATAATTGAAATAAATTCTGAAACTGATTTTGTTGCTAGAAATAATGATTTTCAATCTTTTGTAACAAATATTTCAAAAATTAATTTAGAACAAAAGGGTGACTTAGATAAGGTGACTAAATCTCAGTATGTTGACACAAAGGATAATGTTTCCGAGGCACTAACAAATTTAATTTCAAAAATTGGTGAAAATCTAACAATTAGAAGAAGCGAATACATTCATAGTGAAGACGGTTTCGTTGGCACATATGTACATAATATTGAAAAAGATAATATGGGAAAAATAGGCGTTTTGATGTCTGTTAAAACAAACATTGATTATTCTAAAATTAATGATTTTTTAAAAAAAATATCTATGCATGTAGCAGCAACCAACCCAATCTCTATTACTTCGACTGATATAGATCAGAATATAATAAATAAAGAAAAAGAATTTCAGCTTGAAGAAATAAAAAAAACAGGAAAAGATGAGATTATTCAAAAAAAAATGCTTGAAGGAAAAATGAATAAATATTTTAACGAAGTAGTTTTATTGGAACAAAATTATGTTGTTGATGATAGTATAAAAATAAAACAATTTATTCAGAATACCGCTAAAGAACTTAATGGTTCTATAGAAATAAAAAAATTTGTTCGATTTAAAGTTGGTGAAGGAATATAAATAAAATTCAATAATATTTAAGATCTTATGATTAGTAAAATCAAATATAAAAGAGTTTTACTAAAATTGTCTGGCGAAGCATTACTAGGGACTAATCTGCATGGAATTGATGAAAAAGTTGTTACTTTTTTAGCTAATGAAATAAAAAAAGTATATAAAAAAAATATCCAAATAAGTTTGGTTATTGGCGGTGGAAATATTTTTCGAGGAACAGATGCAATATCTGTAGGTATTGAAAGAACTACTGCTGATTATATGGGTATGTTAGGAACATTAATTAACGCACTTGCTATACAAAATGCACTAGAAAAAAACTCGATACCAACTAGAGTTTTATCTTCAATACCTGTTCCTGCTGTCTGTGAATCATATATTAGAAGAAAAGCAATAAATCATTTAGAAAAAAATAAAGTTGTTATATTTGCTGCAGGAACTGGCAATCCTTATTTTACTACTGATACAGCAGCAGCATTAAGAGCTTCTGAAATATCAGCAAATGTTATTTTAAAAGCAACTAATGTAGATGGAGTCTATACATCCGATCCAAAAAAAAATAAAAAAGCTCAAAGATTTAAAACTATTAAATATTCTGATATTCTTGCGAAAAATCTAAAGATAATGGATGGATCTGCTATAGCATTAGCTAGAGATAATAATATTCCAATAATAGTTTTTCCAATTAATAAGAAAAATGCCTTTTTAAATGCTATATTCAATAGAGGAAAATATACAATAATAAAGTAGTTAACATGCCAATATCTATTGATGAATATAAAAATAAAATGGAAAATACTTTAAAAATTTTTCATGATGAATTAAACAGACTAAGAACTGGTAGAGCTACACCATCACTTTTAGAGCCATTATTTGTAGATGCATATAACTCAAAAATGAAAATATCTGAATTAGCTACAGTTAATGCGCCAGAACCTAAATTATTAACAGTTCAAGTTTGGGATAAATCAATGGTTCAGAATATTGAAAAGTCTATACGAGATTCGGAATTAGGTTTAAATCCAAGCACAGATGGTCAAATAATAAGAGTCCCATTACCAGATTTAACCGAAGATAGAAGATTAGAATTAACTAAAGTCGCATCTAAATTTTCTGAAGATGCAAAAATTTCTATTAGGAATATTAGAAGGGATGCTATGGATAAAATTAAAGAAGAGGAAAAAAATAATTTAATTTCGGAAGATGAGCAAAAGTCGCTTTCAGATGATATTCAAAAAATTACAGACGAAAAAATAAAAGATATAGAGGATGTTTTCGAAGATAAAAAAAAAGAAATAATGCAAATTTAATGTCGAAACTAAAATTAATCACACCACAACATGTTGCAATTATTATGGATGGTAATAATAGATGGACAAAGAAACATAAATTAAAAGGTTTTGTAGGTCATGAAAAAGGTATAGATTCAATTCAAAATGCTGTTGACACAGCTAAATTATTTAATATTAAATATTTAACTCTTTTTAGTTTTTCATCTGAAAATTGGTCAAGGCCAAAAAAAGAAGTTAATTTTCTTATGA
>Ga0310344_10002861_pt1 | contig 12952 bp, 16 predicted proteins | sample HC15DNA20200_MG_FD_203801 | JGI IMG/M metagenome (GOLD analysis project Ga0310344, IMG submission 203801) | Marine microbial communities from station ALOHA, North Pacific Subtropical Gyre - HC15-DNA-20-200_MG | ecosystem: Environmental > Aquatic > Marine > Oceanic | place: Pacific Ocean: North... | reverse complement strand
GGGTAGTTCTGGCCTTGGTCGTGAGGGTTGTTGGTAGGGGGTGTCGCCGAAACATATGTCGACTGCAACAGAGCCGATATTGGGGGGACACTGCAATTCTGCACTGGATCGGAGGTTGGTCTGGAAGTAGTTCTGGAATTGGCTCTCCGTTGGCTTGAAACAAATTGCTATTTTGGGTGAAGAAATTATTTGATTGGTCATAGACTCCATTGCCACGAAATCCTGGCTTTTATATGTGTGGTATGGATAGCTTGCATCGCCTCCCGGTAGATTTTGCAGTCTGATTAGTGTTTCACAATGGTAAGAGAACTAGGTCCGTCTAAGCGATGACTCCGGCAACAACAGCAATTTTCTTCGACGTCGATTTTACGTTGATATATCCGAAATCCACTTTCGATGTTGGCGGGTATCAGTCGTTTGGTGCGAGGCATGGTTTAAGCGTCAGTCTAGACCCTGAAAGGTTTACTGCTGCAATAGCTACGGCATCGACAGAACTAGATAGAGGCGATGATTTGGTTCATAGATCGGAACCGTTTGTTCGGTTTGCTCGAAGGGTTTTAGAAGAGATGGGGGGGCAGGGCCCAGGGCTCGATACCTGTGCCCGTGAAATATATGGGGAGTGGGCCGAATGCCGGCATTTTTCCTTATATGACGATGTCAAATCGGTACTAAGCGAGCTTCACGAGCGAGGGCTGAGGTTGGGATTGATTTCCAACACCCATCGCTCTCTTGAGCTGTTTCAGCGGCATTTTGGTCTCGACTTCTTGTTCAGTAGTGTGATTTCGTCACGTGTGCATGGTTACATGAAGCCGCATCCAAGCATCTTTAGAGCAGCATTGCATCGGATCGGCGCCACAGCGGACGAAGCCCTGATGGTGGGCGATAGTATGAAGCACGATGTTTTGGGGGCGCGCCAAGTTGGTATGGGGGCAGTATTGTTAGCTCGTTCAGGCCTAGTTGGAGATCTACCTCAGGAGATTCCGGTGATTTCGAGCCTGTTGGAGCTTCCAGCTCTGTTAGCGACCGGTTGAGCCAGCTAGTTCCGATGTGATCCCGATCTTGGGTTACCCCGGTGGCCAGGTCATACTGCGTCCAGCTAATAAGTGTAAATGAATATGGAAAACAGACTGACCGGCACCGTGGTTGCAGTTGAACACCGTGCGGTAGCCGTCTTGGGCGTGTCCGTTGACTTGGGCTATTTGTGCGGCGCAAAGAATGAGATGTCCAGCTAGAGCTCTATCTTCCGTTTTCAGATCGTTGAGAGTGGAGAAGTGCTGGCGTGGAATGATCAACACATGGAAGGGAGCCTGCGGATTGGAATCCTCAAATGCAAGGACCTGGTCGTCTTTAAACACGATCTTTGCGGGTATTTCTCCTGTGGCGATTTTGCAGAATAAGCACTCGTTAGCCATCGATGCCTCCCGTGGGACAACTGAGTCTAACATTGAGGAGGCTTAGAGCTGTATTGTCCAAGAAAGCTTGATGAATCCAGTTCATGTTCGGGCCGTCCCTGTGGGTGTAAAAGGGGACTAGCGTTGTTCCGGGTGCCGCATCACCGCAGCGCGAGGGATGCCTTGAAGGTCAGGGTAAACCGAGACCAGCTGGATTCCAGCTTGTAGTGCGATGGCACTAATGGCAGGGCTCTGACCTGCACCGATTTCCATGACCAGCCATCCCTCAGGGTGCAGTCTGGACACGGCGCTTGCCGCGATTGTCCGTGCTGGACCTAGGCCGTCTGGACCACCTGCTAAGGCTGTTAGCGGCTCGAAGAGCTTTATTTCTGGTGCCAGTGTTTCAATGTCTTGGTCAGACACGTAGGGAGGATTCGAAACTATTAGATCGAAGGGGCCTGACAAGCCATCCAGAAAATTTGTTAGGTGGCATGAGACCCGCGTGGTTAGACCATAGGTGGCGACGTTACGCTGGGCTACGTCGAGTGCTGTTTGGGAAATGTCGGTCGCAGTAATCTGCGCTCTCGGAAATTCGAGTGCTAGCGCGATGGCGAGGCACGCAGAGCCAGTCCCGACATCAGCTATTCGCCATGGGCCTGTCCTATCCTCTAGAAACTTCAGGGTGGTTTCTACCAACAACTCGGTCTCAGGGCGTGGTATTAAAACATCCCGAGAGACCTCTATCTCAAGTCCCCAAAACTCGCGCGCTCCGGTGATCTGGGCGACCGGCTCTCGTTGGCATCGACGTTTTACAAGTAGGTCGTAACGCGCGTCAAATATCGGCGGCGGAGATTCGGGGCGGCGCATGAGAAAGGTCGCTCGGTTCCAGCCGAGTGCGTAACGAGCTAGAACCTCTGCGTCTAATTCTGCCTCGTTTCTGTGTACACCGGCTTCGGTTAGACGATGACAAGCGACCAAAACTCGCTCGGCCAGTGTCGTCATCACGACCCCCAGATTGAGCGTGTAAGAGTGTGTTTACGGTTCTGAGGCTTCCTCAACATCCTTCAACATTTCTGCCCTAAAATGTGTTGTTAGCGTCTCACTCATTTCTGCTAAATCGCCGTTGAGCATTTCAGGGAGGCGATGACTAGTGAACCCGATGCGATGATCGGTCACGCGGTTCTGGGGGAAATTGTAAGTGCGGATTTTTTCGGAACGCTCACCTGTTCCTACCTGGTTCTTCCGATCCTCAGCAATGGCGTCGTGTTGCTTTTGGAGTTCTATCTCGTAAAGCCGTGAGCGCAATACTTTCATTGCTTTCGCCTTGTTTTTGATCTGGGATTTTTCGTCCTGTTGGGACACGACCAAACCGGAAGGTAAATGGGTAATTCGGACGGCCGAATATGTCGTGTTGACACTTTGGCCACCAGGTCCACTCGAGCAGAAGGTATCGATCCGGAGGTCTTTAGCATCAATGTCTATATCAACCTCCTCAGCTTCAGGCAGCACGGCAACAGTCGCCGTTGAGGTGTGGATCCGACCACTGGCTTCGGTAGTTGGAACACGTTGTACACGGTGGACACCACTTTCGTATTTGAGCTGGCTATACACTGCTTGCCCTTCAATTAGTGCGATGACCTCTTTAATCGCTCCGACCCCACTCTCACTAGAGGACATCACGTCAACTTTCCATCCTCTTCTTTCAGCAAAGCGTGCGTACATCCTGAACAGGTCACCGGCAAACAACCCTGCCTCATCGCCGCCAGTGCCAGCTCGAATTTCAAGCACAACATTCTTTTGGTCGTTTGGATCGCGAGGAACCAGAAGGAGCTTGATCTCTGCAAGCAAGTTGTCACGTTGTGTAACCAGGTTGCTCAATTCATGTTCGGCTAGCTCTTGAAGGTCAGTATCTGAGCTTCTAGTAAGTTCTTGAGTCTGGGTTATCTCAGTTAGCGTCCCTTTATATCGACGGAATTTTTCTACTACTACTTGAATTTCGGCTAGTGCCTTCGAATGGGTCCGGTACTGGACCGGGTCGGCATGGATGGCACCGTCGCTGAGCATCGCCATTAGCTCGTCATAGCGCATCTCGATAGTCTGTAGCTTTTCGAACATGAGACTAAGATCCAAATACCTTGAGGACTGCTCTGTTCTCCTATCCGCCTGAGACGGGAGGGAGGAATGCTACCTCATCATCTTCGCCAACCAGGGCATCCATTCGAGAATATTCAGCGTTGACCGCCGTTGAGATGGAACTTTGATAGTTCTTTAGATCTGGGAACTCGTTCAATAAGCCGTTCCAGACAGCTTGTACAGTAGCACCTTCTTCTACCTGTTGTTCGATTTCTGAGGTGCCAGCTATGTCTCGTAATCTGGCGAATAGGCGGACGTTCACTCGCATGTTGTTTATCCAGCTGAAGGCTTCATCGCTACATTTTGGCTTTAGGATTTCAGTTACTGCATGATATCTGCTGTTCAGGATATTTCCTTGCGCTTCTCTCGTGTCCCTAGCGTCAGAGTCCAATTAGGCTATTTAGCTTGGCGTTGTTCCGGAAGCGAGGAGCAGGGCATCAGTTATGGCTTGCTCATCGTCTGGATTGGCCGTAGCGCCCTCGATCCAGACATCTCCACCTTCGAAAAATTCATGCTTCCAGATGGGAGCGATCTGTTTTACTCGCTCGATCACATAGCGGCAGGCCGAAAAGGCATCGGCCCGATGCGGCGACGACACAGCAATAATCACACTAGCCTCACCGATCTGCAAGGTTCCCAGTCTGTGATGGAGGGCTACCCGGACTGCCCACCGGTCAGTAGTTTCCTCGATGATGCGCGCAAAGGCGCGCAGGGCGAGTGGTTCATATCCCTCGTACTCTAGTCGTAGGACTCGGCGGCCAGCGTTTTCGTTACGGACGATTCCAACGAAGGACGTTATGGCTCCTGGGCCGATGTCCTGCAGAGTTTTGGACGAATCAGTATCGGTGACGGCGCGTACAACTTTTTCAAGATCTAGCGGAGCAGTCGTCACCGCGTAAAGCGGCGTTAGCATTCCCTATTGTCGCTCATTTTGCCAAAAATGATTGAGGGGTCCTTTTCCGTTACCCATGGGCTCGGCGTGACGGATCGCTCCTTCAACATAGCGTTTTGCTTTCCTTACTGCATCGATGAGTGGGGTTTCCCGAGCTAATTCGGCTGCAATTGAGGCAGCGAACGTGCAGCCTGTTCCGTGTGTGCTCAGGCTGTCGATTCTTGGTCCGCTGAATTCAATTAACGTCCCCATGTCATCAAGGAGGTCGGTGATATGCGGGCTGTCAAAGTGACCACCGGTGATTACAACTGCATCAGCACCAAGAGCTCTGATACGGGACGCGGCTAGGCGGGCATCTTGGAATGACTCGATCTTAAGTCCGGCGAGTACTTCCGCCTCGGCTATGTTTGGAGTGACAACTCTGGCGTGCTGCAGCAGTCTTGTTCGGACTATTGCTATGGCCTCCTCATCGAGTAACCGGTCTCCGCTAGTGGAGAACATGACAGGGTCAACAACTACTGGAGGAGCTGAGCGTGACTCGAGTGCTGCGCAGACTGCATCGACGATTTCGGCGTTTAGAAGCATGCCAGTCTTCAGGCTTCTGATATCGAAGTCTTCAAAGACCGCTGAAATTTGGGCTTCGATGACGGAGCAAGACACTGCATCGACAGCAGAGACCGTTAGAGTATTCTGTGCAGTGACAGCCGTTATGGCTGACACGCCGTATGTATCGTGGGCTGCGAAGGTCTTCAGATCGGCTTGGATGCCAGCCCCTCCACCGGAGTCACTGCCGGCAACTGTGAGTACGGTTGGTCGTGTTGAGGTTTGGGCCATCTAACACCCAGAGAGTCTGGTGTGTTTCCGTGAGGGTGCCGTTGTTGCGGATTGGCTGCATGGCACAATTGCTTGATAGGTTCGATCGGGAAACGATCTGGTCAAGTCCAGCGAGCAAACAAATGCATAAGGATCGAGCATGATGGATTGGCCTGAATGATTCTTAATGGTAAGGCCGCAAGCAAGAACAGCAACCACGCATGGTTCAGATTATAGCTGGGCGACAGGTTTGATTTTAGGTAGCTTCTTCCATCGCCTCACAGGGCAGCCTGTTAGGTTCGCCGAGGTCTGGTAGTGTCGGACGTCCAAAGCCTTGTTCGGCCGCCATTACGTCCACAGAGAAGGAAGCTAAGTCCTCGACCGGGAGTAGTTCGAAGGGAGTAGGATCTGACACTTCCAGCCATTTGAGATAGGCTCCGCATTTCGAACATAGCTCAACTCGATGCGGGCAGCTAGGATCGGTCTTTACAGCGGTGAGACTGGATGATTCGCCGCAGTAGTTACACTTCTCGGATCGCTTTGGCCAGTCTAGTCCACAAAACGAACAGCGAAGTTGGCTTCTACTGGGTAGGTCTTCAGCAAATGCAGGCCATGATCCACAAGCTGGGCAGTAGCCGTGTGGCCACAGCTCGGCAATTCTGACTCGATCTAGAGTGAACAAGGACCGTACAGTGACATAGGCCAAGGGGCCTACTGCAAGCTCTGAGGCAAGCCACAGGACGTCCGGTGCTATGCCTTCTTGCATCGCTTTCATGCGTATGGCTATTTGGTTGCGGTTGAAGGAAGCAGTAAGGAGAGAGCCGATGTCGATACGGCCAGAATCTAAGCAACTCCGCACACGTTCGGCGGCTTTACCGGATTCGCCCCGTGCTAAGTCTTTACACGCCTCTTCCACTAGTGGGCTCAGCAGGTTCACAGGCAGGGTTACAACCTCTTCCCTCAATGCAGGAATGCCACGCTCAAGTTTGTCCACTAGATCAGATATAGAAATCTGCATTAGTGGCTCTTTGCCGCTCAAGCTGTCGACAACCCGGATCGTACGCTCAACGAGTGGGCGTTGTAGGGCGATCGTTTGGAGAAGGTCGGGTTGATCAGCGCCGATTGTGTTCCAGCGTATCTGTGCCTGATCGAGTAGCTGGGTTGGATTCAGCTTGGTTAATTTCATATCTGATTTAGGACCTCAGAGGAAATCTTACCCTTGTATTGTAGGACACCAAAGGTCGTGGCTACTTGAGTAATTCTGAACTTACCAATCAGCTCGTTGTTGTTGAAGGTGGATGGATACACTCGCTATAATCAGGAAGAGTCGTTTGACTTGTCCGAGGTTTGGGAGATCAAGAAACATGGCAGAGTTTATAACTGTAACTGAGACGGCCGCTTCAAAAATAACTGCCCTCATGGCGGAAGAGGAGAAGGCTGACGCTGGTCTTCGGGTTTTTGTGCAAGGTGGAGGTTGTTCAGGATTCCAATATGGACTGATGATCGAAGAAGGTGGTGGTGATGGGTCTGCTGACCGAGTCTTCGAATCGAACGGGGTCAGTCTGTATGTGGACCCAATTAGTATGCGCTACCTTTCCGGGGCCCAGGTTGATTTTGTCGATAATCTGACGGGTGGTGGATTTACGATCAAGAACCCTAATGCCAAGTCGACTTGTGGATGTGGGTCATCGTTTAACGTCTAGGTGCCGTAATCGAGGGTTTACCTGATTCAGCTGGGTCGCATGGACACACAATCAGCATATCTAGAACGTCTGCGTCCGCTTGGGGCCAAGCGCTCCGGCAAGCGGGATCTGATTGTCGACATATTCCTGAAGCAGGATGGCCACCTGAGCGCCGATGAACTTTTTGATCTGATTCGTGAACAAGACCAAAAAATTAGCCGAGCAACTGTATATCGAGCCCTTCACTGGATGGTTGGGGCGGGCGTTGCCCGGAAAGTTGATTTCGGAGATGGGCGCTCCCGTTTTGAGCACTCTTACCAGCACCCTCGACACTTTCATCTTATTTGCAAGTCGTGTAATCGTTCATTTGAGTTTCTTAGTTCAGATATTGAGGTGCTTGTCGAGGAGGTCGCTTCGGCTCGTGGTTTCGAGACGAGGCAGAGTGTTCTGCAGATCTATGGAACTTGTGAGGACTGTCAAGCGGGTCGTTCCGTACAGCGGACTGTGGCAGCAACCGAGTTGCTGTTCGCCCGTGATGCGCTCAGGATGGCCATTGCGACTGAGCGTAGTGGACTGGAGTTTTACAGCCGTGGTGCTGAGTTGGTCGATGATCCTCAAGCGCGAACGGTTTTCCAGCGCCTGGCAGCTGAAGAGCGTGAGCACCTTACAACTCTAGAAAGGCGTTTTGAGGAACTACTGCTTGAAGACTCTGATCTTGAGTCTTACCCGACTTTTCTATTTTTCAAGGGCGCTGCTGACGGGTTGTTTGCGTCTGGTACAGATCGACTTGCGAAGGTTGTTGATGACCGAGAAGCTCTGATGCTTGGTATACGTTGCGAGCGTGGATCGTATCGATTCTTCAAGAGATACGGCGAACGTTTTGAGGATTCTGAGGGGAAGCGGATTTTTTTGGAGTTTGCTGCCGAGGAACGTGAGCACCTCAGATTACTTATCGGAGAATATCGGAAGCTAGTGGGGCGCAGTAGGTCGGCTGACGGGTCTAGTTCCCCGTAAGCAGAGGTTGCTGGTTAGCGAGGCTTCTGAGCAACTAAACATGCCATTGCATCTGGAGAGATTCTTTCCTCATCATGAATTAATTTCCAATCAATAAACTCCTCCCGCAGTTCACCAGGACGAAGTAGGTGTTCTGGTGATTTTGGGCCTCTTCTGTGTTGAAGTTGTGCTTGAGTAAAGGTTTCATACAGGATAAACCCGCCCGGACGGATGGAAGCGCGAAGGCCAGGCCAGATCGTTCGCTGTAAATAGTTGGTGCAGATGATTAAATCAAACCGGTTACGGGGCAGAGTGATCAGTGTGAGGTCAGCGACCCAGAGTTTCGCCTCCCTAAGGACACCGGATTTTGCTTGTTTAATTCTGTTGTAATCGTGGTCCACGCCATAGATGTGAAAGCCGTTGAAACAGGCTTCCCGGGCATTACGTCCGGTGCCCATGGCTATATCTAGAAGCTCGGGTGTCGGCCCGAGATGCTTGCGCACAAGCGGTAACCACCGCACGATGAAGGAAGATGGTGAGATACTCACAGTCGGTGCTCCCGTTCCACTGACTGATAGGATGGAAAAAGGATGTCTGCTGCAATCATAACGGCGTCGGCCCTGTCACTCGTTGGCCTCATAGCAAGTTTCATCTTGGGCTACCTGCCTGTGACGTTGGATGGATTGCCACACGCCGGATTAGCTATCTTTGTAACTTTGGTCACGTTGTTCACTCACTGTATGGCAATGTTCTATCTTATCGGGAAAGGTCGCGCTGTTCGCGATGCTATTAGCGATGGTGAGCTGATTAGCGATGCTGGGAGCCGAGTGTCGGCCCTTCGAACCCCAGTGTTCAAGCTGAGCAGTCTCGCAATAGCTCTGACGATGGTGACTGGAATCATTGGAGGCGGGGTGGATACAGGTGTGCTGCCGGGTCTTCTACACGCTACGCTTGCCTTGATGGCCATCGTTGCTAATAGTGCTGCATTCTGGAAAATCTCGATGGCTCTCAATGAGTCCTCTCGGATAGTAGCTGAAGTTAACCGTGACCTTGGGATCTCCCAATAAAAGAGGACGCGGAATTGGAAGCTTCGTCGACTGTATTCTCTAAGATCCTGTTGTTCGATATTGACGGGACTCTACTACTATCTGGCCGAGCCGGATATCGGGCTCTAACTAGAACTTTCGAGGAACAGTTCGGAGTAGAGAGCGGGTTTTCGGGTATACCGGTTGCAGGTCAGACTGACGCACTGATCTTGGATGCTGCTCTAAAGCGTGCTGGTCTAGAGGTTACTTCTGGAGCCAAGGCACGTTTCCACGCGCGCTACTGTGAATTGTTTGCCAACGAGATTCAGTTTCCTGGTCCTCGGAAGGGCCTTATGCCAGGCGTGGCTCAGTTGCTAGAGGCCCTGACCAGACAAGAAAAGATCCGCTGTGGGTTGCTCACAGGGAACTTTGCCAAGCCTGCTCGTATAAAGCTACAACACTTCGACCTTTGGAAATATTTCTACTTTGGAGCATATGGCGATGATGCGCCGGTTCGGGACGATTTGGTGCCTGTCGCTGTCGAACGGGCGCGGCGAGAGCAGGTGACGGTGCAAACTCCTGGTGATGTCGTGGTTATCGGTGACACCCCGTTAGATGTTCAATGCGCGGTGGCAGCTGGTGCCAGATCTATCGCTGTAGCGACTGGTTCATATGACGAGGTGACTCTTCGTGAGACCGTGGCCGACGCTGTGTTGGTGGACTTCAGCGATACTCAAAAGACCGTTGAAGTTCTGCTCTCCTAGACCTAGGCAGGGATACCGCTTTGTTGTCGTCATTCTGCTTCATGCCCCAAAGCTGGGGCAGAATGACGATACGGTCTTGGTCTACTAGGTTGCGTGGGTAACTCAGGTTGATGAGCAAAGAATGCTGGTGGCGGAAGCGCCTGGGAGTCGAACCCAGCCCTCCCGGGTTAGCGGGAGGCGACCGGTTTTGAAGACCGGGAGGGCCACCGGGCCCCGTTCGCTTCCGAACGGCGAAACCATCATCCCATTTCGTCGGCCTGCTTTGTGCACTCAAGGTGTGTTGTTAGTCATAGCCTTGAGTTTCTTTATGTGGTGATCAAAATCCGCTGTGGGGGCAACTCTATTGTCAAATGGTGACTCCAGAGGCGCTAAGCAATGTGACGAACATGCAAAATCCAGCGCGCACACCAATAGGTAGAGCTGGCCCCTGCACGTCTCTCAGATGTCTGAGAGGGGAACCGCCTTCCTAGGGGTGTCCTCAAGCCCACAGAGGGCATGGTCTTGTCTAGAACGTTGAGGTGGGGCAGGAAAGTGTTAGCCCTCGATCAAACGAACCTCTCCAGCTCTGGGACCTTTGGTCGATTCTTCGATGGTGAAGTCGACCCTTTGCCCTTCTCGGAGCAACTCGAACACGGCTCCTCGAACAGCGCTACGATGGAAGAAGTGTTCAACCCCACCTTCGTCCCGAATGAAGCCAAAACCTTTATCGATTAAAAGACGCGCGATAGTACCGCTGGCCATACCAACTCCTCAGAATACCCGAGCCCAGTCGCCATCACGATGCACCGTCGCGTCGCGAAACGCCTAGGACCTGACAGTCACCCTAGTTGCTTCTCTGCAGTTGGGTCAGACCGCCACAGCCACCCACTCCCCTTGCGGATATGGGTTACGGAACCGTCCGAATCTGTGAAATCACAGCGGACGAAGCCGCCTCAACTTGGGCTTTTGAGGCGATCACACCCTAGTCTCCACTAATGCACCTTCACCCAAGCTGGATGTGGCCAGTCTAGTGAGGTTTGTTGGTCGAAGTCAAGCGAGGAGTTTCTTTCTTGGCTTACCTTCCTCATCGGGAGGCCGACACGGATAGCAAGAGAGGCCCACACTGTCTGGAAACAAACTTGGTGTGCAGTTGGGCCAAAAAAATCCCTAGTAAATGCCGAATATAGTTATTGTTGGACGTTTGGTGTGCTATTGGTTTGTTCTGTGGCTGATTTGGCCGCTGGTTTTGATGTCTGGCTTGCGGGTTTCTCAGGAGGATAGGTGGTCCAAAAGTGTCGATTACACGCTGGGCACTCCCAAAATTGCTGGGGTGTCCAAGGAGTGTTCGGACCTGGGTCCTTAAGGTCCATTTGGGCTCCGCAGCGTTGACAACGAACAGACACATCAGGGTGATTCATGAGGAGATTCTAGTGCCTGAGCCGTTTGTTTCGCAATACCGCTCAAATTTCTGTGGTCTGAAAAAATATTTATTGGGTTTGGCAACGGCTACCTGTTGATTGGTGGAGTGTATTTGATGGTTCCAGGGGTAGTACTCGCAGGTGGTGCGTCATCCAGGATGGGTGGTCGCCCGAAGGCATTATTACGTGCCGGATCGGATCAAGAAACCTTTCTCGAGCGTATTGTTTCTACTCTTTTGTCTGGTGGTGTAGACGATGTGGTTGTTGTGACCGGCTACCATGATGATGTCATCAAGCGCGTTGTTGACCGGATGTCCAAACCGGTTCGCCTGGTGCAGAATCCCTCTCCCGAGTTAGGCCAGCTTTCGTCACTATTGGTTGCGCTAAAGGCTATTGATCATCCTGGCGTAAGAGCGATGCTAGTTACGTTGGTTGATTTACCTCTTTTGTCAGCTCATACGGTGCGTGCGTTGTTAGAAGCATACCGGAGGAACCGCTCCATGATTGTGCGCCCAGTGAGGGCTGGGCAACATGGGCACCCGGTGATTTTTGACCGGGCCTTGTTCAAAGCTTTACGTGAGGCTAGGCCCCAGTATGGGGCTAAACCAGTAGTGAGAGATCATTTGGATGAGAGCATCGAGGTCGAGGTAGATGACGAAGGGGCATTCCTTGATGTGGACACCCCGGCAGACTATGAGAGGATGTTTGGAGGGCCACCGCTAGCTCTAGATGATTGATCGTGAGCTGGTACGAGCTTAGAATGACTGGAGGGGCCAGTGGCGCAGTTGGGAGCGCGCGTGAATGGCATTCACGAGGTCACGGGTTCGACCCCCGTCTGGTCCACCACTTCTTCTTCTAGGGCGACAGCAGGCCTGCTGCTATCTTTTCTGGCGACCCTAGGTAGATTGGCCTTCTGCCTACTTGATCAAGTTCAGTGGGTCGTGGTTCCCCCAGCCAATTGGGTTCGGGAACCTCCGTCATGACTCCTCTAGACCTGACGGTTTGTTAGCCAGCTTCAGCCAATCAGTTAGTTGCTGCACAGCCTGTTCTGGGGTGGTTCCGTAGAAGGGCATTAGGGCGGTTGGCCCTCCTTCGCCGCTGATAAGGAATGCCCGCCAGCGGTCCGGGTCCACCAATGTCGTTTCTATGACATAGTCACGACCGTTGATCGTATGTTCGAATCGTTGAGCGGTCACGGCGTAATTGAATACAAGGTAGCGGTATTAACGTAGATCCAAAAGTTCTAGGATTTTAGCTAGTTTGTGGTTTGAAACAAGCGAAGGCAGGTACGAACAAGTGTCAACAATACAGATCATGCTTCATAGCTAGGGCCAAAGACTGGAAAAAACTTTTCTTTTGACCATCGACCAACACGCTATGCACACTTCCCTCACATTTTTTCCACATTTTGTTTTTCTTGGGCGACTCTTTCACAGAGGAGGCACTTTGTGTATCAGTGTGTCAGGGTTTGCGGACTGGTGCTTGGCTCCATGAAGCCGTCATGACTGTGTGTTGGGTAGTGATGGAAAAGATCCACTGTGGTGGGTTGTCCAGTCCTGTTGAGGACCGGCAAAGGGTAGAAGTGAACAAGGTTTGACCGGTGCAGTGTGACTCTTGCGTAGACCTCGGAACACACCAGGATAGGGGAGTCGCTGATGTTATTAACTTTACGGCGAATGAAGTCCTGTCCTTCAAGCGAGGCTGTCCCTTTGAGCTACTATCAGTTCCAAAGGTGACCTCAAAAAGCCGTGCCTATTTACCGATGTTGCAGTGCTTTTCAAGCTATCTGATTCTCAGATTGCTGCCTAGAGTTTCCTTGTAGAGATGTTCTTTGCAGGCTTCGCTCAACTACGAACTAGCAC
>Ga0310344_10002860_pt1 | contig 12954 bp, 16 predicted proteins | sample HC15DNA20200_MG_FD_203801 | JGI IMG/M metagenome (GOLD analysis project Ga0310344, IMG submission 203801) | Marine microbial communities from station ALOHA, North Pacific Subtropical Gyre - HC15-DNA-20-200_MG | ecosystem: Environmental > Aquatic > Marine > Oceanic | place: Pacific Ocean: North... | reverse complement strand
GTAGGAGGCGAAGGCGGGATAAAACGCTTCCGGCGCGTCGGGCAGCCGCTGCGCGCAGACCAGATAGGAGATGTTCGTCAATGTTTTGCGCGTGAACACCGGATACCCATCCAGTCCCAGCTCCTACGCGGTCTTGATCTCCGTATCCCAATAGGCACCCTTGACCAACCGCACTAACAGCCGGCAGCCCTGGCTCAGGGCCAGGCCGGTCGGCGAGTCGACCAAGGACAACGCGCGCTTCTGGTACGCCTGGACGGCGAGATCAAACCCTTCCCAGCCCAACAACACCGCCTCGATAACGTCGAGCGAGATGTCGAGCCGGTCGGCTTCCTTGGCATCCAAAGTGAAGCCGATACCGTGCGCCTTCGCCATAACGGCGAGCGACTGCAAGCGCAGCGCCAGCTCCGTCATGACTCGATGCCACTACGCGAATCCTTAGCGCGGGTGCAAGGCCAACAGTTTTACTGAAATACCGGGCAGATCGTTCGGGTCGCCGCCCTCCACGCTGCGGCCGATCTTCTCGATCGCGTCGGCGTAAAAGTCGTAGTAGCGATCCACGTCGGCCATCGTACGCGCGGCCTCGCCCAACATGTCGTAGGAGAACCGGTAGCCGCGCATCTCGTCGTCCCGCGCGCGCCAAGGCGTCCTCGATCGTCCGACCCATAACGAACTGGCGGCCCAAAATGCGCATGCCCTGCGCCAGAGCCTGTCGGATGATCGGTTCGCCGCCGCGGGCCACGACCCGGCCCAGAAGATCGCCCGGATTGCGCCAGTCGAACCCCGTATCGACCGCCACCAGCCGTCCGGTCAGCATCAGCGCCAAGGTCGAGTCGTTCACGAACAGCGACGAGGACGCGTCGAGATAACGCTCCCGCTGCGCGCCGCCGATCTTGTCCTTGATCAGCTCGTCGCGGGTAGAGGAAGCCTGTGTTGCTGCCTGCCTGGCGTCGGCGTCCGGAATGCGCAGAAACGCCTCGGCGAGGCACATCAAGACCACGCCCTCTTCGCTGGACAGCTCATACTGGTTGAGAAACGCGCCGATACCGCCGGTGCCCATATCGCTCGCGCGCACCGCGACAACCAGGTCCTGCGCCAGCGCTTGAATGCGGGCCGCCTGGTCCTGCGGCAATTGCGCCTGCGCCAGGCAGGCAGCAACACAGGCTTCCTCGTCCATCCGGTAAGTTGCCGCGATCGCGGCGCGGCGCGCGCCGGGAACCGGAAGCGGCTTTCGAAACAGCATGAATCAACTCTATACGCCTCGCGTTCCGAGACAAGCCCGCAGGCAGGTATTACAGTGCGCGGGTTCATTCGACACCCGGAGCGGCCATGTGCGGCATAGCCGGATTTCTCGATCTCAAGCGTCAGACCGATGCCCAATCGCTCGCATCGCAAGCCGAAGCGATGGGTGGCGCCCAAATCCACCGCGGCCCGGATAGCGGCGGCGTTTGGATGGACGAAGCGGCCGGTATAGCGCTCTCGTTCCGACGGCTGGCCATCATCGATCTGTCACCGGCGGGCGATCAGCCCATGGTTTCCGCGAGCGGCCGATACGTCCTGATCTTCAACGGAGAAATCTATAATTTCAAAGAACTACGCGCCGATCTCGAGGCAGCCGGCCATCGTTTTCGGGGCGATTCCGATACCGAGGCGATGCTTGAAGGCTTCGCGGCCTGGGGCATCGAGGCCACCGTCGCCCGACTGATCGGTATGTTCGCCTTCGCCCTGTGGGACCGCGAGGAACGCCGGCTTTGGCTCGGCCGCGACCGGCTGGGAATCAAGCCGCTCTACTATGGTGAACGAGACGGGCTGTTCCTGTTCGGCTCAGAACTGAAGGCGCTGCGGGCGAAGGACGGCTGGACGCCGCGAATCGACCGCGATGCGCTGGCGGCCTTCACGCGATTCAACCACGTCCCGACGCCACTCAGCATTTACGAGGGTATCCGGAAACTGGCGCCCGCGACCCTGCTGTCCTACCGGCCGGGCGAGGCACCGGCCCTGATCCGCTACTGGGATATGGAGAGCGTGGCGACGCAGACGCGCCGCGACATCCCCGATGAAGAGGCCATCTCGGAAGCGGAGACGTTGCTGACCGACGCGGTCAGCCGGCGCATGATCGCGGACGTGCCGCTCGGCGCGCTGCTCTCCGGCGGCATCGACTCGGCGACGGTCGTCGCGCTCATGCAGAAATCGAGCACGCAGCCGGTGCGCACCTTCACCATCGGTTTCGCGGAAGGCGGTTTCGACGAGGCCGCCCATGCGCGCGCCGTCGCCGATCATCTCGGCACCGATCATACCGAGATCGCCATGTCGCCGGATCATGCCCGCACCGTGATCCCGCATCTGGCGGATTGGTACGATGAACCTTTCGCGGATTCTTCCGCCCTGCCAACGCGGTTGGTATGCGAGCTGGCGCAGCGTGACGTCACCGTGGCCCTGTCCGGCGATGGCGGTGACGAGACCTTCCTCGGCTACAACCGGTATCGCGCCGCGGACGCGCTGTGGCAGCGCATGCAGCGCACCCCGGCCCCGTTGCGGGACCTCGCCTCGCGCGTGCTCGGCGGCGTCCCCACGGGCGTTTGGGACGGGTTGGCGCGCCTGCTGCCGCAAGCACGACGCCCCAGCCTCGCAGGCGACAAAGCCCATAAGCTGGCGGAAAGCCTGCGGCAGGCCGACGCCGATGGCATCTACTGGAATCTCGTAAGCCACTGGAAGACGCCGATCGTGCAGGACGGGCGCCATGACGACCGCCTCTCATCAGACGCGATCACCGATTTCGGCGAACGCATGGCCTACTACGACGCGATGTCCTACCTCCCCGACGACATCCTGGCGAAGGTCGACCGGGCCAGCATGTCGGTGAGCCTGGAAGCCCGCGTGCCGCTGATCGATCATCGCCTGCTGGAGTTTGCCTGGTCGCTGCCGAAGCGCCTGCGGCTGCGTGACGGACAGAGCAAGTGGCTGTTGCGGCAGGTGCTGTACCGGCACGTCCCCCCGTCGATCGTCGACCGCCCGAAGAGCGGCTTCGCGGTGCCGATTTCCGCCTGGCTACGCGGCCCCTTGCGGGAGTGGGCGGAAAACCTGCTCGACGAGCAGCGCCTGCGTGAGGAAGGCTGGTTCGACCCGGCCCCGGTCCGCCGTGCCTGGGCGGCGCATCTTGCCGGCCGCGGCAATCATTGGGAGGCGCTCTGGGGCGTCTGCGTGGCGCAGGCCTGGCGCGAGCGCTGGGCCGACGGTGTCGAAACATGAGCCTTGCCGGCCGCAAGATCCTCTATCTGGTCAGCGAGGATTGGTATTTCTGTTCGCACCGCCTGCCCATCGCACGGGCGGCGCGGGACGCTGGCGCCGAGGTCGTGGTCGCCACCCGCGTCCGCGATCACGGCAGCCAAATCGAAGCGGAAGGGTTCCGGCTCGTGCCCGTCGAACTGTCGCGCAGCGGCCGCAATCCCATCCATGACGCCGCGACCTTGGCTGGTCTGATCCGCCTCTACCGGCGGGAGCGGCCAGACATCACCCATCATGTCGCGTTGAAACCTGCCCTGTACGGGTCGATCGCCGCCTGGCTGACCGGTATCCCCGCCATGGTCAACGCCTTCGCCGGGATGGGCTTCGTGTTCATTTCGGAGGGGCTGTTCGCCCGCGCCGTACGCCACTTCGTCCGCGCGGCCTTCCGCTTCCTGCTCAACCGGCCTGCCAGCCAGGTGATCGTCCAGAACCCGGATGATTTCGCGCTGTTCGCCGAAACCGTCGGCGTCGCGCCGAGCCGTATAACGATAATCCGCGGTTCCGGCGTCGATATCGAACACTATCGCCCGGCACGGGAGCCGGACGGCGCACCGGTCGCCGTTTGCGTCTCGCGCATGCTGTGGGACAAGGGGATCGGGGAATTGGTCGAGGCTGCCCGCCTGTTGCGCGACCGGGGCACGGCGCTCCGCATCCGTCTAGTGGGACCCCGCGACGACAACCCCGCCGCCATTCCCGCGGAAACCCTCGCCGCCTGGTCGCGTGAAGGGATCGTCGAGGTCGCGGGAGCGCGCGACGACATCGCCGGAGAATACGCCCGCGCGCATATCGCGGTCCTACCCTCCTATCGCGAAGGGCTGCCGAAATCACTGCTCGAGGCCGCGGCCGCGGGTCTGCCGATGGTGGCGACCGACGTCCCCGGGTGTCGCGAGGTCTGCAGGCACGACGAGACCGGGCTGCTGGTCCCGCTGAAAAGCAGCGAGCCGTTGGCCGACGCGCTGCAGACCCTGGCCGAGGATGCATCGCTGCGCGCACGCTATGGCGAGGCGGCGCGCGCGCTGACGGAAACCGCATTTGCCGAACCCGTCATCGTTTCGCAAACTATGAAACTCTACGAATCCGCGCCGTCGCTTTAGGGGACAGCAACCGAGGAGGAAAACATGTCGGACCTTGCGGAACGTCTGTGCCGCGCCCGGCTCGATGGAGGGACGGTTCCGATCGAGCCTGCCGCGATCGGCGAGGATCTGGACGCCGCCTACGCGCTGCAGCAAGAAGTCCTGAAGCGCATCGGCGATCCGTCGGATAGCTGGAAGGTCGGCTCGACCAGCGCGGAAGCGCAGGCGGCGCTCGGCACGACGGAACCTGGCGCGGCGCGCGTGCCGTCCCGGTTTCGTTTTACCAGCCCAGCCACCGTGCCAATCTTCGCGGTGCACGATGCCAAACTCGAAGCCGAATTCGCCTTCCGTTTGGGCCGCGACCTGCCGCCGCGCGATGACGACTACACCGCAGACGAAGTCACCAAGGCGATCGACGGAATCGCACCATCATTGGAAATTGTCGGCTCGCGGCTTGCGGGCGGGCTTACCGGCTCCGGCCGCGCCGCGGTGACCGCCGATGGCGGGGCCAATATCGCGCTCGTAAGCGGCGAATTCATCGCAGACTGGCAGCGTTTCGATTTGCCGTCGCACCAGATGACGGTCACGATCAATGGCGAATTGATCGCATCCGGCGAAGGACGGCGCGCCCTCGGCAACCCGTTCAACGTCATGGTCTGGCTCGCCAACCGGCAACGCCAGCGCGACGGGTTGCGCGCCGGCGAAGTCGCGACGACGGGAACCTGCTCGGGGCTGATGGATCTTAGCGCGGGGGATGTCGTTGTGGCGGATTACGGAACCCTCGGCGCCGTGCAAGCCACGATGACCGACGCTGCGGCCTAATCGACGCCTGCGGCCTGCATCGCCATGTCGAAGCGGTCCTGCCCCCAATAAAGCTCACCCTCGACGATAACGGTCGGTACGGCGAAGACACCGGCCTGGTCCGCTTCCTCCTGCGCGGCGGCAAGCGCTGCAGCCCCCTCGCCCTGGAGATAATCGCCGAACCCGTCGACCGGACACCCGCACCGTTCAAGCTGCGCCGTGACATCAGCGACATTGTCCGGCGCCAGTTCCCGATTGAAGAACGCGGCGAAGGTATTTTCGATATAGGCTGCCGCATCGCCATGCTGCTTGGCGTAGAGCAACCCGGTCTGCGCGACCGAGGAATCGTAGACCTCCTTCGGTCCGCGGATGGTCAGGCCCAGCGGCGTCGCGAACCGGCGCACGTCGCGATAGACGTAGCGCGCCCGGTTGCGCCAGCTCGGCGCGCCGGTCCGGCTGCCGATATCGAGGGTGAAGGGCCGCCAGTCGAACTGCACCTTCCCCGCGCGGGCCAGCGCCAGGCCACGATGCGCCGCGACGAAGCTATAGGGGCTCTTCAAATCGATATAGAAGGGAATCGCGGTCATGTTCTGATCTCCTCGAGGACAGGCAAGATATGCTGGCGGAAGAGGTCCGGGTTCTCGGACATCGGGAAGTGGCCCATGCCTTCCATGATGACCGCCTTGGAGCCCTTTATACGGGATGCCGTCGCCTCGGTCCGCTCCGGCGTGCAGGAACTGTCATACTCGCCGGACAGCAGATAGACCGGACAGCGCGACGTGTCGATCTGCGCCGACCGGTCGTCGAAATGACCATCGACCCAGTAGAAATAAAGATCGCCTTTGAAGATGCCGGGGCCGCCCTGCATGTAGTGCCACAAGGTCTCGTGTCGGTATTCGTCAGGACTCTGCGGGGCGACCTGACCGGACACGAAGGCGGCGCTGACCATACCGCCATGGATATCGGGGCGGTGCAGCCATTCTGTATCGTAATAGGCCTCCAGCCGGTCCGCGCCTTCCAGCGCGATCACCGCGCGGTAGGCCTCCGGATTTTCGAGCGCCAGATGCAGCACGATGCGGCCGCCCATGGAACAGCCCATCACGACCGGCTTGTCGAGCCCCATGGCACCGCAGAACGCGGTCACGGTTTCCTTATAGGACTCGGTGGTCAGTTGATACTCGCTGTCCTGCCAGGCGGCCGGCGGATTAGACTTGCCATGCCAGGGCATGTCGAAGGCGAGGACCCGGTAATGGTCGGTGATCGCCGGATCGCACATCAGGTGGCGGAACTGTCGCCCGTCGGAGCCCGCGGTGTGCAGGCAGACCAGCGGGATACCGCTGCCCGCCTCCTCGACATAGATGCGCATCGCCTCCCCGGCGACATCCATGGTGAAATAGCGGCCGGTGATCGGTTCGTAGTCCGGCATCGCTCAGCCCTCCCCCGAAACGGCGCGCGGCGAGGCCAGCACGTCCTTGAAATATTGCAAATTCTGCATCAGCGGCAGCAAATCGCCTTCGAAGGTCGCCGCACCGTCCGCCACCATGCTGAAGAGATCGTGCCGGCCGCGACGCGGCATCGGCTGCCAGTGCGCATCCCACGCTGCTGCATCGGCGCGAACGGAGAACACGCCCGTATGGGTCGGCAGCCGCCGTTCCTCGACCGCTTCGATCCGGCCCTCGCGCACCGCCACCATATAGTCCGTGTCGCCGACGCCAATCAGGAAATCCAAACTCACGAACCGGCCGCGGCGCAGCAGCGCCGCGTCGCCATTCACTTTTTGCGCAATCTTCTCGATCATCACTCTACCCACTTGTCCGCAGCCACCAGGGACCTTAGTACTCTCAGGCAGGTTATCGCACCACACAGGGAGGGACAGCATGTCCATCAAACGCATCGATACCAACAAGCTGATGAGCAAGGCCGTCGTGCACGGCAACACCGTCTATCTGTCCGGCCTGACGGCCAGCGACCGGTCGCAGGACGTCAAGGGCCAGTGCCAGCAGATCCTGGATGGCATCGACCACTATCTGGCGGAAGCCGGTACCGACAAGTCGAAGCTGCTGTCCGCGCAAATCTGGCTGACCGATATCGGCACCTGGGCCGACATGAACGAAGTCTGGATGGCCTGGATCGATCCCGCCAATCCGCCGGCCCGCGCGACCGTCGAAGCGCCGCTTGCGGCGGAAGGCCTGTCGATTGAGATCATGGTCACGGCCGCGATCTAGGGACGCCGAACTAGTAAACGGCACCGCCGTCCACCCCCATCCTTACCTTCCCCCTCAAGGGGGAAGGTAAGGATGGATTAAATCGAAATGCTGGTTCTTCCTTCCCCTTGAGGGGGGAGGACCGAGGTTGGGGGTGGACGGCGGCAGAGCCTCCAATCTGGCGGCGTATCAAACGCCCCCTATACTGGATCCCAACTGAAGATGTCTTCCGACCGGTCGAGCGGGTAGAAGTGCGACTTCATCGCCGGGATCGCGTGTTCGGCGACCGTTTCCGGCGTCCAGCCTTCGCCGCGATGGACCGAACGCAGCGGGCGCGATTGTCCCATAAGGAAGATCTCGTTGTTGCGCACGCCGAAGATCTGCCCCGTGACGTCCTTCGCGGCGTCGCTCAGCAGGAAGACGCACATCGGCGCGATCTTCTCCGGCGTCATCTCCTTGATCTTGGCGACGCGGGCGCGCAGCGCTTCGGTATCCTGCGGCATCGACCCGATCATGCGGCTCCAGGCGAAGGGCGTGATGCAGTTCGAGCGCACATTGAAGCGCGCCATGTCGAGCGCGATCGACTTCGACAGGCCGGCGATGCCGAGCTTCGCCGCCGCATAGTTCGCCTGTCCGAAATTGCCGACCAGGCCGGAGGTCGAGGTCATGTGCACGAAGGCGCCGGATTCCTGCGCGCGGAAATGGTCGGCCGCCGCCCGGCTGACATTGAAGGACCCTTTCAGATGAACCGCGACGACGGAATCGAAATCGTCTTCCGTCATGCGGTGGAAAATCTTGTCGCGTAGGATGCCTGCATTGTTGACGACGAGATCGATCTTGCCAAACTCGTCGACGGCCTGCTGCACGATCCGGTGCGCGCCGTCCCAGTCCGCGACGTTATCGCCGTTCGTCACGGCTTCGCCGCCGGCGGCGCGAATCTCATTGACGACCTCGAAGGCCGGCCCCGTATCCTCGCCCTCGCCGCTGACCGAGCCGCCCAGATCGTTCACCACGACCTTCGCGCCATGCGCCGCCATCATCATCGCGAACCCACGGCCGATACCGCGTCCCGCACCGGTAACGACGGCGACCTTGCCTTCCAGCATCTTTGCTTCTGACATCTCTGAATTCCTCACAAATCTATTCAATCAGGTGGTGACACGGCCTATACAAAACCCCCTGCCTGTGTCCGGAGTCCGCCGCCATGACCAACGAAGCCATCACATACGAAGTACGGGGCGATATTGCAATCGCCGCCCGGGAAGGCCAACGATCATGACCCGGAAAGCCGCCATCACCGGCGTCGGCAACACCAAGGTCGGCGAAGTTCCGGGCAGCACCTGCATGTCCCTGCATACGGAAGCGGCACTTGCCGCGCTCGACGATGCGGGGCTGAAGCTGGCCGATATCGACGGCGTCATCTGCGCCTACGCGCTGAGCGAAACCTACCCAATGCTGAGCTCCGCCTTCTGCGAATATGTCGGCGCCGAGCCGAACTTCAACGCGGGACTGCATGGCGGCGGCGCGACCGGGGCCATGATGGTCATGCAGGCCGCAGCTTTGGTGGAGTCGGGCACGTGCCGCCACGTGCTGTGCGTCACCGGCGACAACCGGCTGACCGGCATGACCCGCGACAAGGCGGTCGCCTCACTGACAGAGTTCGGACACCCGCAGTTCGAACAGCCCTACGGTATCTCGATCCCGGCCGCCTACGCCATGGTGGCGCAGCGCTACCTGCATGAGACGGGCGCCACCTTGGAACATCTGGCGGCGCTCTCGGTCAGCCACCGGGCGCACGCCGCCATGCATCCGGACGCGCATATGACCAAACCCATCACGATGGAGGATGTGGCGGATGCGCGGGTCATCAGCTCGCCCCTGCGGCTGCTCGATTGCTGCCCGATCTCCGACGGCGGCGCGGCGCTGGTGGTCAGCGCACCCGACGCGGCGGCGGATACGCGCAAGGGCGGCGTCTCGGTGCTGGGGTGCGGCCAGGGCCACACGCATGAGCATATCGTCGCGGCGCCCTCGCTGATCGATTTCGGATGTAAGACCGCGTCGGCCCGCGCCTTCGGCGCCGCCGGCGTGACGACGGACGATATCGACGTGGCGGAGATCTACGACTCCTTCACCATCACCCTGTTGATTGAGCTGGAATCGATCGGATTTTACCAGAAGGGCGAAGCTGGCGAGGCGGCGCTGAAGGGCGAACTGACCCATGGCGGCCGCCTGCCCTGCAACACCCATGGCGGGCTACTAAGCTTCGGTCATTCGGGCGCGGCGGGCGGTATGTTCCATGTGGTCGAAGGGGTGCGGCAGCTGCGCGGCGAAGCCGACCAGCGCCAGGTGCCAGACGCCGAGCTCGCCTTCGTGCATGGCGATGGCGGTATATTGTCCGCCCACTGTTCCCTGATCCTGGGGAGGGATTGAGATGAAACCGGTTCCGACACCGAATGCAGACACCAAGCCTTTCTGGGATGCTTGCAACGAGGACCGCTTGATTGTCCAGACTTGCAATTCTTGCGGCCACAAACAGTTCTATCCGCGCGCGCTCTGCGTGAAATGCGAGGGCCGCGACCTGGATTGGCAGGACGCCGCCCCGACCGGCACCGTCCACACCTTCACCATCGCGCACCGCGCGCCGACTCCGGCCTTCAAGGAAGACGCGCCCTACGTGCTAGCGCTGATCGATCTGGATGACGGCTTCCGGATGATGATGAACATCGTCAACACGCCGCATGACGCGATTGCGATCGGCATGCCGGTCCGCATCACTTTCGAGGAACGGGACGGCCAAAAACTGCCGCAGGCTGAAGGGCTAACCAGCTAAAATAGTCAATTAGCGGCACGGATAGGCGTCGTAGAGCGACAGTACGACGATATAGGCGAAATTGTCCTGCGGCTTGGCAATGCCGGGATGTCCCTTGCGGACGGCGTCGACCGTATCGCGGACCAGTCCGATGTCGATCTCGTGGTGCTTCGGCCAGCAGATCGGGAAGGTTTTGCTGACCTTGGAATAGAAGCGCAACGCGTCGCGGACGCCGGCGAGATAGCCGTCGCGCAGCCCGGTCGCGCGCGGGTTGCCTTGCTTCGCCTGGGCCTCGACCTGATTCCAGTCGCGCAGGGTGAACTCGTCCGCGGCGAACGCAGTCGGGACTGTGAACATAAAAATCACCGATAGCGCGGCGAGGTACAGCGAACGCGGCATGGCAGCTCTCCAAACAGCAGAAGAGCCGCACAAGCGGCCCTAACTGGAGGCTCAGTATGCGTTCGCCAGAGGCGAAACGGCAAGCGGCAGATGCGTGCCCTAAGCGGCCATCGACGCGGAGCTGCGGCTCCGGCAGGTCGGGCACAGGCGGTTGCCCCAGCCTTCGCTCTTGAACTTCGTCCCGCAGTTTAGGCAGTTACGCTTGGCTGGACGGTCTTCCTCGTGCTTGAAGCTGTAATCCGCTTCAGGTTTCTTCGTATTGTTGCTCATTGAAACCTCTCAACCTGTCGAAGTCGCGTGTTGTAAACGAACTGTTACCAAATGCAACTGAGGAATGTGCAAGACCGGCCTGTTTTTGTCGCATAACTGTCACAAAAGGCGGAAAGTCACCGATTCGCGGCCTCGTGCGTCATAAGGCCGCGTGCTTTAGACTGCCGGCGCTAGAAACGAAGGGAGCGGTTATGACGACGGAAATCGGCTTTATCGGGGCGGGCAATATGGGCGGCCCCATGGTTAAAAACCTTTTGGCGGCGGACTATTCGGTAGTGGTCTACGACAACAGCCAGACCGCGATAGACGCCTGTGTCGCGGCGGGCGCCACCGCCGTGGGCAGCCCGAAGGAATTGGCCGATACGGTCGAGACCGTCCTGGTCTGCCTGCCAACCCCGGATATCGTGCGGGCAGTCGCGCTCGGGGAAGACGGCTTGGTCCATGGCGGCAAGATCAAGACCTATATCGACCTGTCGACGACCGGCCCGCGGATGGCGATGCCGATCGCCGAAGCGATGGAGGAAGCCGGTATCATCGCGCTGGATGCACCGGTCAGCGGCGGCGTCGCGGGGGCCATCGCCGGGTCGCTCGCGGTCATGGTCTCCGGCCCGCACAACGCGCATGGCCATCACCGGCCGATGCTGGAGAAGATCGGCAAGAACGTCTTCTATGTCGGCGACAAGATCGGCATGGGGCAGCTCATGAAACTGCTGAACAACATGCTGTCCGGCACGGCGCTGGCGGTGACGTCGGAGGCGGTCGCGCTCGGTATCAAGGCCGGCATCGCGCCGCAGATGATGATCGACGTCTTCAACGCCAGCAGCGGCCGCAACACCGCGACCGAGGCCAAGTTCCCCAACGCGGTGCTGACCCGCAGCTTCGACATCGGCTTCAACACCGGCCTGATGTTCAAGGATGTTCGGCTTTGCATCGAGGAGGCCGAGGCGCTCGGCGTGACCATGTTCGTCGGCAGCGGTACCCGGCAGGCCTGGGCGTATGCGCTGGGCAAGGGCGAACCGTCGGACGACTCGACCGTAATCATGCAGCATTACGAGAAGCTGGCCGCCATAGAGTGGCCGGAGGACTAGGACCAACGCGATGTCCGCCGTCGCCGCGCAACACCCATCGATCGCACCCGCCGAAGGCGCCGGCGTGTGGCGGCGCGACGACGTGCGGGAAGCGGACTGGCTTCTTCCGTTCCCGGCGGATGCCTTGGCGGAGGTCGATCGGCTGGCCGAGACCTTGCGGCGCAATCCTGTCGACACCATCGCGCTCGATCGCCATGACTACGCGCTGGATGCCTGCGAAGCGTTCATGGCGACGGTGCGAAACACGCTCGACGGTGGCGTCGGCTTTGCGATACTCGACCGGCTGCCGGTCGACCGCTTCAGCAAGGAAGAACTGACAAAAATCTACTGGCTGCTGAGCGGCATTATCGCGCGGCCGGTGGCGCAATCCTTTGACGGGCGGCTGCTCTACAATGTGCGCGACACGGGCGCGCGGATCGACACGCGAGTGCGCGGTGACCTGACCCGGCAGGAGCTCTCCTGGCACACGGATTACGGCTTTAACCACCCGCCGCCCACGATCGGGCTGCTGGTGCTGCGCACGGCACAAGCCGGCGGGGTCAGCCGGATCGCCAGCATGCTGACCGCGCACAACGTCTTGCTGGAACGCGATCCCGAACTGCTGGAGCGCCTCTATCAACCCTTCTGGTGGAACCGGCAGGGCGAGCATGCCGAGGGCGACGCGGTCGCGCACCACTATCCCATCTTCGCCCGCGACGGCGACCAGATCCGCGCCCGCTACATCAAATGGCTGCTCTACAAGGGCTATGAACTGATGGGCGAGACCTTCGACACATTGGGCCAGCGGGCGCTGGAGACAATGTTCGACGTGATGGGAGAACCGGCGCACCATATCCCGTTCGACCTCGCGCCGGGCCAGATCCAGTACGTCAACAATTTCCGCCTCGCCCATTGCCGCACGGAATACGAAGATGCCGGCGGTGAGAACGACAAACGCCACCTGGTGCGCATCTTCCTGCGCGATGCGGGCCGGCGCAGCTTCATGGGCTGACACGCACCCGTAACAATCCGGTGATATTTCCCGCTTT
>Ga0310344_10002859_pt1 | contig 12955 bp, 12 predicted proteins | sample HC15DNA20200_MG_FD_203801 | JGI IMG/M metagenome (GOLD analysis project Ga0310344, IMG submission 203801) | Marine microbial communities from station ALOHA, North Pacific Subtropical Gyre - HC15-DNA-20-200_MG | ecosystem: Environmental > Aquatic > Marine > Oceanic | place: Pacific Ocean: North... | reverse complement strand
CGCCACTCGTAAAAAGTACTCGTTCGACTTGCATGTGTAAAGCATTCCGCCAGCGTTCGTTCTGAGCCATGATCAAACTCTCAATTATAAGTTAAAAAAAACTTATGAAGAATTTGAAGCTCATCAAATAACTCAATATAAATTTTAGGTTTATATAAAAAAATTTGTAAGCATCGAATTCAATAATTCGTCGCCTACAAATCCCTTCAACGTTTTAACAGTTCCAAAAACGCACAACAATTCTACCTTATAAATCAAGGTTGAAATATCTTGAATGTCGTGTAAGTAATAACTTTATATAACTAATGATGCCTTCTTGTCAATGTAATATTGCATTTTTTTTGATACTATTTGACCATGTTATTTAATTCATTTTTTGGGCTAAAATTAAAAAAATTATTAACACAATTAGTTATTTTTTTTATTGTAATAATTACTTTCTTTTTATTAATTCAAACAAGAAATAATGAAAAATACGAAAATTTTGGAAATACTGAAATAATTTATGAAAAAAATGAATTTAATAATGAATTAATTAAAAAAAGAGTTAAACAAGCGTATCCTTCTTTAAAGGTTAAGGTAAAATCAGGAGATACTTTAGAAAAAATATTAAAAAAGATTGGCTTTGATAACCAAGAAGTTTTTGAAGTTATTGAAGAAACTAAGAAAATATTTGATCCGAGAAATCTTATAATAGGAAAAGAAATAACTATAAAATATGAAAATAAAGAAAAAAATAATAAAAATATTAATTCAATTTTTATTCCACTAGAATTTAATAAAAACTTCTATTTAGAAAAAATTAATGAAAATTTTGTAGCAAAAATTACTAGCAAAAAGATTCAAAAAAGATTAGTAAAAAAAAATGGTTTTATAAGTGACAGCTTATATTTGTCTGGATTAAGAGCTGGAATAGATAAAAAGGCAATTAACGAAATGATAGCTATATTTAGTTTTAGTGTAGATTTCCAAAGAGATATTTGGAGAAATGATAAATTTCAGATTTTATATGAAGAAGAATTTATAAAATATAATAAAGCAAATAAAAATTTAAGAAAAATTTTATATGCAAGCTTAGAATTGCAAAGTTTGGGTTCTTTAAAACTTTTTAGATTTGAAGCAGATAATGGAAAAATTGAATATTTTGATGAAAACGGTAAGAGCGCAAAAAAACTTTTAATGAAAACACCAATTGATGGAGCTCGTTTATCTTCAGGGTTTGGTATGAGAAAACATCCTATAAGAGGTTATATGAAAAAACACCAAGGAGTAGATTTTGCTGCACCTAAGGGGACCCCAATTTATGCAGCCGGTGATGGCGTAATAGAAATGAAACAACGATACAAAGGATATGGTAAATATATTCGAATTAGACATGCTAATAATTTTAAAACGGCTTATGCTCATATGTCAAAATATAACAAAATACCTGGAGGGAGAGTTAAACAAGGTCAAATTATAGGATACGTTGGATCAACTGGAAATTCTACTGGCCCACATCTTCATTATGAGGTTATAAAAAATAATATCAGAATAAACCCTCAAAAATTAAAGCTCCCTTCGGGAAGAAAATTAAAAGGTGATGAGCTTCAAAGATTTATAGAAATAAAAAATTCGATTTTTAGAAAACTTGATGATTTAGGGGTCTACTAATTCTTTATTGAAATAAATCTATGCTTTCCGGATAAATCCTTAATGAAATAAAAGTTTCTTAGATTATTTCTTTTACAAATTCTTTCTATATTTTTTTTATTCTTAGGATTAATTTCAATATATATATGACTATCCTCTGAAACTAATGCATTAATTTTAGGTAAAACTCTTTTATAAAAACTTAAACCGTCTTTATTATCGTAAAGAGATTCTTTGGGTTCATAGAGTACTTCCGGCATTAAAGTTTTTATTTCATTCTTTAACAAATAAGGCGGATTTGAAACAACTAGATCAAATTTTACGTTCCCGGTAAATTCTTTATTTATTTTTGTAATTTGTTTAAAAAAATATTTTTTATTCCAATCTAATTTAAAAAATTTTGATCTTTTAGATAAGTTATTTCTTTTACTATTTATTCTTGCTACTTTTACCGTCTTTAAATATTTATCAATTCCTATTCCAATTGCATTTTTAAATTCTTTAAGAATTGCCAATAATATGCAACCTGTTCCAGTACCCAAATCTAAAATTATACATTTTTTTTTACTTTGAAATTTCTTTTTAATCTCTTCTATAATAATTTCTGTTTCTGGTCTTGGTATTAAAGTATTTTCATTTACTTTAAAATTCATAGAATAGAATTCTTTGTTACCTAATAAATAAGCTGTAGGAATTTTTTTTAATTTTTTTTTTATAAGATTTTCATACTTAAAAATTTTTTTTTTAGATATTTTTTTTTCCAAATTCATATAAGTCCAATTTACATCTTTGTTCAATGCTTTTGCTAATAATAATCTTGCTTCAAGTTTTGGAAGATCGATTGAATGGCTTTTTAATAACTTAGTCTTTTTTACTAAATGTGATTTTATATTCTCCATAATTTAATTTAAATTTGCCAATTTAATAGCTTTATCTTCATCCAAAAGTTTATCTATGATTTCATCTAAGGATTGTCCTGATAAAACTTCTTCTAATTTATGTAATGTTAAATTAATTCTATGATCTGTTACACGCCCTTGAGGAAAATTATATGTTCTTATCCTTTCAGATCTATCCCCAGTTCCTACTTGATTTTTTCTTGCTTCAGATTGAGATTTTTTTAGTTTACTTTGTTCATAATCATAAATTCTAGCTCTTAAAATCTTTAGAGCTTTTGCTTTATTTTTATGTTGTGATTTTTCATCTTGTTGTTGAACAACTATATTGGTTGGTATATGAGTAATTCTTACTGCGCTATCAGTTGTGTTCACAGATTGTCCTCCTGGACCAGATGCTCGGAAAACATCTATTCTTAAATCTTTTTCATTAATATTTATTTCAACGTCTTCTACTTCAGGTAAAACAGCCACAGTTGCTGCTGAAGTATGAATTCTCCCGCTTGCTTCAGTATCCGGTACTCTTTGAACTCTATGAACACCTGACTCAAACTTAAGTCTTGAATAAATATTGTCACCTGATACCAATGCCATTGCTTCTTTATAAGAACCAGTTAATGACTCACTTATACTAAGAATTTCAAATTTCCATGATTTAAAATCGGAATATCTTTGATACATTCTAAAAAGATCTGCTGCAAAAAGTCCAGCCTCATCACCCCCTGTGCCTGCTCTAATTTCTAAAACTGCATTCTTGGAATCATCTTTATCTTTTGGTAGAACAGCAATCTGAATTTCTTTTTCTAATTCTTTTTCTGTAGAAATTAAATTTTCTAATTCTGATTTAGCCATTTCTTTCATTTCGTTATCACTTTTTATATCTTCAATAATTGTGTTAGAGTCTTTTATTTCTTGAGTCACTTTTTTAAATTTTTTAATTAGTTCAACAGTCGGCAATATTTCTGATAATTCTTTTGATACAACTGCATAATCTTTTGGTGAATTAATAACTTCGTCAGAAGCTGCTTTTTTTTGCAATTCATCATACTTAGATAAAATTTTATTTAAGTTTTCTTCTAAATTCATATTTTAATTTAATGAAAGATATCTTTAAGATCTTTAATTTCAATTTTTTTTTGAGCTCTTTTTTTTAAATCTTTAATAGTAACTTCTTTATTTAATATTTCCTCTTGCCCAATAATTATTGCAAAATTAGCTTTTTTCTCACTAGCATACCTTAACCCTTTAGACAAATTATCTCTGCATATAAAATCTATTGAAGATTGACATAATAAATCTATTGTATCCTCCTTGTCCACCACTTCTCTAAGTTGATTCATTATTTCCATTGCCTTAATCTTATTTTCTTTTCCTACAGCTATAACAACATAAGAATCTGGTGTTATAAATTCTTTATAGTCTTCAATTACATGAGGCTTTAGCATCAAAAGTCTTTCAATTCCAACTGCAAAACCACATCCAGGATAGTCAGGCCCGCCCATCTTTTTGATTAAACCATCATATCTTCCTCCTGCTAAAAAAGAATCTTGAGCACCAATATCATTTGAAATAAATTCATAACAAATGTTGTTATAATAATCTAATCCTCTAACTAAATTATCATCTAAAGTAATAGAAATTTTTAATTGTTTGCATCCTTCCTTAAATTCCTCAAAAATATCTGATGATTCGGTAGTTAAAAAATTTTTTAATTTTGGAGCTTTTATTAAAAGTTTCTTTTCTTCATTATTTTTTGTATCTAATATTCTTAAAGGATTTTTTTTTAATCTTTCTAAACTTTCAGAAGTTAATTTTTTTTTATGATCTTGAAAAAATTTTTGTAGTTCTGATACATATTTTTTTCTACTTTCTTCATCTCCTAAACTATTTATATGTATTTTAAAAGATTTATCAGAAATACCAGCTTCGTTTACAAAATGTTTAGCCAAATTAATTAGTTCAATATCAGCATAAATATCTTTTTCTCCGATGATCTCTGCTCCACACTGATAGAATTGTCTAAATCTTCCTTTTTGTGGTCTATCGTACCTAAACATTGGTCCTACATAAGAAAGTTTTTGTGGTAATGAGTTATGTAATTTATTATTAATGAAAAACCTTACAATGGGTGCTGTGCCTTCTGGTCTTAAAGTTATTTCATTATTGCTTCTATCTTTAAAAGTATAAGTTTCCCTTTTAATAATATCAGAAGTTGCTCCTAAAGTTTTTTTAAAAACTTCGCTATCTTCCATTATAGGTGTATCTACCATATTAAATCCATATAATGTTGCTATCTTACCCCAAATAAATTTTATTGATTCTAACTCTAAAAGATCTTCTTCTAAAATATCTTTAGTTCCTCTAACAGTTTGCAATTTTTTCATTTTTTTTTATATTTCTTTTCTATGTAGTCATGAATAATCTTTTTAAAATCCTCAGTTACATTTTTTCCTCTCAAAGTATGTGTTTTTTTTCCATCTATAAAAACTGGCATTGTCGGAGTCTCTCCTGTTCCTGGTAAGCTAATCCCTAAATCTGCGTTTTTACTTTCTCCAGGTCCATTTACAATACAGCCCATAACAGCAAGTTTTAAAGATTCAACTCCGTTATACTTTTTTTTCCAAAGTGGCATTTGATCTCTTATATAAGTTTGAATTTTTTCTGCTAACTCTTGAAAAACCTTACTCGTTGTTCTTCCGCATCCAGGACATGCTGTTACTTTTGGAATAAAAGATCTAATTCCTAAATTTTGAAGTATTTCCTGGGCAACATAAACTTCTTCTCTTCTATCTCCATCAGGTTTTGGAGTAAGAGAAATTCTAATTGTATCGCCTATTCCTTTAGAAAGTATTAATGATAATGCTGCCGTAGAAGAAACAATTCCTTTTATTCCCATTCCAGCTTCTGTTAATCCAAGGTGCAATGAATATTTACATTCTTTAGCTAATTCATCGTAAACTTCTACTAAAGTTTTCAATTCGCTAACTTTACATGAAATAATTATTTGTTCTTTTTTTAATCCTATTTCTTCAGCTCTTTTTGCACTTGAAAGAGCAGATATTATTAAAGCTTTTTTTGTAACATTATCTGCATCTAATGGTTTTTTAAGTTTAGAATTTGCATCCATTAGATTTGATAAAAGTTCTTGATCTAGACTGCCCCAATTTACCCCTATCCTTACAGGTTTGTTATTTCTAGCAGCCACTTCAATCATTGACGAAAATTGAATATCTTTCTTTTCTTTAAAACCAACATTTCCTGGATTAATTCTGTATTTATCAAGTAATTTAGCAGAGTCAGGAAATTTATCTAATAATGTATGACCTATATAATGAAAATCACCTACGATTGGCACGTTACAATTGGCTTTCAAAAGCTTTTCTTTGATATATGGAATAGCTTTAGCAGAATCATCTCTGTCAACTGTTACTCTTACAATTTCGGAGCCTGCTTTTGAAAGATCAATTATTTGTTTAGATGTTGCTTTTATATCAGCAGTATCAGTATTAGTCATAGATTGAACTGCTATAGGAAACGAACCTCCTACAGAAACATCCCCAATTTTGACAGGAACACTATTACGTCTTTTATAATCTCCCAAATTTAAATTTAGAGACATATTTTTTTATAAAAAAAAAATATATTATAACTAATGATTTGTAATTAAACTATTAAGTTGGACAGAATTTAAAATATCTCCAAAAGAGCCTAAATCTGTAAAGTTGTTATTTGTATCTTTTAAGAATAATGAACCTGCGTTGCTTGCTGAAATAATTACTTCGTTTCTACTATTAGGTAATTTAAAAAATTCATCTTTTTTTAACACTGTAGAAATCAATATATTTTCATTTTGATCTTTTATCTCGATCCACACATCGTTTTTTGCAATAATTTGTTGATTATGAATTTCATTATTCTGCGTTTGATAATTTTGAATATTATCACTATCTTCTATTCGAACTTGTTTTATTGATGCGGTTTCTTCATTCTGATTAATGATATTTTCTTCTATCTTAATAAGCTCCTGTTCTGGCTTAGGTTCAATAACTGCCATTTTTATATTATCTTCTTGATCAGTACCTGAATAAAAATTAAATAAAAAAACAGCAATTAATCCTATTGAAGCAAGAACCATTAAAGGCATGGTTGGAATTTTTTCATTTATTAAAAATGGTCTATTTTGTTTTAATTTTTCTCCTTTGTTTTCATTTAATTTACTATCTTCATTAGATTTACTTAACGGATTATCAAGCATTAATAAAAGTTTTTTGTCGCTTATTCTTAATTCTTTACAATAGGATTTAATAAATGATTTTTGATAAAATTCGCCAGCTAGCAAATGAAAATTTCCATTTTCTATATTATTTAAATTTTGAATCGAGATTTTTGTTCTCTCAGATATTTTCTCAATAGTTCTTTTTTTCTTAAGACGAGAATTTTTTAATCTTTGTCCTATTTGGACGTATGTTTCCTTTATCAGCATTTGATCCCTATAACTATTATTTATGACAGTTATTAGTAATTACTATATATTTTTTTAAAAATTATAAAACAAAAATTGTTAATTCTTTGTTGGAAAACTGTGGATAACTTAGTCCAATTTATATGTTTTATGTAAAATATTAATTGCTTTTTTTAAGTTTTTTCTAGAAATTAAAACACTTATTTTAATTTCAGAAGTTGAAATTAAATCAATATTAATCTTCTGTTTTCCTAGAGCTTTAAACATGTCTTCAGCTATTCCAGCATTTGTTCTCATTCCTATACCAACTATAGAAATTTTAGCAACGTTATTATCAGGCAAAACATTCTTTACTTTAATTTCATTTTTAATTTTATTAATACACTTTTTTGCTTTAAACAAATCAGTTTCAGATATTGTAAATGTTAAATCAGAATATTTTCCATCAGATGATATATTTTGAACTATCATGTCCACATTTATATTTTCATCTGCTAAAGAGCCAAAAATTTTTGCTGCAACACCTGGTTTATCAGGTATGCCGAGTAAAGTTATTTTCGAGTCACTATTACTAAATACAATTCCGCTAACATTTCGTTTTTCTAACTTGTTTGAATTACTAATTTTTGTACCTCTCACATTTTTAAAACTAGACTTAACCCACAAAGTCACATTATTATTTTTTGCTAAAGAAACAGATCGAGGCTCTAAAACTTGCGCGCCCACAGAGGCCATTTCTAACATTTCGTCGTAAGTCAATTGATCAATTTTTTTTGCTTTTTTTACCCATCTTGGATCTGCCGTAAAAACACCGTCAACATCAGTATGTATATCGCATCTATCGGCATTTAATTTATACGCTATTGCAACCGCAGTAGTATCGGAACCACCTCTGCCTATAGTAGAAATTCTAAATTCATTTGATATACCCTGGAAACCTGCAATAACAGGGGTCACACCTTTTTTAATTTCATTCTTTAATGTTTTAGAATCAATGTCTAATATTTTTGCTTTTCCATACGAATTATTAGTTAATATTGGTATCTGCCATCCTAGAAAAGAACGAGACTGAATATTAATATTTTTTAAAGCAAGCGCCATCAAACCTGAGGAGGCTTGTTCGCCAGAGGATAGTATTGCGTCTATTTCTTCTCCAGAATTGCCATTTAGGCAAATTTTATTTATTAATAGCTGTAATTTATCTGTTGTTTTTCCTAAAGCGCTTACAACGACTACAACTTTATTTCCTAAGACTATTTCTTTCTTCACAAGCTTAGCAGCGCTTTTTATTCTTTCTACATTTGATAAAGAGCTTCCACCAAACTTTTTTATAATTAATAATTTCTTTTTCATACAATCATACTATTTAACATAGAAAAATATTTTTTTCCTTTTGTTAATAAGAAGTTTATAAAATAATGATTAATAATAATTTTTTAAACAAAAAAAATTGAAAAAAAATAATCTAGATCAATGGTGGAATATAAGTGGTAATTATAAAATATTACATAAAATTAATCCTTTAAGATTAGAATTCATATTAAATAATTTTGATAAACCGATATCAAAAAAAAAAGTGCTTGATATTGGTTGTGGAGGAGGTTTAATTTCCGAATCTTTAGCTAAAAAAAAAGCTGAAGTAATTGGAATAGATGAAAATATTTCTAGCATCAAACAAGCAAAAGAGCATGCAAAAATAGACTGTCTAAAAATTAATTATATAAATCAATCATTAGATTTTTTTTTTAAAAAAAATAAAAAAAAATTTGATTTAATATTATGTTTGGAAGTTTTAGAACATGTAAATAATGTAGAAAAGACATTAGATAAAATAACTAAATTATTGAAACCAGGTGGGACGTTAATTCTATCAACAATAAATAGAAATTTGAAATCGCTTATATTTGCAAAAATATTTGGGGAGTATGTACTAAATTGGATACCTATAGGTACTCACAAATTTGAAAAATTTCTTAAACCACAGGAAATTATTAAGATTCTTAAATTAAAAAAAATTAAAATTAAAAAAATTAAAGGTATGGAATTTAATCCTATTTTAAATAAATGGCTATTAACTGACAATATTAATATAAATTATTTTATAGTTGGAAATAAATAATACATTTTTTTTTTGTGAAATATTTATATTTACATTTTTTTTATTTTTTTTTAGATAAATAATCTTATAATAAAAAAAATTATGACATTAAAAATTGGAGATACTGCACCTAATTTTAAGGCAAACACAACTACGGGTGAAATTGACTTTCATAAATGGATAGATGGTAGTTGGACAATTTTATTTTCTCATCCTAAATCTTTTACACCTGTTTGCACTACAGAACTTGGGTATATGGCTGGATTAAAAAATGAATTTGATAAAAGAGGTGTCAAAATAATTGGATTAAGTGTAGACCAACCTGATGACCAAAATAAATGGCTGAAAGATATAGAAGAAACGCAAGGAAATGCTGTAAATTACCCTTTAATTTGTGATACAGATAAAAAAGTTTCAGATCTTTATGGAATGATACATCCAAATGCATCTGACACTCTCACAGTAAGAACTGTATTTATAATTGGTCCAGATGCAAAAATTAAACTTATGCTATCGTATCCTGCAAGTACTGGAAGAAACTTTGATGAAATTTTAAGAGTTATTGACTCTTTACAACTAACAGCTAAACATCAAGTAGCAACTCCTGTAAATTGGAAAAATGGTGAGAATTGCATAATTGTTCCAGCTGTAAGTAATGATGAAGCAAAGGAGAAATTTCCTGATGGTTGGGATTCTCCAAAGCCCTATATAAGAATAGTGCCACAACCAAAAGATTAAATTTTTTTTTCTAATTTTAAAGAAGGTATTGAAGTTCTTTGCATATTTACTTTTCTAGTATCAATTTCACTTATAATTACAGTATTAGTTTTTTTACATTCATTAATAATTTTTCCCCAAGGATCGACTATTAGCGTATGTCCATACGTATGTCTTTTGCCTGGATGTTTACCAAATTGAGCAGGAGCAAAAATATAACATCCATTTTCTATTGCTCTAGCTTTAAGTAAAGTATGCCAATGCATTTCTCCAGTAAATTTTGTAAATGCAGATGGTACAGAAATAAAATCCGCTCCTTTTTTAGCTAATTTTCTATATAAATAAGGGAATCGAAGATCATAACATATAGTCATTCCAATTTTACCCCAGGGCAAACTTGTTAAAGAAATTTTTCTACCAGGTGTAAAATACTTCTTTTCATCATAAGATTCTTTATTAGGCAATTTAACTGAAAAAAGATGGATTTTATTATATCTGCTTTTAATTTTCCCTTTATCATCAACAACTATTGACCTATTAAAAATTTTATTCTTTTCCCTAATATTGACTGATCCTATAATTACCCAAACACCAAGACTTTTTGCAATCTTCTTAATTTCATTTACACCTGGATTTTTTATCTCATTAGATGAATATTCTAAAAATTGTTTGTGGTTTTTTGCCATTAAAAAACAATTCTCAGGTAATAAAATTAATTTTGCTCCTTTTTTTGAGGCATAAATAATTTTATTTTTAGCAAATAAAATATTATCGTATAAGTTTGCTTGTGAGTTCATTTGAATACAAGCAACTTTAAATTTTTTATATTTTTTTAACATTTAAAATAAATAATTTTTTGATAATTTTATATTAAACATGGATAATAATATCAAAATTTTTAGTAAAAAAAAAAATCAGATTTCAAGAAACAGAGCATCAGCTAAATATAAAAAATATGATTATTTATTTAATGAAATAAGCAATCGTTTATTTGATAGATTAAAATTTATAAAAAGAGATTTTACAAATACTTTAGAAATTGGTTCGAAAACAGGTAACACAATAAATCTGTTTAATAAAAAAAAAGATATAAAAAAAGTTTACATATCTGATATTTCAAAAGATATGTTATTAATAGCTAAAAAAAAAAAAATTAATAAACAAAAACTATTTCTAAATTTAGATGAAGAACATCTCCCTTTTAAAAATAACCAATTTAACTTAGTGTTTAGTAATTTGTATTTACATTGGTCTAATGATTTAATAAAAGTTTTAGGTGAGATTTATCGAATATTAAAACCAGACGGTTTATTTTTATGCAGTATCTTTGGAAGTGAAACACTAAATGAATTAAAATACTCATTATGTAAAGCTGAAGAAAAAATTTCAGAAAGTATTTCTCCCAGAGTATCCCCCTTCATTAGATTACAAGATGGGGGAGAATTACTTCAGAAAGTTGGTTTTCAACTGCCAGTTATTGATAAGGATTCAATAAAAATTTTTTATCAGGATATTTTTTCTTTAATGAAGGATTTAAAAGGTATGGGTGAAAGTAATAGTTTAATTAATAGAAAGAAAAATTTTACAACAAAAAAACTCTTTCATTTAGCTAACAAAATATATAAAAAAAAGTTCTCAGAAAATAAAAAAATTTATGCAACATTTGAAATATTATATTTCATTGGTTGGTCAAAACACATGAGTCAACAAAATCCTCAGATTCCTGGCTCGGCTAAAAAAAGATTAGCTGATGCGTTATCCACTAAAGAACATAATTTATAAATAATTTTTTTATTTTTTAAATAAGTCATTGAGTTCTAAAATAAATTTGTTACTCCCAGGTAAGAATTTGTACCTTTTTAATTTATCGATTTCTGTCCAAATAATTTGGTGATTTTTTTTTGATAATGGAGATCCGTTCCAATTTCTACAAATATAAAAAAATATAATTGCATGAAATTGATCATACGTATATGTATTAAAACTGATCGGTCTTAATGATTTTTTTTCTATATTTAATGATAATTCCTCTTTAATTTCTCTAACAATAGCATCATCTGGGCTTTCATTAGTTTTTATTTTACCACCTGGAAATTCCCAGAAATTAGGTAGAATTTTATTTCTAGATCTTAATGAAATTAATACTTTTCCTTGCCAATCTATAAGGGCTACAGTTGAAACATATATATTTTTTTTTTTCAACTCAGGTAACTAGTGTTTATTTTGATATATTCATTGGTTAAATCGCATGTATAAACAGTAGAATGACTATTTCCATTATTTAAATCAATTTCAAGTGATAATTCTTTTTTATTCATATATTTTTTTATTTCATTTAAATTATTTTTTATTAATAATACACCATTTGCTGCTAGCAAGTACTTGCCTAAAGAAAATGATATTTTTTCTTGGTTGATTGATTCATTTGATTTTCCTATCGCCATAAAAATTCTTCCAAAATTAAGTTCATTTGAAGTAAATAAAGTTTTTACTAACAGTGAATTAGCTATTGAGAAGGCAACTTTTTTTGCAATTAAATAATTTTTTGCATTTTTAACATTTATTTTTATAAGTTTTGTCGCACCCTCTCCGTCTCTTACAATTTGAATTGCTAAATCTAATAATAAGTTATTAAATTCCTTTGAAAATTCTTTGTATTTCCTAGATTGTAAAGAATTAATGCTAATCTTTCTTTTTTTACATGTAGCAGTAAAAAAAACACTGTCACTTGTCGAAGTATCTCCGTCAACTGTTATACTATTAAATGAATTTTGAATTCCATTTAAAAGAATCTTGTTTAATATTTTCTTAGGAATATTTGCATCTGTAAATATAAATGCTAGCATTGTGCCCATTTTAGGATGAATCATTCCTGACCCTTTTGCAACACCGCTTATTAAAGCAACTTCTTTTCCAAATTTAATTTTTCTTGAAGCAAATTTAGGTGTCGTATCAGTTGTCATAATAGCTTCAGAAAAACTGTTCCAGCTACAGCATTTTTTCTTAGATTTATTTATAAGAGCAGGAATGATTGCATTAATTTTTTTATAATCTAATTTTTCACCAATTACTCCTGTTGAAGCAACTAAAATATTCTTTGAAGAACAATTAATCTTTTCTGCAATAAGTTTGGTATATTTTTTTATTGAA
>Ga0310344_10002858_pt1 | contig 12959 bp, 12 predicted proteins | sample HC15DNA20200_MG_FD_203801 | JGI IMG/M metagenome (GOLD analysis project Ga0310344, IMG submission 203801) | Marine microbial communities from station ALOHA, North Pacific Subtropical Gyre - HC15-DNA-20-200_MG | ecosystem: Environmental > Aquatic > Marine > Oceanic | place: Pacific Ocean: North... | reverse complement strand
TTGAAATCAGAAGCAAAATTGGGACCGCCATTAAACCATACCGGGCACTTAAAACCAGGGATGGCAGACGCTGCCAGGCCCCAATTAACGACGCAACAGAAACATATACACAAACCAACAATGCAATCGGTAAAGCGACAAACCCCGCATCGACAATCATTCTTCAGGCTCGGTGGAAGAGTTTTCACTACTCTGATCAGCGGGAGGGACGTCCTCCAACAAGGCCTGTTCCACAAGGGAGAAATAAGTTTCCCGCTCTGGGCCAGTGAGGTCAACACGACTCGCTCTAAGCTCACCCTCAGGCTGAGGCCGCGTCATCATCCTTAAAACCATATATAGCACGAGCATGCCCATCACAATTCCGATAGGCGGAACTATCCATACCAACAGGTTTCCCCCTCTGCGAGGAGGCTCCAACAGAACACGGACACCGTATCGCTCTACGAAGAAATTACGCACCTGCTCCCCATTCCATCCCTCCTCTAATTTCTCATCCACAACACCGCGCATTTGTGATGCAAGTGGATGCTGTGATTGGTCTATGGACTCTCCTGGACAAACGGGGCACATGAGCGTTTTATTAATTTCTTGAGCCTGAATTTCGTGAGACGGGATCTTCTGTACAGTACACGCAACAGCGGAAAGTACGCTGAGAAGCCCACAAACCAACAAAATGTACAGCGGAGTTTTCATCAACTTAAAGACTAGCATAGCCTGTGTCGTCTTCAGTTTAAACAAACTACCAAATAGAGATTGCCCACCACTGAGCCGTGTTCTGTATAATCCCTTCGTTGTTAGAAAATAGGGAGATGCAATGACGGTACTATACGTTGCTTCAGACGAGCCCGGCGCCGGCAAAACAGCCTTCGCTACCACCCTAGCCTACGATTTGATAAGCCACGGTAACAAAGTAAATGTGATCAAGCCCATCAAGGATACTCACAACGACCATGAGATCTATACGAAACTGCTTGATCAAGCTACTCCGACAAAAAGTGTAACTGCGGGACAAGAAACCCTTAGCTCCGATCTACTTTCACAAGTTTCTGATATCAGTCAGCAAGTTGCCGAAAATAGCGACGTTGTAATTGTTGAAGGCCCCGGGACGATCTCTCCAAAAGAAAATGGACAGATCGCAGACGCGTTAAATGCAACCGCCGTCCTAGTAACAAGACACACCTTTGGCAAAGACCCAAAGACTGTCGCCTCTTACGCCACAGAATTCAATGAGCGATTAGCAGGCATTATTGTCAATGGGCGAACTGAGTACCAAGACATAGAAGTTAGCTGTTCGTTCATACCGGAACTTTCAAAGACTAACATCCCTACTCTTGGAATTATTCCCGAAGACCGTCGTCTACTCTCTTCCACGATTGAGGTGATTGCGCAGCACCTATCTGCGAGATTATTGAATGCTGATTCGAACGAAGAACAGTACGCCGACCGGCTTGTTGAAGACTTCATGGTTGGAGGCTTAGGGCTTGACTGGGGTGTTCTATACTTTGGCATTCGAGAAAATAAAGCTGTTGTCGTACGAGGGGACCGCCCTGATGTGCAGATGTCAGCGCTCGATACCCCTTGCGCCTTTATGATACTTACCGACGGGATAACGCCTATCGAATACGTTCTCCATGAAGCCACACTCAACGAGGTTCCTTTAGCTGTTGTAGAAACGAGTACACTCGAGACGATGGATGCTCTTAACAACCTTCAAGATACTGCTAGCTTTGACCACATTGAAAAAGTCTCGAGGTTTCATGACCTTCTAACGGTACACGCAGATCTAACGCCTATACTTGATAGGTTAGGACTACCTGTCGCAGTATAGCAACGCTTTGGGCAAACCGTTGCCCTCCGAACGAGAGCCGTTGAGGGCCCGAGACCGCTATGCTATATTTACGGCCAATCCCCTTACAAGGCTCCAGACAATGGCTCAGTCCCAGTCTCAACAAGGTCTCAGCCAGTTCATGAGTTCGTTACTGGCTGATGATTCCAGGTACGAAGGCCTGGATTTAGTAGTTGCAGCAATCGCTGATGGAGTTCGCAACGTCAATAATAAAGTCCAAGCGGCAGCGATCGCTGACGTTCTCGGGACCACGGGTGAAGTAAATGTACAGGGTGAGATCGTGCAGATTCTTGACCAGGCGAGTTCTGACACTTTTGTAGATGCCCTCCGGGACTGTGGGCGCGTAGCCGCTGTCGGGTCAGAAGAGATCACCGAAGGTACGGTTATTGGTGACAGTCCACTGCACAACTACTTTGTGTTAATGGATCCATTGGACGGATCATCAAACATTGATGTCGCCGTCAGCATTGGTAGTATATTTGGTATCTGGTCACGTCCACCAGATATCTCAGTGACAGAGGAATCCCTTTTACAACCAGGGAACAAGCAGGTCGCAGCAGTCTACGCAGTATACGGATCAAGCACCGTACTGGTCGTAGCAGTAGAAGGGAAGGTCAATGGTTTCACTCTCAATATTGCCACTGGTGAATTTGAACTAACGCACAAAGACTTACGTATACCCGAGAAATGTGAATACTATAGTGCTCCAGAGCATAACTACAAAAACTGGTCTACAGCGATGCAAGAGGTAGTTGACGGGTTGCGAGACACCCACTCTCTCAGATATGTGGGGTCTCTTGTAGCTGACTTCCATCGGAATCTCCTAAAAGGGGGAATCTTCCTGTACCCGGGAGATAGTAAGAGTCCACAGGGCAAGCTGCGGCTTATGTATGAAGCGAATCCGCTGGGATATGTTGCCGAACAGGCGGGCGGCAACGTATCAGATGGTTCTCAGAGAATCCTAGACATCCTGCCTACGAAACTTCACCAACGTGTACCACTCATTGTTGGTAACGCAAGCACCGTGGTAGATACAATAGAAAAACTTCAGAAATAATCCGGTTGGCTCTTGTTTAAACTGAATTCAAACGTCTGTCAAACGGACTAGAGGGTGAGAACGAATATGAATCTAACTGAATTGAACAGAACGGCACAAGCAATGGTACAGCCAGGTAAAGGCATCCTTGCGGCAGACGAAAGTACTGGCACGATTCAAAAGAGGTTCGATTCTATTGGAGTCGATTCGACAGAGGAGAACCGGCGAGACTACCGTGAACTATTGTTCCGAACTGACGGAGCAGCAGAATTCATATCTGGTGTGATCCTCTATGATGAAACGATTCGCCAGAAAAGTGCTGACGGAGTCCCGTTAGTAAAGGTCCTCACAGATCAAGGCGTCATTCCTGGTATCAAGGTCGATAAGAGTACTAAACCACTTGCGGGGGCGGAAGGCGAAGTAATCACTGAAGGCCTTGATGGACTATCTGACCGACTAGAAGAGTACGTATCGCTAGGGGCAAAGTTTACCAAATGGCGAGGGGTAATCACGGTTGGTGATGACATCCCGAGTCGGTATTGTATCGAGGCTAACGCACATGCACTGGCCCGCTATGCAGCCCTCAGCCAGGAAGCTGGCTTGGTGCCAATTGTAGAACCCGAAGTGCTGATGGATGGTAATCACTCTATCCAGGATTGCCTAGAAGCGACCCGCAGCACACTGCGTGAGGTTTACTACCAACTGAGTATAAACCGTGTTGTTCTAGAAGGCACCGTGCTTAAACCTAATATGGTTCTCTCGGGTAAGGATGCTTCTAGGCGAGCCAGCGCGGACGAGGTCGCAAAAGCTACTATTTCCTGCTTCCTTGATACGGTTCCAGCGGCAGTACCAGGCATTGCGTTCCTATCCGGGGGACAGTCTGACGACGAAGCTACCCAGAATTTGAATGCTATAAATACTCACGCGCACGAGGTCGGCGTACCATGGGAATTGACTTTCAGCTATGGTCGTGGACTCCAAGGAGCACCGTTGAATGCGTGGAGTGGAGACAAGAACAACTCTGACGCAACCAAGGCTGCTTTCTATCACCGGGCCAAGCTTACAGCTGCAGCTCGTTGTGGAGAGTACTCAACTGATATGGAGCTTTCTGCTAACTAGGCTCAACTTGTCGGAACTTCTCATTGCAACTCATAATGAAGGCAAGCTGCGCGAGTTTAGCGCATTTTTCGCTAAAACTGGTTACTGCCTGCGGTCACTAAACGATGTGGGAATACACACAGAGGTTGAAGAAACTGGATCAACCTTCGAAGACAACGCTGCTCTAAAAGCCACTACTTACGCCCAACTTAGTGGTATGGCTACCATAGCAGATGACTCAGGCCTAGAGGTAGATGCGCTAGGGGGCAAGCCTGGAGTTCGTTCGGCACGGTTTGCAGGTAGAGATGCAACCGATTCAGAACGCATTGCATTACTCCTTCGCAAAGTCGACAATGTTCCTAGCTTCCAGCGTACTGCTCGCTTCCGTTGTGTCATTGCACTAAAAAAACCTGGGGAACCAGTACGATTGTACAGCGGCCACTGCAACGGCCTAATTGCGAATGAGGCTAGAGGAGATCAAGGGTTCGGTTACGATCCGGTATTCTTCCTGCCCCAGTTGAACAAAACAATGGCAGAGTTAAATTTCGAAGAAAAAAATGCAATCAGTCATCGTGGACACGCAGTTGCGAAAGTTGCTAACGAACTAAGCTTGGAATGAGATAATACCCAATGCTCTTAAGCGATACTCTTAATCGCCCTGTTCGGGACGTTCGGATATCGGTCACTGACCGGTGCAATTTTCGTTGCCCTTACTGCATGCCGGCAGAAATCTATGGTGATCGGTATGAATTCCTCCCAAAAGAACAACTATTAACCTTTGAGGAGATCTCACGCTTAACAAGTCTCTTTATGCAACTTGGAGCCCAAAAGGTTCGCCTTACGGGAGGTGAACCGCTCGTTAGAAACGGCATCGAAGATTTAGTTGCTATGCTGACAGGTGTGGAAGGTGTTCGTGACCTCACTATGACGACAAATGCTTATCTGTTGCCTCAGAAAGCACACTTGTTGAAAAAAGCGGGACTACATCGATTAACCATTAGTCTTGACAGTCTAGACGATGAGATTTTCCGAAAAATGAACGGCAGGAATTTTGGCACGGAGAGCGTGCTAAAAGGAATCGCTTCAGCGGAACAAGCCGGTTTCTCTAATATCAAAATCAATGCAGTTGTCCAGCGAGGTGTTAACGACCATACAGTGGTCGACATGGCTCGTTACTTTAAGGAGCGTGGACACACCATACGATTTATCGAATATATGGACGTCGGCACATTGAACGGCTGGAGAATGGATGACGTTGTGCCAGCAGAGGAAATTATTTCCAGAATTAATGAAGTACTTCCGCTAGAACCCGTTGACTCAAGCTATCGGGGAGAGGTTGCCCTAAAGTACCAATACTGCGACGGAGGAGGAGAAGTAGGTGTTATTGCATCAGTCACAAAACCATTTTGTGGAGACTGCACCCGTCTAAGGTTATCTCCCGAAGGTCAAATTGTAACTTGCCTATTTGCTACCTCTGGTACCGACCTACGAGGCCCCTTACGTGACGGAGCTTCTGACGACGAACTAGCTAATATAATCTCTTCCCGTTGGAGAACTCGTGCAGATCGTTATTCTGAGGAGCGAGCTTCAATGACTGAAGAACTTCGGCAACGAGAGAAAGTTGAGATGTATCATATCGGGGGCTGACATCACCAAAAACAAGGGCCTGTGGATCCATTTTGGGTGATACTCCTACAGTTTGACTGATCTTGTAGGCATTGACAGTCGGGGAAAATAGCACCTCCCTACGTGAACCTCGGATTCAGTACGAGAACGTGTGGTACTATCGAGCGTCTAATTATGATTGATATCTATACGGACGGCGCGTGCCTCGGCAACCCCGGCCCTGGTGGTTGGGCAGCTATCATCATTGAAAACGGTACGCAGCGCCAGTTGCATGGTCGTGACGCAGCCACAACTAACAACCGTATGGAAATTCTTGCAACGATCAAGGGCATTGCGGATACCCCCCTAGGAGAAGAAGTCACCGTTTACAGTGACAGTACCTACGTCATCAACACGATGACCCGTAACTGGAAACGCAACGCAAACAAGGATCTATGGGTAGAGTTAGATGCAGTTGTTGCTCGGAGACAAATCTCATGGCAATGGGTCAAAGGCCATTCTGGACATCCATTAAACGAAGCTGCCGACAAACTTGCGAACACTGAAGCACATGCAATATCTATTGACGAGGAACCGATACCTGTGGCCGGTGGGGACCTTACTCACGTTGATTCTTCAGGCAAGGCTAACATGGTAGATGTCGGCTCTAAAGCCGCAACCGAACGGATTGCGGTTGCCAAGGGCAGAGTAGTAATGCGACCTCAAACACTAAACCTAATACAGGATAACGCCTTCGACAAAGGTGATGTCCTTGGAGTGGCGAGGGTTGCGGGTATAACAGGCGCCAAGCATACTTCAGATCTCATTCCATTATGCCACCCATTGCCCTTAGATGCGGTGCAGGTTGAGTTTCAGCTTAACGAGTCCACAAATGCTGTCGAAATTACAGCAACTGTTAAGACCACTGCAAAAACAGGCGTTGAGATGGAGGCACTGACATCTGTGGCCACAGCCGCGCTTACTATCTACGACATGTGCAAATCAGTCGACAGTGAGATGCAACTGCAAGACATCCGGTTGGTACTTAAAACCGGTGGAAGCAGCGGCGACCTATTCTTGGAGAAAGAGTAGGGTGATCGCCACCCACAGCGTGAATTTCAATCACGCTGTGGGTGATGTTGTGGGCCAGAGCCATTCAACTCCCACAAGTCCAGTATGATTACGAAGTTCTTCGGTGAGATCCAGTCACTGTTTAACACCCGCCAGCGCCGGGAAGTTTTAGTAGCTCTTACCGCTGCATACATGGTTGTGCAGCTACAAAGTTTGCCAATTGCTCTAGCGTTACCAACACTTGCCGAGTATTTTTCCACTGGCATCGACGATGTCGCATTACTGGTAGTGATCTACCTTCTTATGCTTGGGAGCCTAGTACTACTAATGGCTCGACTAGGCGATCGGTTGGGACACGCCAAGGTCTTTTTTACGGGACTTGTAATCACAACAGTCGGCGCTTTGGGATTGTCAGTCACGCAAGACCTATGGCAAATGGTCGCTCTCCGAGGAATCACCGGGGTCGGCGCTGCAATGGTTACCGGGAATGCTAACGCGCTGCTCGCTGTGGAATTCACTCCTGACGAGCGGGGGCGTGCTTTTGCAATCCCTATAGTCGGCGCACGCTTTGGCACACTCACAGGCTTAGCAATTTTTGGCTTGCTCCTCCACTTTGGGTTATGGCGATTGATTTTTGCAACTTTTGTCCCCTTAGGGATCGTTGCAATATTGGTGTCAATACCGATACTACGACACACTGGTCAACCCAAAACCGCCGAAGCACAGGGCCCCATAGACTGGAGCGGGGCAACACTGCTATTTCTAGGCGCGGTAGCCTTCATCCTGGCTGGCAACCATCTTCATGTTGGAGAAGAATCCTACACATCTCCGGAGGCGCTCGCCTACCACATACCCATGCACGCACTATCCCTCCTACTACTGGGTGCTTTCATAGTCGTTGAGAGGCGGGTCGCTAACCCCGTAGTTAATATTGGCCACTTCAAGGATTGGAATTTCTCCCTCTCACTATTATCCAACGTAATATTTCATGGATCAATGCTGGGGACGCTTACTCTCGTACCTATACTCGTGGAAGAGGGCTTTGACAAATCTCCTATCTTTGTCACATACGTCCTCGTACCAATGCAGTCACTTGGTTTGTTTTTACCAGCAATTGCTGGATGGGTATATGATCGATATAGACCACGTTATTTACGTATGTGGAGCCTCATACTTATCGCGGGAGGGTTCATGCTATTAAGTATGGCTGCACCTAGCGTATCTTTTTGGTGGTTACCGCTTTTCATGTTACCGATTGCGATAGGGACCAACACGTTTAACCCAATTAACAACGCCCATGTCATCAACTCTCTATCTCTAGAGCACCGTGGTATGGCATCAGGTATGCTTGAAACTTCAAGAGAGATGGGACATGCACTTGGAGGAACTGCCGCAGCAGCTGTTTTGGGACTTGTGATACCGGCTGGAGTAGAAGCTCTACCGTTCATCGATTCTCGGGGATTTTTCTTAGAAGGATTCCAACTTTCAGCTATGACTGTGGTAGCTGCGCTACTAGTCGGAGCGTTACTTGTTTACTTTCAACAGGCTACTAGGATAAAAATAGAAACAATCACAGGAAGTGATGGCTAATCGAACTTGGCAAATCTTGTGCAATTAAGAACTTCCCTCCTCCTCAGCGTAATAGTAGGCATGGTCGGGGTTTCCTGCGCACAGAATGACGACCCCTTTGAAGTAGGTCGGCTGAAAGAATACCGGGAAGGAGTATCCCCCACATCTGAAGCTGTTCAAAATGTCGTTACGGCTACACCGACGGCTTTGCTAGTAGAAGCACCTCCCAGCCAAAAGGTGGAAACGGACACGCCATCAGAGGCAATCCGAATTGTAACCTGGGAAGATAACCGGGTAAAACTAGTGAACTTTATCCTTGGGTATCTACTCGTTCACGGCCACATGCAGAAGGTCGAGATGATGGAAATCGAATCGGGAAACTATAAGAGTACGTTACTGGATAAAAAAGCGGACGTGGTGATGGAAATGTCTACTAGCTGGCATGCTAGTTTAAAAGACACCGATACAGTAACAGCTGTCGCTTCCCCCTACATTTCCGAGCCTGATCTAATGATTGGTATTAATTCAACCTTGATCGAACGAGCGCCGAAAGTTGTAAACCTACTTGAGGCCTTTAAACCCGGAGAAAAAACTATCAGCGATCTGACAACTCGTATGACGGGTGGTCGGATGGGGCTACGTGACAACGTTGCGGCAGTCATCTTTTTCAAACAAAACGAAGACGTTTGGAAACCCTGGGTATCCGCCGACGTGGCCGATCGAGTAGCGATCGCTGTCGCTGAGGGAAATAATAGCTTGTGCAAGGAGTGGATTAATACTATTCGTGGACCTTTCACGATCAGAGTATGTCAAGATGAATACGTCGAACCTTAGACGTAAAGATGTAACGTGTCTCTCGTCTTACAATAATCCGGTTCAGCCTGCTTGACTGATCAAGGGGCCCGAGGGGGTTCTGATGAGAAAACCTTGCCATTTAGCGCCCTTCAAGACCCTTTACTTATTCAGGGAATTCAGCGACAAAACCAGCCTCCACGCGCATACCTGCCTGTAATTGCACTCCGTAACACCGACGATTCGCAGGATGAGTACCAAAGTATTCTTTCCAAGCCAAGTTGATCTCAGCAACATCATTCAGTACATCTTGGGCGTAAATTCTCGCAGAGCAAACGTTGTTTCGGCCAAGTCCCGCCTCTGCGAGAATCTCGTCTAATTGCCGAAAGATCTCACGCATTTCTGCGCCGGCACCTCCAACAACAGGCCTAGATTCACCAGGCGGCATACCAGTGAGAACAGTCTCAAGAACCTTCCCATTATGTATGACGGCTGAACTGAAAGGACGTTCTTTATTTGAGCGAAGGAATTCCATAAATTGCTCCCTTTTTAGTTTCGGTATTTATATTTCATGGTATTAAAACTATATGGTCGAGTAAACCAAAGTGGTTCGAATTGTGATCCACCCAATAATGAATCTGCAGATACTCAGTGTCGATGCTAAGAATAACAGGTGGCCCCTACGAATTTATAGATGTGGTTCACTATATTTGACGGCCAATTAGTCGCAAGCATAACATAGCGCGCCACGATGACTAGCGCCCCAGAAAAAGATGTATTAAACAAGTTACTGCTTGAAACACTCAAAGGTGTTTCGAGGTCATTTTATCTGTCGCTGCGTGTACTACCTACCCCTGTAAGAAAATCAGTGAGTTTGGCATATTTAATTGCACGTGCGATGGACACTATTTGTGATACAGAAGTCCTATCAACAGATCTGAGGCTAGGACTAATCCGATCAGTGCGGGGACAAGTTCAAGGACTCACAACTGATGGTTCAATAGATCGTATCGCCACTCTTTATGAGAACACCAATATTACCGCAAATGAAATGACCCTCCTGCGGTCTTTACCAATCGCACTTTCATTACTGGAAACTCTGCCTCACTCAGATAGGGGGCTCGTCCGAGGTGTCGTTGTTACCCTAAGTCATGGAATGGAGATAGACTTAGTAACATTCCCTCCAAAATCACCTGGTGAATTAACAGCATTCCAGTCTTTGGCGGAACTCGATCGCTACACATACTACGTGGCTGGCTGTGTAGGCGAATTTTGGACTGATATAGCGATCCTCCATACTAAATCACTATCTAGGTGGAACCCAAAGATAATGTCTGAATTTGGTGTTCGCTTTGGAAAAGCACTACAGATGACTAATATTCTCCGCGATATTCCAAAAGACATCAGCATGGGTCGATGCTACATACCCATGGCAGAACTGAGTGCTCAGGGAATCGTGCCCATGGATCTAGCAAGCTCGTCCCAAAGGAATAATGTCAGAGGGGTGGTATCTAAACTAATTGCCCTAACCTTAGAGCATTATACTTTCGCGGCACAGTACTTATTTTCAACACCACGCACCGCCTTCCGTCTACGAATTGCAACTGTTTGGCCAATGGTTATGGGGCTGGCGACTTTAGCAGAGTTAGCTAAGAATGACTGGTGGATAGCCCAAGACACTTCTGTAAAAGTTAGCCGCCGTTGGGTCTATGGCATGATTGCAATATCCGTACCCTGCACTTGGTCCAACACTCTGCTACGTATTTGGGTTAACCGCCTCTTTTCTAACACCCGGAAGCGCATGTCGCCAATACCTAGTAACACCAACGAATAACAGCAGACACACATAGGCTTATCTGATTAAGATTATTTGGTTAGCAAGTTATCGATCGGTATCGGATCAATATCGTCAGAGAGATCAAATCCAAGGATCTGTGAGAAAAAAAACAACTCAGATTCCAACACCATCTTTATATTGTGGCCGTCACGGAAGCCATGTCCTTCTCCTTCCAACGGGACATACGCCACAGGTATACCCTTATTCTTCAACGCACCGGCCATCCGCTCTGCCTGTACAGGGGGTACCACCATGTCATCTAGTCCCTGGAAAAGAATCACAGGTACGGACAATCTTTCAACGTAGTTGATTGGTGATCTCTTTTCATACAGATTCTTACACTCAGGGTAAGGCCCTATGAGGGAATCTAAGTATCGCGATTCAAATTTGTGAGTGTCTGTTGCTAACGCTTCCAAATCACCAATCCCATAATGACTAGCCCCCACTTTGAAAGTGTCTCGAAATGTTAAAGCAGACAGGGTCGTGTATCCCCCAGCGCTGCTACCCCTGATGATCAGTCGGTCTCCGTCTACAAGACCTTCATTAACCAAATACAGAGCACCGTATACACAATCATCAACGTCTATCACTCCCCATTTACCTTCCAATGCCCGGCGGTATGAGGTTCCGTAGCCAGAGCTACCACGGTAGTTTACATCGAGGACAGCCAAGCCACGACTGGTCCAATACTGTATATCCATATCTAGCACAGGGGATGTCGCTGCAGTAGGCCCACCGTGGCTTAGAACAATTAGAGGAGGTTTTTCACCTAAAGGAGCCATAAAGTCAGGGTTGAGAGGAGCATAGAAGAACCCGTGAGCAAATTGCCCCTCAGTGGTCTTAAATTGGATGGCTTGGGGTTTAGAGAAGAATTCAGATCCGAGCTTGACCGCACTCGACCGCCTGATAACAGAGTACTGTCCTGTAACCAAATCCAGCTTAACTATTGATCTAGATTCAGTCGCTGACCCAGAACCAAACGCAACCACCCTATCACTTACCTTTATACCTGACCGCGACACATCAGTGTATCCGGTTTCTATCAGATCCATAACTGACTTTTCTGGGTCCAGTATCCCAATATGCCATACCCCGCTTTGGGAATATGAACATACGATTTTGCCGTCGGAGCAAAATCCATATAGGCTCACTCCAAATTGCCACAGGGGGACACCAAACTCGGCTTCCATCGGGAGAACTACTTCTGTTTGATTTTGTCGCCAAGAGTAGATGTTCCACCATCCAGACTGATCAGATACAAAGTGCAACACGCCTGAAGGAGACCATTCCGGCTGACATATAGCTTCACCGGCCTCGCCGGCAATCAACTTAGGACCAGAAAGTTTATGGTGTTCGGAGAAGCTAGCTACCCAAAGAAAATTACCATCCCAAGGCATATTCGGGTGATTCCAAGAGAGCCATGCTAGCGTTGTACCATCGGTACTCACACGTGGAGCTGCATAAAAATCCTTGCCCTGCTCAAGAATTTCTACATCTCCACCCCTTGTGGGAATCGCAACGATGGTATTAACTGGCTCGCCAGGATCAGTATGGTCCTCGCGAACACAGATTATTCTGTCACGAGAATAATCCATCTCAAGGTCGGCGTATCTCACCCCAGCATCGGGCGTCAGGGCAACTGGTTCACGACCAGGCATTTGGCAATAGAGTCGTTGGTCAACGTCGTTAATGAAATACACCGTCCCTTGGACTACTAAGAACGCGCCACCCCCATACTCATGAACCCGACTTCGAACGCTATAAGGTGATGGGGTGATATCTTCAACACCTCTCTCTGCACTGTTCCGCACCAAGACGGTACGACCGGATTCCGCCGGACGAACTTCAGTCCAATACAGGTCTTCCGCATCCATCCCAATCTGGCCAATACCGACCGACTCCGCGACTATCAAATCGGCACTGATTTCTGAATACCATGACCCATAAGGCTGGGTCTTGTAATTAGTCATAATTTAAAGCCCCGGAGAAAGGTTTGTACACGTATTGAAAATCCTTCCGCCGCGAGTAGGATATCCACCAAATGAGTAACCTGTAGATACCCTCGTATTTCCAAATCCTGACTCTTACTACTTCTGTAAGGTGGA
>Ga0310344_10002857_pt1 | contig 12959 bp, 12 predicted proteins | sample HC15DNA20200_MG_FD_203801 | JGI IMG/M metagenome (GOLD analysis project Ga0310344, IMG submission 203801) | Marine microbial communities from station ALOHA, North Pacific Subtropical Gyre - HC15-DNA-20-200_MG | ecosystem: Environmental > Aquatic > Marine > Oceanic | place: Pacific Ocean: North... | reverse complement strand
TACCCTCATTACTCGGTAAAACGCCATCGCCAACCAAGAATGAGACTGCACGAGCATGATCCGCAATTACGCGGAGAGAAATGTCGCTCTCATCTGCAAGACCCAACTCCACTCCAGTGCACTCTGAGGCTTTTTGTAAAATACCTGAAAAAAGATCTGTATCGTAGTTTGAGGGAACTCCCTGGAGAACCGCCGCTAGTCTTTCGAGGCCAGCACCGGTATCAACGCATGGTTTCGGAAGAGGAGCCAAACCTCCATCGGAAGACCTATTAAACTGCATAAAAACCAAATTCCAAATTTCGAGAAAGCGGCCGGTATCAGATGACGGATCATCTTCGAGTGGCGAAACCTCTGGTGTGGTGTCGTAGTGAATTTCTGAACAGGGGCCACAAGGACCGGTATCTCCCATTGACCAGAAGTTTTCATCTTCGTCGAGCCGATAGATACGATTTGTTGGTATTCCAACAAGGTTTTTCCAAATATCGAACGCTTCATCATCTTCCCGAAAGACACTGACCACTAGATTAGCTTCGGGAATCTCTAATCGTTCGGTCAAAAATTCCCACGCGAAATTAATTGCTTCTTCTTTAAAGTAATCGCCGAATGAAAAATTCCCCAACATTTCAAAAAAAGTATGATGCCTCGGTGTCCTTCCAACATTCTCTAAATCATTATGTTTTCCCGAGACTCTCATGCATTTTTGCGCACTAGTGGCGCGGAGATAACCCCTAGATTCTTCGCCAAGAAAGATTCTTTTGAAAGGAACCATTCCTGCATTCACGAACATTAGAGTAGGATCAGAATCAGGAAGTAAAGATGTACTCGTAACGCGACGGTGCGCTCGCTCCTCGAAGAAAGCTAAAAAACTTTCCCGAATCTCTCTGGCAGACCTAACAACAGCCACGATCAGATTCTTTTTTCGAGTACAGCTAAACCGTGCAGCATAAGAACTTTCGTCTCCTTATTCGTCTTTATTGCTGGAATCTGAAGTTGAATTATCAACCTCTTTGGCCAATACACGTCGCTTCAATCCCTTTTCCGAGTAGACAGCGTCAGCGATTCGTTCTCTAACATCGACCGTTTCTTTCAGAAAACGCCTCGCATTCTCACGTCCCTGTCCAATGCGCTCACCATTGTACGAGTACCAAGAGCCACTCTTTTCTACAAGTCCGGCCTCAACACCTAGATCCAGAAGATCACCTTCTAACGATACACCTTCATTATAGAGAATATCGAATTCAGCCTGCTTAAAGGGAGGTGCAACTTTATTTTTCACTACCTTGACTCGAGTGCGATTTCCAACCACTTCATCACCATCTTTAATCGCCGCGATTCGGCGCACGTCGAGCCGTACTGACGAGTAGAACTTAAGCGCATTTCCCCCACTTGTAGTTTCAGGGTTACCAAACATCACTCCGATTTTCATGCGAATTTGATTTATAAACGCGACGGTCGCATTTGATTTTGACACGGTACCAGTCAGCTTTCTAAGAGCTTGACTCATCAATCTAGCTTGAAGGCCTACATGATGGTCGCCCATCTCGCCTTCTATTTCTGCTCTTGGCACCAATGCAGCCACTGAATCTATCACCACCAGATCCACGGCACCTGAGCGAAGCAGGACATCCGCTATTTCGAGGGCTTGTTCGCCTGTATCTGGCTGAGATACTAGTAAGTCTTCAATACTTACTCCCAGGCGTCTTGCATAATTAACATCTAGAGCGTGCTCGGCGTCAATAAATGCTGCCACTCCGCCTAACTTCTGCACTTCCGCGACTGCGTGCAGAGTCAAGGTTGTTTTCCCACTCGACTCAGGTCCAAAAATTTCGATCACTCGTCCTCTCGGATAACCACCTATCCCGAGTGCAATATCAATGCTGGGGGATCCACTGGAAAATGAATCTGCCTCGGAATCAATTGCTTCCTGCCCCAACGTAAGAATTGCACCTTTACCAAACTGTTTCTCAATGGTGGAAACAGCCAAGTCTATCGCCTTTTCACGCGCACTTAGTGGCGCTTTCTGATTTTCTTTTATGTCCTCAGTCTTACGGTCATTCTTAGCCATTGATGCCTCCTTAGTTTTTAACTAGAAAAGTAATTCGTTTAGAGGTGAATCGATCTTAGTTCTATACAGCGGGTACCCACCGACTCGAGCGGGCTCTCCCAAAGGCTCACCTTCTTTCATTGCTTAACTTGTTGCCTCAAAAACTGAGGCGGTATGTAGGGTGCCCCAAGGAGCCTCCTACGAACCCAATCAAGTGCTAGCTGCGCAGTCAGCTCTCTATGGCGCTTTCGATCTAGAGAAATTACGAACGAATGAGCTTCACTTCCAGCTTTGTCCGCTAGTCCTATAAAAACCAGGCCTACTGGCTTCTCATCAGAACCCCCACCCGGACCCGAAATCCCAGTAGTCGAAACGGCGATATCTGAATCAAATCTAGCCAATGCTCCTTCCGCCATCGCACGCGCTACTTCGTTTGAGACTGCCCCGTGCCTAGACAGCAAGTCAGCGTCAACCCCCAGAAGCTGCCGTTTCGACTTGTCGGCATAAGCTACTACTCCTCCCTGAAAATATGAAGAAGACCCTGGTACTTCGGTAATCCGGTGAGCAATTAACCCCGCAGTACAAGATTCCGCCGTCGCAAATGTTTTATTTGAAGAGTCGAGAAGCTCGCCAACAACTTTCTCCATAGGAGTCTCGCCTTCGGCATAAACAATTGCACCAAGTCGCTCATGGATTGACTCGCAGATACCATCAAGCTTCCTGAGAGCGGCCACCTCATTGCCACCCTTTACAACAGGTCGGATGTAATTATCTGGAAATGAGGTTCGAAAGCCGAGCTTTACATCTTCGTCGTTTCGAGCCAGATCGCCCAGTGCCTCATCAAGATTTGATTCTCCCATCCCAAAAGTCCGCAGCAATCTCGCTCTCACGACCGTTTCATTCGAAAGCCGAGCTGAGATTCGTGGTAGAACCTGCTCGTCCATCATTAGATAAAGTTCGCGGGGCACACCGGGCATACAAAAGACCAATGAACCTGATGCCTCCAACAGACATCCTGGGGCGGTTCCTATAGGGTTTAAAAGGATCTCAGCTCCTTCTGGGAAATAGGCCTGTTTCCGATTTAAGTCAGACATCTCACGACCCAGCTTCGAAAAGAAGGTTTCTAGAGCATTCAATGAGTCCTGATCCAGTAAAAGGTTACGATCGAACGTAGAAGCCAAAATTTCCACAGTGATATCATCGCGTGTCGGCCCCAAACCACCTGAGACCAAAACAACCTGAGACCTTTCCGTCGCACATATCAAGGCATCTCGGATATCTTCCGGATCATCTGCAACCGTGGTGTGAAAGCGCGTCTCAATATCGAGCTGCAGCAGGCGATCCGAGAGATAAGACTTATTCGAATCGATTATCTCTCCTCGAAGCAATTCATCTCCAATCGTTAGGACCTCGGCTTTCAATATATTTCTCCCTCGGGACTAATCACAAAAATTACAACCGCAACGAAAACCGCTGCCATAAACCCTGCTACCAGATCGTCAAGGATCACACCCAATCCTCCAGAAAATTTTCGTTCGGCCCATCCTACGGGCCCTATCTTCGTAATATCAAAGCAACGAAATGCGACGAATGCGGTCACAGCAGCTGCCATAGTGTCCGTTTCCCAAACAAAAGGCGACGATGAGAAGAAAGTAAATTTGGCGACAAGGGGAACTAGGGAAAAGCATTGGCCAAAAATTTCATCTATCACAATTCGACCGTCGTCCTTGTTACCTAGAATTCTTTCAACCCGACCAGCGGCCCAGATTCCAAGGGGCAGTAGAAAAATCACAAGGAAAACCGCCACCCCGATCAATAAGTGAACCGTCCAACCCAGACACGAAAATAACACGAAAATGATAATTGTGCTGATGGAAGCCCAAGTTCCAGGAGCCCATGGTAAAAAACCTACACCGAACCAGGTAGCGATCGCCAATGCTACTGAATCGAGACTTTTAGAGCGCGTTTGTCCCATATCAACGGGCATATCCACAGCAACCTGTCGGATTCTAGTCCCAGCCTCTTTTTAAAATACCTCGGCATACAGAGGGCTAGGAATGCAGTTCTTTACGGGGAACCCGCTTCGAATCCTATCGCGACGGGAATCCTTGGCAAGGAGAATCACGTTTCCTCACAAGCATCCACCAGAAAAATCAAAGCCTGGTGGTCAAGAACCTACAGTCTCTCAGTTTACAGTTAGCTAACGTTTCCCGATGCGAGTCATGGGCTTAGATTACGGCTCGAAAAGAATTGGTCTGGCTGTTTCGGACGAAGAAGGCAAATTTGCTTTTCCAGCCGGTGTTATCCACAGGTCCACTAAGCAGAGTGACCTAAACGCTATCCTCTCATTCGTCGAGGAAAAAGCTATCGAACAAATCGTTTTAGGCCTTCCGTTGCATATGGATGGAAAGGAGGGATCTGAGGCTAAGAAGGTTATAACTTTTTCTGAAGAACTGAGGAGATTAACGCGGCTTCCGGTCGCAGTAGTGGATGAACGTTGGACTAGCATCGAAGCAGAACGGGCTCTAGAGACAGTAGGAGGCAAAAAAAAGGCAAGAAGGAAATCTGGGGAAATCGACGCATCTGCCGCTTCGATCATTCTTAGGTCATGGCTCGATCAGGCGGTAAACCGCAAATGAAGAATCGATTCTTTCGAGTGAAAAATTGATGAGGAGTAGCTTAACAATACGTGTTATCAGTTTTGTAGCGTTACTATCCCTACTTTTGATTAGTTTAGTAATCAAGGCAGCAATCACTCCAATTGACCCTAATGGAAAACACGTCAACGTTATACTTTTGCCGGGTATAACCTTTTCAGAGATAGCAACTGAACTTGCAGCTAAGAGATTAATCAACAAGCGTACCTTTACATTTTTTGCTCGAGTACGGCAACTCGACTCCAAGGTTAAATCTGGCGAGTACAGATTAAGTCCATCGATGTCTTCCTGGGAAATCCTGACCATTCTCTCTCGTGGACAAGTGCTCACCTACAGAATTTCTATTCCCGAAGGGCTGAAAGCCAATCAAATTGCAAACCGCCTGCATAACGCCCAGATTGTAGAAGCAGCCGACTTTCTTGAAGGTGTACACAATATTGCATGGTTACAAGAACATGGCCTCGAGGGTTCAAGCTACGAGGGATACCTCTTCCCCGAAACATATACCTTTTCAAAAGGCCTCCCGGTCAAAATTGTTCTTGGAACATTTGCATCCCAATTTCACGACCACTGGAAACGTCTAGAAAGTAAAGCCAAGAATACGGGATTAAACATGCGAGAAATAGTTATCCTCGCATCAATTATTGAAAAAGAAACTGGCCAAGCTTCAGAGCGACCCCGTATAGCCTCTGTTTTTTTAAATCGCCTAGCGAAAGGCATAAGACTCCAGACCGATCCCACAGTGATTTACGGTTTAAAAAATTTTGACGGTAACCTTACGAGACGTCATTTAAATGATTCAACAAACCCTTATAACACTTATCAGTTTTCAGGTCTTCCTCCTGGTCCGATCTCTAATCCCGGAGAAGCCTCGCTGCGTTCCGTCGTCGAACCAGAAATTACAAAATTCTTCTACTTCGTCGCACGCGGAGATGGAAGTCACGAATTTACCCGAACTTACCGCGATCATCTAAAAGCGGTTGAGAAATATCAAATCAGACGATCAAACTTCAAAAAGAAATAATCCATATGGACCCATTGAAAGCGTAATCACTTACCCCGCCGAAACTACTCAACCTCTACCATCTAGAAGATTTCTCTAAATAGAGCGAGTCGAGGTTTATTAGTAGGAGTCCCGGTGCCTTCGTTCATACTGACGCCCTGCCCACGGCTGGATCTTAAGATCTACGAAACCTGAGACATTCGTTGAAAGTCCAGAGCGTCTTGTCATTTCTGTACGCAGTTGGAATCTCCCACAAAACATCTCGGGAATTGCTCAGGACTGTATGACTAATTTAGACAGGCTCGTCTTTCTCAAATTAGTCTTCTGTATTGTTTTCACTAGTTCCGAAACTTTTTCGACGTCGGTCTCAAACGGATTATTACAAATAACTCTGACGTTCAAAAGATTCCCTAATCTTATATTCGACCAATCTAAGTCATATTGAATACCGTTTTGCCGAGCGAGTTTTATAAATTCCCCTCGCATTCGTGCACGTGTATCGTGAGGCGGCTCTGTTTTAGCCTTTAGAATCTCATCGTCGTTCAGTATTCGGTCGACTTGCCCTTTTCTTTCCAACAAGTAGTAAAGACCTTTCTTGACTCTTATGTCGTGATACTGAAGGTCCAGCATAAAGACTCTTGGGTTAGTCCATGAAATTTCTTTATTCTCGACAAAAGAACGAATCAATTTACGCTTAATGATCCAATCAATCTTGGTGTCCAGTTTTTCGGGATCAGTCTCTAGGCAATCTAGAGCATGACTCCACATAGATACAGCCTGTCGAATCTCTTCCGATACTGGATAGTTTTCGATATACCGTTGAGCCATCTCGCAATAATCCCGTTGAATCTCTATTGGCGAATACTCCCGACCATTATCGAGGCGTAATTTTCTTTTACAGGTTGTGTCATATGAAATGTCTTTAATCGATTTGACGGGGTTCCGAAGTGTGAAGTCCTTGTTTATGTAATTATCTTCAATCATCTGCAGAACTACGGTGGCAGCGCCGATTTTTAAAAAATTTGTATATTCCGACATATTTGAATCACCAACGATGACATGAAGCCTACGATACTTTTCTCTGTCAGCGTGCGGTTCATCCCGTGTATTTATGATTGATCTGTCGTTGGTCGTCGTCCCTGATATCTTTTGGTATATATGTTGCGCCCGTTGACTAACGCAATAGTGAGTTCCCTCCTGGGTCTGGAAAACTTTACCAGCTCCACTATATATCTGTCGAGTTACCAAAAACGGAATCAATTGTTCGGCTAAATAATAGAAATCGACATCGCGATCAACCAGATAGTTTTCATGGCAACCGTAGCTATTCCCAACAAAGTCTGTGTTGTTTTTGAAAATTGACAGCTTTCCCGGAATACGTTCCTCACGAATTTTTTCCTCTGCATAATTCTGCAGATCTTCGAGTATTCGTTCTCCGGCTCTATCGTAGACAATTAGTTGCCTCGGACCTGAACACTCGGGAGTAGCATATTCGGGGTGGCAACCAGTATCTTGGTAAAATCTCGCTCCGTTCTCAAGAAAGACATTTAAAAAATGTTCTGTAGTAATCAGTTTTTCAAAAAGAAATCGTATTGCCTTTTCCACGGGAAGTGTTTTTCGGCCTTCCGGAGAAAAAATTATCCCGTATTCTGTTTCAACACCAAAAATGCGTTTCTGCAAAACCGTTTCTCTTTATTTAGTTAATATCTCTTTGACATCTGGGGATGTTAAGCGAACAAACTTCCTACCGGTACGGCTTCTATCGAGGAGGCAGACCTCTAAGCTTTCTGAAGGTAAATCGCTCGTTCCGTTTTCAGCGCGCTGCAGAGCGTCGTGACCAAGTTCGAGAGCTGTCTCCAACGGCATGTTCTCTTGGTAGTTCACTTCGACATGGCGTTTTACATTATCATTCGCCCCACCGATTACACTGAAGCCCTCTAGCTCTAGAATACTTCCGTCGAAATTTACATTGTAAAGCGCATTCGCGGAGTGCGCCGGACTTTCAGGATCTCCAATCTCAGCCACTACGATCTCAACCTCTAAAGGTTTAATCGCTCGATTAAATTCGTCTCCAATCATTTGAGAGTACAGATTCGCCAAGGCTTTCGCGCGCACGTCCTCCCTACTGAAACGAAAGCCTTGTACGTCCGCATATTGAATTCCTAACTGGCGAAGTCGATCAAATTCACTGTATTTTCCCACTCCAGCGAAACCGATCCGATCATAAATCTCTCCGATTTTTGAAAGATTCAGAGGGTTTTCTGCAACTAACAAAATCCCCTCATCGTATTCAAGTGTAATCAGCGAACGGCCACGGGCGATCCCTTTCCTGGCAAATTCAGCTTTGTCTTGTGTCATTTGTTCAGGTGACACGTAGAAAGGCATTGACATCTGTCCTTACTCCTTCCTCTCCTTCAGGCCTACCGAGACAACCTTAGACGCTGGCTGGCGACTACGCGATCGTATGCTTCCCGAATCTCTTCTTCTTCGACGTCTTCAGTTCCCTGTTGCTCACACAATTTTATTAAAGGAAAAATCCCTCGAACCAAGTCTACCCCTCCCGTAGCCCGATCTTCATCCGCGGCATCCGTGAGCGCTTCGATTGCTAGGTTTATCGCTAAACTGCGATTCAGATCCCTGCGATAAGATTTTTTTAACGACTCTCGCGCAAAAATTGAACCCGAGCCAACGCTATCAAAATCGCGCTCCTCATAACGACCCCCCGTTGGTTCATATCTCCACAAACGTCCGATAGAGCGACGAAGATCAAACCCCGCAAAGACTGGTACGACCACCAAACCTTGCATGGCCATTGGTAAATTTTGCTTGATGAGTTGCGCAAGAGTGTTCGCTTTTCCTTCTAGCTCTAAAGGTGCCCCTTCGATCTTTTCGTAGTGCTCAAGCTGAATTCTCAAAAGGCGCGCCATTTCAATCGCTGGACCAGCCGCTCCAGCAATAGCCATAACGGAATGGAGATCTGTGGCATAGACCTTATCAATTTCCCTTGAGGCTACTTGGTGACCGATAGTGGCAAGCCTGTCACCAGCCACTAGAACGCCACCTTCGTATCGTAACGCGAGTACTGTTGTGCCTTCAGAGCTTAAAAAAGGTGCTGAGAGCTCGCTTCCCTTGAAATCAGGCCGAAGCTCCGGACACTGATCATTCAAAAGTTCGCTAAAACTAGAACCTAGGTAGCCTCCATTGAATCGAAATCGCAGTTTTGTTCTCCTTAAAAACCTCGTAGCCAAAAGGTACTCGGTCGTCTTCTTGAAACTTTCTATTCTCCGCCCCGTTGGACATAATTTTTTACAAACTCTTCAGCATTCTCCTCCAAAACTTCGTCGATTTCGTCCACGAGAGCATCCATTTCATCTTTAAGCTCTTCGCCTTTTTTGGAGAGTTTCTGACCGTCGCCTCCCTGTTTGTCTTGATCTCCGCCGTCGCTACCACCCTGCTTTTGCTTTTGAGTATTGTCCGCCGCCATCACTGCACCATGCCGGCGAAGAAGGCGCTCCAAACTGGTATCCCTGCCATTGTTACTTCGAGTCATGAATTTTCTCCTGTCCGACTCCTGTAGGAAGCCGGCCTAAGTTCTCAAGTTAGCGACTAAGTCGGCCGCGGTAGGGGAACTTTTCAGCAAATCTTCCACATGCTGCTTAGAGCCCTTTAGAGGTTCTGCCATCAAAACCCTCTTTATCGGCTCCTCTCCTATTCCGAAGGATATTGAATCCCAATTCACACCGAACACCTGGCCCCCATATTTCCGGAGGCATTCTCCTCGAAAGTAAGCTCGCGTGTCCTCTGGTGGATTAATAATAGCAGTTTGAATTTCTTCATCGGTTACGATTCGTTCGACCTTTCCCTGCCTCTCCAGCAAATTGTATAGGCCCTTCTCTGGACGAAGGTCATGGTATTGCAGATCTAACATCTGTACTTGACTTGCATCCCAATCCAAATCCTTCCGGTCCATAAAGCTCTCAATCAACGAAAGTTTGATAACCCAGTCAATTTCGCGATTAAGATCTCTTGGCTCTTTTGCCAGCTTCGAAAGAACATATTCCCATTTTTTAACCAAGTCCTTTTGTTCGGCAGTTGCCTCGTACTTTAGGAAATACTTTTGAGCTAACTCCAAAAATTCACCCTGCATTTCCACAGCAGTAAGCTTTCTCCCGTCCATCAATTCAATAGGCAACCTGCAACGTACGTCCTGTGAAACATCTTTAATCGCCCGAACGGGATCTCGCAGAGAAAAGTCCTGACTTACTGCGCCGTCCTCGATCATTTGCAGAACAAGAGCTGTCACCCCGTTTCTCAAAAATATCGTGTACTCGCTCATATTAGAGTCGCCCACAATTACGTGGAGCCTCCGATATTTTTCCCTATCTGCATGTGGCTCATCTCGAGTGTTGATTATTGGCCTTTTAACCATCGTATCTAAAGCAACCTCGGTCTCGAAGAAATCAGAGCGTTGACTTAACTGATAATCACATGGCCTCCCTCGATTTTCACTTCCCACCTTGCCTGCTCCAGTAAACACCTGCCTAGTAACAAAAAAGGGTATGAGATGTCCTGCGATCTGCTTGAATGACGTTTTCCTATCCATTAAATAGTTTTCATGTGAACCGTAACTATTGCCCTTACGATCGCTGTTGTTTTTATAGAGCAGCATCTTCGTTCCAGGAGGGAGCAGAGCATCCGCTTCTTGCCGCGATTTGTCTAAGACTTTTTCCCCTGCCTTTTCATGCATAACGAGTTCGCGCGCGTTGGTTACCTCAGGACAGGAGTATTCTGGATGGGCGTGATCAACGTAGTAACGCGCCCCATTTACGAGGGTCTTATTTCGGGCAATATTTTCTTGCTGATTAGGAGTGTACTTTTCACCATCAACCTGAAAGCCTCTAGCATCAGCAAGTGGGTTTTCTTGATCATAGTCCCAAAGAATACTGCCCTCGTGGTCCTCGGTATAAGCATTGACCAGAAGGACACAACCCGAGATTGGATCAAAATCTTGATCGTTTTGAACGGTGATTCCATATTCGATCTCCGTTCCCATAACCTTGGGTATGGCCATTCAGGCTCCTAATCTGAGTTTCGGTCTAAACGTATTGGCCTGATTCGATGTTTTCTATCGAACGTTCCTTGCGACTTATACCTGAAATTAAGGTACGCACATTGATTATACGCTCGCCTTTGCGTCCGGAAATTCTTGCCCAATCATCAGGATTCGTTGTGTTAGGAAGATCTTCGTTCTCTTTGAATTCTTCACGGACTGCTTCATGAACATCATCGACCTTAATGCCTCTTTCCTCTGCATCTATCGCACGCTTGACAGCTTTTTTCTTGGCCCTAGCAACGATATTTTCGATCATTGCTCCACTTGAGAAATCTTTGAAGTAGAAGATTTCCCGTTCACCTTTCGCATATGTAACTTCGAGAAACTTATTTTCCTCATCCGTTGAGTACATCTCTTCGATCACCTCGGCAATCATTCCATCTACGATCTTTGCGGAATCGCTCCCGTAAAGACGCTCGCAGTCAGAATGAAAAGGTAAATCCGTCGTCAAATATTTTGTAAATATTTCTCGCGCAGCCGACTCGTCGGGTCTATTCACTTTGACTTTAAGATCTAGCCTCCCAGGGCGAAGAACCGCTGGATCGATTAAATCTTGCCTATTGCTAGCTCCAATTACGATCACGTTAGTCAATGATTCAACGCCATCGATCTCCGACAGAAATTGTGCAACCACGGTAGCTTCCATGTCAGAAGAAATTCCCGAACCTCGCATTCGAAACAAAGAGTCCATTTCATCAAAGAAAATTACGACAGGAACATCCTCACTAGCCTTTTCTCGAGCACGCCTAAACACCTCTCGAATCTTGTGCTCTGTCTCACCAACATACTTATTCAGAAGTTCCGGGCCCTTCACATTGAGAAAATAAGCCGGCGTTGCACGACCCGTCCGACGTTCAATGCTTTTCGCAAGGCTGTTTGCCACAGCTTTAGCAATCAAAGTCTTTCCACATCCGGGGGGACCGTAAAGCAAAATTCCTTTAGGAGGTGAAAGTTGATGTTCTCGAAAAATATCGGGATGCAGATAAGGCAATTCAATCGCATCTCTCAAAATCTCTACCTGTTCGTCCAAACCTCCGATATTTTCGTAGGAAACGTCTGGAATCTCTTCAAGTGCCACTTCCTCTGCAGCGGATTTAGGCATCTTTTCAAATGCAAATTGGGTCCTAGGATCAACCATTAAATGGTCACCGGATTTGATCGGCCCATCTCGTAAGGGCGATGCTAAAGTCACGACTCGCTCATCGTCAGTATGTCCGAGGACTATTGCCCTACCATCGCCAAGAACTTCCATAACCGCACAAATTTCACCGCGCTGGGTAAAGCCTGCCGATTCTACTACGTTGAAAGCTTCGTTCAGGACCACAAGCTGCCCTTCTTGCAAAGTCGCAACATCTAATTCCGGGTGGGCGTTAACGCGCATGGCTCTACCATCCGAAACAATTTCCACTGTTCCGTCCTTGTTAGACTGTTGAAAAACTGCATACGTATTAGGAGGAGAACAGAGCTTGTCGACTTCTTCCTTCAGGAGCTCGATCTGTTGCTTAGCCTCCTGCAGAGTGTGCACCAATTTCTCGTTCTGGCGCTCCGCATCGGTTATTTGTTCTCGGGAATTTTGAAAACGTCGCCGGAGGGATTCATGCTCTGCCAGCACTCTCTCCATTCTGCGACGGAATTCGACTGAATCACCACCGAAGAAACGCATCGCTTGCCTAAGATCGTCAATTTCTTCCTGAAATGAACGCCCCATTGCTCTTCCCGTTCCCGACCTGGAAGCAGGAGCCCCAGGCTGACGAACACTCCGACCGAGGCGATTACCTCGGGACTCAGAATCATCCTCACTCATGGCGCCCCTTCCCCTTGAGACCGCGTCGACGATACAACTAGGCTCTGCGAACCTGCGAGCAAGATATTCGTCGACTGTTGTCGTCCTTTATGAGTTTTCTCGAGAGTTCCCGGGAACCTTCTTTTGCTTCCCTGGCTCATCAGGCTCCAGAACCTGTCGAAACTTCATCACACGAGAACATGTCGCTTCAGCATAAATTTTCTTCTTTACAAGAAAAACTCGGAAACCCTTGTTTTTCCTATAGTTTTAACGTTTTAAGTGTACCAGAGGTGGCAAGACTGTCAAGCTAATCACTCGGGCTTGCTTGGCCTAAGTATTCGTTTTTCAAACGCTTTTTG